>JAABUO010000178.1_pt1 | contig 169171 bp, 98 predicted proteins | sample 5559291 | NCBI WGS metagenome assembly JAABUO01 (sample SAMN10711878, study PRJNA513372) | rock metagenome | isolation source: Antarctica rocks | place: Antarctica: Victoria Land, Finger Mt sud
AAACTAATTAGTAATAAAGACAAGCTTTTCACGTCTAACTATTAAAAGACGTTTCTATTAATGTTAGAAACAAGACTTAGAATGTTTATTATTTATTATTCGATCACAAATAATTAAATAGAACGAACAAATTAAAGTTTAAAGCAATATTTAAGACATTACGTTAACAATATTTACAACAATTGAATATTATTTTTATCTATAACGCAATTAACACTAAATGCAAAGATTTTAAATATTATTAAAATAACTTTATTCTTCGCCAATTATAACAAAGAATTTAATTTTTTCGAAAAAGAACGAAAGCATTTGTTAACACAATTAATTATAAAGAGAATAGCAACATTAAAAAAGATATAAAATAACATCTTAAAGATACAAAAAAGATCGATTAAGTATTAGAACAAAAAACGAAAAACGACATCTTAACTAAAAAAAAAGAATAAAATATATTTTTTTACAAAAAATCTTAAGACAAGAAAATTAAGCAAGAAATTAAATTATATTAAAGTCGAATCGTTTCTCGTTAAGAAGACAAAGAGATCAATCAATTATAAATTCGACTTACTTAAGAACGTCAAAATATTTTTAGTATTTTATATCTTATTGTTGAAATCAATGAATTTAATTACGTCTTTATAGAACACATTTTATTTTCACTTACAAAAAGAGAAACAATATAAGATTAAGAAAATTCTATAACAAAAAAATTAAAAATATCTTATTAAGTAAAAAGAATATTTTATTTTCGAAAATACATAAAAGTTACTTAAAAACTTAAAGAAGTACTCTAACAAATTGCGACAATTTCATTAACGATAAAATCACTTATAAGAGTTGACAAAGCATTGAAAAACAAGAGAACGAACAATAAAGAATCGATAATAATATCGAATAAGATCTCGAATGTCTTTTTAATACATTCGATCTCTTTCTTATTCTTTTCGATTTTCAAGATATTTTTCGACTTCGCATCACTCATATTTTTTAAACGACAAAGCTAGTGTTTTCTTTATTTCGTTTTTCGCGCAATTCTTAAGCGCAATTCTATTATTTTATCATTTAGTTTTTCAATCTTTTAAATAACTTTATTCATTTCTTAATAGTTAGAAGCCAAATCGCATTTTCGATTCTTTCGATAACACTTCTCACATTTGAGATATTCTTTATTTATTCGATAAAATACGTCGAACGCGACACAAACTCGACAAGAACGCATTATAAAAAGAGCGTACTTATAGCGACAATTAGCAACGAAATTGCGACGTTGTTTAGTGATTAACTTGATTAACATAATAAGAAAGAATAAATGATTTCGAAACAACAATTCTTAAAGAGAGAAAATAGTGTTACGAGTCGCGTGCTAATAAATACTATTCGTCGCGCATCGCTCTTCACAAGGTAATCAAAAAGAAAAGATTTGTTAACAAAATCAAGATAATTAAGATAACTTAACTCTTAAGTATTTTGAATTTCGAATTAAGATAATTAAGATAATTAAGATTTTAAACATCTTAAACATCTTGAATCTTAAATAATGAAAAAGTATATAGTTTTCGAACGCGACTCTCTTATGAATCGTGTTCAACTTATCTTAAGTCTTTACTTATTGTTACTTTGATTCATTGAATTATCTATGAAGATTTATTAAACATAAGATTGCTTATAGTTGCAATTCTTGTTATCAAATAATTGCTTGCATTGCCTAAAGACATTTACAAATCTCTTCAATAGCATAACTTGCTCTAATATCTCTTACGAAAGTATTAGCGTAACATAAAGAGACAAAGAGAGAGCTAAAAGAAGCAAAAGAGAAATCTATCGACGCAAAAAGCTTTTAAAGATTAGTATTATAATTTCGTTTTTTTATTCTCTTCGCGAGCTTTTCTCTTATTACAATTTTAATATCGAGATTATTAACGTAAATAATTGCATCTTTACTAAGACGTTCGATAAGTATAAGATAATTAACAATTTTTATCGAATTTCGAAATTTCTCTTGCAAAATACAATTAATCTTCGTTTGCTTTTAAATAAGTGTCGTTCTAAAATAAAATTGTGTTTAATACGCTTTTGAAGTAATATTGTGTTGACGAACAAGTTGTAAGACTTTGTTGAAGAAATTCTTAACAACGTTTAAATAATCGAGAGAGTACGCTTTTTTTACATATGCTTGCGTTTAAACTTTTGAAATTTTGTTATAATTAAAATTGAAGACAAGTAAATAAGATGTTATTGTAAGTTTTTGATAAATAAGTTCTTAATAATTGAATTGACAAAAAAATAATAAGAAAGAGAGAAGCAAACAATAATATTCAAGATTATTATCAAAAATCTAAGAGTTTATTAACGCAAAATGCATGTGCGTCGAATTTAATTCGATAATAATAATTTATAACGCGCTATTACGTAATCTATATATTTGAGTTAAATCTCGATTAAATTTGAGTTAAATTTGAGTTAAATTTCTAAATATAAGAACAAAAGAAAAGATCGAGTTGTCGAAATACGATATTTATATTAGCAAAGAGATTGTTATATATATATAGACAAAGTTCGAATAGATTAAACTACGTGAAGCAAGATCTAAAAAGCGATAAGTTAAATTGTCGAGTTATAAATTTGTTTATTTGCGAAAAGCATGTCAAAACATGTATATAAATCAAATCTAGACTAATCTAGACTAATATAAGCAAGTTCTAATTCAAAAACAATCTATAGACAATGTATTTTTTTACAAAGAATTGCCTAAGATACGCGCGACAACGCGATAGTAATCAAGCGAGACAATTAGAATTGCAATATTTATTACTAGAGTTACAACAAAAATTATATTTCGTAATATTGAATATATATTTCAACGAAACAAAGTAAATATGAATTATGAAGTTGTTAATAAAAGAATATCGCTATTGTAATCAAGAGCTAGCTATTAGTTGATCTCGAGCTATAATAACGATATTCGTATCTTGAAGTTGACAAGTCGCTTTCTTGAATTGTTGATGTTATACAACAAAGCAATGAATATTTTTCGACAAGTTTTTGTTTAAACTAGAAACAAGATAACAATATATAATATACAAGTTTATTAAAACAAATATTAGATAATATTAGAATATTAGAAGAGATAATATATATAGCGTGTTATTTGTTTATATTGTAGACAACTATCTATTATATATTAATATTAAGAAGAACTATTACAACAACAATAGATTGATCGCGAGAAATCGAAAATGTTACGTGAGAGCATCAAGATTCGATTTCTCGATTTTTTTTAGAAATTGAATTGCTTAAAATAGTAACTTTTCGATTAAGCTAAACTTACTATAGTAATAAGCTAGATTCTTTAAGCGATTCGATTTTATTCGATTTCTTAACAATTCAATTCAATTCCAAATTTGGAATCGAATATCGAATCGACAATTAGTCTAAACAACAAGAAGCTCTATTAATAAGTTATTAACAAGCTTCTGCTCTTATTAACAATTTGGAATAACTCTCTAGAGATTCTATTAGCGACTTAAGATTCTTAAAGTTGTTGTACTAATATTTTAGTCTTAAAGTTACATTAGTTATATAAAGTTGCTTTAGAATTTGTCTTAAATCAAAATATCTATTTTCGCAAAATAGCATTGTTATAGATTATAATATTTCTCTTAATTTATTTCGCGATATTTTAATCTATACTTACAATATAAACTATAGAAAGTATAACGTTTAGATTAACCATTAGGTCGAGTTATGATATCATCCCTCTAGTCCGACCCGATGCCAAGATCGAGTCGTGACGAATTTTTGAAATCGAATCGCTCAAAGTAGTTTAGCGCGAAGCGCGCTAAACTACTTATAGTAATCGACTAAACTACTTTAGGCGATTCGATTCTTCGAATTTTTTTTGACCCAAGTCTTGACATTTGCACGTGACATTTCCGGGTTAGCGTGACTAGTCTAATAACGTTTTTAATATCTATAATTACTTAGATTTCTATTTGATTGCAACTTATATGCACAATAGTATTGCAATTTCTAATATAGTTTGTTTAATTTATATTATAACATTAAATGTATTTGTGTTTACAAAAATACTCGATATTTTAAATATTAAATATATTTTTCTTATATATATGTTATACTTTTACGAGAAGTAGAAGTTCTTCTTTTTATTATTTATAAAGATATTTATGTACAAATATTCTTTTGTATAAGCAACAAATCTTTTGTATTTCTCTATATTATTTACAATTAATAAGAAAATTCTCTTTCTCTTTCTCTTTCTCTTTATATATTAAATTGTATTTGTTTTATTTCTAATATTGGGCTTTTTCTTTAAGCAATTCAACTAAATGTTAATTTTAACAATATATTTTTCTCTTGTTTTTTAACTCGAGTTCTATATTTATCTTATTAAAGATTATTTTTAATATTAATTTTCGACTTAACAATTAACTTGTTTGCAAATTATATTAGCACAAATAATAATATCGAGATAACAAACGCAACTTACTATATTAATACTTTCTTTTCTTAATATATTCTATTTGTTGTTCTCTAATTAGTCTTGATTAATCTAAAATTTAATTACAATTATTAAAGATAATTTATATTTTTTGCTATATTTCTCGAGAAATTGTAATTGTTTAATTGCAACTAAATATAAGTATTTAACATTTAACTTAGTATAATTTCTATAAAATATCTTTTATTAAGAAAGTCTACTTCGACATTATTCTTTTTTTTAGATTCTCTCTATAAGTACTTTTATTGTTAGTTAATATATATATTATTATTTGTTAAATCTAGATAAGATTTGATTCAAATATATATCTTTATTTAAAAATATCTATCTAAACGTTATTCTATATAACAATCTTTTTCTATAAGTATACTTAATTAATTAACTTATTTATTGTTATTTATTAAATTGTTACGAGTCTAGCTTAGAACAATGTGATATATTAACTACAGCGCAATATGTAGCACGAAGTATGACTATCTACATGTTCGACGACTTGACGAACGAGCAATGTTCGACATACTTAACAACGAGCTAAGCGAGCAATGTTCGACATGCTTGATAGCGAGCTAAGCGAACGATGCTCGACACTCTTGATAAGCTTGGCAGCGAGCTAAGCGAGCAATGTTCAACATGTTCGACAACGAGTATAACGAACAAGAAGAATTTTCTTTAGTATATAGATCTTCTAAAATACGACTTTCTTATAAATCGTGTTCAACTTATTTTAAGTCTTGACTTATTGTTACAATTGTCAAAGTAGCAAATCCTTGTTATCAAGTGATTGCTTGCATTGTCTAAAAACGTCTACAAATCTCTTCAATAGCATAACTCTCTCTAGTATCTTCGTGGAAAGTACTAGCGTAACACTTTGAACACCTTAAGAATGTCTATATTAAATCAACGCGTTTCTATTCCAAGCATTAGCTCATTAGCATCACGTCGATTATCGAACATGAGAGACGACAAGATTAGAATCAACAAGCCTAACATCTATTATGAAGATCGTATTAGCCTAAAGAACTAACTTATGCAAATGAATATTTACTTCATCTTCTATCTTGTTCTAGCGAACAAGAAGACAATTTTCGCATTCACATTTCTCAAAGGAAGAGTCTAGCACTAACTCAAGTCAAACTTACGCAAATATTTGAAAAATTATGACGAAAATTCTCGTACAATGTTCACGAATTTCGACAACTTCAAGAGAGAGCTTCGAAGAATCTTTGAAACATCTAACGAGAAACAAATCGCAAAAAGAATAATTTAGCATTTAATTTAACGAATCTTTGCAACAAAGTACGTAGCAAGATTCTAAAAGTATGTCAATCTTATCGAATGAAACGATGTCGCACTTATGACAATGTTTCGACGAGATTTCAAGAACAATCTTAAGAACGAAATTATGCGCGATGGCAAATTCATCAACGATATGTTCGATCTTATCGAAGTAGTTATCGATTTCGATGACAAGTTGTATAAAAGAGCTATGAAAAAAAGATACAATTAATCTCGAGAAAAAGCAAGAATTTTCTTTGAATCAACGATCGAATATTAGTAGAGAGAATTTCATTCTAATCAAAAGTACAATAATCTAGACTATCGTGGGCCTGCATCTATGAAATTGAACTTTATCTAACAACGTAAAGAGAAGAATTCTAGAGAAAAGCAAGGTAACAAATCCCAAAAAACGTGTTATTTATGTGGCAAATCGAGTCACTTCGCAAGAGATTGTCGATCGCGAAACTTAATAAATCGTCAACAAATTAATGCTATGTTAAGAGAGATACTTAATAGTTAGAACGACATTAGGAAGCAAGTTAACACAAAAGCGAACACCCTCAAGACTAAATCGAACGACGATTATTGTTTGATAGAAAACCCAAATTAATTACAGAAAGTTCTAGATGAAACATCGTTAGACAAGACACTCGCATCTACGCAAGAAGTTAACAGTGTCATTAAGAAAATATGGCAAGAGAAACACTCGAGAACGTTATACTCTCACAGCTTAATCATAGATTCGAATATCGAAAACGATTGAAAGAACTTTTAAGAAATGCTAGAAGAAATTACGAAACGACTCGACGCTTTAGATAGCTTATCGAAGAAATAATAGAATAGTTAAATCGTAAATAAATGCGAGGAAGCGCTAGAAAGCGACGTCACTAAAGAAAAAGACATTCTTGATGAAATCGAACGACAACTAAACAATATTAATCTATTTAGACAAAAGATAGAGAAAGCAAAGAAACATAAGACACTTAGTTGAATCGTTTGCTACGACGACTCATGCTAGACTCATCTAGAAGAAAAGAAAGAAGTTAATTGGTTTTCTAGGAAGTCAAAGTTAGTAATCTAGCAACAAAAGAAAGCTTAGCGCGAACAGGCGTTTGAAGTAGAAGTCGCAACACAAGAGCAAGAAAAAGTTCAAATTTCTTAATAAAGAGCATATTAGAGAAATGCAATATGTTAGCCCAATAGCAACAACTAAACTCAATAGCATACGCACGATGTTTTATCACATTAATTAAGATCAATGATTGTTAACTCATCGCAATGATCGATTCTAATGCAATAGATAATTTTATAATCAAAACTCTTGTAGAGAGAGAAGAGTATTTTACTCGAAAGAAGTTTGACGCTTACAACCTAATAATTGTAGATGAAAACTCATTACTTAACGAGAATGAAAAAGTGAACAAAGAAACGAAATCATTATCGATAGCTATTTAGCAACATCACGAGAAACTAATCTTTAATATAGTGAGAATAGTTACTCACGATATCGTTTTAGAAATGTCTTGATTGAAGCAACACAATCTAGAAGTTGACTAAAATACACGAGTACTTAGATTCCAACGATGTGATCACGCAATTCACATTCAATCTACGCATCGACAACGTTCGATAATAGATAAAAGATAAAGTCGAAACTCGATCGCAAGATGCGAACTTGCATTCTTGAAAAAGAACGATTTAATCAAGTTCGACTCGATAAACATTAACAAAGATTAGCTAGATCACAAAGTTAAAGTAAGTAAAGAAAACTACGAATCTTTTAAAAGCCTTAAATTATTTAGTATAGCGAAGAAATCGCTAAAGCACCTATTACGAATATACAACAATTGAGAGCATTTATTTCAAGAAGAGAAAACGACAAAGACTCTCCCTAAACATTAATCGTAAAATCATGAAATTAGACTTGAATTAAGCAAGTAGCTCACGTTTGAACTCATATATGCTTTATCTAAGAAGAAGCTCAAAGTACTTCGCGAATACTTGACAAAGAATGAAAAAAAAGAATTTATTAAAAAATTTCAATCATAGGCAAGATACTCGATTCTCTTTGTATCTAAGAAGGACGAAACTCTTCGTTTATGTGTCGATTATCAAAAGCTAAATTATATTACGATCAAGAATTGATATTTACTACCCAATATTAGCGAGCTTTAGAATCGACTATTCGAAGTCAAGTACTTTATCAAACTAAATCTACAAGAAGCGTACAATCAAATTAGAATGAAGGCGAGAAAAGAGTGAAAGATAGCTTTTTGTACACGATATAAACTATACGAATACACAATAATGTCGTTCGAACTCACGAACGCCTCGACAACGTGTTAGAAAATAATCAATGATACACTATGACAACATTTGAATCGATTTGTCATAGCATACTTGGACGACATCATAATTTACTCAAAAATCTTGAAAGAACATGTTAGTTATGTTTTCAAAGTATTAGAATGTCTAGATAGAAGAAACTTACATCTTAAATTAAAGAAATGCGAATTTCATCAAGAAGAAATTGATTTTCTTGAATTTGTTGTAGAACGACACGAAGTACGCATGAATCCCAAAAAGCTACGAGCAATTAAAGAATGAAAATCATTTATTAGTGTTAAGAAAGTGCAATTCTTTCTAGATTTCATAAACTATAATAGAAAGTTCATTAAAGACTACTTTGTTAATGCGATACTATTGACGAATCTTACGAAGAAGAATACGTCATAAATATGAAAATTCGTAGAAGAAAAATCATTTTAGAATCTTAAGCTAAAATGCTTAAAGAAATCAATATTAAAGATATACGATTCACAATTATCAAGTAGAATTGAAATCGACGCATTCGATCTAGTTATCGATGCATGCTTTAGTTAAGAGTATGAAGACATATAACACTTAGTAACATATCTCTCGAGAAAACTCTCGTTAATTAAATAGAATTACGATGTTCACGACAAGAAACTACTCGCTATTGTAGTCTTCTTAAAGTTATGAAGAATATACATCGAAGAATTATTAAAACTTACAATTCTCACGAATCATAAGAATCTTGTACACTTTATCACTATTAAACAACTTAACAAAAGACAAGTACGATAATTAGAACGACTCGAACAATATAAATTTAAAATACAATATATCTTAAACAAAGATAACGACAAAGTAGACGCACTTAGCAAAAGAAGTGATCATATAAAAACGAAGAAATCGTTTAATCACAACATACTTAAAGTTAACAAAGATGAATCATTATTAATTAACAAATACGAGCTAAATGCTATCTTACGAATACTTAGAGACGACAAGAAAGAATTTCCAATAAAGAAAGAAAAACTTCAAATATCTATCGACAAGATCGACGAATATATAAGAGAACATCATAATTAATCATTGCAAAGACACTCGAGAATGATCAAAACACTTTAGCTTTTACGCTAGCATTGTTAGTTTTCACAAATGAGACAAGCTATCGAGACATACGTTAAACGATGCCTTAGTTGTTAGCAAAACAAACATAATACACATGCGAGCTATCGCGAAATCCAATATTAGAAATTATTTAAATCGTTATAGGATGAAGTCACGATAAACTTTATTATCAAGTTGTCTAAGTCGACGAATCTAGCAATTAGAGACAAATATGATTTAATACTAGTAATAATTAATAAACTTATCAAGTACTCACATATCATCGCATGCAAAGAGAAGTTCATAGCAGAACAACTAAAATACATTGTATTGAATCGACTTATACGATATTATAATATATTCAAAGGATTAACTAGTAATAGAGACAAGCTCTTTACGTCTAATTATTGAAAGACGCTTCTATCAATGTTAGGAACGAGACTTAGGATGTCCACTGTCTATTACTCGATTACGAATGATCAAATAAAGCGAACAAATCAAAGTCTAGAGCAGTATCTAAGACACTACGTCAACAATACTTATAGCAATTGAATATCACTTCTATTTATGACACAACTAACATTGAATGCAAAGGTTTCGAATATCACTAAGATTACTTCATTCTTCGTCAACTATAACAAAGAACTCAACATCTTTAGAAAAGAACAAAAGCATCTATCAACTTAGTTAATCATCAAAAGGATAGCGACATTAAAAAAGGTACACGACAACATCTCAAAGATGCAAAAAAAGTCGATCAAGTACTAAAACAAGAAACGAAAAACGACACCTCAACTAAAGGAGAGAAATAGAGTATATCTTTTTACAAAAAATCTTAAGACAAGAAGATCAAGCAAGAAATTAAATCATGTTAAGGTCGAATCGTTTCTTATTAAGAAGGCAAAGAGATCAATCAATTACGAACTCGACTTACTCAAGAACGTCAAAGTATTTTTAGTATTTTATATCTCATTGTTGGAATTAGTAGACCCCAATACGTCTATATAGAAAACATTTCATTACAAAGCTTAAAAAGAAAGTTAATACGAAGTGAAAGAAATTCTAAAGCAACAAGGTCAAAACTATTTAATCAAGTGAAAAAGATATTTTATCTTAGAGAACACGTGAGAACCCAAGAAGAATCTTGATGATTGCTATGATCTCATCTAGAAATTTTATCAACATTCGAAAAATCATTCAACATAGCGAGAGATAACTAGAAGACAAGAAATGATTTAACAAGAGCATTCGCAACAAAACAATTGAAGAACTTAAGAACATTCGATTTCTTCATTTTTAACAATAGGCATTGTGTTTTTCGTTTCGCTTTCGCATCAATCTTCTTTAGAATCTTCTTATTTCGTAGCAATCGAGTTATGATGATTGCTAGCAAAGCTTCATCTTTAGCGATCTTAGCAAAAAGATCTTTTCTATTGTGGTCGAAAAAAAATCAAAACATGTTTACGCACGATTTGCTTGTACGAACACATTTCGAACATTTCAAACGAGACGAGAAGTCTTTCATGACGATACAAGAATAACTAGAGAGAGAGCAACGTTCATAGGCAATATCTATTAGTGTATTGTAGCGTTCGATTTCGAATGCAATATGAAGACGACTTTGTTGCTAACAAAACATAGTAAGAGAGGCGTTTGGCTTTCGAGACGAAAATCTTTAAGAAGAGAGATAGTGTTACGAGTCTAGCTCAAAACAATGTGATATATTAACTACAACGCAATATGTAGCACGAAGCACGACTGTCTGCATGCTTGACGACTTGACGAACGAACAATGTTTAACATGCTTAACAACGAGCTAAGCGAGCAATGTTCGACATGTTTGACAACGAGTTGAGCGAACGATGTTCGACACTCTCGATAGGCTCGACAACGAGCTAAACGAACAATGTTCGACATGTTCGACAACGAGCATAACTAACAAGAAAAATCTTCTTTAGTATATAGATCTCCTAAAATACGACTTTCTTATAAATTGTGTTCAACTCATTTTAAGTCTTGACTTATTGTTACGATTGCCAAAGTTGCAAATCCTTGTTACTAAGTAATTGCTTGCATTGCTTGAAGACGTCTACAAATCTCTTCAATAGCATAACTCTCTTTAATATCTTCGTGGAAAGTACTAGCGTAACACAAATTTAAACAAGATTTAACTTAAATCTTCTTCTTTGTATATAGATAAATTTATTTAAATGTTATTGTTCTTCTTAGATTCTTTTTGTAAGTATTTCTTGCAATTAATTTATATAGTATTTGTTATTTGCTAGATTTAGACAAAATTTAACTTAAATTTAACTTATATTTGCTTCTTTAATTAAAAATACTTACTTTTATATTATTTTGTTTGTTAATTCTTCTCTACAAGCATTCTTGTAATTAATTAATACTTTTGTTATTATTTAATAGCTTAAAGAAGATCTAGCTTAGAACTAATTTAGATTTAACTTAAATTTGCGTTTTCAATTAAAAATATTTACTCTAATATTGCTTTAACTGTTAATTTTTTTTATAAATATTTTTGCAATTAATTAATATCTTTATAATTATTTATTAGAACTAAGTTAGATCTTCTCTAAGTAACTTATATTTATACAATTATTGCTTATATACTTGACGCTCTTTCTTTATTAAAATTGTTAATTAATTGCTTAGATTAATTTATTTTTATATACTTTGCTATTTCTTAAACTTTTAAGCACAAATCTTTTATTCGAAACATTTATTCTATTCTTGTTACTATTTTATTAATTACGTTGCTTCGATAAGTACTCGAATTTCGATTTACTAATATTTAAATTTAAGAGAGATTTTTAAAAAAAATATGCAAGATCTTGTTATTGTCGAACTTATTAATAGTTTTTTTGCTATAAAATACAATCTTTTGTCGCAATTTTTGTATATATTTCTCTCTTTATATTACAAATTAATTGTTTTATTTTTGTTATATTTTCTTGTAAATATCTATTAATATACTATAAATATAAAGATTGCAATTGTTAATAGAGTAAAATATATATTTTCGATATATTGTTTTTCGAAATAAATAGATACTTGCGCTTTGTGTTTAAACTTCTTAATACAATAACAAATTATAATTTTTACTGTTTTAATTGCTTCTAAAGTTATAGAATTAAATATATATTTAATTAAAGAATTAATTTTAAAACTTTCTTAATTGTTGTTAAAAAACAAAGATATAAAAGTCTTAATTATTATTAAATTTGCAAATAATTTAAGTTGCTTTTTCTAATTGTAATTTAGCAAGAAATTAATAAAGATAAATAAACTTATATCTTAAATATTTTTGCTTAAAAAAGTCGATTTTAATAATAAGATCTAAATATAATTATGCAACTTTCTACTACTAATAAAGTTGTAATAATTCTTAATTATAATTATATTGCAAACTTGCTTTATTATATAAGATTAACAATTTTCTATTGTATTGTAAAACTATAATTAAATAAGATTTTATCTACAATAGAAAGAAATAGAAACAATATCTTTCTTATCTTCTTTAATACAGAAATATTCTCTATATTGTTATTATATTGATTCTTGACACTTCTTATACAATTAGTTATTCTTTCTTATATATATTTTATTAGCATTAATAGTTTAAATTTTTGTCAAAAATTAGTTCAAGATTTACAACTTTCAATATTGTACTTAATAGCAAGCGTAATTTGCAAAAAGATATATATCTTGCGTATAACAATTTTGTATTTTGATATAAAAATATATTTCGAGTATTGTTTTATCTTGTCTTATAAATGTAGCGCCTCTAGGATAATAGATGCTCCAAGTCTTATTGTGCCAAAAGATTATAGTAATCGCGATCTAACAAACGCGATATCATCTATTACACATATATACTAGGAGTGCTATCTCTGCGCGCTCGAAGAGCGAGTTCAACGACATAACAACTATCTTTCTCTCTAAATTTACGTTCGCAAGAATAAGTCAAGAGAAAATTAAATCGAACTACGTTCGCGATACATCTTTTCTAATTTATTAGTACTATAAATAGATCTCTAAGAGCGAGACAATCTTATAAGCACGATTAAAAATCCTAAGACTTGACAAATATCTTACGAATCGAATTTACAATTTGACGATTTTGACTTTTGCACTCGTTAGATCGCAATTACTTTATAGCGCTTCTAAAGTAATAGATGTCTCGAGTCTTATTGTGTCAAAAAATTATATTAATCGCGACTTGACAAGTACAATATTATCTATTACACATATATACTAGGAGTGCTGTCCCTGCGCGCCCGAGAGACGAGCTCGACGATATAACAATAAAATAAGAATTTCGATACAATATTAAGTCTTGCATAATAATATTGTATTCTTTTGTTTATCTACAAATTCGAAGATTTATAATATAGATTTTGTATAATTAATTTCTAAGAATATAATATTAAATTTATTATTGAAAAATTAAGACAAATATAAGAAACGTATTTTTTGATTTCGAGACTTGCTCTTAACAAACACAAAATTAATAGTAGATTGTATTTAATTAATAAGTATTTCTATAACTAGAAATAAACTTATATTGTGTTATATTTGTAATAATAATATTTTTATTATATTGTTCTCTCGATTGTTAAATAATAATATCTTTCTTCTATATTAAAGAGAATTGCGCAATGTTTCGAAAATCTCGAATTCTATTTTATTAATCGAATTGTTATTATTCTTTTACAAGAAAGTTAGTATATTTTTTTTAAAGTTTAATAGATAATAATTGCGCTTATTGCTTATATATGCAAAGTTCGCTTAAGAATTATTTGTAGCACAAAGATAGATGCTCGAATAAATTAATAAAATATTGTATCTAGAATAGCGTAAATTTGTTAAAGATTAAAAAATTAATAGAAAGCGTAAAAATAAAATTGTATTAAAAAGAAAAACTAATAATAGAAGTTATTGTAATGCATCGAAATACGCTAGTCTTAAATCTAAACTATATTTAATTAAAATTTAATTAAGATTTAGTTTAGATCTTAATTAGATCTTAACAATTTTTACTTAAGCAAAGAAGATAGTATTTATTGTTACTTGAAAATACTTTACTTTTGTTTATTTGTCGAAGTCTTCTTTATATCTTTTATAATTTTATCTAATATTATTAATCTAAATAATTATATATAGTTTAATAGTTTTAAGTTTAATTGTATACAACTTAATAATAGCAACAATACAAATAGTTTTTATAATAGTATTAAGAATAGCAGTTTAAGCAATAATAAAACAATTATTATAGATATTGAGCTAGATAGTAGCAATAACAACAATAGCGAGAAAGATAATAATAGTTAGAAGAAGACTAGCACAAAAATCGAACTAGATAGTAACAATAATAGCAACAACAAAAAAAGTAGAAATCAAGAGAACAAAAACAAACAAGAGAGTACTAAAAAAAAGAATTATATAATTACAAACAATAGATTTTACTCTTTTAATATCGATTTACTTGTAATAAATTATAACAAAATATTACTTATTGTCTCTAATAATATTAATACATCTATTAAAAATAATTTAAATTTTGTTAATTTAATTGAGATTTATCTTGTTGCTTCGACTATTATAAAAATGTATCTTATATCGATAAAAACTAATTCTTGAATATCAAATTATTAAAAAATCAATTTTGTGTTTTCTTTACAATTATTGCTCTTTATTTCGAATTGTTGTTCTCTTATAAGATTAGCTAAGTTGTATTGTTAGAGTAAGAATAAAATTGTAAACAATAAGTATAAGTTCGACAAACTCGATACTTATAAATTATACTTAATTATTAAATTTATAACAATTAAGAATATTTTTATATATTATATATTTAATCGGTATTAAAAGACGTTGTTAAATATATCTCTATATTTAAGAATACAAGAAAGATATTAGACTCGATACTTCTAATCTCTTAATACAATTGATAAGTAGACTGATCGCGTTAATTCGAGAAATCGAATCGAATCTTGATAATTCGATTTAAGTTAAATCGAAAGTCTTGACAATTCGATTTCTAAAGTTGAAATCGACAATTCAATTTGATTTTAAACTTAAAGTCGAAAATCGAATTAAAAAATCGAATCGAATTGTTAAGACTATTATTTTTAGTAATAATTAAATTATTTTTAGTAACAATTAATTAATAATTTAATAGAAATAGTTAACCTATTTAAATTAATTAATAAATATATTAGAAATTTCTTTTTATAAATATATTACTACTAAGTATTATCTAGTAATTAATAAAAAATCTAAATTTAAACTTAATTTATATTATTTTTAGTATTCTTAATAATCTTGACAATTTGATTCGATTTCAACTTTTAAAATTGAAAATCGACTTAATTCGATTTAATTCGATTTTAAAATAGTTAAAATCAAAATAATTTTCGATTTGATTTCTAAAGTTGAATTGTCGATTCGAGTCGATTCTAGAAGTTGAAATCGAAAATCGAATTAACAATCAATCTATTAATAAGTTAAGCAATATTTCTATTACTTATATAAAGTTGTTGCTCTTATTATCTACAATATTAGACAATTAGATCGAAATATTGCTTGCACAATTAACAAATAATAATATAAAACTATTATCGATAATTTAGAGTAATCCTCTAGAAGCTCTATTAGCGACTTGGGGCTTCCAAGATCGTTATGTCGATATCTTAGTTCTAAAGCTACATTCGTTAATTGTTATTATAATGCTTGTTATATTACAATTACAAAAGATATGTTTTAAAATATTGCAAGAAAGTCTCGAAGCATTATATATATAAGTCTAGAAGAGCTAGAAGAGAATTATACACGCGTATATTACGCAAACAAGAGATTAAGAATTCTTGTATTGCGTACAATAAGAATACGATATAATTATAAAGTTAAGAATATTTGAAGTTTACAACGTGTTTGCTTTCTTGAAATCTAAGTACGTTATAATTGTTTGCTTATTTGTGTCTAAGCAACTAATATTATAAGCGAATTGTTGCGAGATTGTTTATTTTAATAGACAAAAGCAATAATATATTCGATTTTAAATATCTTTACAATGTGTTTGCGTTCTTGCAATTCAAATACGTTAAGAGAGAAACTTTATAATTGTAACTAATTGCTATATATACTTGCTACGTCGAATTAAAGATATTGCTTGCTTGTGTAAGAATACAAACAAGAGTTAACATTAAATTTAAGCATTAAGATTATACGAATACAAGAATATATAATTACTTTATATCAAAAAACGATCTTTATATAATCGCAATTTACAAAGAGAACTTATGCGTAAGTTCTTAAAGCTCTTGTTCTTAATATATACGAGATTGAAAATTTAAGATTGTCGAACAATATATAAGATTTCTTTTGTAAATTATAAATTAATATTGTTTTTACAATTCTTATAGAGAATTTCCTTGTACATAAATATTACAATAGATAATTTTTAATATTGAAGCGTCGCAACTTGAATTTGAAAATCTAATTGCGCAAAAATATATAGAACTCGCATAGATTCCTAGAAATGTTAAATCAAGTATAAATTAAAAAAAAAAAAAAAAAAAAAACAAGATTAACTTTAATTAATTTCTATATAAGAGATAAGTGTTTAACGTTGTTACAATAACGTACAAATATAATTTGAATTGCATATTTTTTATTTTATTTTTTATTTTAATTTATATTCGATTCAACATTCTTGAGAATCTATGCGAGATTTATATATTTTTGCGATTTTTGAATTTGATTAATTACGAATAGGCGAGCAGCACTAGCATCTATTTGTCTAATTATAATTGACTAGAACTCGCGATTGCAATTTCGCTTGTAATACTTTGTTATAACAACGTTGCCTCTTTGTCTTCTATATTGTAATATTCGTGATACAAGAAAATTCTTCAAACAAGAACTTTATAAATCTAAGAGAAATTCGAGCATCGCTAGCAATATTGTTGTCTAAAATTGTTTTAGTAAATTAGTAAATAAAATTATTCGTATTGTTGCAATAGCAAATCTTGCTTTGTCTAGTAATTGTCTTAGATTTATAATATTAATCTCTTGTTGCATTTAAGTTCTTTTTTGTCGTTATATCGAATATGCTAGAAGAATGTGTTTAATAATTATGCGTTTTTGATTGCACTCGCACGTGTTCGTCGTAATATTAAGAACGCGACGTTCGCATAGAAATTGATTAAAGTCGATTTTACTCATTCTTAGTTAAACGAAAATTAAATTGTGTAATTTGAGACAATCGAAGTGCAATTGCATATACTTATGCGTAATTTCTAATATAGTCTTGCAATATTTTGCGTTATTTTTATTTTTTGATTATTTGTGTCGTTACTCTTTTTAAGTCTTGTTTTGAATAAGTGCTTTTTTAATAGCAAATTCGTTTGTTATTTGATCGACAAAAAGAAAAAGCTAGTTGTGCGTCTTGTCAACAATTTTATTCGCAATCTTATTATTTTTTATGCTCTTATATCTTGATATTTAATGTAATTTTAATATTGTTTTATAACGTCGAATTATCTCGTACGCGTTTTGCGTGCATCTTAATTATATTTGATTTAATATCAATTTTATCTCTCTTATAATCTTAATTAAGACTTAATTGTTTAAATATATTTTATAAATTTGTTTTTTCGAATTAGTAACAATTTCGCAATGCTTCGTTAATTTTTTTGTTGCTCTTGTAAGTTTCTTAAGTTTGTTGTAATAAATTAGTGTTACGTTAGCATTCTTAAGACGCTTTTTAATGATTCAATTTGCTTTAATTAAGATTGCAATAACGTTCTTATTGCGTTCGCTTTTGTTAAAATAGACTTATTAATATAAATTTGAGCGATTTGCGTTATATTTCTTTTTAACAACTTTTTTATTACAAATAATAATTGTTCTAGAAAACTTTACTTACAAGATCGCGATATATAATTGTTATCGCAAACTTGTCGTTAATTTTAATATTATTCGTATTTATTTTTTCTTAAATTGCAAAGATGTTATTCTTAGCTTTAACTTTTGTTTTTTTTTCAATGTTAAATTATTGCGTATGCGTAATATTATTGCATTAATAATCTTTTTGAAATTTTTGTACATTTATAATAGTTATTGATCTTTGTATTAGCTTCTCTAGATAAATGTTAATAAAAGATACGTTAATCTTAATTTGTAAGATTTTCGTAGAAGTTATCTTGTAAACGTTAATAATGCAACGAAGCGTTTGTTCTTGTATAAATTGCAACTTTGTAACAACTTCTTTTCTCGCGTTCTTAATAGTAGACAAAGTATATTACATAATAACGTTATATGCTATTACGAGCTTCTCTATCGCAATATATTTGCGTTTCTCGACATTTATAAACGTGTTAAAAATCAAACTCTTTATTATTAAGATTTCTTTATGTTTAATAACTAACTTTGTTTTTACTTATTGCAAATAAGCTTTTTATTTAAGTTTTAAATCAAGTTAAATTTCTAGTATTCTAGTTGTTACAATAGAACGTTATATAGTGGAGTTAGTAAACTAGATTGCTTGTTAGAGCGCTTGAATTGATTTTTAAGTCTATTAGATCTAACTTTCTAACAAATAATAACTTCAACAAGTCTCGATTAGTGCGTCTTGACAAATAATATACGTAGATAATTATTATATTTTGTCTTTTAACAAAAGTCTCGAATTCGATTTCTTTTTTATCTATTAGAAGCAATTAGATAGTTGTAGTAGTGCTTAGGGTGCAATTGTGCGTTCGAAGATCGCCTATATAGTGCTTCGTAAATTCGTTCTGCACACGAGAACGTGTGCTTTCTCGCTCGTTTGAGGTAGATTGTTACGATAGAACGTTATATAGTAGAGTTAGTAAATTGAATTGCTTGCTAGAACGCTCGAATTAATCTTTGAGTCTATTAGATCTAACTTCCTAATACTAATATTGAACTTAATAATTATCTTGTATCTTGTTAATGTTATATTGATACTTATGCCGAATCTCTTTAAAGTGCGTAAGAAGTAAATTAGTTTATATTTCTTTTTTGCAAATTTGAAGTTATAAGTGGATGCTTATTGCTTGTATTAATTGTATATTTAAGTTAATACTTTGCAATAACGTTTAATCGACTCTTTATACGTTAGTATATTAATATTGTTTATAAATCTTGTAATGTTAATTTGTAATCTAATATTGTCGCATTATTTCAAGAAATCTGCGTTGTCAAACAAGTATAATATTAAAAATAAAAAAGAATTTTGCGATATATTGACGTTTGTCTCTTGCTTCTTTATTGTATAGCTCTCGATAATTAATATAATGCGTTGTTTCTTTAAAAAATACTTTATTCAATTGAGCAAACGAGTTAAAATTCTTCTTTTTCTTATATTATAAAGTAGTTTGATGTGCGATATATTGTCGAATACACTAGACACATTTAGACTTAATAGAGAAGCTACTCTTTTCTTTTAATTACTTTATATTGTATGTATCTTTTTAATAATTAATTGTAATATTGTGTCGATTAAGCGCTATCTTTTAATTTTTATTTGTGTGTTAAATAAAGTGTTATGTGCTTTTACGACCTAGCAAAGATGCTTCAATATTATTAACTCTAGTATCTTATTTAGCGTGTCGAGCAATGCTATAAATTTAAAAAACAACAACTTTAAATAATCTTTCTTTCTTAATTTTCGCAATATTATTGTAATTGTTTTTTTGAAATAAGATAATTGCATTTCTTTTTTAATATATTTGTTAAACAAGAATCTTACTTGTCTCGAGACAACGCAAATTAGTTGTCTTAGTATTCGATTAATTATTTTGTTAATTTCGAATATCTTATTTGAAGTTGCTTTATGTGTTGCTCTTATTATCTTGCGCTTTGATATAATTTTGTCGTTCTTTATTGAAAATAAATAAGAGAATTTCTCTATATTGTTAATTAGGATTGTAAGTAAAAAAGAAAAATAAGCTTAAAATATCATTTCGATTTTGTCTTTTGCGATTGTCGTTATTTTTGTGTTCGTTCTTAGTAATAAAATCGTAAACTTAATAAGTGTGTTTGTTATTGCGTTTTTGATTTATTTCGCTATTTCGAACAAATTCTTCGCAATATTCTTCGAAGTTTGCATTTAATTGCGAAATTTGTTTCTTTTATATTTTTTAAGAATTTTGTCTTTTTTATTGCATATTTGAACGTACGTTTTTTAGTTACAAGAGATGCGATATTGACGTCGCAATCTCTTAATTTTTCTAATTATATTAATATATTCTTGTGTTTATTTAGATTTGACTCTTTCGTGCAATCTCGCTTACGAAATAAAGTCTTTAATAATCTTCTTTAGAATTCTTAATAACGCGATTATGTATTTGTTAATGCTCTCTCGTTCTATTGTAACGTTTAATAATAATTCGAGTAATAATCTCTTTAATATATTGTTAAATTTCTTTGTATTTATAACTTTCTAATTTTGTCTAAAATAACGTATAGACTTTGTTTGCGTTTTAAGATCTAACATTATTTTAATTAACAAATAATTTGACAAGCTTTTTATCTTCTTGTCTATGTCGTAATATATCAATTGATTTATTGTTTTTCTTGTAATAAACAATAAATCAATCGTAATTTGTGCTTCTTAATAATTTTCGTTATAATATCGCGCAAAAATGTTAACGTAATATCGACAAAGCACATTATGTTTAGCAAATTGTCGAATAATAAATGTTGTTTAAAATATAAGAAATTCGTTTATAAGAAATAATACAAATTAAAGTCTTTTATTATAACGCTCTTGTTTTGCATGCGTAGTGTTTGCTCTATTGTGTCAAGATTATCTTTGTTAATTATATTATTATAATTATCGAGAAATAAGTTGTAAACGTTATAAACGTTAACAAGATTTTGTTTAATAATATTGTTTTTAAAACGTAATTGTATTGTTATTGTTCTTACGTTCTCGAAATATTATATGCTATATTAATTGTTGTTGTTAATACGTTTGTTAATATAAAAACATGTACATTTGTTATTATTTACGAGCATAAAGCTCGCGCGTTTCGAGTTGTATATTTTCGCTCTTGCGTAATGTTGTTACGACTCTTGTATTACTAATATATTGTATTTTTTTATTTTCTTTTTTTGAAGCAACGTTATTATTATTTTGCTTCTTGACTTATAAATATTGTATTATAATATTCGAAGCTTATTTCGTATCTTTATTATAATTTCTCTTTTATATTTGCTTTTGTGCGTATTAAATTCTTTATTTTTTGCGTAAAAAACATGCTTTATAGCAAAAACAACGCTACTTTATTATTAATTTGCTCTATTAAAGTAAATTAACTTTTTATTGACTTGTCGAAGCGCTTTTTCTTAATCAATTGTTAAATAGCGCTTTTTTTTGATTGTTATAAAAATGCTTTGCATGCAATTTGTTTGTGTTAAGTAACTTATTATTGCTCTTATTGTCTTTTGCTTTGTTCTCTTATTTGTAGCTTAAATAAACAAGATTGCACTTTTTAATATTACAAGAATTAAGATTGTCGCTTTGTTTGCTTTTGTTGTCTTGACAACATAATATAAAGACTTTATTTTTGTTATTTTCTTAATTTTTATTTTCTCTCTTTATCTTTTAAAGCATTTGAAATCGAATATCTTGTAAACTCTCTTGCAAACGCTACATTTTTACTTGAAAATATTCTTTTAATAAAAATATTAATTAAAGCGATAATTTTGCGCACAATGTACATATTATTGTTTATTCTTGCATTTATATATAAGATATTTATATTCTTAACACTTTATGCATTGTTTCGTTTTGCATTCTTTGTTATAATATTTTGCAATCTTTATATTTAACTCGTAAATTACGTTTAATTGTATTAGTTTATTTGTATTAGTTTATCTGTTATTTTTACGCAATTTGTTTACATTATGATTTAAATATATTTCTTCTTATTGTTCTCTCTTGTAAATTAGATTATTTCTTTAATCTTTAAATCTTGATATATTATCTTGCATAATTTTTTTATTATCTTTGCTTTCTTTTTCTTTATATTCTTTGATATACTTTTAATTCTAATATTATGTATTATTACTCTTGCGCGTTTTTGATATATAATTGTTGTTGTTAACATTTCTTTGACTCAAAAATTGTTCGATTTTAATATTATCTTGTTATTTTTGTTATTTATTCGAAAGACAATTATTCTTTCAAAGTGTTTTATTCTTTGTATGTTCTTTCGCGCTATTAATGTTTTAATAATGTTGAAATTGTGCATTAATGTTATTATCTTTGCAATACTTATCTTATAAACTCTTTTTATCTCTTGTTTCTCTTTGATTTACGTTATTAACTTTATCTTTTTGATTAATTATCGCATTAAGAGTGCTTGTTTAATGCTCTCTTAATTACTTATTTACTTTGTCGATAATAAGTCTTTCGTTATTGTCGCTTATATGCTTGTTGTTTGCATATCTTTCTTTATCTTCTTAACTCTTTTTATTTGATTAGTTGTTCTCTTTAAATTTTTTAATATTAAAATTAAGTTAATTTGTTTTGTTTTTCGCAAGAGTTTTGTTAAGACGTTGCGTCAACTTCTTGATTAAAAAACATTATTTTGTTAACGTTGTTATCGAGATTATCTCGAACGCGTTTCTCTTCTTAGATTTATAGAGTTTTCTAATATCTATTACTTTTGTTTTTATGTTTGTCGCAATTTGTATTAATTTGCGTTGAGATACACTAAGTATATTTCGATTACTTGTTAATGTTACGTCGATTACATTTATTTAATTTTGACGATCGAGATAAATCGTAAGCGTTATTGTTAGTAAGATCTTCTCTCTCGTCTCTTCTCGTATAATAAAATAGTATAATATCGATTTTCGCGAACTTTAATCAAGTTTCTAACAAATATCTGCTCTAGATTGCATATTAAAAAAACAATATTATTAATATATTTTAGATAGAAGAAGAAGCAAAGAGTAATGCAACAAAAGAAAAGTACTATAAATATAAAAAAGCTATTGGAAATTATTGACGCAACAATAACAATAACAATGTAGTTAAGTAATCAAATAATATTAGACTATAAACTTGGAAATGTTTGTTATTAATATTAGCGATTTATTTGCAATATATATGCGATCTCTTTTACTTAAATCTTAGAATCTTAGCTACTTAATATACTATTAAACTAAATAATACAATTTATGCATATATCGCGATAAGACTTTGTTGTTATAATTGTCTACTAATTAAGAATTCTATTCTTACTTCTTTATATTGAAGTTGAAGACAAGACTTTAGTTATAACAACAAATATTAAAACAACAAATTATCAATATATCTTTAAAAACAATCTTAGAATTATAGAAACTTAAGAACTTAGAAACTTAAAAACACAAAAAAAAGAGTATAAAAAATAATTTTCTTTGACGAATTACTAAAATAAAAAATTTCAAAACTCAAAAACACGAAATTAACAATTTAGAGATTAAGATATTATTAAATTAAAAAGCAAAAAAAGAAGAAACAAAGTTAAAGAATTAAAAATAGTAATTAGAGTTGTAGATTCGAAGATTAGAATATTTTATTAAAATTGTAATTAGTGTTTACAATTAAAACAATAAATTGCTTATTAATTGAAGTAATGTTATTGAAAGAAAGTACGCAACAATATAATTTATTTATTTAAATCGAAACAAGAACGCTATTTAAGCTCTTTTCTTAATAAAGATTGAAGCAAATTTTCAACTAAAAAGTTCTTGCTAACAATAAATCGACAATTGACTAAAAAAAATAGTAGATCAAAAATATCTATTTATAAACGATCAAAAAGATAAAGAAGCGATAAACGAAAAAACAATACAAAATTGAGAAGAGAAAAGAGAAGTTCTTTACGTTGTTTTTGCAAAAATAACGAAGAGACTTATTAATTAAAAGCATTATCGTTTAAATTAATTATTATTATTAATCTTTTTAATCTATTAGTTGTTATTCTTACTACTTGTTGTTAAGCTATTCTCTTAGAAACGATGTCTCAAAATAGTAAAAAAATCGCAAAACTCTCTTCTAGCGTATTTACGTCGACGACAAGTTAACTTAATAACTTTATAGCATTGGCAATTCGAGGAAGCGACCCCTGTGGCACAATAACTCTACTGAGTCGACATCGGCCCGAGAGAGTCTCGTGACATCTAGCGCTAGCCTATTAGGGTAATTTAAATTGTTTATCAAAACTTGGATTGTTTTGTAATTTAATTGAAATTTTTAGCCTAATCGGGTTAGTATTACGTACAGAATTAATATTTGAAACCATTTTTTTTAGAATCTTTTCCGTTTTCAAATATTAATTCTGTACGTAATACTAACCCGATTAGGCTAAAATTTCAATTAAATTACAAAACAATCCAAATTTTGATAAACAATTTAAATTACCCTAATAGGCTAGCGCTAGATGTCACGAGACTCTCTCGGGTCGATGTCGACTCAGTGGAGCCATTGTGCCACAGGGGCCGCTACCCGGAATTGCCGATAATTTATTAAATTTTATTCTTTTTATATTATAGCTATAGATTACGTAGTTAGATTACTTAGTAAATACAATCATCTACTTACTATTATTAATAAGTTTAATTGTTATCTACAATTAATTCTCGATTATATTACAAACTTTGCAATTATTTAAGCACAATACGTTTTAGATTGTATATAGACAACAAATTAAAATATATCTTAAACTATTATTTTCGATTGCAACTTAAAATTTATCTTTAAGTTTTAATAAGAAATCTTTCTTCAACTAGATATCTTATTTCTAATTAATATAGTCTATTATTTGTAAACAAACAATTAATTAGATTAATTGTCGATTCGATTTTTAATTTCAACTTTTGGAATCGAATTAAATCGACAATTCAACTTTAGAAATCGAATCGAAAATCGATTTAATTTTTAATTATTTTGAAATCGAATTGAATCAAATCGAGTCGATTTTCGATTTAAAGATTGAAATCGAATCGAATTGTCAAGAAATCGAAAATTACGTTATTATATTAAGAATTACTATTTTTAGACTTATATTATTATAACTTTGAAATTTTGATTAGAGTATAGTTTGATATATCTCGAGATTACAATCAAACTTGTTAATATTATTATATAATAATCTACTCGAATTAATTGTTGCTTGCGTTATTATTTTGCATTACTCTTGTATTCTAGAGAAATTCTCTTAACATTCTCGAGTTTACAATTACACTTTATTCTATGATAATTTGTTTAATTTAATTGTTACTTACATTATTATTTTGTATTACTCTTTTATTTCGAAGAGATTCTCTATATATTATTTAAAGATATTGTTTTTATTACTTTTGTTTGCAATATATTTAATTTTTCAAGAACTTCAAATCAATTATTATCTTTAATCGAAGATAATTTTCGCGAATCTATTTTGTGCAACTTGTTATTTAGTAGTTTACGTTCTAATCAATTCGCAAGTCAATTTAATTGAAATTTTCTCAATTTTACTTTCGACAATAGAAAAAAAATTCTTTACGAAACATTGAACAAAATTAGAGACAATTTTTCGTTGCTTATATTAAGAGAGGAAAACAAATATATTAAGTAAAGTTCAAATATTGTAAGATGCGAGTGCGTTTGCTACTTGTCGACGCACTAAGATATAAAAGACGTAAGATATAATAGACTTTTATTACTACTCCCAACTATATAGAGTAGATAGTAGTAAGACTAATTGTTAAAGAACAACAAGAAACAAGCTTTCTTTCTATCTAATACTTGTTATAACGTGCGAGTCTACTTTTCGCTTTCTAATTAGAAAAAGAAGTTGTGCAATTCGAAACTTCTATAGATAGCTAGAATTACGTGTCTATTATATCCTAGAATGCTAGCGCGTCAATAGCGCTATAATATTACAAATACTAACATTTAATTTCAAGAATAATAATTACAAATTGCGATTAACAAGAGTATTTTAAACAAGACTTAATTAAGACTTGTCAATTTATATTAAGCAAAAAAGATTAATACAAAAGCATAGTCTAAGCTTTAAAACAAATTTGTTCAAGTAACTTCGATTATAGAGAATTTTTTTTAAATTATTTGTAGAAGTTGTTATAAGCTTTTAAATTAATCGATTGCTTACAATTATTTAAGCACAACAAATATAAAGAAACATCTTTAATTTATTTTTTGTTTAAATCGAAAAAGATTTAAATCGTAAATCGCAATCGATTTAATCTTTAATTGCGTAAATTACAATTAATAATGCAAATAAATAATACAAAACTAACATATTATTAAAAGAAGAATTATATTAATTTGTCGTTCTTCTTTGTTTAAGATAATTAAGAAAATTAACTATACAAAACTTTTGTTAATTTAAATTTATGTTTTCGAATTATTAATAGTTCTTACTTTCGAAAGTTATTGAAAATGTTTCGATCAAAGCTAGTACTTCTAGATTGCACAAAATTATCAAAAATAATTCTCTTAAACTTTAATCAAATTTGTAAGAAAATCAAGATAAATTTTAGAAATATTTAGTGTAATGTCATAGCATCATCGACGCGCTAGCGCCTTGGGATAGTGCAGGGCACGTAATCTTAACTATCTATGAAAGCTTCAAATTGTACGACTCTTCTTTCTAGTTAGAAAGCGAGAAGCAAACTCGCACGTCATGGCGAGTATTAGATAGAAAGAAAGCTCATCTCTCGTTGTTCTTCAACGATTAGTCTTACTACTATCTACCCCATATAGTTAAGACATAATAATGAAAGTCTATTATATCTCACGTCTTTCACATCTTAGTGCGTCGACAAATAACAAACGCATTCGCATTTTACAATTATAATCGTTTTATTTTTCGAAAAGAAAGATTCGAAACGTGATAGCATTATGTCGAATTAAAATAGCTTAAATCATGACGATTATTCGATTATTAAATTAAAATTCGAGAAATTTGATTCTTTTCAAGGCAACAATTGTTCACGAAACGTCGACGAAAATAATTGTCGTTAACGTGACGTCAACGAAGATAATAACTTAAATACAATTAGAACTTCAACTTTACATTAGTAGATTAAAAGGTTAATAACGAAAATTCAAGATTTGCGAAACGCTTAATAAATTCAAATTATAATGATCGAAGAAACGAATCTTCAAGCTTCTTAAATTGCTATTGTATTGTTGTCGATTATGTTTAAGTTCTTGAAGCTTAAAAAGCTAAAATTATACAAAAGTTTAAACGTGAGTAAACATATTATTTGATTTTGCGAAATTAACATTAACATAATGCGATTTTTAACGTATTTTATTACGAATAAGAATAAAATTCTTTATTGCATATTATTCTTAAAAAACGACGTCGTTACGCAATAATATTCAAGAATAAACAATGACGCTAAGTTGAAAAGCGAGATCTTTGAAGAATTTAGAAAGTTTTTATTAAATTTGATAGCTAATCTTGCTAATTGTCGTCTTCTCGTCTATAAAAAATAAGAGAACGTTAGACAAAAATCAAATCAAAAGATAATTGTCTTTAAGAGATATTTGAATGAGTTAAAGACTCATTTATTGTCGCTCTTAAAAAAGCATAGAATCTATATATTTTTGATCAAACTTAAATTGAACTTAAAAGTGAAGATTCTAAACATCGATAACGTATTAAACATTCGCGATAAGCTTCTAGCTATAATTATTATGCAAGAATAAACGCTAAATCGCATTCGCGAAACAAATTTAAGTAGCTTCGACGATTAACAAGTTACAAAAGATTCTAGTATCTCTTTAAACAAATCTTATCTAGATCGTCGCTTAAACAAGATTAACAAATTTACTAAAGACGAGAAACTCTATATCTCTAAAGATTTGTCGACGTTACATAAACAAGTTTACGAAATTAGTAACGCAAACTATTTAAGTCGTATCGAATGCTTTAAATGTTATAAAAAAAGACATTACAAAAATAAGTATTTTAATAAACACAAATGAAACAAATTTATTATTGTCGCTATTACTACAATTAATGCAAAAAAAAATTAAGCTTCGTCGACGCCTCGCAAACGAAGCAAAAAAGACAAATAAAAATAATAAATTCAATCTTAATAAAAGATTAAACTTGGCTTCTTAATGACGAACGTTAAGTTATAGATTTAATTAACTTAAGAGCTAAGTTAAATCTCATTAATTATAACTACGTAATGCAATGGAAATTGCAATTCACATTTGCTATCTTATTAATATCAAGTTCTCTTAATGACAATAATCGCTATTGCTACGACGCCTATAAGTTAATTTATTATCTAATTGACTCGTAAAATTAACATCGAGAATGCACTATCTTATTCTATTTAACTAAATATATATATTTTAATCTTATATTAGATATGTTAATGCTAGTTAAACAAGACATATTAATTAATTCGAAGATGCAAAATTGACGATTTAAGATCGCAAATAACAAATTGAAGATAATTAATTCTAAGTAATTTGCCTTAGATTTCGTCAAACATAGCACAATTTATGCTATTATTTGCGTTGACGTTACGAAGACGTTAAACAAAAAACTAGCGAAGTCTAAGATTTCTAAGAAGTTAAAAAATCTAAAAGATGTTTATGATAATAAATTGATTGAAATTCTATTAGAATTAAAAAGAGAAAATTATGTCATTAAGTTTTAGAACAACAAAAAGTTATCTTTTATGTCTCTTTATAATATATCATAAAACGAGCTAGCGATACTTCGATAATATCTTGATGATGCGTTAGTTAAAGACTAGATTAAGCATTTAGTTTCGTTTGCAAACGCCTCTATTCTATTTGTATCAAAATCGAACAATAAATTACGTTTATGCGTCAATTATAAAGATTTAAATGTGATTATTATTAAGAATCGTTATTTATTGCTTTTAATTATAAAAACGCTAGATCATCTATGCGAAGCAAAGCGCTTTATCGCCTTAAATCTAAAGAACGTCTATTATCGCATTCGCATTAAATGCGATAATAAGTAAAAGATAACGTTTCGCACGCGCTATAAGCATTTCGAGTATTAAGTTATGTCATTTGAACTAGCAAACGCATTCGTAACTTTCTAGATTTACATTAATAAGACGTTGCGAGAGCTAATTAATGTAATTTGCGTAGTTTATATAAATAACATACTAATGTATAGCAATGATTTAACGAAGCATTGACGTCATATTAGACAAATGCTAGAACGTCTTCGCAAATATTCGCTATACGTTAATCTAAAAAAGTGTAAATTTAACACTATAGAAATTGAATTTTTGAGCTTCATCGTATTCTTAAAAGATGTATAGATGAACTTAAAAAAAATTAAAACGATTAAAAAGTAATTTAAATCAAAAACTTATTGTAAGCTTCAAATGTTTTTAGACTTCGTAAACTTTTATAAACACTTTATACATCATTATTCGAAAAAAGTTATTTCTTTTACTAGTTTATTAAAAGAAAGTAAGAATAATAAGAAATTTAATTCTTTCGCTTAATCAAATGAAGCAAAGTAGACGTTTCGTTAACTTTGCGACATTTTTATGTTAACTTCACTACTTTGTTACTACAATTTAAGCAAGAAAATTAAAGTAAAAGTTGACGCGTTTAATTTTGCAATCGCGAGCATCTTAAGTTAACAAAATAACAATAAAAATTAACGTTTAATGACGTTCTAATTGCGAAAAATGATTTCGACGAAGCAAAATTATAAGACGCATAATTAGAAGTTGCTAATTATTGTAATCGCTTTTAAGCAATGAAGACATTATCTAAAAAGCAATGCTTATCTTATTAAGATATGATCGAATTACGATAATCTTAGAAAGTTTATAAATTAAAAGAAACTAAACTTAAGACAAGCTCGCTAAGCGCTCAAGTTAGTCGTCTATAACTTTGAAATCTTTTATCGTTTAAATAAAAAAAATTCGACGAATAAGTCGTCGAAACGTCTTAATTATAAAGAGAATTCGTTGTTAAATACAAGATTGTTATTAACGTTACAAAACAAATTGACGTTATCGTTTGACAAAAATTCGTTAACGCAAACCAAACGAGAGACATTAATTAATTTGACTCTTGTATTTCAAAATAAGCTAACGTTGTCGTTTGGCGAAAAATCGTTAGCGCAAAGCGAACGAGAGACATTAAGTGATTTGACTCTCGTATTACAATTAGCAAGAGTATTTATTAATGACGCGAAAATCTTGCGATTATGAAGTAAAAAGAAAGTTTTTGATAAATTAATATCTCTATTTTAACTAATTGATGTACAAATTGTTATTTCAAGAAAAGTGATTAAAGACATGTCAAAAAAATTGTATAAAAAATTTCAAAAATTAATGAAATTCTTGATTAAGAATCTTTAGATTAAAGACACTTAAATCAAGAAAATTTGTATCGAAATCAAAAAGTTGTCTTGTCGTTAACGAAAAACATAAGCTTTAAATTAAGAAAATCTCGTTAAACATAACGAATTGCTCTATGTTTTAAAGAATGTAATCGTTAGAAAAAAGTTAATTCGCAAGAATTATAACAACTCTTTAACGAAACACTTTAAAATTAAGAAAACTTTAAATCTACTTTAAAGAAAGTATTTTTAACTCGTTTGCGCAAAGCAAGTGAAAGCGTATATTAAAATATGTGATATTTATTAACGTATCAAAGTTTCTCGTTATAAGTTGTATAATAAGCTTCGATTCTTATTTGTTGCAAAGAAGTTATAAAAGAAAATTATTATAAACTTTGTAACGAGTTTGTCGTCAAACAAACGTCGTAAAGTCGTATATAATTTAATCTTCGTAATAGTCGATCGTTATACAAAAATGATCAAATATATATTTGTAATTATTAGAATCGATGTCGCAAAATTAGCGAAAATGTTTTTCGATAAAATTGTTTTACGCTTTGAAACGTTAATTAGCATAATAAGTAACAAGAAATTTGTTTTTACTAATGTTTTTTAATTTGTTGTATACTTTTATGTACAAATTAAAAGACAATTAAATATTGTTTTTCATTCTTAAATAAATAATTACATTCTTAAATAAATAATTTAATCGAACGACAAAATTAAATTCTTAAGCATTATCTTCGCACTTACGTTAACTCGAAATAGACGAAATAAACTAATTTATTATTAATGACAAAATTTGTCTATAATAATAATTATTACGTCTTAATTAAGACTTCGTCGTTCTATTTAATGTACAATTATTATTCGAAGATTTACTATAAAGTTTCGAACAACTTTATCGAAAAAAAAAATATTATTAACACAAGAACGCGTAAAACAACTTTATGATTTCAAAAAAATTCTAACGAAACGTCTTGAAAACGTTGTCGCGCAATAGACGAAATACTATAATGAAAAACATAAATTAAAGAGCTTTGTTATAGAAGAATTGATTATGCTCTTAATTAGAAATCTAAAGTAAAAGAGATTTAACAAAAAGATATCGCACAAATATGTTAAATCGTTTAGAATTAAAAATGAGAGTAAAACGCAAGTTTATCGTTTTATCTTATTTAACATTTATCGAATTTATAATACTTTTAATGTTTCATTTCTAAAGTTATATTTATATCGCATCGACAATAAATAAACGAAACAAATATTGCAAACTTTAAAACTTATTAATAACAAAATCGAATAAAAGATTAAAGAAATTCTAAATAGAACTAAATCGAAGAAACAAATATAATATAAAATTAAGTAAATAAATTAAGACAAAATCAATAATTAAAAGAAAAATCTCTTGATAAAATTAATAAATTGCGAAAGAAATTCGAAGAGCGAACGCATAGCAAACGAAGTTAAAAAAGATAACGCAACGCATATTGCGACAACAACGACTATGTTAACAATAATTTACTTGATGAAATATTGCGCAATCGTCGTCGTATCGCTATTATATTTAATTAAATTTACGAAAAAAAAATTCTTCATTTCGTTACACAAGATGCTAGAAATAATAAAATCGTCTCTTTTAACATAAATGCTTAAAACATAATTTGTAAACACAATTATTTAATTGTTTTTTATTAATTAACGACGTATTGCAACGACTTAACAAGCTTTCAATAATTCATTAAATTTGTCTTAAAGAATTAAAGAAAATTTTCGAATTTATTCGAAAATAAATCGTTAAATTTCTTAAAATTATTCGTAGATAAGTCTTCGAAGTTGTTTGAAGCATTTACGTTCTCTTAAGAAAGTTACATTGCAAAAGATTTAATTTGTACAATTTTTTTCATTTTTGTTACAAACTTGTTCTTGTTATTTATACGCATCTTCGCGTTCTTTATTTTTTAAAAATATATAAATAAGCGAAATGCGAACGAAAATAAAATAAAAATTTATCACATTATTATTTGACAATTTTGTCGACAACTTAAAGTTACGAAGAAATTTAATCGCAAAATTGTAAAACTTTGCGAAAGAATTTTTTAAATTTGTCTTATCTAAATTAGCGACAAGTTCGAAAACGACTTGTTTTAACTTTGTTTTCTTCATCTTTATTGACGACTTATTTTTGTTCTCGTTTTTATTCTTTTTTGAATTCTAAATGTATGTTAGTGCATTGCATGATATATTAAAATAAACAAGAAAATGTGTCGAAAAATAGACGAAAATGCTTATCTTTAACATTCGTTCAAAAAGAAGATTAATTAATTGCTTCACTTTAATGAGAGCTTTATCTTAATTTATTTTTGTTTTTTTAAATTCTTGTTCAAGTTTAATTTGACGCTTTAGAGCACGAATTAAATTGCGTTCGAATTGATGAATACAAGATTGCGTTCGATTTGTTATCGATAAAATAAATTTTTCATTGCGTCGTTAATTTTTCATTTCGAGAATAATATTCTTTCGCAAACGTTTTATCGATTTAGAAATTATGTTTCTTATCTCGAACGTTTTATAATAATTAATAACAAAAACTTTTATTCGATTTCGAAAACGTTTAACGAATTAATAAATATTAGCAATTGTTGTATTGTAAGCGTGAATAAAATTTATTGCAATGCAACAATTTAATTTACAATAAAGAACTTTGCAATAAATGCAAACACTTTTTTTCTTACGAATGCATATACGTTTATTTACGCAAGTTATATATAAAAGATCATTACAAACTATAACATGTCAATTCTCGTAAACGATAAAATATCGAAATTATTTATTCTTTTAATCTCTTAATCTCTTAGAAGATAAAAATGAAAACATACTGATTTAATATTTGCATTATATATATAAGTCTTACGTATTATCGTTTTTGCGATAGTTTATTTACGACAAGAAAGTAGTTGCAATTAAGAAAAATGTAAGAAAAGAGAAAAAAAAGAAAAGAGAAATAATAACATTTGTGTTTATAATTTATTTAACGTCTACGCAACGTTAATTTTACTTTAAATTTTATTAAGAACTTTAACAACAACGATGACGAAGCGATAACTTATTAAGAATTATCATTGTTGTCATTACGTTATTTTATAAATTAAGTTGAATTAAAGCATAAATTAATTTTTATCAAATAAGAAACTTTTTTTCTCTTAATTTTCAAAGAGATTTGAGAAGATTTTTAACGAACTCTTGTAACGTTAACGCTTAATAGGCGTCTTTATCTTGTATAAGACTAGTACAACTTCTTACATCATTAAAAATCAATGCTTTAAAAGAAGAGATAATTGTAATATTATAGCGTCATTGACGCGTTAACGTCTTAGGATAGTGCAAGACACGTAATTTCGATTGTCTATGAAAGTCTCGAATCGCACAACTTTTCTTTTTAATTAGAAAGCGAGAAGCAAATTCGCACGTTATGACAAGTATTAGATAGAAAGAAAGCTCGTCTCTCGTTGTTCTTCAACGATTAGTCTTACTACTATTTATCTTATATAGTTAAGACATAGTAATGAAAGTTTATTATATCTCACGTCTTTTACATCTTAGTGCGTCGACAAGTAGCAAACGCACTCGCATCTTACATTTAGCGTATCTCTATTACTTTAAATATATAATCTAGTTTTTAAAAAGTTGTCTACTTAAAAGTATTAATATATTAGATTAATATTGCATTTTAATTTCGCAAACAACTTATTAAATTTACTTCTCTTAATATCGAATATATAGATTGTTAATTAATGTTAATCTTATAAAAATCTTAAATTTTTTTAAAATTAATGTAAGAGGCGAGTTCGTTTGCTACTTGTCGACGCACTAAGATGTGAAAAACGTAAGATATAATAGACTTTCATTACTATGTCTCAATTATATAAGATAGATAATAGTAAGACTAATCGTTAAAAAACAACGAGAAACGAGCTTTCTTTTTATTTAATACTCGTTATGACGTGCGAGTCTACTTTTCGCTTTTTAACTAAAAAAAGAAGTCGTACAATTTAAAACTTTTATAGTTAGTCGAAATCACATATCTTGCCATATTTTGAGACGTTAGCGCGTCGATAACGCTATAACATTACAATTATTTTCTTTCTTAAAGCATTAATTCTTAGTGATGTAAGAAGTTGTACTAGTTTTACACAAGGCGAAGACGTCTATTAAGCGTTAACGTTACAAGAATTCGTTAAAAATCTTTTCAAATCTCTTTGAAAATTAAGAGAAAAAGAGTTTTCTATTTAATAAAAATTAATTTATGCTTTAATTCAACACAATTTATAGAACAACGTAATGGCAACAATAACAATTTATAATAAATTATTGTTTTATCGTTATTGTTGTTAGAGTTCTAAATAGAATTTAAAGTGAAATTAACGTTGCGTAGACGTTAGATAAATTATAAACATAAATGTTGTTATTTCTTTTTTCTTTTTTATTATTCTTTTTATATTTTTCTTAATTGCAATTGCTTTTTTGTCGTAAATAAATTGTTGCAAAGACAAAAATGCGTAAGACTTATATATATAATGCAAATATTAAATTCACATGTTTTTATCTTTATTTTTTGAGAGATTAAGAAATTAAAAGAGTAAATAATTTCGACATTTTATTGTTTGCAAGAACTAATATATTACAATTTATAATAATCTCTTATGTATAATTTGCGTAAACAAACGTGCATGCGTTCGCAAAAAAAGAAGTGCTTGCATTTATTGCAAATTTTTTTATTATAAATTAAATCGTTGTATTACGATAAATTTTATTTGCGCTTACAATATAACAATTGCTAATATTTATTAGTTCGTTAAACGTTTTCGAAATTAAATAAAAGCTCTCGTTATTAATTATCGTAAAACGTTCGAAATAAAAAATATAATTTTCAAATCAATAAAACGTTTGCGAAAGAATGTTATTTTCGAAATGATAAATTGACGACGCGATAAAGAATTTATTTTATTAACGACGAATTAAACGTAATTTCGTATTTGTTAATTCGAACGCAATTTAATTCGCATTTTAAAACGTTAAATTAAATTCGAATAAAAGTTTAAGAAGACAAAGATAAATTAAAATGAAACTCTTATCAAAGTGAAGCAATTAATTATTATTTTTTTGAACGAATGTTAAAGATAAGCATTTTCGTTTATTTTTCGACACATTTTTTTATTTATTTTAATATGTCGTGCAATGCATTAACATGCATTCAAAATTCAAAAAAAAATAAAAACGAAAACGAAAACGAAAACGAATTATTAATAAAGATAAAGAAAATAAAGTTAAAATAAATCGTTTTCGAGTTTGTCGCTAATCTAAATAAAACAAGTTTAAAAAATTCTTTCGCAAAGTTTTACAACTTTACGATTAAATTTTTTCGTAACTCTAAATTGTTGACGAGATCGTCAAATAATAATAGAATAAATTTTTATTTTATTTTCGTTTGCGCTTCGTTCACTTATATATTTTTAAAAAATAAAGAACGCAAAAATGCGTATAAACGACAAAAACAAATTTGTGACAAAAATAAAAAAAATTGTACAAGTTAAATCTTTTGCAATTTGATTTTCTTAAAAAAACGTAAATGTTTCAAACAACTTCGAAAATTTGTTTACGAATAATTTTCAAAAATTTAACGACTTATCTTCGAATAAATTTAAGAATTTTCTTTAACTTTCTAAGACGAATTTAATAAATTGTTGAAGACTTGCTAAGTTGTTGCAATACATCATTAATTAATAAAAAACAATTAAATAACTATGTTTACAAGTTATATTTTAAGCATTTATATTAAGAGAGACAATTTTATTATTTTTAGCATTTTGTGTAATAAAATGAAGAAATTTTTCTTCGTAAATCTAATTAAATACGACAACGATGCCACGACGATTGCGCGATATTTTATCAAATAAATTATTATTAACATAGTTGTCGTTGTCGCAATATACGTCGCATTATCTTTTTTAATTTCGTTTATTGTGCGTTCGTTCTTCGAATTTCTTTCGCAATTTATTAATATTATTTAGAGACTCTTTTCTTAATTATTAATTGTATTCGTTGCTTTAATTTATTCATTTAATTTTATATTATATTTGCTTCTTTAACTTAATCTTGTCTAAAATTTCTTCAATCTTTCATTAAACTTTGTCATTAATAAATTTCGAAGTTTGCAATATTTATTTCGTTTGCTTATTGTTAACGCAATGCAAGTATAATTTCAAGAGTAAAACATAAAAAGTATTATAAATTTAATAGAGATTAAGTAGAATAAGACAATAAACTTGCGTTTTAATCTTATTTTTAATTCTAAACGATTTAATATATTTGTGCAATATTTTTTTGCTAAATCTCTTTTGCTTTAAATTTTTAATTGAGAGCATAATTAATTTTTTTATAGCAAAGCTCTTTGACTTGTGTTTTTCATTGTAGTATTTCGTCTATTATGCAATAGCGTTTTTAAGACGTTTCGTTAGAACTTTTCTTAAATTATAAAGTTATTTTGCGCGTTTTTATGTCAATAATATCTTCTTTTCGATAAAGTTGTTCTTAACTTTATAGTGAATCTTTAAGTAATAATTGTACATTAGATAAAACGACGAAGTTTTAGCTAAGACGTAATAACTATTGTTATAGACAAATTTTGCCATTAATAATAGATTAGCTTCTTTCGTCTATTTTGCATTAACATAAGTGCGAAGATAATGCTTAAGAATTTAATTTTGTCGTTCGATTAAATTATTTATTTAAAAATGAAAAATAATACTTAATTGTTTTCTAATTCGTGTATAAAAACATATAGCGAACTAAAAGACACTAATGAAGACAAATTTTTTGTCGCTCATTATATTGATTAACGTTTTAAAGCGTAAAACGATTTTATCGAAAAACACTTTCGCTAATTTTGCGACATCGATTCTAATAATTACAAATATATACTTAATTATTTTTGTATAGCGATCGATTATTACGAAGATTAAGTTATATATAATTTTATGACGTTTATTCGACGACAAACTTGTTACAAAGTTTATAATAATTTTTTTTTATAACTTTTTTGTAATAAATAAGAATCAAAACTTATTATATAATTTATAACGAAAAACTTTAATGCGTTAACAAACATTATATGTTTTAATATACGTTTTTATTTGCTTTATGTAAACGAGTTAAAAATATTCTCTTTAAAGTAGATTTAGAATTTTTTTGATCTTAAAGTGTTTCGTCAAAAAGTCGTTATAATTCTTGCGAATTAACTTTTTTTTAACGATTGCATTTTTTAAAATATAAAGTAGTTTATTATGTTTAACGAAACTCTCTTGATCTAGAGCTTATGTCTTTCGTTAACGACGAAACAACTTTTTAATTTTAATACGAATTTTCTTGATTTAAATGTCTTTAGTCTAAAGATTCTTAATTAAGAATTTCATTAATTTTTGAAATTTTTTATACAATTTTTTTGACATATTTTTAATTATCTTTCTTGAGATAACAATTTATACACTAGTTAGTTAAAATAGAGATGCTAGTTTATCAAAAACTTTCTTTCTACTTTATGATCGCAAGATTTTCGCGTTATTAGTAACTATTCTTGCTAGTTGTAATATAGAAATCAAATTATTTGATATTTTTCGTTCGCTTCGCGTTAGCGACTTTTCGTTAAACAATAACGTTAACTTATTTTGAAATACAAGAGTCAAATTAATTGATATTTTTTGTCTACTTTGCGCTAACGAATTTTCGTTAAACAATAACGTCAATTTGTTTTGCAACGTTAACAACAATCTTGTGTTTAACGACGAAATCTTTTCATTATTAAAACGTCTTAATAACTTATTCGTCGAATTTTTTTTACTTAAACGATAAAATATTTTAAAGTTATAAGCGACTAACTTGAGCGCTTAGCGAATTTGTCTTAAGTTTAACTTCTTTTAACTTATAAATTTTTTAAGATTATTATGATTTAATTACATCTTAATAAGATAAGCATTGCTCTTTAGATAGTGTTTTCATTGCTTAAAAGCGACTACAATAGTTAGCAATTCCTAATTATGCGTTTTATAATTTTGCTTCGTCGAAATTATCTTTCGCAATTAAAACGTTATTAAACGTCAATTTTTATTATTATTTTGTTAACTTAGAATGCTCGCGATTGCAAAGTTAGATGCGTCAATTTTTACTCTAATTTTCTTGCTTAAATTGTAATAATAAAGTAGTGAAGTTAACATAAAAATGTCGCAAAATTAACGAAACGTTTGCTTTGCTTCATTTGATCAAACGAAAAAATCAAATTTCTTGTCATTCTTACTTTCTTTTAATAGATTAATAAGAAGAGCAACTCTTTTCGAATAATGATATATAAAGCGTCTATAAAAATTTACGAAGCTCAAAAACATCTAAAGCTTATAATAAGTTTTTGATTTAAATTATTTCTTAATCGTTTTAATTTTTTTTAAGTTTATCTATACATCTTTTAAGAATATAATAAAGCTTAGAAATTCAATTTTTGTAGTGTTGAATTTACACTTCTTTAGATTGACGTACAACGAACATTTGCGAAGACGTTCTAGCATTTGTCTAATATAACGTCAATGCTTCGTCGAATTATTGCTATACACTAGTATGTTATTTATATAAATTACGCAAGTTACATTAATTAGTTTTCGCAACGTTTTATTAATGTAGATTTAGAAAATTGCGAATGCGTTTACTAATTCAAATGACATAACTTAATATTTAAAATGCTTATAACGTGTACAAAACGTTGTCTTTTATTTATTATCGCATTTAATGCGAATGCGATAATAGACGTTCTTTAGATTCAAGACGATAAAGCGCTTTGCTTCGCATAGATGATCTAGCGTTTTCGTAATTAAAGACAATAAATAACGATTCTTGATAGTAATCGCATTTAGATCTTTATAATCGACGCATAAACGTAATTTATCGTTTAATTTTGATACAAATAGAATAGAGACGTTTGCAAATAAAATTGAATGCTTAATCTAATCTTTGACTAACGCATCATTAAGATATCGCCAAAGTATTGTTAACTCATTCTATGAAAAATTATAAAGAGATATAAAAAATGGCTCTTTGTCGTTCTAAAGCTTAATAACATGATTTTCTCTTCTTAATTCTAATAAAATTTTGATTAACTTATTATCATAGACATCTTTTAGATCTTTTAACTTCTTAGAGATCTTAAACTTCGCTAACTTTTTGCTTGGCGTCTTCGTAACGCTAGCGCAAACAATAGCATAAATTGTGCTATGTTTAACGAAATCTAAGACAAATTGCTTAAAATTAATTATTTTCAATTTGTTATTTGCGATCTTAAATCGCTAGCTTTTCATTTTCGAATTAATTAATATGTCTTGCTTGGCTAGCATTAGCATATCTAATATAAGATCAAAACTTATATATTTAATTAAGTAGAATAAGATAGTGCATTCTCGATGTTAATCTTACGAATCAATTAGATAATAAATCAACTAATAGACGTCGTAGCAATAACAATTATCGCCATTAAGAAAATTTAATATTAATAAAATAACGAATGTGAGTTGCAATTTTCATTGCACTACGTAGACATAATTAATAAGATTTAACTTAGTTTTCAAGTTAACTAGATCTATAACTTGACGTTCGTTATCAAAAAGTTAAGTTTAATCTTTTATTAAAATTAAGTTCATTGTTTTTATTTATTTTTTTTGCTTCGTTTGCGAGACGTCGACGAAGTTTAATCTTTTTTTGCATCGATTGTAGTGATAGCGACAACAATAGATTTGTCTTATTTGTGTTTGTTAAAACACTTATTTTTATAATGTTTTTTTTTATAACATTTAAAGCATTTAATACGATTCAAATAGTTTGCGTCATTAATCTCGTAAATTCGTTTACGTAACGTCGATGAATCTTTAAAAATATAAAGTTTATCGTTTTTGATAAATTTGTTAATCTTGTTTAAGCGACAATTTTAATAAAATTTATTTAAAGAAACATTAAAATTTTTTGTAATTCGCTAATTGTTAAAGTTGCTTAAGTTTGCTTCGCGAATGCGATTTAACGTTTATTTTTGCATAATAATTATAGCTAGAAGCTTATTGCGAATGTTTAATACGTTATCGATGTTTAGAATCTTCACTTTTAAGTTTAACTTAAGTTTAATCAAAAATATATAAATTTTATGCTTTTTTAAAAGTGACAATAAATGAGTCTTTAGCTTATCTAGATATTCTTTAAAGACAATTATTTTTTAATTTGACTTTTGTCTAGCGTTCTTTTATTTTTCATAGATAAAAAGACGACAATTAGCAAAATTAATTATCAAATTCAATAGAAACTCTTTAAATTCTTCAAAGATCTTGCTTTCTAACTTAGCGTCATTGTTTATTCTTGAATATTATTGCATAATGACGTCATTTTCTAAGAATAATATACAATAAAGAATTTTGTTCTTATTCGTAATAAAATACGTCGAAAATCGCATTATGTGAATGTCAATTTCGCAAAATCAAGTAATTTGTTTACTCACGTTTAAACTCTTGTATAATTTTAGCTTTTCGAACTTTAAAGACTTAAATATAATTGACAACAATATGATAACGATTTAAGAAATTTAAGAATTCGTTTTTTCAATCGTTATGACTTAAGTTTATTAAGTATTTCGCAAATCTTAAATCTTCGTTATTAACGTTTTAATTTGCTAATATAAAGTTGAAGCTCTAATCGTATTTAAGTTATTATCTTCGTCGACTTTACGCTAATGACAATTATTTTCGTTAACGTTTCGTGAACGATTGTTGTTTTGAGAGAAATTAAATCTCTTGAATTCTAATTTAGTAGTTGAATAATCGTTATAATTTGAGTTGTTTTGATTCAACATAATGCTATTACGTTTCGAGCCTTTCTTTTCGAAAAATAAAACGATTAAAATTGTAAAAGGCGAATGCGTTTATTGTTCGTCAACGCACTAAAATGTGAAAAACGTAAGATATAATAGACTTTCATTACTATGTCTCAACTATATAAAATAAATAATAATAAGATTAATCGTTGAAGAACAACGAAGAACAAGCTTTTTTTCTATCTAATACTCGTTATGACGTGCGAGCTTTCTTTTCGCTTTCTAACTAGAAAGAAAAGTTATACAATTCGAGACTTTTATAGTTAATTGAGATCACGTATCTTGCCATATCCTAAGACGTTAGCGCGTCGATGACGCTATAGCATTATAATTAAAGACAAACTTCTTAATATTGTTATTAATAACGCAAGCAATAATAGCATTTTAAAAGACGAATTCAAAAGAACTTTAAATTGACAAAATTTTTAATAAAACAAATAGCAAAACTCTATTTCTTATTTAACTTATATTATTAATTTAGTAACTTAAGATTTTATTGCAACTTTAGAATCGAAAGCAATAATTAACAATATTATTATACAATTAAAGAATACACAAATTTAGAATATTGCAAAAAGTATAAACTTGTTTGTTATAATTAAAAAGATATTTCTTTTTGTAATAATGCAAAGAAATAATATACTTGCTAAATTTTATTTAGATTTGCACTCTTATAATTGCTATCAATAACTTAGCTTAACATTTGCTTTGCTTCAAAATCTTTCAAGAGCAAATCAAAAAAAAATTACAAAAACTAGTACAAAATATTTGTATTTGTTTAAACTCTATCTATTTAATACTTTGTTATATATATTAGTTACGCAATTTTATTCATTTTTAAGTAGAGAAATATTTTTAAGATTAAAAAATATAATAAATTAAACTAAATAAAAGCAAGTAACAATTAATTTTTTTTGTTAATAATATATTAATTTTTTTTTACAAATGTACTCTTATAGTTTTACGAACAATTAATATAAATATTTATTTAAAATTTCGAATATTCGATACAATATTTAATTATCTCGAATATCTAAAAAAAACAATTGAAATCAATATTTGTTTTTTGACAAAAATTGTAACAAGAGTTTGCAATAAAGTTTTAACAAAGCTTGCAAAATATTATTTAAAGATAAAAGAACTTAATAGCATATTATATAATTTTATTAATAACTTGAATTTTACGCAAAAATTAAGTCTTTACAAGATATAAAATAAGAAAAAAAAAATGTCAATTACAAGACAAAATACAAAATCGAATTTAAAATCTATTTTCGATTTTATTACAATTTAATTATTAGTTTAAAAGTAAAAGCACAAAAAGCAAATATTGTTAAAGAAATAATATAATATAATATTGCATATAATTTTTTGCTAATACTTTTGTAACTTGTTGCAACTATCGTAAGATTCTTATTTCGATAATTTTAACGCTTTTGTTCGACTTAAGATAAAAACAATCGATATTTTCGAATTAATATTATAGAGAATAAATATTTAACTTAAAAGTATTGAAGAGATAATGCTTCGAATATTCTCAAATTAACGCAAATAACTTAAGATATACTTTTATGCTCAATATTATTAATAAATATTGAACAAACTTTTAGTTTTGTTTAAAAAGTATATTGATAAAATCGATCTTAAATAAATTCGCAAATAGTTGAGCAAATTATAATAATTAAATATTATAATTGTATTATAAATTTAGACTTAAAGAAAATTGTTGTCGAATTATAAAATATATATTGTAAAGAAGAGAATAATAATTAAGCGATAAATAAAGAAGAGAATTTTTTTCAAATAAAGTTCAAAATTATTCTAAATTAAATTTATTAATAGATATATTGTATTATTGAAGATATTGCATTTACAACTACAATATAAACAAACAAGTCTTATTAATAATAATGCAAAAAAATAATGCATTTAATAACTTTAATTGCTAGAAAAAAGTTATTAACAATTAAATTTCAAAGATTTAACTTACAATTAGCACAAAAAACACATTATAATTGTCTAAAAAAAATTAGAATTATTTTAGAATTTCTACTATTAAAAAAGATCGAATTGCTTTATTAAATGTTTAATAAATTAACAATTCTTAAGCTAGATTGTTACGCGCTTAATATAAATTGTCGCAAAGATTCGAATCTATATAAAGTAAAATATTAATTAAATTTTGTAGTTATAATAATAATGCAACAAGATAATATACTTATTAAAGAAAAAAACATATATAAACGCTTTTGCGACTTCTTGAAGTATATTTAAGATTAAATCTTAAATGCGATATTTGTTCTTTTAACAACTGTAATTTTAAGTCTTATTATATAGTATTTCTTGAATTAAATATTAAAATAAGCGTTCAAAAATAAAAAAGTTAATAGACTTTTAATATCTTTTAATCTCTTAAAGTACGACAATTTTAAACTTTTATTTTTGCTTTTTTTTATCGCAAAATATTAGTATATTAGTTGAAAATATATTATTTACTTGCATTATTTTGTTTACGTTAACATTACAAATACTCTTTTCTTTAATACTTTTATCTTCGATACTTTTGTCTTTATTATTATTTATTTTGTTTTGTTTAAATTAATTACAAGAAATTATCTTATTGCGAGAGAACTTCGAAGCGAATTTTTAAACTAGCAAATTAAGTTTGTCAATTATAAACAAGGCGTATTGCATTATTCGCATATATTATTTATTTACTTTGTGCAAATTATCGAAGATAATAATATTGATTAAAATAAATTAATGTGTACGTAAAAAGTTATAAAGAAAAGTGCGATAATTTTCAAAACTTTTATCGACAAAGACGCGTCGAATAAAAAATTGTATAAAAATAGAAATTTAAATTAACAATTAATAACAAGATTACGTAAAATAAATAATAAAGAAGTTAACATAAATAAACTTGCATTACTTATCGATAAAATTAGATAAATATTAATATAAAGAAATAATAATTGTATTAAGTAAATTATTCAAAGTAAATAAAAGTAGAAGTAAGAGATAACTCTAACTCTAACGCATATAATTTTTACTTTAATTTGTAAAATTATCTCTTAATATCTTATTTATAATCTTATTAATCTTTGAAACTTTTCTACATTTTAAATCTTATAATACTCTATTAAATATTAAGATATACTTATAATCTAATGTACGATTGCATTATCTATATATATTACTAGTAAACTAAGCTAAGAAATTGCACAAACAATAAAATTACTATTAATTAACTTAAAAAGCATCGCAAGTCACAATCGCACACAAGAGTAAAATAATAATAATAAAAAGTTATATCGAAAACAAAACAACAATTGCAAGATTATCTCGATTCGCGTTAAGAAATTGCGTAAAACGTCTATTTAAATAATAGTTTCTTAATTGAATTGTAAAGTTATAAAGATCAATATTAGAAATAAGATTAACAAATATTAAATTAATCAAGATATTTATAATAATATATTTGAATAATATAATAAGACATACAATACTAACAACTTAATAGTACAATACTTTGAAAATTAATTTAGATAAAAAACAAAGAAGAAGTTTGCAATTGAAAAGATAAAGCAATTTAGAATTACTTAAGAAGCGCAAGCAATATGTAAGAATCAAATATAATAATAAAGTTTTTTTTTAAATATATATATTATTTGAATGCATTATTTGTTTTTTATATTTAAGCTAATTAATATTGTAATTAAACATCGACAATAAGTTTAATATTAATAAAAGCTTTTTGACATTTATAAAATCAATTATAAAGATTATTTAATAACGAGTTATTTACTATAATAATTTAAATAACTTAAAGAGAGCTAATAATATCGACTCTTTTAATTTGTATAGCAACTTTGTTAAGAAATTCGCGTTATTAAAAAACGCAAAAAAAAGAGAAATTCCTAATTTTATCAATATTAAGATAGAGAATTTTGACAATATTGTTAAAGAGAATAATAATAATTAAGAAATTCGATATATAGTTTGAGAAGATGCTAAAATATTGAATTATAACTACTATAAAGTTACTAATATTAATAATAATAACAAAAAAGAATGCGAACAATAAAGATTAAGATTGCAATAACAAAAATAATAACAAAATTGAAAGCAACTTAAATTAGACTATTTAAAATAATAGTATAATAAACAAGATTATTAAGATCTTGAATTAATAATTTTATATACTTAGTTTAAAGAGCTTACTATTACAAATTAATATTATTATATATTATTATATTGCATTATTATATTGCATTACTATATTGTATTATTAAATCTAAAATATATAACTAAGATTTCAAATAAATTAATTATAATCTATAATAAAACTAATATTTTGACAATTTAAGTCAATTTTTCGAGTAATGTATTTGACGAATTATGCTATACTTTAGAGTTATTAGTTCTCTATATACTTTTAAATAGAGTATACTTAAATATCAAAATCTTAATAGCTTAATAATAAAGCGTTTCAACTTTCAATAACAATAATATAACATTTATAATAACATTATGAAAAGCATTACTATGCTCTTATTAATTTTATTGTAGATATTGTGTTATTGTTATCGCAAATTAAAAGATTAAGATATAATTATTTTTTTTAAGATACAATAATTTTTTTTTTTACAATCTTTAACAAGATTATGCAAAACGAAATTGTTAGATTCTTTAACTCGAAAAGTTAAATTAATAATTTAATTTTAGTTATTTAGATAATTCGAATATATTATTATAATGTATTACTAAATAATCTTATATCGAAAAATCATAAAATAGAATATAATTTTTTACTATTTATTTTAGAATTTCTTTATACTAATATTAAGTCTTGACAATTCGATTTGATTTTTTGATTTAATTTTCGATTTCAAGTTTAAAATTGAATCGAATTGTTAATTTTAATTTTAGAAATCGAATTATCAAGACTTTCGATTTAATTCAAATTGAATCGTTAAGATTCGATTCGATTTCTTGAATTGAACTTAATTTCCCGAATTAATGCAATTAGTCTACAATTAATTAAAGCGATCTAATCAAATTGTAAAAATTGCTATTTGTTATCTTATTATTATCTATTTTAACGTCAAGTAATAACAAGCTTTATCTACTCTTTAATTACAACTAAACAACAATTTAAACATTGATATCAATCTTGTCTCTAACAAGATAGTATATAGATTTAAGATTAAGAAAGCACTTTTTTTATTCTACAACAATTACTTAATCACGAACGTGTTTAAGAAACGTCTAGAATTTTGCGTCAAGATTGTTAACGCAATCGCATTTATCAATATTGAGACAAAGATTTATTACGACGCTAAACACTAGTCTATGCTATTTAATCTAGATAACAAGATCTACTTGAGTCTTAATTATAACTATTATCTATTAGGAAAATTAAGCAAGAAGATTTTATCTCAATATTGCAATTCTTTTCTTGTAAAGAAAAGAATTAATTCTTTTATCTATTTACTAGAACTACTATATATATAAAGAATTTACTTAATAGTATTTGTAATTTAATTGAAATCTTTTTCTTTTAACACAAATTTCTATAGTTGTTCTAGATCGAATTATCTAAATTTGATCAAGACTAAAGACAATATATCGCAATAAAAGTCTTACAAGATAGAATATATTATTGACAAACAAATATGCACTTATAACAACAAACAAGTAACATAATATCTATTATAATAAAAAAACTATAATTTTGAATACAACGAATAACAAAGCATTATTAAGCTAGATAATTGCATAAATCTAATAAAAAATTACGAGACAAAAATTATAAAATTACTTGATTGTCGTTAATTAAGATCGCGAAAGAAATTCTAATTACAAAAATCTATTATCGCAATATAATCTTCGATATTATAACAAATATTATTGTCTTGTTTATCTAGATTATCTTATTAAGAGTCTAGTTCTATTACAAGAATTTTACGCAATTTTATAATAATTATACTATTATTACGCAATTAAGAACTCTCTTCAATTGTTCTACGTTGCTCTATAATACTTATATCTTGTTGCAATTGATCTTGGTAAAATATCTATACAAGAAGAAATCTTGCTATAGAAATAGGAATTGTCTAATAACTTAGAGCTATTTGCTAGATATAATACTAGCGAGAACGTTAGTCTTTTTTCTATTTTGATAGTGTGTTGTTACGATCTTAGTAGACAATTGCTTATTAAGATAGAATTGCTAGTCTATCTACTAGATAGAAGATACAAATTATCGCTATGTATTTAGATAAACTTTCCTCTATAGAAACAAACTATCTTTTATCTATCTTATCAAAGAAAATAAATTCGACAAAAATAATAAGATCGAATTATAGAATATTGCTCTACTCTATATATAAGAAAGAGGTAATAGCAATTCTATCTAGACTTTTTTTATTATTGCTATAGACAAAGAAGAGAACAACAAATAGATCAACAATTGAGATTGTTGTTTAATAATAGATTGATCGTTAATTCGATATTCGATTCCAAATTTGAAATCGAATCGAATTGTCAAGAAATTGAATAAAATCGAATCGCTTAAAGAAGCTAGCTTAATACTATAGTAAGTTTAGCTTAGTCGAAAAGTTACTATTTTAAGCAATTCGATTTTAAAAAAAATCGAGAAACCGAATCTTGACGCTCTTACGTAATATTTTCGGTTTCTCGCGATTAGTCTATTTAATAATATCTATAGTGTATTTTGTTATTATATAGTTATTGATTATAATTATAATATATTAATTCTTTAAAAAAAAATCTACAAATTTAAAAAAAAATCTAAAAACTCTTCTCTTTTTAAGACTATATAGAAATCTATTGTGCGCTATAGTGTTAAACATACTTTTACTATCTAGATTTAACAATAAGACAACTCTTCTTCTTGTATTACTTTATATTATATATATTCTTTTAACAACAAGTTGCAAAACTATATTTGTTAATCTATATTTGCAAGTTTCTATCTAAATATCTAATATTATATTGTATATCTCGACAACATTACGTAAACATTTTAATATAATTAATTTTAATATTTTTATTTAGTATATTAAGTAATGCAATCGATCTATACGTTTTTCCGTCAAAATAGTTTTTTTGTCTAATTTTTGCAATACTATTGTAGTTACACTTTTAAACCAAATCGATTATATTTTCTCTTAAAGATATCTCTTAAATAACAAGCTTATTTGTTTTAATATATTGTTAATAAATTTATGCATTATTTTTTTTATATAGTTTATATATTCTAAAATTTTATTAAACGCTAAATTATATATAGCTCTTCTAATCTTGCAATATATTAACAAAGTAATATTTTTAACTAATAATAAATAATAGAAGCTTTCTATATTTTGCAATAAGATTTTAGAAAATAGCAAAAAATAGACTTAAAATATTATTATTATCTTTTTTTGCAATGTTGTAGCAATATTGAAGTTCTTTTGTTTAATAAAACAGAGAATTGTTGTTTAAATTAGTATTTTTATAATTGTATTTCTTGCTTATTTTGCAATCTTAAATAGTCTTTTGAAGATCTATTTTGTGTTCTATATAACTTTGCAATATTCTTCTTGTTTTTTTTTTCTAATAATTTTGCTTTTCTTGTATTATACTCTAATATATCTTGTTTAATTGTCGATAATATAACAACTTCTTCTTATTTGTTAAATCTTTTTAACAATCTTTGTAATTACTTTTTTGTTTATTTTGTCTTAACTATTTTATAGAATATAGTCTATAGCGTAAAGATCTTAACAATTTTCTCTAGTATTTCAAGTAGCTATTTAATATATTTATCAATCTATTAAGATTTTAATTTCTAATTTGACAACAACTCTAATATTTGTTTTCTCAATAAATTAATAAACTTCTTTTTATCTATTATTTTTCAAAATTAATACAATTTCTATATTAACTTCTTTCGCACTTTTAGATTTATAATTGTTTGTACTAAGAAACATTCTAAGAAACTTCTTATTTCTTTGCTAATTCTATATTATATTAATCGATTACTAATACTATTTTTTGTAAAAACTAAATCTATAGTTATCTAGAATCTTTAATAGTTTTGCGTAATTATATCTTGTAATAGTATTAATTACGTGTTAATATTTATTACTATATTAATTAGCTTGTTAAACAATAGATGTTGTCTCGAATAAAACAATTCTTTCTATATAAAATAGTGTAAATTAAAGTCTTCTACTAAAATACTCTTCTCTAATATATATAATACTATCTTGATAATCGAAAGACTTCTTCTTTTGTAAATTGCTCTATAATTTTTAAAAAATAGATTATTTATTTTGTAAATATATATCTTTTTGTATATTGTTTGTATAGTGCTAGTTTATATTTGTAATATAATAGTATCTATATTTTTAAAATATTATATTTAATATTAAGTATTGTTATTGATTCTTTTGTTAATATAGAAGCAAATTTTGCTTCTATTATTTGTTAGTGCAAAGCTAATATTTGCTAAACAATATACTTTAAAGCTTTTATTATAATGTTAAAGTTTTTGTATTATTAACAAAAAAAAATCTTACTTTTTTCTTATATAATAGTATTACTATTATTTTGTTTTTAAATTTGTAAATGTTATATTATAGTATTCGAAGCTTGTTTTGCTAAAATATTAAAGTTTTTGTAATTTCTTTTATATTTTTTAAAATATCTATAAAATGTTTGTTTTATCTATTAAGTTTTCGAGTAAAAGCAATATTAATATAATTGATATCAAAACTAATTTGCTCGATCTTAATTTCTTAACTAGATAATCTAATATAATATTTTCTTGTATTGCAACAATATTAAGTAAACAGTTTTTATTTGTTAAATGTTCTTGTTTTCTCTTTAAACTACTCTCTATTTAAAAAATTTAACTAATAGATATTTCTATCTATATTATAGACGCAATTATCTTAATTGCATTTCTATTGCGCACAATATAATATATTAATCTATATTTTGTAATCTTTTTGATTTTCTTTTTCTAGATCTATTATTTATAATATTAAGAGTCGAAGATTCTATATACGTCTTAACATATTTTGTACTTTTGTATATTGCAAGTCTATTTATATAAATAAAGCTTCAAGCGATAATTTTGCGCAAAATAGATATATCTTTAACTATTTTGCATCTATATATTTTGTAAACGTATATTTAATATTTCAAATATTAATATATTTTGTAACTTAAATTATAAAACTATGTAGTTTTAATATCAAATTTATAATATATTTTGTTATTAATTAACTTGTTTGTTATTTTTGCGTTAACTACGCGTATAACTAGTAATGCGTATTTCTTCTATTAATTATTTTTTGTAAACTACTTGATTTTTTTAATTACTATTTTTAAATATATATTTTTATTAGTTTTAATAAGTGTTTTCACTCTTTTTTTCTTTACATTCTTAAATATTTTTTCTATTTAATTCTGTATATTACTATATTATAGTTGACTTTACATAGACTTACGTTCGATAATATTTTCTTAATTTAAAAACTGTTTTTTTTTATTCTTTTATTGTTTTTTATCTTAATTCTAAAAAAAAGTAATTTCGAATATTGCTTTATAGTTTTGATATCTTTGCAAATCAATAATATCTCTTTAATATCTATCTCTTTTGCTTAAATAACTATGTTCTTTATTGTTATTACTATAATTCTCTTTATCTTCTCTTTATTTTTGATAAAAACTTTTATTTCGAATTCTTTACAAGTACTTTGTATCGATAGCGCAATATCAATATTTATACTAAAATAATTTCAAAAAAATATTGTCGATTTTTTGCTTGCTCTTTCAATTTAACTATCTATTTGTTTTTTTCTTTTACTAACTTCTTCTTAAATTTGTCGAGTATTTTTTTTTTTTTTAATTAATTTTTTATACACTAATTACTTGTCGACGAAGCAATATATTAATATATCAATTTCTCTACTAGTTTTGTTAGTCTTTTTAACTCTTTTCAAAATACTAATTTATTAATCTTTTGTCTATTGAATCTATAGAACACGCGCAACTTATTTAACTTCTTGTATATATTTTTCGCTTTAATTAGATTCCTTTGCGAGAGTATAATATTTGCATCTTATTTACTTGTTAATATTGCATCAACAATATCTATAATTTGATCTTAATAATTAGAATAAGACGCAAGCGTTATATTAATAGTTCTCTCTATCTCTCGATAGATAATAGATAATAAAATTATTTACTAGTTTCACTCGAAGATTTTCTATCGATATAGAATTGTTCAATTATATATTAACTATTATTGTCGTTGTATTTGTTAATATAGAAATATATTATTCTATTATTATCTTTAAGCGTAAATTTTACGCACTTCAAGTTATATATCTTTGTATTAATATAATGTTGTTACAATTTTTATACTATTAATATATTGTATTTCGATATTTCCTTTTTCGCAATATTGTTAAAATTATCTTGTTTCTTAATTTGTAAATAATATTCTATAATATATAAATCTTATTTGTATCTTTATTACAATTTTTCTTAAATATTATATATATTAATATCTATTAGATTTTCTATCTTTTGCATAGATAATATGTTTTGCGTTAAGATTATTGTTTTTTTGTTGCTACTTTGTTTTATTATAGTAGATTAACTTCTTAATAATTTATTCGAATATTTTTCTTCAACTAGTTGTTACACTACACTTTTTGTATTACAATAAATATATTTTGTATATAACTTGCTTGTATCGATTGTTCTATTACTACTATTTTATATTTTGTTTCTTTTTCTAATATCTAACTAAATATAATTGAACTTTTAAGAACTTTTAAAAAGACTATTATTCTTTTTGCTTTTATTGTCTTAACAATATAATATAACAACTTTATTTTTATTATTTTTACAATTCTTTGTCTCTTTTCCTGCTATTTAAAATACTTAAAATCGAATATTATATAAATATTGTTGCAAATATTATATTTCTATTTGGACAAATCTTGCAAATAAAAATAATAATCGAAGTTATAGTTTTGCAAACAATAAATATATTGTAATTTGTTCTTGTATTTGTATATTAGATATTTATATTTCTAATACTTTATATACTACTTTATTTTGCATTTTATATTGTAATATTTTGCCATCTTAAAATTTAGCTTGTAAACTATCTCGAGCTAAATTAATTTATTTATTGTTTTCGCACAATTTATTTATATTACTATAAAGATATATTTCTTTTTATTGTTCTCTTTTGAGAATTATATTGTCTTATCTATTTTTAGTTCTTAATATATAACTTTGGATAAATTTTTAATTACTTTTGCTTTCTTCTTTTTTATTTTTTTTGATATACTCTTAACTCTAATATTATATATTATTATTATTGCGCATTTTCGACTTAATATTATTGCAATAAATATATTTTTAATTTAAAAGCTGCTAAAGTTTAATATTTTCTTGTTGCTTTTATTGTTAATTCTAAAAAAAAGATTTTTTTTAAATTATTCTATTCCTTGTATACTTTTTTGCGCTATTAGCGTATTAACAATATCTACGTTGCATACTAGTATTATTATTTTTGTTTTACTTATTTTATGCACTTTTTTATCTTTTACTTGTCTTTAATCTATGCTACTAGTTTTATTATTTTGCTTAACTTGCGCTTTAAAGATATTTGTTCGACGTTTATCTTAATTGTTGCTTATATAATCGACAACAAGTTATGCGCTATACTTGTCCATATATTTGCGCTTTATATATATTTTTTGTTTTTATCTATTTTCTTTAGTCTATTAATTATTTTCTTTAATCTTTTTAATACTATAATTATATTAATTTGCTTGTTTTTTAAGAGAGATATGCTAAGTTAATGCGTTATCTTCTTAATAAAAGTATATTATTTGCTTAACATTGTTATCGAAATTATAAATACATATTTTTTTCTTTAATTTATGAAGCTCTTTAATCTTTGTTATCTTTGTTGTAATTTTTGTTGCAATTTGTAGTATTTTGCGTTAAGATATACAAGATATGTCTTAACTACTTGTTAATATTGTATTAATTATATTTATTTAATTTTAACATTCGAGATAAATTGCAAGCTTTATTATTAATAGTTTCTTCTCTTGTATCTCTTCTTATATAATTTAATAGTATAGTATTAACTTTTATAGATCAAAGGTCTTTTTTCGTTTAAATTTTTTAAGAATCTAAAAATTTAAAATTAATTTTGTTATATTTTTGAAGTTGCAATTTAATGTCTTTTAGAAAAAGAATATATCTAAAACAAATATAGTTGTAATTGTTATTAAATTTTTATTTAATTCGAGATCAAAATCTAGTCTAGAGTATTTGTTTATTAACTGCAAATTGTTTAAAGAATATAAGTTTCATATAGTATATTTTGTCTTTATTATAATTTATTGCGTTATTAAAAAGTATATTATTTTAAGCTTAAAGATAGACTATATTTATTAAAAATTAATTTTAAAAGATACTATTATAATCTCTATAATCAAGATACAAGTTAACGCTTCTCTAAACAACTATAAAAAGTTTATAAGAACATAATATACTTAATCAAACAATTTTGAGCAAAAAATAGGAAAATATCTTTGAATTAAAAATCTAATTAATATTTCTATTATAAATAAAGATAATATTACAAACATAATATTAATATAAATAAAGTTCGATAATATACTTAATATTTTGAAACAACTATATTTTAATAACATATTTGATTTTAACTTAAAAAACTTCTTTTTTTCCAATAAATTAAATAAGAATAGCTTTTTATCGAACTTTAATTATAAGTTTTACAATTTTCTAGAAGCAATTTCTATTAACTCTTTTACAAATCTTGCAAAGAATAATTTGAAAATACAATATATTAAAAACGATTTCGCTATTTCTCTAGCAATACACAAGAGAGAAAATTCTTCTTCTAAACGAAATAGTATCAAGAACTTAATTGCAAAATATATAATAGAAATGCATTAATTTTATAATACAATTAACTTAATAGATTATAAAATATATAATAAGACAATAATAAATTTGTTAAGATTTTATTCTTTTAAACTTTGTATTAATTGTTTTAATTTAGTCTTTTATTACTTAAGCTTAATAATAAGCTATAGTTACTTGTATATTTAGTAATATTAATAGACTAATTTTTTAATTATAGACTATTTTGCGTTCTAGAAGACTTTTAACAAAAGACCTAAAATAAAGAAACAAGATCTTTTGTACTATAGATTTTGAAGTTAATTAATAATAATATATATTGTTGTTAAAAGTAAACAAACTATAAGATATTCTTAGAACAAATAAATTAGTATAACAATTGTATTAATATAACTATAAAAAAGATTTAAAAGATTTGCAACAAAATTAAACAATAAAGAAAGATTTATATTTATATTTATATTTTGTAGTTATCTAAAGATAAATTAGACTTATCTTTGCTTTTTATTATAAATTTTGCAATATCTATACTATAATTAAGATTGTCGATAATATATTGTTAAATAAAAAGATACTTATACAATAACAAAATAGCAAATACTTGAAAAAATAATAAGCTAATTTTAAATATAATTATTAAGATTAATAATAAAGAGAGTATATATATTCTTTATATATAGTATATTTATCGACAATTTTTTTTGAAGCTCTAAGCTACTCTAAGCAAGCTAGCAAGACTAAGCAAGATTAAGCACTTAAGAGTTACTATATTCTAATCTCTTTGCAAATACAACTTATAAAGTTCTAAGTATAACTAAGTATTACAATTATAAACTAAGAAATACTAATAACAAGAGACTAAACAAGTTTTCGCAAACGTCTTTTAGCAAAACGTTAAACTTTTGAGAGATAATTAGAGTTTCTCTTGTTTTATCTAACAATATTGTGGTTGTCTATTAGAAGATACTTTCGTATTTCTCAATTTACGCATAAAATGTTTGAATTATTAAAACTTGTTCTCTAAGTAAACTTTGTTCGAATCGATCGAATTTGCAATTTATACAATTTTAATATTAATGTTAACGCAAGTATTAATTATAAGCGCGTATTGTAGATCGCAAATATCAAAATTTCTAAAGTTAAACTCAATTAAGATTGTTTTTGAATTGTTAAATTTCGAAGAAAAAAAAAGTTCTAAAAATATAATTTTTGCATGTTTAGATCAATTTAGTTAGTCACGTAATTTAATTCTAATTCTAGACTTTCTTAGAAATCTTAGAGAGCTTAGAGTGCTCTAGAAAATCTGCATCAAATTAAGTAAAAAAATTAAAACGTTAATATCTATTAATAAATAATTATATTTTTATATATATTCGAATATTGTTCTTTTGGTTGTTTATAGTACAAGTAATATATTAAATATATCGAATACTTTATAATTGCAATTAACAATCTATATAAATATAATATATTAAGCATATTTAATATTTCTAGTACTTTTAGTAATATTAATATATTTAATTACAAAAGCAAGAACTATTGCTTATTATATATAATGCTTTTCTAGTATATAAATTTTAAATAAACTTCGAATATACGAATATATATTACAATAGTATTATTTAAACTTTATTAAATATTACAATAGATTTTAAGAAACAAGATACTATTTATATTAAAAAAAAATTTATTGTAAAAATTAATACTAATATTATATATAGCTAAAAGCAATTAATATCTAAGAAAAATATTAATTGCAACAAGTATATTGCAAAATCTAAACTTTGCAATTTCTATAAAAACTTAACTTAATATTTTGATTTCTAGTTACAAGAATTTACTAACTAAAGCGATTGTGCTATATATATAGATCTTTATATATCTTGTTAAAAGCGAAAGAATTATAATTTAAAACCAATTTGTCTAGTCTTATAGATTCGAGAGCCAAGTTTCTAAATCGCTAATTCTTGAGATCGAGATCAACCTCGAATACTAAAATACGTTTCTCCGTTTTCCCGAAGAGAAGACAATAAATCTCTATAATCAATATATACTTGAGGTCGTCAAGCATCAAATATATGCCTGTTAATAGGGTTCCCCTCTACTAGCGCATTCTACGCTTTTATTGTAAATGGAAATTATTTTACCGGTAAACGGCGCTAGCGGTAAAATGCTGTAGCATCACTACCTCGGATACCATCAAAACCTCGCTCTCAATAGCGTAGGATTCTGCGACACATCGTAATCCTTCACTTCTGCTGCACCGCCTCTAATCCTCCATCCGTCTTCCATCTCTCGTCTCGAAAAAGTAAATACCGTGACCAGTCAACATTTTCAACCTAAACAATTAGCACTCGCATCAACTTCCTCCGTCCCCTCTACACCAGCACCCACTCCACTCCCACTCCCACTCCCCACCCATATCATTAGCCCACCTCCTCCCATCAACTCCCCTCATGTCCGCCCCTCCACAGAACCCCACCAGCGTCGACGTCCCACAACAACAACAAATTCGAGATCTGGGAGCCATCAACGAGGTTTGGCAACGGAGGCTTTTGGGAAGGAGGTTTGTCAAGGATGTGGATGAGGGGTTTGTGGATTTGAAGGTAAGTGGTTTTATTTTTGGGTTTTGAGGGGGTGGAGGTGGAGATGGAGATGTGGGGGACTGGATTTGGAGATTTGGAGATTTGGGGATTCGGTGTTGAGTGATTGATGTTGGGATTGCGGCTGACTGATATGGGGAGTGTGAGTAGTGGTTACGGCAGTTCAGGCTTCCGGATAAGATTATTAGAGATATCGCTTCTTATTACGTACGTACAGTATCATATGTCTCGTCTTCTGAGGGCGAACTGCATACACATACATCGTATCAAGGCAAGACCAAGACACAGGCAACTACATATGAACTAACACCCTCCTTTTTTAATGTGTCAACAGTGCTTCACATTCTCCAGTGCAAATCTACCCTTGGGCCACGATATCTGGATCGTGACTCCGGATAATAATTGCGATGATGGGACTTATAATCCTGACCGGTGCGTGAGAGTTCTTGTTCTAGCCTACTCCCCATTCATTCATATATATATATGAGTCCTCTGCTATAAACTTCGCTACTCTCGCCGCGTTCTATTTATCTATCTGCCCTCTTTTCCTTGCATGCACCCACAACGTTGGATGTTTTGAGTGTTCATAGGTCTTCTTGTCAATTGGATCGGAGCAGAAATTCAAAGCAGCGCTCACAGAATTGCTTTCTTCTGCTTCTCCTCCCCCAAAACAACGTGGAAAAAGAGACGAGATTTCCATATCGTGTAGCATTGACTCTCTCTGATCACAATCATGCACATAACCCCAACGCATCGACTCATTCATATCTTCTAACCTCTCCTCCAGATTGAACCTCATGCTCGACGACCGCGGATTCGTATTATATGTCGAATTTGGTCACTGAATTTGCTTACAACAGTGGGAAGTGGTGCTTAGAGAGCGGTCACTTGTTCGAGAGAGAATGAAAGAAAAGAAGAAGAGATAGCGTGGGGGTTCGGGAGGGGATTCGATTATGTACATGGTAGTGGTGAGAGTGAAATCGTCTACTACTATGCTGTATGAACGTAAGGCCGGAAAAAGCTTCCTGGATGGCTTGGTTTATTGGATTCTGAATTATTGTGAAGTTGGGAAAGTGCAGAGAGATTATACATAGTCTAATGGGGATTTCTGCTCCGAGGTATATACATTTGCAAGCATCAATCATGCTTGTTCGCAACTCTTTCAAGATTTGTTGTAAGAAAATATTCGAGTAATCAGATTGACTTGCCTGGTCTTGCAAAGACCACCAAACGCGAACCGTCGGCGGTTATATACATAACGCCAACATATTGTACATTCGTAAAATTCACAAAAGATCCTCCTAGTGATATGCTTCTTTGCTATGCCGACACGTTCGCTATGCTCAAATCCATATCCACGTAAAGTGGCCAAAATGCCATCAAGAACGTCTCCACTGACGTCCTCAGTTCGTTAAATCAGAAGACTTTCCTCCAGCCCACCCACAAACGAAATAACATTCGATATTGCGAGTCTACGAATTCCAAAATCAGCATCCAAACTCCACATCCGCGGAACAGATTTTCTTCAAAGGGGAATGAAGGAGGGAGGGGAGAAAGGTTGGAAAAAATTGGGAAAGAACAGAAAAGAAAAGAAAAGGACTCACCGCTTCATTCCCCTTCGTAGTATCCCCATCCCATTTCTGGGTCGTACATCTCGGTACATCGGTGTCCTTAAAATCCCCATTACTCGGCCACGCCTGCTGCCCCAACGCAAACGCAATGTAATCATATTGCTGTTCGGGTTTGCAGGTAAGGACGTCTTCGAGCTTGCTCTGGAATTGAAGCGGGTTGCTGTCCGAGAACGGATATAGCCCTTCACCCATCCGCTGCGTGTAGCCAATCTGGTTGCCGGCGTTGTCCGTCATTAACACATCCAGATCGTAGTTTCCATTCTCGCCGTAAATTTCCTCGTATTGCGTGACTTCAATTTTGCACGTGCCTTGTGCGTAGGGCGCTTGGGGCACCACCGGCGCAGGTGTGACGGGGGTTGGCTGTGCGGTTACTGGGGCAACTGCGCCGGCGAGACTGTCGACCCCGTTCCAGATGGCGGGATCCTTGCCACCTGGTCGAACCCATTTTGCGGTGTTCTTGAGGTAGTCGCGCGCGTTCCTTGCGGTGTTTCCGCCTCCAATGACGAATGGACGGTTATTCCTGAAGGAAAGGAAATAAGCAACAAGGCCCGCTGCCATAGCTGAGGCGGGGGAAGTGCCGGTGTCGAGTCTTGTGGTTTGAGTTTTGGAATCTGCACACCTGATATCGACACCAGGTGCCCAGACAGTGACCTTGGGGCCAATCTGCGAGAAAGACTGTTGTTTTCCTGGGTAAAAAGCCTCTTTGCCCTGAGTGGTAACGGCGCCTACAACGATGAGTGGGAAATCATCCGTAGCCCAAGTCTTAGGGAGAAGTTCGACGTTCTGATGGCCTGGCGCTTCACCGTTGTTACCCGAGGAGGTGACTACAACAATATCGTTATCAAATAGCTCCTGCATCAGAGGCTTCATTTGAGGCCAAGGCGCAGCATTGTCACCGAGCCCAGCGAAAGTTTGCCCCCTTGCGAAGAGCACCACGGATTTGCCCTTTCGGTTGTCGGCGTTGGCAAGAACATCGTCGCGAGTTTGCTCAAAGGCCCACAGGTTGTCGGCAGCGGATCCCTTGGCTTTGACCACAATAAGATGGGCGTTACTGGCAACTCCTAAGTTAGGACCCACAGCTTTGGAGGCCATGCATGTACCACGACCGCTCGGACTATCGTCATTATCATTTTGGTCTGCGTTGGGTCCGTAGAAGTAGGGTGTCTTCGGAGCGTTTCCCGATATCTCCTGATGATAAATTAGTCAAATATCTTTCGTTCAAGATATCCAGTTTGACGAACTGGATGGTCGGCTCGGACGCCCCATTCAATGAGGTAGATCCAAGTGTCCGTCCCAAGAACCTCATCATAGGCGTAGTCCGTCAAGTCTTTCCAGTCCTTACCACTTGCCCATGATACTAATTTCAGGTCGTCGACGGCGTTCGCTCGATGTTTTATGATCCCTTCCCGCGTTTGGAGCCGACTAAACGAGTCTTCCGAATCGGTGACTGGATGGTTGTTTGGAATAGCGGCCTCATCTTGAGTAGCGTCCTGGGTATTGTTGGCAATACTACCGATCTGAAGCAACTTAGTAACTGGTCAATATTCACAATATGCGGTTGACTCACACCAGGCATGGCTTTGATCTTATCTTGTTGGTCCTGGGTCATCGGGGCAAGCCAAAAAGCCACCCCTTGATATGGACTGACATAACTGTACACCTTTGTATCCCCTAGAAGCTGCTTGATAGCTATGTCAGTATCGTTGGTTTGCTTTGAGTCGTGCCTGTCTTTTGGAAACGCCAGGATCCCAGCAGGGTCGTCTGCCGACACGAGGGTGAAGGCTAAGAAGCCAAAGAACGTGAGGTGCTTAAGAGTCGGGAGCATCTTCGGAGAACGCGAGGTACCAATAAATTGCTCGATACCCTTAGAAGTCCAAGCCTATGGCGTAGAGACTGGCCGTGGTTGCTAGATCTCACTACTCGATATTACAAGAGCTGTGAAGGTATAAAGCCAGCTTATGGCGAAGAGAAAGGCAATGGAGTACGTGATTGGACTTATTGTTTGAAAGATGGATACAGGAGAATGCGTGGTCCGCAAATGAGTTGGTCGATAGAAGCGAGTCTGAACTTGATGACCGAAAGAGCAACACAGAGCTCTCTTTAGTAGTCCGTATGAAGAACAGATATCGTCTTGAAGGCTGTGGGGCAGTAAGGAGGAGCGTGAGCTAAGTTTGTCAATGCCAACCTCAATCTCGAACAGGTATATCTTCCTACGATGGCATTGTTCTGCCATGGGCCTCGTTTCAGAAAGGTATACATTCCCACCAGGATCTCCTCCCATACACTACCTTGTTTCAGGCGGATCCTGAATACATGCATATAGAGACTGGTGGAGAATGGCGTTGGCATCATGGTTAGAATCGTATGTACAAGTGAACGTCAAGTGTAGCTCGAGAAACTGAAGCTGTAGCGTAGAGACGCGACTCTGACTTGTTGCGCATGATTTGGGACAACGAGATGGTAAGAATGAGATGCTCTTTTGGAATGACGGGCTCACAGAACGGAGAACTTTAGACACCGTGTTGAGTGTTTGGGGTCAACATTCGACATTGTGGGAGCAGCACTGCCTACGCTCTCAGCTCTCTCCTTCCCTTGGCGCCGTAGGTCAGGCAACAATCCTTTGTGGCTGGTGACCATAATAATTTATGGGATTGCGGCGGTTGTGTCAATTTCTGTTGCTTTCCTGTATCGAAATTGTTGCTGGGCGCGCTAGGTCACTTGCTAAGTCTCTGCGACTGAAGGACCTGGCGAGTCAGTGTCCGGAGGCTGAGCTCTTCAAATGTAATCCTTCTTATCTGGCGTAGGACATGGGAACAACTCGGTATTCACGTGAAGAACACCAGGTGCCTTGATCTAATAGTTTGAGGAGAAGTAAAAGTAATAGCGAGAATGAGAAATGCAAATGTAGGTAAATCCTCAGATGCTTACGAAAAGGCGTGCGGTATACGCCTTTGATTTCCCTATGTTGTATGGTAAATGTCTTGCAGACGTGCGACAGTGGAAACCCCCGAGCCCCCCAAGCCCCCCATGCAAAGGCCCCGAAAATTCTACGAGGATCGACCAATATATTTGGAGGCTCAAGCCCTGGCGTTGGATGACTCAGTTACTAGTATAGCAGACAGCAAACTTGTCGCGCGCGGCTGGCTAAAGGGTCTCCATGTTCAATAGTATTGGGGTCTGAGGGGATTGCCCTTTTGGATCGGGAAAGGGAGCAAAGCCGCTTTAGAGGGAGCGGCGAGGGTAGCAAGAGCTATGTCACACCCATGTCGCGCAACGATCACCCGAATTACGCGACTGTAAGGCGGCCTGCACCCGAGTCTCGATGCAGGGAGATCTCCGCGCAAATTTCTGTTACCTTGGCCCCAGAAGCGTCGATAAGGAGGAACAAAGACGCGTCTCCTTCTTAACCGCTGGCTATGCCGGCCCGCGTCATTGGTCTTGGAGGCGCTGTCTGTTGATGGATGATCATTGATCTCCAAAAAAAGTGGGGTCCGTCGGCACATTGTGTTGCAAACCTTGTGCCACACCCTTGCTACCTTATTCCTCATCATTGATGGGCGAAACCTCTTATCAATTGGTCCCCCATAGTCATACCTCGCAGGCCAAAGCGGCGACTATCTCTTTGTTCGTTACAAGAGAGTCAAGGTCTATGCAAATTGAAACAAGGCGCAGCGCCATCTTAGCCTTAAGTTCAAAGTTGGCACTATCATTCAAACGATGAAAAGTAAATTCAATAGTGGGGGGCGCCCGACGCTTGCAGTCGTCGAGCGTCAGCGGGTCATCGAAAATCGGGCAACGTTCATTCTGGGAGGCTGTTGCTTTACTTGTCCTGACTGCCCATCACCTACTTTCTGACTTTGCTGACGTTTTTCATATTCTAACGCTCGACATTTCCTAGCAGTATGTCGTTCATGTCTTTGGCTTTGCTGCCTCCGAAGGCGGTGTCATACTGCATCTCTCCGTGCCCAGACTCCTGCTATACCGGACAGGTCCTCGAGTGTCATACCGACGGTCAAGCCCATCGGGTCACGATGTGGGTGGCTGATTTACGCATTGTTCTTGTTCCCGCCATTATTCGTTTGACCGAGCGGTGTTGAGAGGCTTCATTTGGAAGTTTTGAAGAGAGTGTGTCGTACCTTCGGCCCTTATCACTTCTCAAAATGTTGCTCTCTCGACACTTCCAATATATTTTCTTGTTGGAAATTCTCCTGTTATGAAGCTCCCCTCCTTCTCACGAAACCTCCCTTCTTCCCAAACCACACTTCAAGCAACCCTCGATCTCAACGGTCACAATCATCATTCTTCCATCAAAGCTCTTCCACTCTCAGGTCCTCAAGCTTTCATCAAACCTCCGTGAACAACTACTTCCTTCATCCATCAACGTCTTCACTCATCACTTACTCCCATATCACACCTCCAGCCGTAAGACACGCTTCCTTCATCATGCCTATCGCGATAGACAAGAAGAAGAGAGTCTTGCCCACGACGTCGGCACAAGCGGCGTTGCATCGAAACCGCCACGCGGCGCTGCAGCAGATCCGCCAGGATCGAGCAGACAAAGCTGCTGGCATCAAGAGACCAAACAAGGTACGACCACAAAGCTGCTTTCTATTACCCTTGCTGATCTTGACCGAAGAGACTGCAGTTCGAACGTGAAAACACACCGCCACGGGAGAACCCTCATAAGAGAATGGCAGACGAGGATGATGACGATGATGACGTTCAAGCTACAAAGAAGGTGAAGGTACAGTACCTGCCTGATGTGCTGGAGATTGATATCACCCTGGCTGCGGTTTATTGCTGACTGGGACTCTAGCTACAGGATTCTCGACCAGCACTGACTGCCAAGCCAACTCAATCGGTCAACTCGAAGGCGATCAACCCAGTGGAGACGCCACAGAAGAGAAAGCGTGACTCTGCTGACGATGTTGATATGACATCAAAGAAGCTGAAGGCTGCTGAACCCAAGGAGGGTGATGTCAAGCAGCTAAGCAGCAAGTCGACGGTGTCCCCTGTTATTCCAAAGGACAGCAATGCCACAACAACTGTCAAGGCCTCACCAAGCGTTCCAATTCCTAATGCACTGAAAGAGGATGACATGGTCACGTATGTGATCCCGTACACCGGAGAGACTATAACGCGCAAACGTATAGTAAGTGCTGTAACACGGCCCCGGACCTGGTCACGGTAGTCATCGAGCTAACCCATTGGCCGCAGCGAAAAGTAGGGTTTACAAAATTGCTGCATATAATTGGTGAGGAGATAGATGACGGTGAGTTGACAGCTCACTACCAACAGCGTAAATTGGAAGAGAGGAGGAACGCAGGCCGGGCGGCAGCAAAGCCGGACATGGCAGCCAGGTCTGCGGCAAGAAACCGTACCAGCCAGCCACCAAGAGGCCGGTTCAACGTAAAGGCACCTGAAGCACCAGCTGCCGCTGGCCAAAAGCGCAAGTCGGAAGAGGAAGCGACTGGCAGCTCCAAGAGAGCAAAGTCAGACGTACCGGACAAGCCTTCTGGCAGGACCGGGACTCGTCCTTCATCGAACCGCCCGTCGTTACCCAAGTCCAGGAGAAACGGACCCATGGCAACAGCTACCGACGCTAAGAAGCCGCGAGGTCTTCTCAATTATAGGAAACTGGACTTCGCCAACGCGGTGTTACAATGCCTGGCTAGATGTGATGATCTAGTGAATCGTTACAAGCCCATGAGAAAGAATGCCATGAGTCAGATGAGGTCTGGGGTTGTGAGGAGGGATTTGACCCTGCAGACTCCGCGGGTCGACTGGATCAGCAAGGGAGCGACATGCGAAAGACTCTCAATGATAGATTCATAAATAGGACACCAAAACTGTGAGTGGGCGAAAAGCTCCAAGACAATACCGCTAACTTGAGACAGTAAATTGGGTGCCGAATTGGGCCATTTGTTCGCACGCCTGCAGAAGCCGGCAGAAGAAGAAAAATCTGGCCAAGAAAATGCGGTGAACCCAATCGAATTCATCTATATGATCAGCACCAAATTGAATCGCGCCACACATGGACATGCGAAGAAATTCAATGGGGAGAGTTCGGAAGATTGCAACGAGTATCTGCAAGCGCTACTCAAACAACTTGGCGAGAAGCCTCCTACCAATGATGGCTCGACGTCGGAAAACATACTGCGGAAGCTGTTCGAGGTTGAGACGATCGAAATCGTAAGTCATCAGCCCGCAAAACCTCCATCCAAAATATTGATTTAAATCAGGAGAAGTGCGATTCCTGCGGACACACTTTCGAAGTCCAACCCCATGGAAAGTCCTACACACTGGCGCTGTCCAAGACAGATGCCACCAAAGAAGAGACCAAGGCAACGACGCTCGAAGAACTCATGAAGAAATACACGGAACCAGAACTGCATGCACAACTTCCATGCCGCGAATGTGGGAAGACTGGTGGAGTCCGGAAACAGAAGAACCTCGGCGCCAATCTGCCAAAACACCTTGCTGTCAACGTTGCCTTTGCGAAGTCCGACGGTAGCAAGAAGAAGGGTTCGATTGAAGTACCCTTAAGCGCGCAGTATCTGCGCAAGTACATCCACAATCCCCCGGCGCATACAGACTATAAGCTAGTCGCGTTCATCGAGAATGAGCAGACGTGAGTATGGCTCCTGCCTTGGCATAGAAGTGAAGCTGATGCACTATAGGTTGGATGACCCTCGTTATACCGCAGTGGCGAAAGTCACAGATGAGTGGTATCAATTCAAGGATCATAGGGTTACCAAAGTTCCCGTTAAAACTCTTGGACGGGAAAAGGCGAAGCATCTGGACGGAGTAATTTTCTTCTTCAAGAAGGTCAACTCTTGATTTTCCTCCGCGATAACATCACACAGTCGGCTGCTCCAACGCAAAAACCAGCTTTGCCTTGATAGCCTCGATGAATTCGGAGTGTAGATAGGCAGCATTCCGACAACGAACCTTGGGCATGGATGACGGCTAGCCTATGGAACATCCTGGATCCGCAGTGGGAGAGAGACGTTGACTACCTCCGGGTTACGTTCGTCTCTTTCCTCAAGCCTTCCCATTGAACCAAGCGTTGACTACCTCCGGGTCATGTTCGCTTTGGTTCGCCCAGCTCTCGGGATCGATAGAACAGGTTGTTTATACTAATAGCCTTTGATGATAAAGAGAGTTTTTGGAGAAGGAGTAACGACGAGCATGGACGGAGCCGGACGGAGATGGCAGATATGGCAGAAGCATAGCATGTCCATTTAGAGAATTAGCATTGTCTCATGCTTGTAAGCTTTGATACTTGTATCCAAGTTACAGTGCTCATAATTCCCCAATTCGCATATTATTGAATGGATTTTGAAGTATGAACATCAATGAATTCCTTGACATCGCGGTTTGGCGTTTGACAGTCACGTTACAGCGCGACCGACCTTCGTCCTCATTCGCATCAGCCCCCCCAACATCACTCTGGACGCAACATGCAAAGCGCCCTCGACGGGAAAACAATCAGTGCCTCCGTATCAGTACCTCGTCGATCGGAGAAAGGTACAACGTCCGTGGATCAGTGCATGGAGTCCTCCTTGGCAGAACTCAACCCCGCGCAATACGCAGCGGTTACCTCCCCATCCTCCGTTCTCCAGATCCTCGCTCCTCCGGGTTCCGGCAAGACCAAAACCCTCACATCTAGAGTCGCATACCTACTGTCGCACTACGGCTATAAGCCATGGAACATACTATGCCTTACGTTCACCATCAAGAGCGCACGGGAGATGAAGGAGAGGATTACGAAGTTGATTGGCAATGGCACGGAGGCTCGACTGATCCTATTAGGTACTTTCCATTCGGTCTGCAGGAGATACCTTGTCTCGTATGGCCACTTTATCGGCATACGCAAGGGTTTCGGCATCGCAGACAGCTCCGATAGTCTCAGCATCATCAAGCGTCTCGTCAAGCGGATGGATCTCAACATAGAGCCAAAGCAGGCACAAGCACGGATATCAGGGGCTAAGTCGAAAGGCCTTACCTGTACCGATCTTGCCAAGAATGAAGGGAAGAAGAAGAACGTTGACCAGCAACAATTTCACCTCGTCTTCGAGGCCTACGAAGATCACCTCGAGCGATCCAACATGCTGGACTACGATGATCTCCTCCTACGATGCGTCGATCTCCTCCGACAGCATCCCGAGTGTGTGTCGAATGTCGAAGCGGTACTGATTGATGAGTTCCAAGATACGAACCTGGTTCAATTCGACCTTATGCGACTATTCGCGGCCAATAATAAACGAGTAACAACTGTTGGCGACCCTGACCAGAGCATATATGGCTGGCGCTCGGCTGAAGTAGAAAATCTCAACAGGATGCAGAAACTATATCCAGATACCCTCGTCATACATCTGGAAGAGAATTATCGATCTTCGGGTGCCATTATCCTGTCGGCGCGCGAGGTCATCGAACAGGACTCTTTTCGGATACAACGCCCGCTTCTACCAACTCATTGCCCCGGTACGGTCCCTGTCCTTCGAAATGTACCATCCGCCGAGGTTGAGGCCTTGTGGATCGTCTCGGAGATTGAACGGTGTACAATCCTTACTGGTGGTCTTCTTACTCGCTCCGATTACTCCATCCTGCTTCGCTCGGCGGCCTTATCGCGCCATATCGAGTCCGCAATGGGCAGAGCTGGTATACCGTATCGTATGGTAGGTGGGCAAAAATTCTTTGACCGGCTTGAAATCAAGGTTCTCCTCGACTATTTACGGGTAATCAGTCAGCCGGCGAACAACGATGCTCTAGCTCGAGTCATCAATGTTCCTCTTAGAGGTCTTGGTCCTGCTACCATCAAAGCGTTACTTGAGGCGGCAGAAACAGCCAGCATAACCCTGTGGAATCTCATCCGCAATATAATTCAAGGCGGTACAGTACAAAACATCAAGATCTCAAAGCAAGCGAACCAAGGTCTGAGCTCGTTGTTTCGCATCATTCTCTTCGCCAAGAACAGGCTTTCAGATGCCAACGATCCATACTCCCCAGAGCTCTTACTCAGGTATCTTACAGTGAAGCTAGACTTCGAACGACACATCAAAAAGAATTATGAACAAGACTACGACACGCGCTGGGCTAATGTCGAAGAATTATTTGCTCAAGCTTCTGATTACGAGATACTTACCGAAGTAGATATGGCGCAGGATGCAGATGTTTTGCCCGACATTGAAGGCATTCCAAAGTTGAAGACCAGCCCATCAGAGGAAACATTATCAAAATTCTTGGCAAACGTCGCCCTTGCAACAGAGATACAACGAGAGGAAGAGAGCGAAGACGGGATCGCTACGCCTCAATGCCGAGTGACAATATCTACCATGCATGCAGCCAAGGGTCTCGAGTGGCCGGTCGTCTTCATTCCGTCCGCCTACGAAGGCTCGATCCCTCATTCAAGGGCCGAGGACACCAACGAGGAACGCCGACTGCTGTACGTTGCAATGACGCGTGCACAAGCGTTGCTGTACATCAGTTGCCCTACCAAGAATTCACAAAGAGGTTAGTAAGTCATTCTCAATCATCTAGATGCGGCTAATGTCTTCCCAGAGGAGACAATTCTCTCGCCTTTCCTATCTTCGAAGAAGGTCCGCCATTTCTTCACCAGCAAAGGTCCGACACTCGGCTTTAGCGCAGTGCAGGACATTTCCAGGATTCTGCGGCGCAAATTTCCGACGCAGACAGCGTTATTGGAGGGCTGCAAGAAGGCGACAAGGCTCGAAGACGACCAATGGCCTCTCAACGGTGATGAAATTGCCGAAAGGAAAAAGAATGGGTGGAACAAATTGCCCCCTGCCGACCTGACGCAACACTATGCTTACCCTCCCATGAAGCGGCGTAGGGTGCAGGGCGACGACGAAAACAATGTTACTGGCTCCATTGGGAATACGTTCAATGTATCTATGACAGCATCATACTCCGTCGGCGTCTCTACCACGATGCAAGATCCCAGCGCATTCTCCTACCCTGGTGGTTTCACAACTGCCGCTTCCCAGCTTCAGGCCATAGAAGCAGAGCGAGCCCTCAAAGAACCGAAACCAACCAAAGCTGGGACTACTGCTTCCCACAACAAGCAAAGCACCCACGCTTCCGAGCCACACAAGCGTCTAAGGGGACAAAGCACCCTCTCCAGCTTCTTGCGCACAGAACAGCTCAACAACACCTTCACCTCCACCAACCTCCTCACCTCAAAACCTCCCTCAACCACAGCCTCTTCCCGCACAATAAAAGCCTCCCCACCCAAACGCATCCCTCTACCCAAACCAGCACCAGCTCCAACCCGCCCCAAACCCCCTCCAACCCCAACCCACCCTCCCCCCCGAAACCCCCTCGCCTCAATCCCCCTCCCCCTCACCACCCACCGCCTCCCCACCCATCCCACAAGCACCCGCCCGCGCCCAACAGCCGACCACCCCCACAAAACCTACCTCTTCCTCTCCAGCTCGCCACCCCCGTCCGCTGAAGCTGAAGCAGAGCAAGAAGACGCGATGCTAAACCGCACAATGTCCAGCAGCGGGATCAGGTCCGCAGCGACGTGCCACACCCCGGTCCAGGCGCAGAGTCAGGGGGGGAGACGGACATTGGGTGTCAAGCGGAGTGTGGATGGCTGGGCGACGAGGGGGAGGGGCAAGGGGGGGTTTGCGGTGCCGAGGGGTGGTGGTGGGGGAGGCTGATGCTAGAGGTGCGGGTGTGGAGTGAGAGGATAGAGCGTCTTGTGGGGCTTGGTTATTTTGGGTATGGGGTTGGGATTGGGATTGGGGATGGGATGTGAGTCTAAGTGATTGGTGATGGGTAGATGGCTTTCGGGAGGGGAATCGAAGGGGAGAGGTTGGATGTTTGATAGGCGGGGGGGCTTTAGGATGCGATGGGTGACGTTAGCGTTTTGCGGTGGGTCTATTTACCGTTTTGCGTGGAACATAACTTTGAGTTGAAGGGCGGGCTTAGGATTATTTTCTTGTCTGTAGCTTCGTAGCCCACGTTGCAGCTAGCATATTCTTGGGTGCATTTACATGGGCGTTTATGCAGTATAAATTCATGATTTCGAGGACTCATCCAACTCGTCGGATGTCACAGACTCGGAACGTGGGTTGCCTGCATTGAGACATGAATATTTGTGCTTTTCAGTTCACAGCCCTCTGTTCAAGTCCTCCGTTGACGACCGGGGACCCAACCCCTTTTCCCTCTCCCTAGACCTTCATGAGCGCTGAGGGAGGGTAGCGTTATTTCAATGATTCGTTGGTAGTGATGTTGGGTTCTGAGGGGGGTGGTGGGGGGTAGGTTAGGTGCAGCGAGCGGGCTCTCCTGGTGGAGTAGTCATGGAGGAGAGGGAGAGGGAAGGGTTGTGGACATAGGGCGGAGAATTACACCGGAGAGGTCGTAAGTCGTATTTGCCGTCCACCATTTGCTCCCTCCCTAGGGAGCGCTTCACCTGCTACGCCACTGCCAACAGCCCACAAGCCTATCTCATAGCATTCCCATCAGTCACTTTCCTCCTTCCTCGACCTCTCTTTCCTCGCTTGCTTTGTCATAACTTTCGGGTCCCGCTTCTTGGCTTTCTTAGCCCACCACTTTTGCCCCTGGATTGGTTGCAGGAAGCCATCGACATGCACGCCGCCATGAGTGGCATCTCTGCCGGCCCCTCGCAAGCTGCCCAGTATTTGGCTCTTAGTACTGCTTGCAACACGATTGGTGTTGCTTTGGTCCGCATCGCCCTCCTCAGTACTCTCGTCTCGTTCGTTCCTTTTAGCGTTGCGCCATGCATCGGTTAAAACATCCATATCCTCATCTCTGTCAGCGCTGTCGAGATGTAAACTTCGAAACTTCATCCCCTCGTCGAAGAGGTCAGCGCAGCGCTTCGCAGTCTTATCAACAACACAAGATGGGAAGGCGCTCAAGGAGGCGATGCCGAGGACGGTGCTCCAGTCCAAGAGGGAAAATCGGGGTTTGTGAGATCTGTGTTCATGCGCTTTGTCAATTGGCGGCGAACTGGCACGAGATTTCGGAGGTCTAAAGGCAGATCTGGTAGTGGTCAGAGAGTGGGGACGTGATCTTGACCGACTTGGAGAGCCCGTTCGCTGTCTTTTGCGATTGCGGGGGTTATTCGAAGTGTTGCCGTCGCTGCTCTCGCTGCTCGTTGAGTCTTCGACGTCCTGATTTTGGGTTTGAAGATTCTTTATCGATCCCGTACGAGGTCGCCGACGCTTGCGATTGCTTGAGGCGGCTGAGATGTCGGCGTTGCTCTCAGTGAGCTCGCTTGTTGCGCCGTCGAAGCCACGAATGTTTTTTCTAGGCTTGGGTGTTGTGTAGGATGCTCGAGCGTGGTGCAGATTGCCGAGCAGCTTGTCGAGGTTGCTGAGGATATGTTGGATCGAGGGTCGAAGAATAGAAGCTGCGTGGTCATCGTCTGCCAGGATCTCAGCAGCCAAAAAGGGAGAGTCTTCGCCCCCAGCTGTATCTTCTTCGTGGAGGCCATCCGAGGATGCTGAGGAACTTCTTTCCCCACTTTCTCTCGTAGCCGAGGAGGCATGCTGCTCCCTATCCACCAACCCTTTCTCTCTCAATCGCTCCTTAGCAGCCTTCAAAACGTGCCCCGCCAGAAGCTCTGCCAAAGTACCACTTGAGCTTTCCTCTCCACTATCCCTTAGTGCGGCGAAAGGCCCATCTGCGTCCCACTCCCTCTCCTCTCGCGGCACTTCCTCCGCACGCACCGGCCATGCTGTCCATACCTTTGGCGGACGCCAACCAGGATCGCCTACTTGCTCATACGTGATACTGTCGTCAGATGCGTCGTCATTGTCATCTGTAGTAGCGTCGTGGACTTTAGCATCCTTGCTACTACCCTGTCTCACGACACCCTTAGTAGCAGGACGCCTTGAAGTAGACCCAGAAGAGGTAATTTGGGAACGAGCACGCCGCTTGAGAGCAATAGCATTAAAGAGATGGATACTTAGGTCGCGGGCTGTCAGTGTATCGAGAGAATCAGCGACATCACGCTCCGGGGCGATGCGGCTAAGATAGGTCGAAGGTGGGACACCGCGATTCTCTTGGTTTACTGCCGGCGAAGGGGTATTGTTCTCAGGACTTGACACCGGATACGGCGCTTGTGTAGGGCAAGGTGCTTCGGGGTGTGCATCTGGTGAACAGGTGCTGCGACTTGAGCTTGTGGAGGAAGATACGCTTGTAGCGGTGGGCTCGCAGTTTGATAACTGAGAAACTGCGGGAGGGGAAGAAAGTTTGTCTTCGACAGAGGGTTCTTGACGTGCTTGAGCGGATTGGAAGGGAAATGAGGGGGAGTGTGAGGAGGTGCTTGATGAGGAGGACATGGCTCGAATTTTGAGAAATGCTATTGGGAGAAGGAAGAACCGTAGTGATCATCCACAGGCCTAGGCTTCGTCTTGAATTGTCAATAGGAGATAATGTCGGCGATGATAGACCATGCGCATCGGAAACGGTTGTTCCGACAGCTCTGAAATGTGCCAACGCCAAGTCTTCAAAAGACGAGACTGGTGGGGACTTCTGCCCGACAATATCTGTATAAGGCGCAAAACCTCAGCGCGTGTCAAGAGACTATGGCTGGGCGAGTTTGTGGTGTTTCCTGGCGTTGGGAGTTGATCGCCAGCTGTGCTCTATGTGACCTCTTTACTCGGGCGTCCGGGACTCCACCGTACTAGCCATACTAGGAGCTAGATCATTTCTAAGACTACAATATTGTGAAACGTCCAACAAATGATTCGCTCGAGGAGCTTTCTTTACCTTGGGGCCAACGGCATCAAAATCTCCAGGCAATTGTATCAAATTTCTGAACTATTGAAAAATAAATCCATACCCGCTGTACCTAGGTCGGTACGAGCGTTTGATAGTGCTTTCTCTAGTGGCTTGGCGGACCCTGGCGTATCTGGTTGCCAATACCACAAACTTGAAGGCACTCTGTGTATACTACTACACACACACACACACACACACACATATATCATACCTCTACGATGGTAACATTAATAAGTAATCGCGGCGTCCGGGCGCTCCCCGCGCCTCTTTCATGGCTCCACACACCCTAATTCCCACCGCTGGGACTTCTGTAGGACTTCGCAAAGGAGCGAACATCCCACCTCCGCACCACCGGTTGATGCGTGATCACGTCGTTGGATCACGGACAATGCTTGGCGAGTGGTCGTAGATTGTACCGCAGTATCTGATCTGAATTTTCTTGTCGATGGGCTCGAGGCCTAAGTCTTGATGTCTATGTGGGCTCGATGAGAATCATGTATGTGGACAAAGGAATCTTATTTACATGGAAATTCCTGTTTCCCTTTCCTGAAAGTAGGTTGATTCTTCACTTGGCATTCTGCTGGGTTGGAAGACTTCTCTTGTGAGGTTAACTGTGAGCCAATGATCGTACTACCATTTCGTATGTCCAAAGAGGTGGCAATCCAGTTGATCTGTATGGGTTTCCAAAAGAAAGCATGAGAAAGTTTATGATACGCTACTGCCTACGTCATGGATGGTCGAACGTGAGAATGAGGCTCTTACAGTTGAAATATGTTACTAGCCGATGCGTTACAAGTGAGGACTGCATACCAAACCCAAACACTCAGGAACAAGAGAACCTTGAGACAATCGTCTCACTCGTTCTTACCAGATGCGTATGCCTTGCCCCCAATCAGCTTTCCGATCTGCTCAACCCCACGGAACTCATTCGGCCTCCCATCCTTCTCCAAGAATCTGCTCTTCGCCCCTTCATCCGTCGTCTCCAACCACTGCCAAGCATGAATCTCTCCTTGCGCGAATGCGTACTCCACTCTCTGCCTCCCCAATCTCCCCTCTAACATCTGCACCCACTTCACGATATCGTCAAAGAGAACCTCACTCGTACCCGCCGATACCCATGTCCACGAAGGGAGAACGGCATCCCAATCAATAGCCGGCTGCGGCGTCAAGACTTCCAGAGTCGGGGAGAACTTATCTTCTTCTTTGAAAGAAGGGCCGAGGAAACGTCTCGCCGTAGCCTCGAGAAAGGGCGCAGAAAGCACATCTCTCTCTGTATTGGTGCTCGGCGTATGATTCAAGGACAACCACGGCGATACAGCTACCAGACCTCCCGGTTTCGGCACCTTTCTCTTGGAACTTTGGAGATCAACAAGCAATGACAGCGCAAGGTGTGCGCCTGCAGAATCGCCAGCTATCACGATCTTCTCAGGTGGAATACTCTGCTCATTGATAAGATAGTCATACGCCGCCGCCGCCTCTCTCAACTGTGTCGGATAGCAGTACTCCGGAGCAAGATGATAATCCAGAGCGAATATCGAAACACTTGGCCCCTGCGCGAGAATCGTTTCAGCGAGGCGCAGGAGGAAGAGGAGGTACGTCCCGGGCTGCGAGGAGAAGTAACCGCCGCCGTGGAGGTAGAAAATCGTGATATCTGAATTCTTCGGGGGTTGAGGCCTTTCAAACGAGGATTGGATGATCCAGTAGCCTGTGAAGTTGGGGCGGGAGACGAGGTGATAGAGGTTCTGGCGGTTGGAGCGGTAGCGGGGAGAGGAGAGAATGGACGAGGCGTGGACACGGCCAGGGCCTGTCAGAAAGCGGATGGTGCGGAAGTTGAGAGTGCTCCTGCTGCGGCGTGAATGCTGGTACGAGTGGGAAGAGACGGGCTGCTGATGGAGGGCAACGTACGTTCTGATAAGGAAAATCTTGAGCTGAGTACCCAAAGACGACCCGGATCTGATAGAGGGTTTGAATAGATACTTGATGATGAAAAATGGAAGCTCCCAGACTGAGCATCGTTACCTCCTCAAATACTGGAGATATAGCGCAGAAATGCGAGAGAGTATACCTACCGAGCGTCCGAACAATAGCGTATAGCAGAAGTAAGTAGTCTGCCGCATGAATCTTGCCGTAGCTTGGATTGACAGGAGAGTGTATTTCGGACATGGCTTCAGACACTGATGTGGCCAAAGCGTGGAGAGACCAGTGCTGAGACTGATTCGGGATCACGTCAGGAAGTCAATTGACAGGGCCTAGAAGACTAGCTTTTCGTTCTTCTCCATTCGATCCGTCCCAACAACAACAATAGTCTACGCTCGAATCCCCGGGCAACGATGTCGAGAGGGCAGTGTGATGCGGATCATCAGCCTCGTCTCGGCTTACGGAAGATCTGATTTTCCTTTTGCTAGGGTTCAAGACTGAGGCAATTGAAAAGTATGGATAGTTGAAGAGCCCGCGCTTGGCTTGTAAGCCATCGTGGAGTCGTGCATATGTTCAGTGCTACCTGATGACTAGTGATTCTATACTCTTATACCGTTTCTTACAACTGCCACGTCCCCATGTTTCGGACAGAAGAAAGTGCCCTGCTCATTCAGCGTCGCCATCTGCAGCATGTTTGGGTTGAGCCAGTCCTTGGGTAGGAAGAAATGCCGCTTTACCTCGTCGATAGAAGAATCAACCTTCCAAGAGCACAGCCAGTAATCATGATCAAGGAAGATTACCGCATCACGGTAAGTACCAATCAGGCGCTTGATCTGGCCTGCAAGGTCGGCCATGCAATCGCTCGATAGCGTGTGGGGGTGCTGTACGCTCAGGCTCGCCGTCGAGAGAAACTCTAAGTGGAGCCCTTTTGAGGAACGACTACTGGCATGGCCCGTATCTGGGAGGGTTTCGTAGACTAGATAACGTCTGTCTTGGGTCAGAGCAATCCATTGGACGAGCCTTTTGTTGGATTTCCATGGCATCGAGAATTGCGCACGACAGGAGGCATCTAACGGGGTACTAGGCTCCTTCTTGTCTTCTCCTGAGGGATCAGAACATGCTTCGTGCTGCAAAGTGGTCCAGCGATAGACATGGACCACCTCGATATCGATCCAGATCAGGGAGTCGGCGATGGATGGATGCTCAATCCATCGTCGGCTTTGGCGAGAGCCCCAGCTTTCACGATGTAGTTCGACTTTGGCTTTGAGGTCGTACACCAGATCCATTGAAGATGTAGAGATCAGTAGCAGTTTCTCATCATTGCTGAACAAGAATTGCTGGACGGACTCAGGCAATCGAACATCGAGGACCGAATAGACAGCCCACTTGTCGACTCCCTTGCTTTCAAGCCGTTTGGCTATTACTCTACCCGTTTCATCGCCAGAGACCACGTATCTGCCAGATTTTGACCAGAACAGTAGCACAACAGACGTGAAAGAATCGTGAGCATAGACTTTTCGAACCTTTCCTCCATCTTCAATACTATGGATGAACACAGTGCCATCGTTCTTGCCGCAACAAAAGTACCTATCTTTGCTGTCAGATGCTAAAGCTGTCACCTGACTTTGGTTGCTCATGTCTTCGGTGACGACGGGCTCCGTCACGATAGAACTCTCGCCAACACTTGATAAATCTGTCGCATCTTCATTGTCGGGTCGCACCAGAACATCAGGTACCCAGACATTGCACAGAGACCCGCGCGTATCGTAGAAGCGCTGGGAATCCGGGCTGAATACCAAACATCGAATAAAGGCATCCTGGTTGATCAGTCGATAAATCAGGTCTGCTCGCGGTAACGTCCAGATACTTATCGTACCGTCATGGTCACTAGTCAATAACAGATTGCCGTCTTGACTGACTGTCATTTCCTTGGCTGTGACGTTGAGTTGTGTCGTTTCGTCATCGTAGATATTCCACTCCACAACCACGGCACTTTGGCAAAGAACCAACAGCGACTCACCATCCATCTGCCACGCAAGAGATTCTGGAGCAGATATTGCATCAGATTTGCTTCGAGTTCTGCAACGTCGAGGTTGCCTGCGGTCCTTGACGGACAAATCCCAAACTAACGGTGGATGCGATCTCCAGGCCACTGCGATTTGGGTCAGATCCGGACTGAAAGCCATCGCGTTTGGACATCCATCGAGGATGCCCTGGGCATCCTCAAAGACATAACGCCACGTCTGCTGAGATGTCTCTAAATGAATTCCTATCACCGAGTAGTCATTCAAAGCAAGAAGTAGTTCAGTGTTGTTATCGCTTATGGCAATTGCCATCGTACTTGCTTCCTCTGTGGAGGGCAAATCATACAACTGTGTGCCGGACAAGATATCCCAAACACGGTAGCTGTCAATGCCCGCGGTGGCCAATAATTCTCCGGATCGATTGGCTACCATGTGAGAAACATATTCGCGATGTTGCAATTGTCGTTCCTCCTCACATGTTTCCGAATTCCAAATCACGACTGTACCCGTACTCCTTGTCAATGTCAGGAAGTGTTCGTGGACGGCGAGGACCTGCGAGGCAGTTCTGTTGTCTTCGACGCTCACACTTGCAAGACAGTCATCCCAATCATCGGAGGATAAACCTGTCACTGAAATCTTTCCTAGGCCCGCAGTTCCGAAAGCACTACCGATCATGGAGCCCCTTGGACAGAACGACGGGATCAGACGATGAATGGAAGACGGGTCCTGAACAAGGCTGGGTCCGAATTTGGTGACTATGCGGATGAAATCATTTGCCCACCGCCGTATGAACTGCGCATCGTCCTCTGGCGGTTCCTTTAAGCTGAATGGAGCGTCAAGCCCCAATCTCCTCGACCATTTCATCCTTCTCTTGGCATAAGTCTTCAAATACTGCGCCGACGTTGTAAGGTAGCGGAGGTTGGTTGATAAGGCTATTGCCTCTATCCAGGGAAGACAAAACGTTGATAGGAAATTGTTGATACTCTGAGACAACGCACTGGACGCAACGTTCGACTTAGAAGCATGGTAGGCCCAGTGGCATGTGCTGTATCCAAGCATAGGGTGACCACGTTCCGCTACTAAAAGCCGATCTTTCCTCTTGGACCTGGTAGTTGTTGCATGCTCTTTTTCCATCATTTGGAACACGCGTCTCCAGTCTTCGTTCGATAAGTACCTTAGGCAGACATTTACTATATGTTCATGGCCACCTTGGCTATCTACGAAAGCCGGACACCCTTGGTGATCGCTGAGTAGATATTGTCGCGCTGTGGCGTGTATGATGGTTAATCTAGAGGAATCGATGGAGACGAAATGACCACAGATTTGCACGATGGAGTCTTTAAGGTTGACGAAGCCTTTGAACTCAGGTTCGAGAGCTATTTCAAGCTCTGTGAGGCTAAGCGGTCTCCAAGAACAAGCGGCCCAGGTAAGGATTCTTGTAGCCATAAGCCGTGCTCGAGGCGGTTGACTTTCAACGTTATCACGCATTCGGTGGTATAAATCTTCCATCCCTTGGGGAACGTCTGTTAGGGCTTTCCGAATATCATCCTCAGTGTGCCAGTTGTCCTCCAATGTCTCTAATGCCAATTTGACCCAGAGAAAGGAGCCTGAAGCTTTCGCCAGCATCTGCTCTGCGATATCTGTCCGAATCTCTTCATCGTCTGGGAGTGCAATTCGAAGTGCATTCTGCACGTACAGTTGAATGTCTCCTACTGTGTCTTCTTCGGCGAGGAAGCATTTTTCAACATACGAATCGTAGCCCGCAACCAGAGACGGAATCCTCATCGGCCTACTGCTGAAAAAGATCTTGATTGGCGTGGTCGAGTGAAGTTTTACAAGATGACTGATTAGCAATGCCGGCGCGTCAGCCTCGTCTACGGCGTCCAGCACCCAGAATAAAGGAGCCACAATGCGCATCTTGCATATTATTCCTTCGAAGATCCGATCCCAGATGACCTGGAAATTTTGATTCTGTGACGTGAACGTGATGCCAGATTCCTCATGCAATGCAATCACTCGCTCCCGAAACTCCTGGTTCGTCCATGCCAACTGAGCAGCAATAGACCGGAGACAGCCAGCGGCCGTTCGTTTCGCCTGATGTCCCGAGGAGAAGAAATGATAGGCACAGTTTTGACCCAAGAACTGTAGATGATCGATGACTACGCTTGTGAGCACCGTCTTGCCCGTGGCTGGAAGACCAACGAGCCAGAAGGTCTTGGGCTTTTGCGCTTCGTCGGTGCGCTCTATCCAATGCAGATATTCGCTCCTCTGCGTCATCCATCGGCAGGTGCCGGCCATTATCTTGCTGCGGATACTGTTTAGCTCTTCCTCAGGTTGGTCTCTGATCCCGAATATCGCGGCTACTCTTTTCATCGAGTCCAAGCTGCTGCTTTGCCTGCGTATGTCGAGCGCTGGGCCTTGGTCAAAGTCAGCGAAACCAACATTACCAGATATGTTAATGACAACGACAGGTCCCCACACGTCGCCTTTGGCAATGCTTTCGCAAGAAGCTGAACGGCTCGGAAAATCTAGGCTGGCACAGAAGATTGGCCTGATCCACGCCGCGCATAGCCAAGTCTCGCCGGCCAATGAAAGCCCTCAGGTCGCTGGATAAGTGAAGGGGCACTGCTCAACTACCGCGGCTCTAGATGCTCGTCTCAAGCCTTGGTCGCGACATCCTTTTTTGCAGCTATCCCACGCCGGCACGGTGCACTTTTCAGGGATTCCTTGTATTGCAAATGATTTCAGGACCTTCTCCGAGCCTCGCTCTGAGGACATTCAGTTGAGTGAGTGGAATTCTTTAACGGTTTGCTTCTTCAGCTATGGGTCTTCATCTGTGATTCAGTCCATCACCTATGCGTCTTTACGTTCTTTCACAAATGCCAAGGATCGAGTGCACCATTTCGTGCCGGCGCATGGGATACTATTGTCTTGGCGCCCCCATCGTGTGGCGATGTGAATCCACGGATATGAAGCCCACCATCGCCTCCGAGCTCTTTATTGTTTGGTGCCCAAGGTACGAAATTGGAACGGGTTTGGTAAAATCAATGGCCTGAGCAATGTTCTTGTTCCCTTACATCTTCCCATAAAAAGGTTTAGGAAACGTGTACTTACGAGACTTATGTATATTCGTTATCCATTGATTCAAGACATTCCTGACGCTTATGTAATTGCCGTCCTCTCTGTTCCGAAATTTGCAGATGCTATGGTGATCTCCATTCAAAGGAACCGAGATCTCTTGCGGATACCCAAGTACTGCAGACTCTTTTTCAACGACCTAATACAGTCAATTGACTTCTATCGCCTACAAAAACGACTGACCAGGATCTTGACACCAAATCCGATCTTGTGAGTTTCAAAGAATGAAACTAAGGCCAGATCCTCGCAAGAGCTACGAAACTGCTCATTGATGTCCTGTATCGCAGTTGCATGAGCGTCTAAATCTGCCACATAGGCCTTTGGAGGAGCCCCTAGAGGGGCGGTGGAAAGGATGTTGTTTAATATTTTGGCATACTGCGAGCCGCGATGAGGTGTAGCCAGGAACACCATTCCATGTGTTTGTTTGATCAAGTGGGCGTACTTGCTGTCGTGTTTTCCAAGAATGTAGGCTTTCTTCACGACTAAGCCTCCCATAGAGTGCGCGACGAATATGATACGGCGCCCGCCGATCGGGGTCCCATGTTCACCTGGTCCGCTCCAGAATGTCGACAGCTGAAAAAGGAGATCCTTCGCAAAATCGATGATGTTGAGATTCGTGCCAGCCCCCTTGAAGTGGGAATTGTACCCAAATGTGAAGACCCTACACGATGATGGCCCATCTTCATCCGCTAGCCACGGTAGCCAGAAGTTATCGATGTTCCTATCCCAGCTCCATGTCTTTCTACAAGTACCGCCTAAGCCATGAACGAAGATGATATCGACGGTAGGGTCGTCATTCTCGCATACAAGATGGAGCCCCAGGGGATCGTTAGAATCGTTGAGGAAGGATGCAGAATGACTGTTGCCCGTCCCAGGAAAGACAGAGTCGACCGCGGCGCTGGCATTGGATATCACTCGATGGTTGGCGGCCACCGGCGGGGCTATCGACTCCGATTTAGCTCTGGGTGAGCGGTGTGGTCGTTCAGCAGGCGTCTCATCTTGAATAGTCGAGAAGGTATGTTCGCGCTCAAGAGGATCACGATGGTGGAAGCCCAGCTTGCGAAGCTTTATAATGAGACTCTAGGTTAGCCCCCAGCGTTCGAACCATCCAGATTGAGCCTAGATTCAGCGCGACTGCAACACGAACCATTGTAAACTGCCGTCGCCTTGGCCCTGCGATGCTGTGATTTCCGGCTCATTATTGTTGCTTGCTATGCAAAATTTCGCATGTCCAGAAGTCAATGGCAAGGTGCAGCTGTCAGCGTTGCTTTGAGATCAACAGCAGATCGAAGAGACCGAACAGAAGCCGACCACCCACGCTAACACAGATCCTATAGGTGCCACCGACAAGGCTGAAAGTCGTTGAACATGATAGGCTGTAGACTCTGCGCATGAACGCCGACTGTCACAATGTGCTGCGTAAAGCGAGATCACCGTTTCCCAGTCTCTACGTCCTCTCGCCTTGGAATATCAAGATGATGGCGGAAAGCATTTCGAGATTAACGATAGGAGACGTGCAACGAAGTATCGAGAGCACCCCCACCGATGGAATAGAACCTCCACAGCCGAGCGGTGCCTTCATCGTCGATGATGTCGTGCAGAAATCCTTTCCCATACCGGGAACCAAGATTCTTCGAGCGCAGAATTATGGGCAGTCCCTCTGGGGAAGGACGGCGAAGATCAGGGTGGAATTGCCATCAGGTGGACGGCAGACCTATTTTCTAAAGTTGGACGAGACGGGATGGAATATGTGTAAAGGAGAGTTTGAGGCGCTCAAGGAGATATATGGCGTCTCACCGGCCTTTGTTCCCCAGCCTTATACCTACGGTAGATACGTCCAGAAAGGCACGGATAAAGAACTGTATTTCCTTCTCATGGAGTTTCGAGATGTCGGCGAGCAGGTATACCAAAATCTCTTTTGTGAGAAACATTCCATCCCAAACGGTACATATATGCGTTGCAATTGGGAGAGGAAGCATGAGCAACATGCATTGTGACTTTGGATGGCATCAGTCACGGAAGTAGTAGAATGGAGACGGAAGGCTGAGGTAGAAGGTCATCGGAATAAAGTTTACGTGAACCATGGATCCACGTCTTGACGGCTGCACGAAATGACAGTTTGCCTTACACGTGAAAACGTTAATCCGTGGATAAAGCATTTCACTGACGAGCACGGTACATAGCCAGCCGAACCCTTGAGGCTTGCGAGTGGCCTCGCAGACCTACACCTGCGATCCGTATCACCAACCGGCAAATTTGGCTTCCACATAGCCACCAACCACGGCAAGATCGTTCAAGACGTGGGCTCGTGGGAGGAGTCCTGGTGCACCCTTTACTCTAAGCACTTAGGGCACTTCATGAGACTTGCCAAGCCCATTCTGAATTGGCCGGAGTTCGACGCCGTGTGTGACCTTATGCTTGAGAAAGTGGTACCTAGGCTCCTTTTACCGCTGCAGTCCGAGGGACGGACTCTCAAACCATGCCTAGTGCATGGCGATTGTTGGGATGGTAACACAGCGATGGACAAGCGAACCGACGAAGCCTTCATCTTCGATGTTTGCTCATTTTATGGGCATAGTAAGGATTGCTTTCTGAGACCCCTATATCAATTCTGGAACCCTGCAAAATCGAATACCTCTCGCCAAAAACCATGCTTTAAGGCCTTGTCTTTGATTCTGTGCCTTCCAATTTCTGAGAGGTATACAGGCTGACATTGACGTTTCAGATGAGTATGACACCGGCAACTGGCGGGCGCCAAGGCACCGTTTGAGTCACAAGGACTACATCAGGAACTACAAGCTGAGATACGCGCCTTCTGAGCCAGTCGAGGACTGGGACGCTCGAAACCTTCTGTATTCCTTAACTTACAACATCGGGAACACGATACAGATCGCGGGATCTACACAACGTCTTGTCGTATACGAGGACATGACAGCCCTGTGTAAGATGTTTTGTCCAGAGGATCTGAAACAGAGACTCCAAGCACTCAATACCTTGAAGACTGGTGGTGCACGGAAAGAAGATGTGGAGGAAGAACAGGCGACAGCAGGGGCTGAGGCGCCGGAAGAGGAGGAAGAGGAGGAACAGGAAGATTTGGATTGGAAAAAGGACTGAGTAGTTGTGCTGGCACCTGGGATCGCATTATCTCTATTGTCTACCGTCACCTGTCTATTGCTAGATTATCATGAACAATTTTCGTCATCTTCGTGGCCGTCCCATCTATCACTGCCGTAGAAACGTCTTATAAGATTCCGAGTCCGAAACATCTGAGAAGGGATATCCGAGCTTCACCAGGAAGCCTTCGAGTTCGGCCTTCTCCTCTGCCGGACACTGTATGCCTGCCAGCACCTTGCCAACATCGCCTCCATAATTCCTGTAGTGGAACAAGGATATATTTTGGTCAGGTCGTAGGGTAGTCAGAAATCTGACCAGAGCGCCAGGGCGCTCAGGGAATTCGAACATGTAAAGTCGTTCATTGGCAACGCTACTACGTCCGCCAACGAGATGCCGGAGATGCGTTTTGACCAATTCGTCGCCGCTCAGGTCGATTGCTGTCATACCTTGGTCACCGAGGCGACGGGAGAGGTCGGCAAGATCTTCCGTTCTGGTGGTGGGATTGACGGTCATACCCATCAAGATGTTGGCGGATTGTCCATCCGCATAACGATAGCTGAACTCGGTCACGGCGTGGGGTAGAACGCTGTTGACAAGCTCGGCGAATGCACCAGGCCGCTCTGGGATAACGACACTTAGAAGCACCTCCCTTTGTTCTCCGAGCGCTGCGCGCTCTGCAACGAAGCGAAGGCGATCAAAGTCCATGTTTGCACCTGAAGCAATGGCAACGAGCGTTCTCGTCGGATCCGATGAGGGGTATCTGGCGACGTATTTCTTGAGACCCGCTAGTGCTAGCGCTCCGGCTGGCTCAACAATGGATCTAGTCTCTTCATGTACGTCCTTGATTGCAGCACATATCTCGTCCGTTGAGACTTCGATAATTTGATCGACGACCTCCTTACACAGGCGGAACGGCTCCTCTCCAACTTGCTTGACAGCAGCACCGTCTGCGAATAAGCCTACTTCGGTCAATGTGACCCTCTCACTCTCCTCCAGCGATTTCATCATCGCATGGGCGTCGAAAGCTTCGACGCCGATGATTTTGACTTTCGGCATGAATCTCTTGAGGTAGACTCCAACACCGGCGATGAGACCTCCCCCACCTACACAGCAAAAGACAGCTTTAAGGTTTTGCCTCTTTAATTGGCGGTGCAATTCCATGCCGATGGTTCCTTGGCCAGCTATCACATAGGGGTCGTCAAATGGTGGGATGTTCGTGAGTCCAAACCTCCCCTGAAGCTCGGACGCTTTGCTCTTGGCAGCATCGAAGTCCGATCCATGAAGTACCACTTTGGCGCCCAATCTTGCGACGTTCTTATGCTTTATGCCCGGCGTTCCTGATGGCATGACAATAGTAGCAGGAATCTTGAGCTGGCGCGCAGCGTAGGCGACCCCTTGAGCGTGATTCCCTGCGGCATTCAGCGCGGAAGTACATCATGCAAAACGGCTCTTTCACCAGCAGAGCAAGCAATCACACCCTTCCAGCGCTCGTCGTCTGTGAGACTCGCCAATTTGTTGTACGCTCCTCGCAATTTAAAGCTGAAGACTGGTGTCAAGTCCTCGCGTTTCAATAAGACCCTGCATTGGAGGCGGTTGCTGAGATTGATGGCATGTGTTAACGGGGTTTGTTCAACAACCTCGTCAACTGGTGAGTCTAGGATTAGGCCTAGGTAGTCCGGGAAACCGTCTGGGAGCAGGAAAGCCTCGGGCAACTGCGACGAGACTGGCGCTTTCTTTGGTGAGGGAGTGGCCGCATATTCCGTCAGAGGATCAGGCATTCTGGATCTCGATTGGTTCTATGAGATGTGTAAAACAACCGTCGAAGAAGCTGTTGAGGGCTGGAGAAACCAATTGGCTTATTGGTGCCATGGTGGGAAAGGAAATCTAAGCGCTTGAATGCCGCCAAGAAGCGGGATAAGCGCACTTCGGCTCGGCTAGTGCATTCACTAGTCTGCCGAGGCCTGTCATGGATGCTGCAAGACTGCTTTTCGTTAATCAATTGAGCAGCTGCCTGGGTGCTGCAAGCCGGTTTTACGCCTCGTCCTCTTAGGGTAATCCCAATGGTTGGCCGCTTAGCGCATACCATCATACGGTCATCTCCTTGAGATACACCTACACTCCTCACGTCTGGGGCGTTTGAAACCAAGTCCGCCATGTCGAACGCTCCACTTCCCTCGTCGTTCGACGGAAACAAGTATGTGACATCTCCAGCCCCTCCTCCATAGTCTCACTGAACCTTGTCTAGGGATTTCTATGACGAAAACCGCTGGCAGAAATTTTCTCGCCGTCTCAAAGAAGAACCCCTCATCCCCCTAGGATGCCTCGGCACCTGCTACGCCCTCTACTGCGCCTCGCAATCCATCAAAGCCGGCGACAGCGTAACCACAAATCGTATGTTCCGCTACCGTATCTACGGCCAAGCCTTCACTCTTGCAGCCCTCGTCGGCGGGTCCTACTATTACAATGCGGATCGTATGCTGAGAAAGGAGTATGTGAAGCTGCAGACGGATAAGAAGGCGAAGGAGAAGAACGAAGCGTGGATTAGGGAGTTGGAGGCAAGGGATTGGGAGGATAAGGATTGGAGGGAGAGGATGGGGAAGGTGGCGGAGACGAGGAAGGAAGAGGCGGAGAGGAGGTTGAAGGCGATGGATGAGAAGAGGAGTGAAGATGGGGGAGGGGGTGGGGCGATCACGAAGGCGGTGAAGAAGCTGAAGGGGGACAGGAAGTCGGCTTCGGAGGCGGCCGTGGAGGCAAAGATTGAGGTGAAGGCGGAGGCGGAGTAGGCTGAGGCGAAGCCTGGATGATGGATTGGATGCATGATATATGGGGCATTGGGTACGGAAGCGCTTTGCATTGGCGGCGTTTGGATCGTGTTTCTATGGCGTCTCACTCAAGCCCTGAGTCTTATTGCGTAGATGTATCCTCGTGTTCAATTGCCAACCAACTGATTGCCGCTCCGTGCTTCAATTCATCCACCAGAAGGTAGGAAAGCTTCTGGGGCGGAAGGTTGAGTTTCCAAGCCCAGCGGCTCCCAGAACTTTATACCCTCCCATCTTCCTGTAGGCTACTATCTCTGATACGCAGTGCCGAGACCCGTTTCCCTACAGCTCCGATATGTCTTCGTCCACATCCATCCCCCCACAACTCACCCCTGCCGCTGCTTATGCTTCGGATTCTTTGAGCAAATAATATAAACATACCCCTTCCGACGTACACTCTGCACTCACTGATCAGCAACATCCCCACCCCCCCATTGAGAATACAACCCACTTTGCAAGCGTCGCACAGCTTCTTCACGCTACTCCGCACCTTCATGCCTCTTGACTGCGCGAGACTCTGTGATTGAGAAGCTGGTATTGAGGGTCTTCTGGTCGAGCTGCATATTGTGAAGTGGGTGCGGTGACTTGTTGAGAGTGTTCGGCAGGATGAGGTGGTCGCGGGGGACTGCGGGAGTTGCAGGGCTCGATACGGGAGGGTCTTCGGGAGGTTTGTGTAGGTGGCGGGTTGGAGAGGTCGCAGAGAGCGGAGTAGCATTCGCGGTTGAAGCATGGTGGGTAGGTGGAGATGTTGGAAGAGAGGCTTTGCGGTACGCGGCCAGCGATGGGCGCTAACAGCGAGTACGGACAATGATGGAAAGACCAGACCAGAGGCTCAGGAGTTCATGAAAGATTTTGATGATTTTGTCGCTGCTACGAGGTGTTTTTGAGTGAGTTGTATGATTGTTGGTTTGGGAGGTTGCAGATCGCCTCGGCAGATTCCGAAAGGGTACGTTATGGGAATATCAGGGGCGTTCAGAGTTGACTGCATCGTATAGATGCGATCTCAATGCAATGGACGATGCGGATATTGTACAATTTCCCTGATGATCATTCGGTATGCCCTGAATATCAAAGATCGATTGCATTGGAACGTTGAATTCTCATCGATGGAGGGATCAGGAATCGCTGATGGTAGTACATTTACAACGGGTATGCTTGCTAATTGGCACATTAACCCATGCTCCCACCACTGGCGTTGTGATTCCCAACTAATCCAGCCATCTCCAAAAGCGCCCTATCAGCGTCACGGTCCTTGCCCAGCCGTACATTCTTACGAGCTTCAGCTTCCCTCTCCTCGAAAGCCCAAGCTGCTTTTTGCTTCTCGGCTTCTTCGTCACCACCACAGCCCCATACTTCTAGGCTTTCAATCTCAAATCTGTCCTGCCAATCGCTCTTCCTCGTCTGGCTTGGATGGAACGACCCTCCACCGTGACTGTCATGCGTGAAAACACCAAACTCTAAAGCTTCATCCAGTAGTAACGAGACGGGTCCAAGGGCGACGTGGGCGTCGAAACCTGACACTTTTGACCTGGCCGGTGGATTGCCAAAGCCTATCCCTGACTTCGTAAAAGTAGCATAATCTCGGCTGATAATGCTCGCTCTGAAAACTTCATGTATTGGCTCCAATTGGAACAGCAAGCTGTCAGTACCGCCAATAGCTTCCTTGTGAGTCTCTTTCCATGGGACGTCGAGATACGCGCCGAAGAGGACTCGTCTCCCATTGTTGTTACTACCCGCCACACCGTCGGGAAAACGCTTTGGTGGCAACGCATCGGCGAAAGCTCTCTGTGAACTCCCTTGAGATTCTGAAGCCAGTCGTTTTCCGGCCACAAGGAGAATGCTCGGAGCCCGCCAGTTGAACACCTTTTGCTCGAAGGATCCAATACTGAACCCAGCATCTCCTCCAAGATACAGAGGGCGTAAGCGACGAAACAACGAGTCACCCTTGATGAAGAATGACAATTGGCTCAGAATGTTGAGGTCAAGAATCTCGCCTTCGTGTGGCAGGAGTGGCTCAAGGGGGTCCTTGGGCTCTTCCGGTAAAGCAGGGGATGCTAAAGGCGTGGAGGAGCTTGACTGTCTCCGCCGTGAGAGATCTATGTTCTTACTGAATAGAAAGTGCTCAAAAAGTGGATTGAGACCATCAAACATGTAAGGAAGAGATGCTGCGATGAACGCATTGAAGGAACGGTAGAAAATGCCGGCATTCTGCTCAGGGGTGAAAGAACATACTATGCAGTCAGCGATCCTTCGCAAGCCTTCAACCCTTACTTGGGCCATTCGTTGAGCATGTTTCGTCAGGCTTTCTTCTGCGTTCAATGGGGCAATGACCAGAAGAAGCATAATTAGCCTTTTCAAGTTATCAACAGGGATTTGCGCATGATTGATCTTTGTGTCATCGCGTTGATCTTGCTTGAAAACCTCTATGGCGTCTAAGGAGTCCAGAGCAGCCAACGCTAACTCGTCATCATCTTCTTCCTCTTCATCGTCGTTGGCAGGATCGTCGACCGAGAAACCTGCTACATGACTTCGAGGAGACTCGATAACTGAGTCATCCGCAGCCTTCTCTTGCTTTGGAGCGTCTAGGACATCTTGCGGCGGCTTCTCATACACGGAGCTCATTCGGCGATCGAAAACAGCGAGGCTCCGGAATAACAGCTTGTTGCGGTCTGACTTCCCTCTTTTCAATACCTTTCCGTATCTCTCGGTCATGATGACGACCACCTTCAGCAAGGCGTCGATTGTAAGGATACTGGGCGCAAGGCTCGGAAAGGGGAAGGCTCCTAGATAGGTGGCCATCTGGTATATCACCGGTCCTGGGCCGAGTGCATCTGGTACGGCCAGGAAAAGGAAACGACTTAACGTCTCTTCCTTCCAATAATGGATGCCATCTTGGTCGTCGGCCAGCGATCGGAATATTTCTTTAAAGTGAATAATTTCTAACGGAGTGAAGCACTTCTTTGCAAAGCGCAAGGCCAGGTCATGGCTCAGCTGTTCTGCGTCGCTGTTAAGCTAGCCATTGAGTCTATCACGAATGGCGTACCCGTAGAAACGCGAGCACCCTGCTCATCCGAGTGTCCCTGGCCCATAGCTTTATTCGCCACGGCGACATCCAGTAGACAGCTATAGAAGGGTTCTAGTCACTCTTGAGATCGACAAGTGTCTGGTAAACCTGAAGACGCTCGGTGGAAGTTGGTTATCGGCGTTGGAGATCAAGGATCGTTATCTAAGTAGATACCTCAATATTCAGAATGTGGTTCCCTCTCACCTAAATTTCCGGACCTCTTTTTTTTAAATCGTGCAATCTGCAAATCGATCTTTCTGCATTTATCAATCTTATTACTGCTTGCAAATATCTAATTAAGATAGTATTAAAGTTATATATATTGCTCTTGACTTTGTTCTTCTTATTGTGGTCGTCGACGTTATAAACTCGTTTGAAGTTTATCTTTCGTTCGTTCAAAAAAATCGAATTTCGCAGCATTTTATTGACGATCGCAACAATAATATTATTAGTTTTGTCGAAGACAACAATATTAGAAGCATCAAATACATCAAGAACAAAATCAATATCTATAAACATTACTCGACGTCAAAGAATCTAATCGCGAAAGATCGACAATCTTTTATTACTATTATTATAACAATAAGTTTAAAAGTTTATCTTGAACATCGCTTCTAAGTTTATTAGAATAAAATAATTCTTTATCTATTTAATAATTGAAAGATTTTTTGTTCGCAATTTACAATATTTAGAGTTTTTAAAAAGCATCGAATATTGCAAAAGATTATTTAAAAAAAACGTTAAAACGTTCGCAATTAGCTCGCAACAATTATATGCTTAAAATATTAAAAAATTTAATTTTTAAAATTAAACGTGTTATTTGAATAAATTTGTCGTTAATAAGCATACGTATTATCGCAAACATAAATAATTCTTTTACAACATTACGTCGCAAGCAATATTTAGACTAGTCGCGTCGAGCTAGGTCATCAAGTTCGAGTTGGGTTCTCGACTCGCCAAGACTTAATTTGAGTTAGAAATCTTAGCCCAAGTATTTGGGTCGAGTCAAAGGGTAGATATGAAGTACTTAGCGTATAACCTGGCCCAACTCGCCAAGACTCGAAAAATTTAGATTATTTTTGAAAAAGTGCATTAATCAACTTAATCAAGTTGATTAATTTAATTAATTTGTTTATAATATTATATAGTAATGCATTTAGATAATGCATTTATACGTTATTTGTGCGTTATTATTTTTAAACTATTTTTAGTAATTCAAATAATGCGAATTTTTTTAAAAATAGAAAATCTTGGCATTTTGACGTCATTTTCGATTGCTTGGCGAGTCGATTGAGTCAAGTCAAGAAATCGTTGACTTAAGGTCAATTTCGAGTCGAGTCAAGAGGTTGGTATCGAGTATCTAGGTTAAGCTAGAATGTTGATACCAAAATCTAACTCGACGATCAATCTAGCAATATTGTTAATTAAACATTTAGAAAGACACAATATTTTGTCGATCTATATTATAAACAATATTATAATTTATTATATATATTAAGAAGCAATAAACAATTCTTGCTTTAAGTAATTTTTGACAAACAAGATATTTTCGCGATGCAATTCTTATTTAAATTCTAAATTCGTATTAATTATAAACAATGTTTTAATACATATTTATTTAATAAACTTTAGAGTGCTTTTTTATTATCTATTTGCTAATTAGATGTTCAAGCAATAAACAATTAGAAAAATGTGTAAAATACAAGACGTTCGCGTTATCTATTTACTTCTTTACTTATTTAATTATAATTTTATTAAGAAGTTCTTTTTTGTACTTAAAAAGTAAATAAAATAATATTACAAAATCTACAAAAATAAGAAATTTTTTGCAAAGTTTATATATTTAACGATAAACGTTTGCAATAACAACATTCTTATTAAATAGCACTTTAAATATATAGATATTAGTGTGCAATAAAATAAATTAACTTAAAATCGAATTAGACAATCAATTCAACTTCGATAAATCAATTATTAGATTGTCTATTAACATAGAGAAAGAGCTAAAAAGATTTATACATTTGACAATAATGCATTTATTATAATAACTATATTTTAAGAACTCTCTTTAAAAAAATATTGCAAAAAAGATTATTAAGAAAGATTTTCTCTAAATCGATTTTTATTTATATTTGTATCTAATATTATTCTTTTTAATTATATGTTTCTCTTGCATTTTTAATTATATATATATATTTAATTATAAGTAAAGTTCTAAAGTGCAAACGTCGTCTTTGCAAATATATTTAATTTATTATTGTTATTATTTTTATTTTTATTTGCATTTTCTTTATCTACATTTTCTTTATTATCTTTGCGCTTTATTAAGAAGTTTTTTATTTATTTCTTTAAACGAAATTCGAACTCTTTTTGTATTTCGTATTTTCTTTAATTAAATGCTTCGAATTTTTTTATTTACTTTAAAAAGTAATGTTTGTTATGCAATCTTTTGTACGCGTATTTAATATTTACGATCTTTAAAAAATTTCGTCTTATTTGTTATTCGAAATATTCTAGAAGAAGCTTTAGAGTATTTTTAACAATACTTGTATAAAATTGCTTTGCAATTTTGACGATAAATTTTCTTTTATAATTGTAAATTGACTTTTAATTGTTATTGATTTCAAGAGTAACAAAGACTTTGATTAATAATAATACAATAAGTATTAACAAGACAATAAATGTTTAAAAATAATAATTAAATAATAATTAATTATTGTAAAGATAATAAGAAGATAACAAGTCTTAACTATAATTTTCGTATTTATAATAGAGTCTTTCTAATAATTGTATTATTTATAAAGATTGTTTTGCTTATTAATAAATAGACGATGCATGCAAATATATATTATTTATTGTTAATATAGCTTTGTAAACTTTATATAGTTTTGAAGTTTACATAATTGTTGTTGCAATTAACAATAATATTTGCGCAAACGTTAGAGATATTGTCGAAAAAGACGTTTTTTAAAAGTCTTTCTTAATTAATTTTTAATCAAAATCTAGATTTTTTCGCAATTTCTTTTGCTTATTTTCGATTGTTATTATTATTGCGTATAGTCTATCTTTTAAAATATTAAAAGATTTCTTAATTGTAATCTAAAACAATATTTCTTTATTTTACTACAATATATAATTCGTATTAAGCGAGAAATGCTTGTCGTTAATTTTGTAAAAGATTTAACAATAATGCAATCTATTATTTGCAAAGCAAATTATATTACATACTTATTACTTTATTAAATTGTATTTGTTTTTATCTATTTCTTTATTAAGAATCTTTTGTTTCTTTGCTTTTAATATAATTTTTGCGATAATTATTTTATTTTGCTTTTACTTTTATTTTGTATCTTATTTTGTTTATTTTTTATTGCGAAGCTTGTTCTTCGACAATAACGTAACTTTCTTGTTAATAAAGTTCAATTCTACAATTTTATCGATCGATCTAGCAAAAAACTTTAACAATATATTGAACAACTTCTTATTAGACTTGCTTTCGTATCTAATAATAATATTAATTTGTACTTTTTTTCTTCTGTCTTTTACTTATTAAACGATAATTTTATAAAGTTTTTAAAACTTTTTCGACTTATTAATTGAAGATTTTGCGATCTTCTTAGAAGAGTTCGATCGAAGTATAATAATACAAGAGTGTTTAGACTGGTCGCGCTAACCCGGAAATGTCACGTGCAAATGCCAAGACCCGGGTCAAAAAAAATTCGAGGAATCGAATCGCTCAAAGTAGTTTAGTCGATTACTATAAGTAGTTTAGCGCGAAGCGCGCTAAACTAATTTGAGCGATTCGATTTCAAAAAATCGTCGCGACCCGATCTTGGCGCCAGGTTGAACTAGAGGGGTGATATCATAACCCGACCCGACGATTAGTCTAAGAGTGTTAAACAATACTATAATTATTAGCTTTCGAGTTTAGCTTCTAAATGCAAACAACATTAATCTAATAATAGTCAAAGATAATCGAGAGCTTTATAATTTGTTAGATAAAAACGTTGTCGTATTAAACATTTCAATATATTGTGTAAAACGTCGTCGCTAACTCTAAAGTTGTCGTCGATAATGTAAAAAATATATAAATAAAAAAAGATAATAGCGATCTAGTATTAGTAAACGACAATAACGTCTTTGCGCAAGATTTTCTTTCTAAAGACTTATAAGACTTGCATGCGTCAACAACAACGCTCTTTGCAATAGTCTCTAGAGTTGTTGTTTTTCTTTTGATACTTATTACGAGATTTAGATCGAATAAGAAACAAACGATAAAATAATTTAACATCGACAAGTAATTGTTTAATTATCAATTGATTAAATAACTAAGATGTGATAACTAATTGATGCAGAAAAGTTGATTTGCAGGTTGCACGATTAAAAAAAAACAAGGTCAGAAATTAAGGTGGGGGGGAACCACATTCTGAATATTGAGGTAATAAGATAAGCCCAGCCTCGGCTCCCATATCCCTTAGCTTGCAAACGGCGAAGACACAGACAGTGATTCTCACTTCAGCTGGTAGGTACGGAATGCCGTTGGTCTTGCTTGTTGGCTAGGAATTCTAGAGAGCTTCCTGGTGACGGGTCGCCATTTTGACGACCCTGCGCCTCGAGCTCATGAGGCTCGTGCATATTCTACGGTACTTCTCTGGCCCTTGCATCTTTATGCTTACACAGCGCGATACCGCCTGACCCATCGTGTACCTCTACCTATTCCTCAGTATTGAAGGGTCATGCCACCGATCCGCCGATACCTCCGTATCACGCAGTACTCAGTGCTCGAATGCCGCATCTATCTGGATAATCCCGCCGACGCCCAGCGATGGCTTCTAAATCCCCGAGCTCCAGTGTTGCCTCGCGTCATTGAAGCTGTACGACCCTTGGTTCTACCGAAACTTCGAGAAGAAAATGCAAGGGCGAAGTCCGGAAAGGGTGGGAAGAAGAAGGGTTGGAAGGACGTGGTAGTTGAGGGTAAGTGAGTAGCCGTATCTAATGGCATGTGTCGTGGCGGACTGTTACTCCAGAAGCTGACGCTGAGCGACAAAAGAGGATTTCGAGGTCGCTGTATTCTTGACCGAAACAAGCTCGAGGCATGCGCTTCTCAAGAAAGACAAGAGGGCGAAGAACGAGAAACCCTCGCTGGGTACTACAGAGGGCAGACTGACCGGGGAGGGGACACAGGATGTGCCTGTGGATGTTGAGGGAGGGACAGATATGCCAGTGGTCAGAGAAGAAAGCCAAGAAGACGCGGATACGGCCCTCGGAGACATACCTCTCGCTCGAAAGAGTCCAATCAATGGAGACGCGCACGCCGCGCCGCAGGGAGGGAGAGATCCTTTGTTTGTCTCAGAGGGGTCAGAAGATGAGCAGTTCCAGGCTCAAGGAGATCCACTTCCAAGAAAAGGGAAACAGGAGTCTATGCCCATTGGACAGGGAGATCGGGAGGACGACAAAAAGAAAATGGCGCTGAACATCACGTACGATGGGTTCACAATTTACGGACGAATACTGTGCTTGGTGATTAAGCGTCGGGGAAGTGCGCGAGGCCGGGAACAGGCGGGGGTTTCTGGGCAAGCCATAATGGAGGAGTGGATCGCATCCACACAAGCTGGAGAGGGGCAGATGATGGATGATTGAAGGATGGACCGCAAGGTGTCTGTAATCTGTAGAAATACCACGTCGCATCGAGATTCGAGATCGAATTATTGGCAATGCGCAAAGCAGCCGATAATCTAGCGAATCAGACCGTGCATCGCTGTGGGGTCAAATTAAAAAATGCTTGGAAGGCAACCATGCCATGCACTTACATGCTCGTGCTACGTTGTTTGGAAAGGAAGGCCAAGCCGGTCTCTGCGTGCGATTGCCTTTTGTAGATGTAAAGGAAGCTCGACTCGACAGCCGACGCATCCGAGGATCGTGTGTAACATCGCGCTTTCACATCAGAGAGATATATCATAGGCAGATGTTACACAAACGAAAGGGGTCAAAAACTAGCAGCGCATCATGGATAAGTGTATCCCACACTACCTTCAGACGACAGGAGACTACACGGTAGAGCCGTTGTAAGGGCCTTCGCCTACCGAGATCGAGATGAAGTCAATCCGTCAAGTCGCGATCTTGTCTAAACTTGCCCTCGGGGAGATACTAGAAAACAGAACCAAGGTCGACGTTTGGCCTCCCCCCCTCATCTTCGCATGCTGTTTCAAAGCGTACCTGAGTCATTGATTAGGATCTGCGATCTCATCAGGTTTACTCATTAGTGATCCAATCTCTGAATCCATTTTGTAAGCATTCCTTTTCGGAGTGAGTGTGAGTCCTCTCTTGAGGTTGCATAAACAGGAAGCTGATTTCCACAATCTATTTTTCGCTCACCGGAAATGAGACGCCACAAACTGTGGCCTTCATGGTGTCATCTGCGAACGAGATCGAGACTATTGCGCGCACTGGGCACTCGCTTGTGCTTTCCTGCATCTGTGGCTAAGACAACGGTGTGGTGTGGGCGTGGGGCGAGAGCCCGACGCTTTGGGTCAAGAAGAAAAATTGGGGAAATTCCATGACATGCAGCTTGCCCAGGCCCCCCTTAAATGAAGGGGTTAGGCATATGCGGGAAGCCCGGCGACTGCTTCTTTGTTCTGGCTCATAGGCTTGAGAGTTGAGACCAACATGCAATCAGGCTCAGCGTGAGACAGCATGATGTTGGTAGAAAATTGCAGGTGTCTCGGGCTTTCAGCTGGTGGAATCAGGAATGAGACTGAGAGTACAGGTCAAGTGATGGTCCGTCGTGGCGGCGAGCACCTAGCTGCATTTACCACGTGGACTTCCTCTTTTCCCCTGCAGACGATGATGCAGGCTTTCGGTGTTGGGGGTTTAATCAGCCACATCTACAGGGTTTACTCACTGCAACCGTCTTGATACTCTCTCCAGTCACATCGAACGTTTCTGCTTTGGGAAATTTGCTGACGCTCCAAGATGGGGGCTGTTGTTTTGAATTGAGATACGACGCACTTGTCAGCAATTGCCGCAGCCAAAGGCCGTACTAGTAGCAGAAACTGAGAAGAGACCAAGGCACCAGCAATACGTGCGGTCCCAGTGGGAGCCAGCAATCCTTTCGCCCCCAGACAGCCAGACGCAAATGTCGACTAATGTTGCCACACAATCTCGACCATTTCAAAACCAGTGTTCATGCTATCACGCCCTGATTTCAGAGACCGGTGCTATCTAATCAGTTCTGTTCGGAAGGAAGACCGCGGTGTTTGCTGAAATTGAGTTGCGAAGATCCTTGGTTTCACCTTTGTTCGGATAAAGTTTGCTGAAGAACGAACGCTGGTCAGGGCCCAATATGTTCCACAGGATATGTCCACAGGACGGCAAATTGGCAATGCACTTCAAATGATGCTATATTAATACCTCACAAATCCGGATGGAAGGGTAGCAATATCGACTTAGGGGGTGTGAAATAATTTCACCGCAAGTTACCAACGAAAGCAGCCGGCTTGTTTCGAGAAGGTGTGTGACGCCAGCACTCTAATTCCCGTAGTCCCGGACGTGAAACAGCCACACGTCGGTCGGAGAGACCTCCAAAGAACGAAATAACGGCCTGATAGCAGCTTCGTCATGACTCGCTGACAGGGTCGAAGTCTTCGACTTCCAGCATCCCGCGTGCACGGACATTACAAAAGCTGATAGCCATCGAGCCTCATCAGCATGTCAACACGAGTAAGAGCTAGGGTGGAATAGCGGGTTGCGTACTTCTACGGGCACAGCGGTTGCAGGGATCAGCGTATCCCAATTCCCAAGTCCCACCCATGGTCCATGGCTGGCTTCGTATCATGTGGCCAATTTTTAGACCGCTCAATCCACCACCTTCAGCCCTGTTGCATAATCTCAATCTCTACGTCCGAACGCGTCACCGCAACTCTCTCCTTTACCATTCCTCTTTCATCCGGTTTGGATTGGCTAGTACCCCTGTCCATCAGCTAATTTGCGCCCTGAATGCCTTCACGAACAGCTGCCTAGCCCAATTAACCCACGGATGTGAACCGCGCTTGCTCTGGTGTCCGCTGAGCGATAGGGATGGCATGCTGGGCTCATAAATACTTCCCTTCTCTCCTACAATTCAAAATTAATTCCCCATCGTCTTCAAGCATTGAGTATCATCAATTGACTCAATATATCAGATCTACCCCGTGTCTACCCCCTTGGAGTCCATACCTCTTATATCAAACTTGCTGCTCAGTTTATTTTTCATTCCGAACACAACCTTACAAACACCCGTTTTAGCGAACGAGCCTGCTCCCCCTTCACCATCAAAATGCCTGCTCAATACCACGGTCCCTCTCAGCCTCAGTATCCTCCCTGCCCAGGGCCACCGCCCAATCGACCGCTACCACAAATACCCAAATTCAAATAGGAGGCAAAGCAAAGCCTTCCCGAGGAAGATCACAGCATTCTCGACATCTCGTATGAGACAATCTCTTCCTCTATCACTTCACAGACTACACCATCGCATGGCACCCACTTGGGGACAGCCACAGCGCTGCAAGCAGTTCGATTGACACCAACACCTTGAAAACACCATACCTTCGTTAGCTGCCGGCCAGCAGCGATGGCATCATTGCACATATTCAGGGAGGACTATAACATGTTTATGGGTTTTCGGCACATCCCTTCGCAGTCTCGACGATACTGGCAAACGCACCGTCTGACCTCCTCCCAAAACGTGAGGTATGGACGACACTACCACACCTTATACAATCGCCCTGGCTTTTCGGCCTTCTTCTATCTCGTGATCACTGAGCCGGCCCTCGATCAGTTGTTCAGCCTATCGAAGTCGACCAGACCAGAAACCCGGGAGATAGTCTGATTGGGCGAGCATTATATACATACGGGTCTCACCAGGAGCAACGAACGTCATATCTTTGCCATTCAACATAGAAGGCTGGTGCTTCCGCCCGGTCTCAGGACTCCTTCATATCCAGAACGACATCGAGAAACGCCCGAAGCGGAGCCCTCGGCGTTTGTGCGTGGTCGGGTCAGTGGTGTGGGAAGACATGAGGTCATATTGTGGAGTGATGCATGCTGGGGAAAAGGATATCACTTGCATCCGTTCTAGGTATATAGAGGTAAAATCAAGTTTCGGACATATATAACACTCTATCCCATGCGCCGCGGCAGCAATGGGTGCACTTTTATCTTGGGAAAAGCCTGATGAGATTTTTCGTTTTGGTTCTAGTCAAGTCCCAATGTCGCTCAATAGTTATTGTCTTAAAGGGCGCGAAACCGTTTGACTGTTTGCCTCTTCTGCATTGGACTGCCATTAAGTGATCTCTCCAACGTGATACCGTCGACACGTTCCTCGAGTGTGCCAGAGACTTAGTGGGGCCGTCGAAAGTGCACCCTGCCGGCGCTTGGGTTATGGACCACGTCAAACAGTCACTCAGTCCCTCATCCCCTGTCCAAACAAGAGTAATCCCATGAGTCGATATGCACAATCCCATGGACAATCGCTCAAAATTCCAAGCGCCAGAAAGCCAATCTTACTCCCAAACATAAGCATGAAGCCGGAAAACAGGGAAAGGCAACATCTGTCGAAGACGTAAGCACACTTCGAGCTGACAGGTGTCATGTCAGCATGAAGGATAATGAAGGCTAGCTTTGCCGATTGAGTGGGACGTTTGACAATTGAGGTCTGAGATATACGGTCGGTGTTTCGTTGCAAGTCGCGATCCTCTGATACTTTTGTAATGCGTAACTGGGTTTTCATCACGGCTTGACGCTGGTTTAGTTGATATGGAAGTGCATATTGACATCGATGTAGAGCAGTGCAGCCCGAGAGGTAGCTTACGCTGACTCAAATGATGGAGCTGGGGATGATCATATACATTTCAGGGAGCCATACAACCACCAAGGGAATGAAACTTCGGATTTCCTTGCGTAACGAAACCACTATGCGATTACCTTATATCAATCTTTGACACCCAAACCGATCGATGTTTCGATACGTCAGTCGTAGAGTGAGCGATTGCAGTTGTAGTTATCTCCAGATCCCTCGTTCGAGCCCGGGTCGGAGCTTTTTGTTTTTTTATTACAACATGGTCCTTCTTGCGACACCCGTCAAAGATCCGGTTTTGATGTCAAGGAAAAAGGAGTTTATAAACAACGGAACTTAAGTTCACTGATTTGTTACACTGACCGGATATATGGGCCAAAGTCCGCTAGCGTCTTGGCAAGGACTCCCAACGAACCCTGCAGCAGCAGCATGTTGCAACCCTCAGGGTGCTTGTGGTACCATACTCCGTAGAAGGGTTAAGATCATGGTGCTCGAATTACACATTTGGGGCCCTGCTTTCTCGCTACCTTCAATCGATCCTCAATGTCTCGCCGCTATCGTTTACCTGCAACAAGTTGTACCTCGTGATGAGTGGGAGCTGATAGCCAGCTGCGATGATGCCCTCAGTCCTACGGGTTCGTTTCCTCGGTCCCATTTGTAGCTCATCCTCCAACAACGGACTTGGGGGCTACTCCATGTTATTTGCCAGCTGCTAATCTTTCCCTGACCTATTAGAGTCTTTGCCTGCTCTGCGAGATGGCTCACAATGGGTAGGAGGTTTCCGAAACATAATCGATCACCTGAGCAGCCGATCAGACCGCCATTGGGACCTGGACTCCGACGATTACTTCCCCAGAGCCAAAGCGGACATCACAGCGTACGTGCCGCACTCAGATAGATTGCCAAGCTGAGCTTGACAGTTTTACATCCTTCGTCGAAGCCCACGGCCAGCCCCTCCTCGACCTCAGCCTCTACGTTGCAAGCGAGAATTATACCTCTACAACCCGACCAGCGTTATCTCGGCTCCTTCAATGGCCTGGTCAATGGTTTGTCTCGCCGCAAAAGCGCTCAGTAGTGAAAGCCCGAACCGACCACCTCGGCCTTTCGTCTCTGGACCTTGATACAACAATAGATTCCCAGCATACGCCCAACATACCCTCAGGATCCAATTTGATACCTCAATCTCTTCGCATCTCGAGACAGACGATCACGAGTCTAGCGAAACAGCCACAGCACGCTGCTCGCTTCCGTCTCGATGCGCTAGCCGACGCCTTCTATGAGCCCTTGCAGGAGCTGCTCGGCAAGAAACGCTACATGTTGTCCAAAGACAAACCGTCAAGCCTGGACTGTGTAGCCGTGGCTTATCTAGCACTCGCTCTAGTTCCTCTGCCTCAGAGGTGGTTGGCTGATATCATGACATCTCGGTATCCGGACTTGTGTTCTTACGTGAAGAGGCTGACAAAAGAATCCTTCGGTGGGCCAGTTGAAATTGAGGCTGCCTTGATTGGATCGAGAGGGGACGACAACAGCATACAAGATTCACATACCGAAGGCTGGCAGAATCATAGGAAGCTTCCGTGGGTACTGCCAGCGCAGAAGGGTTTGCTTGATGCAGGGTCTGCACTCTTATCCGGGACCCTCTCTTCTCTGCCTCTGGCCGGACACTTCCGCAGCGACCGTATCCTGCTCGCAAATGGCAGATCTGGTCAACGCAAAGACGCTTCTCAGTCTCTCATTCTCCCAACATTACTGGCACTTGGCTCCTTCGTCGCTGCCGGATGCGGTCTTCTGCTGTACTCTGACAACTTCAAACAGCCAGCGCCATCCAGAAAGAATCTTTCTGAAATGGGTGACGCTGGAGCTATGCTAGGCATTGGCCTTTTTGGTGGCTACGGTGCCAGCCAAGGAGACGAGAGGAAACGCGAGGGCAGAGTACCGGTTGGATTAGACGTGGATGTCGGAGTCAACGAAGCGACAGCAAGATAAGGTTCTACGGCGCGGCCTACGCCTGCATCTCGAAGCAAACACGGTTGCCACTCAATAGACCTGAAAACCCTTGGTCGGAGTTCCAGAGCAAAGAACTGCTCCAATGCTGACTGATTGGTAGGTGTCGTCACTATCTCGATTAGAAAGAGTCGGAAGAAGACGATGCATGAGCAAGGATGGTAAGGTATGGGCTATCTCGTGCGTTGATAGGATGCCAATCCTAAGGGCTGATGGAACCGAGAAGCAACTGCTTTGCACTCCGAAATAGCGTGTTGAAGAATTGGCGATGGGCTGAGAGGCCTGTGATGCCTAATCTCAAAACGACAAAACGTTCTTGAATTGATATGTCTCAATCGAAGGACCCCGAGGAAGCAACAAGAGAAGGTTTTTGAAATGGATATTCAGCGGCGAGTCAACACCCGCTTGGTTCAGCGCCTAGAATGATATTCCGGCCAAAACATGGTCTTTCAAACCGATGGACATCTCCTCCGGACCCAAATGCCCACTTCTGATGCTAGGAAACCAGATAATCACTCCATTGTGGCCCCACGCAATGTGCATAGAGCGGACGCTTCATTGGAACGGAAGATTTACCCTGTGAACAGTGCAGCGTCTCAACGGGTTCAACGGAATAATCGTCAGGGCTCTATTATGATGCGCGTCGGAAACTCAAGGTTTGCCCCACTGGATAAGACCACGTTATGCGCCGTACTTTGGTAAGTCTACCATATCGTATTTAGACTTTCCAAAATCGAAGATCCCTTAATCCATTCCGACTGTGTACCTGCTTCTTTCTTGCATTTGATAAGCGACAAGCGCCGTTGATAAGCCCACGTGTTGTGTCTTCCTTGCGAGCATCTCAGCCTACCATCTGAAGCGACGTGGGATCCATGCGATTCTACAGAACGTATCCTTCGAAGGGCCCACCTTTATTATACGAAGACCCATGACATGGCGATGCCCATGTCAACATGTCATGGCTGCCCAAATTTCATATATCAACGATATCTGTACCCTCTGTGGAGCAGGAAGCGAAGATGCGGTCCTCAACCATCAATGCCATATCCTTCCTTATTCTATCTTCGTTTTCTCTCTACACCCACGCCCTTCCTCACCAGCCATCCCTCGTCTCTCATCTCGTCCCTCGCACCCAAGATGACACTTCATTCCTCGGCCCAAACTGGGACGTCACAATCACCCCCCAAGCAATCTGCCTCCCCATTGCTACCGCCGCCGTGAACCTTCTGGACTTTTACGATTCCGTATGAATACTTCCCCTTTCCCAAATATCGCCTCTCCAGCCTCCAATCCTTCCTCTCTCCTCTCACACCCTCACCAAACCATCAACTAACCCCGCACTCCCCCAACACACAGCTCGCCACCGCCGCCGCGCAAACCCCATCCCCACCGCTCCACTTATTCCGCTTCGCAGTCCGCAACCTGTCCATGGAGTTCTACTGCGCGCAACAGCCGATTCCGTGGTGGATCGTGGTGCATATCGCGAACCGGATGAGCGACTTCGTCAGGAAGGGGTGGAGTGGTGGGGAGTGGGAGCTTAGGCTGGTCAATCAGGCCGCGCAGATGGCTATCATTGTGGGGATGAAAGTTGCGGTGGGCGGCCTGGCGCCTGAAGGCCCGGGGACGCCGGCAGCGGTGGACACCACCGGGGTAGCACTGGGTGGAGACTGAGGGAAAGGACCAGGGAGGGTGTTACGAGGGCTTTAGGGGAGCTGGGTGGGTCGCCGTAGGAGGGTGGTTTGGTCAAGTCAAAGGACAGCGACGTTAATGCTCTCTGCTGAAAACAATCGATAGCATTCTTATCAACCCTGCGCTCCCTCTGGTTTGTTCCCTACCGCAATTGGGCGAGTTCATCTTGTCTATGCAGCTCTGCGCGTACTTGGGAATCCGATGGAACACGAAGGGGTTAAAGCAATCCGGAAAGGCCTTAGGCCTTGGAATCTCCATACATGAAATAGAAATATTCCTTACATGATTAATTCATTGTTTTTCTCCAAGATACTGTGATATACTAACACAGCTCAAGTCTTCCTCTCAAGACATGCACTGTCTGTAACAAGACCTCCGTCCACTCCCATCTATCATTTTCTGCTTCTGTTCTCTGTTTCTTCTCTCGGAACGGGAGCGCTTCTACGGTCAATGATTCCAATTTTCATGGTTATCGTCTTGGCATTTTTGTCTACCTCAGGTCGCATATTCGTCCTCGACGCCTCTAATACTCGAAGGCGAACCCCTAGCTGAGCCCTGAAGTAAGCTTCCCGTAGCCCTGAGCGGAATTGGCTTAGCTGCGCATGGGGGACAGTAGCGTGTGCAATAATAATCCTTTTATAGCCTACTAGGCAACCAGTTGTTTTGTTGCCGTGCGGGTTCGCGCCATGAACGCGGTAGGTCGAGCCTTAACACGATAAGACTATTGCCACGGGGATCGCTAATTGGATGCCTGATGCTCTGCAGACACTGGTGGTATTATACTTGAGTGGCACCCATTGTTGATCCTCAATACCTCTGAAGCTTGCGTATACGCCGCGCCTTCTGTACTGAGTTGCAGAGATGTCCGGTGATTTCATCGGATATTGCGTAGCATGTGGGTGCCATGTGGAAGAGGAGAACGATGATGGATGCGGCTATTCGCACGTCATTGAGGAGAAATATCAGTTCTTTGGGCGGTTTGCCAATTGGATGCAACAGATGAAATTCAGAAACGGAGCATGGACATCTGACAACCCCACATTCAAGACTGAGGCTCCGTTCTTCTACACCTTAGGAGGCTTCTGTGTGCGAGGGGGTACGTTGGCACGCCTTCGGTGTGGCAATTCGGTACCAAGAGGTACCGCGGAGAAGGTTCTGTACGAGCGAGATTCGGCAGGCAACTGGACTTTTCCGATCCATGAATGCTGCTTAGCCGTACTTGATCAAGCCAGTCAGTGGTCTCAAGGTACTGGACTCGTGATCTCAAGGGAAATTTTCTACAACACTGTCTGCCAACAAGCTGACCGCAACGACTTGGCGAGACATCTCGAGCCGGATCAGCAAGGGACAAGACCTCCGGGCGTGACGTGGGAACATGGATATTACGGTGCCCAGCGCTGGCAAATCAGTAAATGGGTGGTGTGACAAGTCTTTGATTTTGCATGAATGTGTAACCCATGCTGAATGGCCAGCAGAGAATTGGCGGAAATCCACTCGAAATAAGGGATCTATCCTCGTATCTACGCCTTCACCTTGGTCTCATCATCCACGGCCCTCCACAACAGCCTTTCCCTGGTCCTCCACCGCCCGAACCACCGTCCCAGCAAGCACCTGTATGGTGCTACGATCATTTTACCTTTCAGCCACCTTCGATGAACGGAAGTACCGACGAGACCTCGACCTTTCGCACGACTGCCACAATCCCACAATTTCGGCATGAAGCTCATCAGACAGTATCACCGCTCCTATGGCCTCAGTCAGCGATCCATGAAGAACATGGTCTCTCTATCTGCATGTCGGCCACCGGCGACCCTCAACGGATCTTGGGTGCACCTATACCTGCGACATGCCCTCGTTCCGAGCTTCCACGTAAAACTACTGCAGACGCCGTTCCGTTCACACGTTCTGAGCATCTAGCACCTTTCTTGACTATGCCCACAGAGATTCTTGACTTGATACTAGCAGACCTCTCACCAAGATCTGTCGTTAGCCTTCACGATTGTTGTAAAACCTTCGCAGCCCGTTTGACACTTAATCAACGGTTCTGGCGAGATGGTCTTCTATCGAACCGTCTGCTGGGTTATACCTGGGACCTTGACAACGTCATGTCCGAGGACAAAATTTTGCAAGAGAGGAATTCCGATGATGCCTTAGGCTGGGAATGGAAGGGGCTTGGTCAAGTGCTCGCGAGAGAAGGATTTTTTCGAGAAGAGGAAGAAGAAGTATTCAAAGCCCCTGGAGTCCCTGAGGGACTGAAGGCTAGGAAGAGGATTTGGAGATGCATTGTGGAAATCACGCGGTCTAGGATAAGGGACACTTGAAGTCGGATGTGGCTCTTACTTACGACATACGGGCTCTCGAACCTCGTTCGCAAGATCGTTAGATCTTCGAGCGCTCGGTATCAGCCAGAAACCATTCCATAAGCCTACTCAGCATGTCACCCAGGACACAAAGAGATCGCAGTCACAACTCAGGTCTCTCACCAAGCCCTCGAGTCGCAACTTCGACTTCATCCCGGTCCGCCCGATCGATAGACTTGCAAACAAGTCTCAGTGATCACTAAGCCATCAAGGCCCCGTCAAAAGACCCTGACGGTTCAAAGGACACTTCCCAGCATCTAGCGATCCGAGTGCGTTTGCAAGAAAGGAGCGGAGTGTGTTGGAAGCACGATGAGGCTGATTAACAAGGCGGAAAACCGTGATGGGTAGTGTGGGATGGCCGCAGAAGGCTCAAAGGCGGCTAAGTGTACGGGGATGGTGGCTACGAGAGACTGGCACAGGAGGCAAAGGGCCTGGGCGAAACGACAACCTGGCGAGTGGGGGTCAGAATGGCTGTTGCGTGATATTAGTAAGGCCAGCGTTTTCTCTGATTAGAGCGCCTCACCCTGCTGAGTGTCTTGAGACATCCTTCACTACCTTCGCTCCTTCGCTCAACCCCATCCCACTTCTCGTATCTTCTCCTTTGTCTTCCACCCGCCCAAACGCTCCCCATACCTTCTCGCAATTCTGCTCTACCTCTTCCACATCTCAGCCCCCCTAACCAAGCTCTTCCAGCCTACTCTACAGCATCCCTATAAAACAATACTTCACTACATCAACGCATACGCATTCCCTCTCCGCGGCCACATAACCGTACCCATCCCCCAAAACAGACCGCCACATTCTCTCCTCTACTAGAATTCCTCCAAGTAGTATTACAACCCAAGTACCTTGCCTCTCCAAAATCCCCTCTTTCTGCGTCTATCCTCCAAACAATCCCCACATCTCCACCATTGTTCCTTCTTCGAATACTGTGTCTCTTTGATAGATTCAGGGCGTATACTGCGCCTTGCTGCCTGTGCTACCCTATGCTTATGTATATCCCACAGCTCTCTCCTGTTCTAGGCTCTCCTCGCGCCTTTCGCACTATGCCATGCACTGCGAAGAAGTGGACCATTCTTTCTTGGGGGGGTGTTGATCAAGAGGGGGAGATTTTGCTGCTGGTGTGTAGGGATGGGCTTGATTACCTGTCCAGGCCACCCTGGATAAGCCCCTCCAACTTGTACTTTTTATGTGTCTCTCTCTTCTCTTCACCCCCTTTTCCAAGCCTCTTACCCCGTTACTTTATTGCGCAACAAAGCAACTCCAAGCTAGTTCTCCCTACATGCCATCTTACACTAATCTCTCGATCGAGCCCCAGTATCAGAAGTGCCAACCCTTCGGAGATATCTATAATCTAATCTTGGTGGATCACTTGGTCCCCACTTCTCTCGTTTCTCTCTTCTCTTCTTTCTTCTCTCTTCTCTCTTCTCTTCTCTCTTCTCTCTTCTCTCTTCTCTCTTCTCTCTTCTCTCTTCTCTCTTCTCTCTTCTCTCTTCTCTCTCCTCTCTCCTCTCTTTCCTCTTTCCTTTGCTCTCAATGGCAGCCCCCTTCTACGCGTTGTCTCCACAATCTTGATCAACGCTACTCTTCGATGTTGAGATCAGCAACGTATGGATGGGAGCACAGGTAGAGTAATGCCAATGGATCGATGCTCTTCGACAGGGCGGGAGAGAGTCGAGAAAGGGGGAGGAACATAGCATCTAAGATGAAAAGAGTTGCGAGAGCAATGGAAGCTCCGAGATAACAAAAAGAGAGATCCCGAAAGGAGCCGAGGACACAACTCTCGGTACCCCCTCTTTCTAGTAATCCTTCACCCACCTTCTCGATGAACGCCCCCCCCCCCATCCAGACAACCAGGAAGGCGTCCGCAGCAGATCTCGAAAGAAAGAGCTTATCATTACCACAAAACATTCCACCGTCGACATCGATAGTGATGTTGAACACGAAGACTTCGACGCCGATTGGCACATACGGTCGATAAGGGGGAAGGCTCCGGGAAGTCGTTCACCACCAAGTCCAAGATCGGTAACTCTCGCAGGGCCAACGGTGTGTGTCGAGTTTGAGGTCAATTAAACACCTCGCACCGACGTTTGTTTTGGACCTTTCCCAACCATCCGTTCAAGCCTAGAATCATAACTTGGATCAGGTAAAGTAGGGAAAGCATGAAAAATGTGCACGCATTCGGACCAGCCAGAAAGGTCCCATGCCGGGTTTGGGCGATCAGATAAAGGGTCTCGTAGTGCCGCTACATTCTGAAAAGCTTTCGATTCGACATCGGTATCTCGATGTTGTAGGCCTCCGTGGGGGAATAACTTGTGTTTCGGGCTTTGGCTAGGTGGGGGTAGGAGGTAGATGCGCAGAGGCGTGCGTTTAACCGAATAGGTGCGTGGAGGTTGCCGAAAAAAGGGGGATGGCGAGAATGGGGTCTCCGAAGTCGAGGGGAGAAGAACTTGGAAGACAGGAAGAGGCTCATGACCCACAAGCCCACAAACGCCTCCCCATTCTCATCCCATCCTTCTCCTCCCTCCGCTTCTCTCATCCCCCCACCCCTCCCATCCTTTTCCCCTAGACCGGGAGAGCACGTGCCATCGCAGCAAAATGAAAAGATAGATTGTCTGATGTTTTTTTAGACTTTATGGATGGGATATCCACCGATAAATGGGGAAAGGAAAAATGTATATCCTTGGGTTGGAATCAAGGATCAGCAAGGGAGTAGAGAATGTTTCACGGGGTTTAATGGACTATATGATTAGGGGATATCCTCTGAAATGGGGGGGGGGGGGGGAACGTGGAAAAGCCAACCCGTCAGCTGGTTTCACTTGAATCTATATGCTGGTGCCCTTGTATCTACTCGTACTCTATCCCCCTGACTGTTTCTCACCATGTGAATATATACACCACTACGGCATGGGCTGAGGTCAAGTCGTTGGCTATCTTTCATTTGCCGCATCTCAAGCATTAGCACGGGGGTGGGTGTGGCACGCTTGCCCGGACGTGAAAGCGACTTTAGTATTTGAGATGTGGTGCGCCGGAGAGATTTGAATCGGAAAGGTGAAGTGCGTTGCTTCAAGCCCATTTGCCCAGGAGAGCCATCAATCCTATCACTCCAATTAGCACCAGATCCAACAAACCAATGTGGAATCGTCACACTCACCAGCACCCGCACACATCATCCCAAAAGCCGCCATCACCACCCTCAGCCTCGCCCTCCGCATCACCGCACTGAACATGAACTCATGCGCCATCAATTCCACCAGTCCCGTGTAGATCAGTATCCCCGCCGATATGCTGTCAAACACCCCGTTGACAATCAGCGCCGTCTGGCTGCCCGGTTTGTACGTCTTCCTCACGCCTAGACCGACGGCGAGCGCTATAGGCGTGCTGAGCCCGTAGGCGAGCGCAAAGAAATAAGGCATCAATGATTGTTTGCGTTTCTTAGAGAAAGGCCATGGCACGGCCGCCAAGCGGCTGCCGAGACCGAGGCCTTCGAATGTCTGGTGGAAGGCGAGGACGATGTATAAGGTGTTGAACTCTGCGCCCGCGACCGCGAGCGTCAGACCTACGAACACGGAGTGGAATACGACGCCGAACTCGAGGATGAAAATCGCAGTCATTTGCGCCGCGTAGTCCTCGACGAATTTCCCTCCATTCTCTTCGACATCATGCTCCGCGTGTTCGCGTGTGTGGCCTAGGTGGTCGGTTCCGGGAGTGTGGCCACCTTGAGAGGATGTGGAGGCGTGGGGGCGGAGGGGATCGGGTTCAGGGAGAGGGGCTTTTTGGGGGAGGGCTCCTTCTTCGGAGTGCGTGTGGTTGTGACCGAAGGTGGCGAAGCGCATGGCCATGAGCTCGGTAAAGAAGAGGAGGAAGATGGTGATGAGGGCGATGCCTTCGACCCAATTGTATCTTGTGATGGGGCCTTTGAGGCAGGGGTTCGTGAGGGCGACGTTGGCTGGGGCAAGGAGCTGCGAACGGTTAGCCAATGCAGTGTGTCTGCTGGGAAGCTGAGGCTGCGGAGGATAAGACAAGCTGAGACGGTCGAGGATTGGGCTCACGAACGTGTATGAATGCCGTTGCGATTATGACCCCCGAGCCAAAGTATTTCGCTATGAAGAAAGCCCACTCCGGAACACCCACCCCTCGATGTCGGCCTGCGTAAACGGGAAACGCCGCTCCTGTAGCACTGTCAGCTGACAAGACACTAGATAGACTCCTGTCTCTCCCTACCGAACAGCGACCCGACCAGTATAACGAAGATGGCAGATATACGCAGACCTATCCTTCCATCATAGCCATTGCCGGCGTCGCATGTCGGTGCTGCAGTCGCCGGTGCAGTCGCAACCGCGGTCGGTACGGGCGTGAGCGTAAGGGCCTGTCGGGCAAGTAGAAGAGCAGCATCCTCGAGGCGTGACATGGTGGATTGGTTGATATCCGGGAATGACGGAAGTGGTTGGAGAGGGGATCAAGGAGATCGGTAGGGACAACGAAGGTCTAAAAGTCGATGCGAGGAAAAGCAGAAGTCGACACAAGGCAAAGAAGATCAAAAGCCCACCCTCACAAGTGCAGAAGTTCAATTGACGTCTTACCCCTCCTGCTGGTCACTGGAGCTGTCCTCGGATCAATGTGTGCATAGCCACGGAACGAAACAAACACAACACGTCAGGAGAATGCAGGTGCGATGCTGCAATTACAATTGCAGGGACCAGGCGAAGGGAACGAGAGTGAGACGGAGACCATTGTGAAAACCATGATGGTTTTGCATGCGAACCTTCAAGATGACCGGATCCACGCGCTATGAAGGTCCTCAATTTCCATCATTCCCCCTCGCAATCAAGCTTTCGCCAAGACAAGCTTAGCCGCATACGGCACCACTCGCGTGGACCTACTCCCACTTGTTCGGCCGAGCAGGTCCGAGGAACAGATCGTCAAACCGTGCTTTGCCACCCCCGTTGTCGAGGATATGCGGAGTGATGATGATTGCGTTGGAAGGCGTACCTTATGCAGCCGGTAAAGCGACACATTATGGTGAAACCCAGCTGGTGTGCAAGGAGCAGAGAGATTCAACATATGCTATGGTATTGACAATGCGAGCTGTGCACATGCCTCCAAATCACACTGCGAGCTAGACAACAGAAGCAGGCTAGACAGGAAAGACAGCCACTGGAATCACCTCCTCGACCCCCATTATCCACAACCCACCACAGCCACCATCATACACATTTTCATTCTTGACCAATGCTTCACATCCTTCGGGGGAACGATGCAAAGGATCCGTCCCCGCGCTTGTCGGGATGGTGCTTTTCGCTCACGCACCGTCGTCATCTTCACCAATAGTGAGACTGCCCTCCTTGCCCATGCCGTGAGCCCAAAAGCCCTCGACGGAGACGGAGCTGGCAAGGTGTTAGCATAGACAATGGGGATAATGTTGGCAGACCTACTTCGACATCGCATCGTGAGTGAACAGGAGCCAGAAGCCAAAGACGGCCTTGGCGAGAACGTCGAGGACGGCGTATGCGATGATCTCGGTATCGACGCTAACGTTGCGCGAACCGTCGGCAATGCCCCAGACACTACAATATGTTAGCCTATAACGTGACAACGCCAGTGGTAAACATACATTGGGTACATGGTCCAGAGGACCAAGGTGAAACCCGCAATAGCCATGAAGAACGTGCTGGTCTTCTTGTCCTTGTTCGACACAACATGTCGGCCGTTGATGGCAAGCTGGTAGATGACAACCAAGTAGGCAGCGCATGACATAGCGTACCATCCCCACTTAGGGCCACCCGCGATCGTAAAGGCAGCAAAGAGGCCGGTCAGAATCATGATAATGTCAGCGACGATAGCGACGAGGATGTTGGCACCGGACAGCCCAGCGAGCAGGCAAAGATCCAAGAGAAGGAGTGGGGTCGTCATGCTCCAGTCAACATAGCGTGCCCAGTAGACCTCGCGATAGACGATAGTATCATAGGGGAAGTGCTTGTCGTCATGGTGGATCTTGATCTCGTTCTGGGATACACCAGCTTTGGTGGCCATGGCATAGTAAGACAGGGTAGCGAAGGTCGTGATGAAGGCCGTGATGATGTGGAACATGCGTTTTTGCTATGTTGTTTTAGCATTCATGAAAGCTGAAACGCTCGCGAGCGTGTACTTACAACCGGGACACGGAAGGCCATGGCGTAGAAGGCCAGCGATGAGAGCGCCATGAGCACGAAGACAACCCTAGTACTGTCAGTACGCGGACTGACTGCTGATAGCAGCTCACTCACCAGAGAGTGCGGCTGCCAACTTCGCCAGCTACCTGGTACTCGATGGATGGGCCAGGATGCACGGAGGGCAGCTTGGTCGGGAGAGAGGATGGGGTTGAGGTCGGGAGCCCGGTAGGAATGGCCGGAGCGTGCTTCTTGAGAACGTCCATCGGGTCGATCATGATTGCAGTGTACTGTGAGTACAGAGTATGAGTGTTTGAGAAGCCTTGGATGTGAAAGAAACAGGTGTGCTTTGTGGGAAGAGGATGAGGGAAGAAGGCGGAGGTTGGCAGAGGAAGGAAGGGAAGAGAGCTCTCACTCTTAGCGCCGTCGAGCTTGCCTTGATTCGCCGCGCTACTGGTTGACCCCGCAGCGATTTGGGGCGATGCCTAGAGCGTCATTCATGCACAGACGAGGGCCCTTGATTGGTGCCAAGACCGTTGGTGATACTTCGATACAAGCCGTCCTTCACCTCGGTCACGTTAACACGGTAAAGCGTTCTTGCATTTCCCCGTCAGATCTTGAGGCTTAACAACTTACCATGCCGCTAGAGTGGCACCGTAACCAACGAGACAATTCCGATTGCGGAGACATAGCAGCTGACCCTGGGAGAATCGATCCTCTATTCATGCTAACAGGGGGAAAGCTGACAGGCGCTTTGACCGTGGCCACGTACTCGGTGCTTACCACCTCACTCAGGCTGACGACCTTCGAAATTCTCGATGACGCTTTGCTTATGCTCTCAAATGATACAGATGCCCGTTGTGTTCTCGTAATGATATGCCACATCTTCATTCTATTCACAGATAGCTTGATCTGTTCGGTGGTACCTGTCATGAAGGTGTGCCCCAAACACCGAGGCCTAGAGTGCTAGTGCAACGAAAGTACTTTGATGTACTTCTAGATTAAACCCCTCCACTTTACCATGATCCAAACAGTCATTCCAACCGAGATCGAAATGAGCTTTCCCCTATCTTGCATCCTTCGGCACAGATCGCGTGCTCTTGGCGTCCCCGGTCATAGCACCTTCCTCCATCGTACCTTTCAGGCTGCTTCCTCTCGCCCCGTGTAGAATAGGAAACCACTCGAGTTTCGAACAGAGTGCCGAACGCTCTCTATCACAAAACCCCGCCGGTATTGCCGGAAAATTGTTAGCGTAAATTATCTAGATCCGCGTGACAGAAGCGACAGTATCCCGATAAGTCTAAGCTGATGCACGGTGAATTGTTGAGGGTTTTAAGAGTCGTTGTTGGGCTTCCAGTGGTGCCTCGACAGTCTATTGGCAATGTATTGCTAATACATTACTACCTGGACAATCAACAAAGATGGAGCGAAAACCTTGATAAGAGCACACCGTGGGCCTGGACTACCTATGGATTGGAATTGCAGTGGCGACAGCGTACAAGCAATCTATTCATTGTGTCCATAGGGAGCCTCTGTTCGTGCCCAACATCTACTAGCGGCCTCGACAGGAGATGGTACACCACAAAACGGTTTGACGAGATGGTAACAGGTAATCCACCAGTGAAGGTCCATAGCTAAAGAGGCAATACGTCAATGCACTCAAGATCTCCAGTCGTCCCGCGCGGAGCATGCAGAACTTCTAAATCCACGAAACCATGTGAAGCTTGTCCTGTAACGGGAAACCCTCATGTAGCTGTAGGTGTCTCAGTCGGGACTGCAGACATAGGTGCTGGGGCATTCCTTTTCGACGGTGGAGGACTCGCCGCCGGAGCATCAGTCTCGATACAAGTACTGAAAACCTGGGTTTTCCATTTCTTAAGGTCAGTCTTCCAGAAATCCGCAACGTTGAGGCCAATCGCATCTTTAAACTCCACGGTCTCCTGCACACCAGCGGTGCACTGAGGGTCAGACCCATTGTGGACCGCTCGCTCGGGATGAGCGCGTTCCTCGTAGTCGGTCCCGGTGTTGAAGATGGTGCCGAGCACAATTGAAGGCGTATCGGTAATGCTGGAGTTCACCTGAAAGATTTTTTCTCCGATGGTGATGCCCACACCGAGAGAGAGCGGGACACCCAAGCTGCCATTGACAGCAAAATGGCCTTGAGAAGCACTCCAGACCTCCTGGAGCGTCGGTATGAAGCCCTTGATCGATGATCTCTTGCCGCCGTCCCGTGCCAGGTCAATGTGAGCTTTGGCGTCCGGCCAGGTCATGTTGACGCCGGTCAAGAGGTTGCCAAATGCGCTCAGCGTGATCTTGAAAGAGACGCTTAATGAGACGTAAGGTCCGACAACAAAGACGTCGGGCACTGAGAACGGGTCCAGGCCGATTTGCAGAATTGGAGCTTTGAAGGATGTCTCGCCTATGACAGCATTCTGCGCTTGGATTCCAAAGATCATAGGGATGTTGAAGTCGGTCGCTTCGAAGTCAACGGACCCAGCTTTGATGTGTGGGTCTGTGAGCGAGGCTACAATGGATCCAGAAATGGCAAGTTTGCCGTTGACGCCGCAGTCGACACAGTAAACTGTGACGCCATCTGTGCAGCTTAGTCTTTGTGTATTCATGGTGCATCAATTTCCAAGAGACTTACCAATTGGGGTACCCAATTGTTTCGCGGGGCCCCACGGACTCGTGTCAGTGGTTGCGGGCGCCTTGCTGATACTGAGGCTTGTAGATGCTGATTCGACGACAGTGGGGAAAAGATCCTCGAAATATGACTTGATGTCGCCGAAAAATCCTCTTCTGCCAATGCTTGGGGCTGATGTGACCAGGGAACTAGAAGAAGTTGTAGGGGCAAGTCCGCCGCCGTGCTGCCACTCGACCTTAAAGTCCTTGATGATAGTCGGATCGCTACCGGTCAACATGCGTCCTGTCGCGCGTACGGAGTAGTCGGACTTGTCGGTCGTGTAGTCATCGACGTAGAAAAATGTTCGCTGGTTGGATTTCCCACAGCCCTCAGTGGCGTCGATCAAGACGAAATCCGCTCCGGGCTTGGGCCATGAATTAATGGCTTTCTGGAACAGATCGGGATGGTCAAAGGCGAAGCTGATCTCCCTACCCGAAGGGCACTGGATGTTGTGGATTGAACTGATATGCTCCAACGGCACCGAAGGCTGATGGAAAGTGTACTGGACCTGAGCCCTCTTCTTTCCTTGACTCGAGTCATCAGCATAATGCAGAGTGTGCTGATTGCCCGGTACTACATTATCCAGATGTGTAGTATCGTGACCGTGGGGAACAACGGGTAAAAGGACGATGGGCTCGCCATTAGGCAGTCTTGCAGTAGGAATGGCCCCATTGCTAGATAAGGCTCTGGTAGGCAGACCTCCACTTGGGGCTCCGCCTGTGGGAGAACCACGGAAGAAATCATCTGGCAGTATGCCATTCCTGCTATCGGCTGTGACTCGTGGGAAAGGAGGATCTACCTGCATGTCTTTCGGCAAGTGAAGGTCTTTCTGGGCAAAAGCGAGGAAGGCTGCCCAGAGAATCACCGCCAAGTACAACATGATGTGATGTCCAATCGTGAAGTATCTCAAAAGATAGAGAAAGTGTATTGATAGTAAGAGGCCGTAGAGCGAGTAAAAGATGCCTGTGGTTCCTGTGTGGGAACGATCCACATCAGTAAATGAGGTAATCCATATTTATATATTGACGTCCCAGCATCTTTGAGATTGGAGTCGACATTATCAAATCTCTCTTGAAGTCATCAGCGACGATTTGAAAACCAAGCAAAGCAGTGTAAATGTTGAGGACGAGCCAGTAGGGTGGTTCTTCTGTTATAGCATTCTTAATGAGGTTGCAGATCTGACAGCCACACGCTATCGCGGTTTTGGGCGCATTCCGAGATTCTGTTGATCTCTGAGGGAATATGTCTTGAAATTTGGCCGTGCGGAATTGCCTCAGCCAAGCCCAGATACCGCTGACATTTTGTTCTGCTTGTTCGTATAATTTTTGGAAATTGTCAGAAACATGACAGGAACAGGTTGAAATAATAGCAGCTGAGAAATCAACTCTTAAACTAGCATATATATACAGGAGTTGCTGCAGACATGCCAGAAACATACGTTGGGGGCAAACTTCAGAGGCTTGCTCCTGCAGGTGCACAAATTGGGAAGTCAGAGAAGCACGGAAAGGAAGTAATGGTAGTCAACGATTCCCGCGAGCCACTGGAAACAGAATACAACATATCATGCTCGTTACTCTTGCTGGTGCCATAAGAGAATTTCGGCCCGGCATTCTCACTGTGAATAGACGATGATGAAACCACATGTTATATGTGCGGCCATCAATATGACCCGCATTGTACTGCTAAGAAAGTTGGGTACACCTTTTTCAATGGTTTGCCGGTTCAATTATGAGCCCTTTCATAATGCTCTTCACCGGTTTGCCTGTGTGACATTGGCTCCTCACCGGTCAGAACGTCCAACGTCGATTCGCGAATCTATTCTTTTGGACACCACCGCCAAAGCCCTGGAGATGGACATAGTAAATCTGTCCATAGGAAAACAGCTAGGAGGTCCTGGATGCTGAATATGACTCGTTTGCCGATCTACTACGGTGGCCAAAATGGCCCATACAACACCCTCCGCACCAGGCAGGGCTAAGGAGTCAGTATTATCAAATTACACAGGATGGGTACTCCTATTTGAGCCTATCGCTTCCGCCTGCTGCTCTGCTTTTGGGAGAAAACCCGACGTCGATCGAGGCCATATCAAGGAGACTGTTGGTGGGGCCGCGTCGTGGCGTTGCGGCCAGAAGAGAAATGGTTGACCAGGAGACCATGGGAGTAGTGGCAAAACAGAATTGACTCAGCGAGAGAATTATGAAGTTGAAGAGGCCCAACATGAACTTGCAGTAGAAATAGATTGATAAGATAAGATAGCTAGATGGCATGGAGCGTAGAGTACTTTAAAGTAAAGTATTTGAAGTACCATGCCAAGGCTGATTAATGAATTTTTCAAGTACTTTTTCTTCATTAAGGTGATCGATCAGATGGACCGTAGTCCAATTGACAAGTAGAATCTTGATGCTCGTGTATGATCCCAATCATTTCAGTACCTTGTACTGCCTTGATGTTTTTCAGCTGTTATGATAGCGAGCGGTCAAACATATGTTTCCGCCCCACGAGTGCGTCTTGCTTCCTCCCCAGCATCCTCCACCCTCGCACTAGCTACCGCATCCAAGATGCAATACGTAGCCAGCCCAAGTCCCAAGTCTCAGAGCCAGCGAAAGAAGAGCCGAGTGCACGTGACATGTTTCTCCAAGGGGCAGCGTGACTGGTACGGCTGGCTGTGTTGCTGCATATCAGGGGCGTCGGATCGCCAGTGAGAGTTATGACCAGTCTCACTGATGGTTGCTTGGCAGGAAGGCTATTTTCAATTCGTATTCACCGCTACTCTACCCAGCCAGTGCACGTTCTTGACCGTTCAAAAGGCAGGAGATGATGTAAATTGGCGTTTGTTTCGTTAGGAAGATGCTATGTTGAAGAGTGACCTGCGATACAATAGTACACACGCGTGTCCAACGCCTCGCAATCCCGTGCTTGGGTATAAATGGGTATACAAATCGCGGCAACGGTGCAGGATTTCCGGCGCTAGGAGATCGATTGACGGCGCCTAGTGACCATAATTCGCAGTGTCGTTGGGGAGGAGGTCATGGACTGTGTAATTGAACGGCGCCTGGGGTTGAATCTGAGACAGCATAGATGCTGAGCTACTGGACCCAGGATCCAAGCTCTGATTTTGTTGTTGCAAGGCGCTTTTATGCCTCCTGCCACACGGCCTCGACGCGAGCAACGCCTGGTTCATTTGCATCTGGAGCCTCCGGTTACACGCTTCCAGGTGCAGGATATACTCGGTAGCCTTCTCAAGTATATTGGCCTTGTTGATCTTATGCGAGCTGGATTCTGCAGCTGAATGGTGGGCCATGTGTTGCCCTTCTGCTCCTTCGGTAGGTTGGTGTCGAAGACTGGGTATTCTATCTCGGAGCTCGCCAATCTTGTCATTGAGCCTCGTGCGATATCGCTTCTCAATAGCATTATGGGTTTTGCGTCGAGGCTTGTTTCGTCCCTCTGGTGCGCTGGCTGCCCTTTGCGGGAAACCGTCGTTTTCCTTGGACTTCGGTGACCGTGTCACGCAATCGTTGCTCAACGGCGGCGATGGGCTCTGCAGGGAACGGAGCGGAAGCCCCTGGTCATATATAGGAATATGACCGCTGAGCGGTGGGGCCGATACTTGCGTGCACGTGCTGTTCGGGTATTCCGTTGATAGCGTAGGCAAGCCTACGGTCATTCCAGTACTCGATACCGGCCTATAGGAGCCCATCGACAATTCTCTGGAAACGCCGAAGCCTGGAGCATCGCCAGCTTGTAAGCTTGTTGCGAAGAGCGGCGGCCTAAAGCGGTTGTCTTCAATATAAGGCCAGTCATCAGTACATTTGTAAAGGTCGGTTCGCTCATAATTTGACGCGCCCAGCTGTGCCTGGAGAACAGAGTAGCTGGGGTATTCGTTGAACTCAAGAAGCTCTGAGTGGTCGGACGGAATCTGGACTACAGACATTTGGTACGTTTGCTGGGTCGACTACTCGCAAGAGAAGACGTAGTCGTGCTGGAGTTCTGGAGAATGCTCTTTGGCCACAAAGGTTGCTTTTTTATGATGCAGTCAGATAAGTTGTGATCATGAGCTTGAAGACGGTTCCAAGCCTGATAACAGGAGATTTACCTCTCGTGCAGGACGAGCATGAATGTCAGAATCCTGCCGCAGATAGCACCTGTACGATTCCCGTCGGAAGCGCTTCCTGCAACGATTGTACGGCAGAGGCGACACTATCTGAAGAATCCACTATAAAAAGACTTGACCGACTTATTGACTGGCCCGGCCACGCTCACCTCCTTTCCAGCACTGTCCACAGAGCGGACCATAATTCGTATTCTACAAGGCTGCAGCGAAAATAAAGATGACGGTCCTTGGCGAGGAGAGCTGAGCCTCGGAGCGCGTTCGTGGGGATCAATCAAATGCGATCAAGTCAAAGGAGGTCAAGTGACGAAGAGCCAGGGGAGCGAAACAACGAGGCGGGGAGTCATCCTTGGCAAACGCCTCCGACAACTTATGGCCCCTTGGGGGGCCAAGAAGACATTCTTCTACACAAGCGCAGACCAGCGAAACTTACTCTGCAGTAGTAACTGGGTCCAAGGTCCCTGTGAGATACGACTCTCTCCGAGTGAACCCAGACCTCTTTGGCAAAAGCCACATCGTGATGGCTAGGAATTCGCGGACCTTTTGCGCCTTAACTCCCGCCGATCGAGTATCTGCTGCTATCGATACTAGCATGCATTCGATAGCAAAAGCACAAGATCCGGGTCCTTGAAAAAGGGAACGCGATACTTGTTCTTGATAAATTGGTTGAGACCACGTTAAGTGCACGACCTGGCTATGCGCTGCAACCATGGGTGGTTCAACTCATGGCCCTCTTGGCTAGCGCCGAATAACAATGCATCTCGATGCAAATAAAGGTGGCCGCGGTTGATTGCAGGAGAGTGTAGAAATACGAAAGAGAAAAGAGAGGGCATGTGAGGAATGGGGTTTGTGTGGCTTGCAGGCTTGCAGGCTTGGCCCGGCTGTACTTCTAAGGCTGATCCATCCTAGCCTGCTTCGTATGTACGCTGCGCTTATAAGGCAGACACAAGTAGTATGTGTCAAGGATACTGAAGAAGCCTGTGGTGTTTAGCATTGAGGACTTTCGATGTGGCTTCGGAGCAGCAATCCGAATGTCGAAGGTCGAGGCGTGTTTGGCTGCCTATGCCAAGTCGCCCAGTTGTCATCTCGCAGTCGCGTCTGAGACTATCGGAATTCTTCGGTGATGCCCTATCGACACCGATCTGACTTACACCGATCTGACTTACACCGCTCATGGATCCCAATTCTGGATCTTCATTGTACCATTGTCGTTCAGCTCCTTGTGCATCTTGAAAGTCTGCCACAGCATATGGGGCTCGTGGCCCCAGCCTTTCTTCAAACATTCGTATTCAGCTCGCTCGAAATAGTCCATTAGGATCGGCTGGTACTCGGGGTGCGCACACTTGTTGATTATGACTCGAGCTCGTTCCCGTGGTGAAAGACCGCGGACGTCGGCAAGACCCTGTAATGGTTGGCTTTGGGACCACTCGCGGACCACTTGACTAACCTTTTCTGTGACAACAACATCTAGGTCGTGTTCTGTTTGGTCGACGTGTGTACACATCGGAACAATGCAGGAGACCCCTGTCGGGTCCGTCTTCGATGGTCTCGTACTGGGGGTATGCATGATGGAAATTTTGCTGCTACGCAAAAAGTCCGCGGAGCCCCCCAAACCATTCAAGATTCTTGAGCCCATGACGCACGTCGAATTCGCATGAGCATATATATCACTAGATACACCAGCGTCAGCAAAAGTATATTGATTGATCCGACAAGCACGGGGTCAACGCACACTTCAACTGGCGTGTTCATACCAATAACACCAAGTCGTCGAATGATCTCTGGACTATTCGAGACTTGCTGCGATCGTAAAAGGAGTTTGCCTGAGTAATTCTCCCAACCGTCATAGAACCTTTTGAAACCCTCAGGCGAGAATCGTATCGATGTGGCCGTAGCAAAATCAAGGTGACCAGAATCAAACAAGTCTAGAAAGCCTGAATGTCTTCTCGTTAGCATGATTCGATTGCCTCGAAAATGTTTTTTCAGTGTCGCCGTTCCATGACTGGGGACGCAAGACAGATTTGGAGAACCGTGCCTGTAATTTTAGGAGACAGAAGGAAGGAGAACAGTGACCGAGCAGCTTACTGTCCTGCAGAACCTCTGTCCAAACCTTCAGCTTGTCGAAGTTGTTGCCATGCGCTAAGCCGCCAATCACCGCATTTGCAATATTACCAATCCCCGACTGAAGGGGTAGCAGGTTCGTTGGCAATCTTCCACGATCAACTTCATGCTTGAGAAACTCGATCAAATTCTGGGCAATCGCCCTGGATGTGTCGTCCTCGGGGGCATTAGCCTGTGTCTGATCAGGATAGTCTGATTCCACGATCGCAACTACTTTCTCCGTGTCTATGGGAATGTGGGCTGTGCCTATCCTGTCTTCAGGAGCCATGATTAGGTACGGTTTCCGTCGAGGTGGAAGATCAGTCATCGTAATGTCGTGCAATCCTTCAAAGGAAGGCATAGCGGTGTTGACTTCGATGATAATCTACACGAATAGTCAATACGGCATATGGTTAAGCATAGGGAAGGACCAATTCCAGCCGCAGGGTTACGTTATCGCCAGCTCCTGATCAAATTGTGTAGCGCTCAGTGTAGGACAATGGACAAGCGTACCTTGTCTGCCATCTGGATCAGCTCCGGACTTGCACCAACAGAAGCACCTGGAATGATCCCGCCCTCTTCTGTGATGGCGGAAGCTTCGACAATAACAACGTCGAGTTTATTGTTTTCCTTATGTTTGGTGTAGTAACCCTTGCAATTTAGTGCGGCCTTTTCTCGCACATGCCCTCTTGACTTACGTACATCAGGTCCACCTAACGCAATCATAAATTAGCAGCTTTGTCTCCCACAAAAGAAAAGATATCCAAGGACTGAGGCTAGAGTAGCAGTAGAGCGAGTCCCGCCACCACCGCCGGAAAACTTACAGGAAACATGCTAAGGTGCTTGTCCCAGAATTGTATCCTGCCCTCGTTGATTCCTTTGGCAATATCCTTGCCGACCTGATGTGGGGACCGCCTTTCAATCATATCGAGCCTCGCCCATCTATTTTCGGTCTCTGCTCCACTTGAAGCACCAACGAACAGGGAGTATTTGAGTTTCCCTTGTAAGCCGTTTTTCTCGACATAGTCCGCTAAAGCCGTAGGGACTTTCCTAGATTTAATATATCAGCATTCTACACCATTGGAGTCTGGATATGGGAGGAATCAACTTTGGATAGCCCACTCCGGTGAATCCAGACCATCCGATGTATGAGCCGTGTGGAAAAATGCCTGGGATGTCAAGGTCGTCGATGTGTATTAGCTTTTTGAGCATCGAAGGCCGGCGGACCCGACTTTTGAGGAGTGCAGAAGCTGCCATGATGCTGATTGAGGATCCAGATGCTGAATTGGCGAAATCGCGATTCTGCAAAGCATGATCAAAAGTTTACAGAATCGCGCCAGAGCTCGCTGAGCTCAGGTCCGCCGCCCACGGTACGTCATATCTACTGACACAAGCGTGGAGTGCTTTCTCAGGGCTGATGCTAGGGTTATTGAGCGGCCAATCGCTGGCTTATGTCGGCTTGCAAAACACAATAAAACACCTTGGTAAAGCTGGCTATAATGCATCTAGTCTGCTATCCAAGTCGTCGTTGAGTAAGGTTGGTATAGTATAATGCAATCTCTTGGGCTTTGGCTTTCTTTGTGTTTGACTATCCGAGAACAAAAAAAATCCAGATGACTATGTCCCCCAGTCGAGTCTCTAGGGCTTGCGGAGATCATCAGTGAGCGAGCGTTTCTCCATTAATCGTTCTCTGTGGTGTTGTTTCTACCGATCAACCTTTCTCTCATGATACGAGAAAGAATGCTAGAGTCAGGTTCTGCCCTAGAATGAAGGCCACACAGAAGCCTCTGCCATAGAGGTCTCAATCTCCGCTGCAGAAGGATCACTGTGGACTCAGTCATGGACAGTGATCGTTGTCGCTGAGATGTGCTCAGTGGAATAACAGCAGTGGCGTTGCTCGACTTAAAGGCTTGACCAGGTCTGTGAGCCCTGATGGTACGTACTGAGTAATCGACTTTGACTAGAATAATTGAAATCACGAGACGGTCCCTCGTGGCAAAGGCTTGTTTAGTTTCCGCGAGCCGCTCAAGGTGCAGATGCAGGTGTGAGCCCGTCGCTGGTCAATGTGTTCGCAGGTTGCTCATGGCAGAGGGTTGCGATTTCCGGGCACCCTTACTAAAATCGATGTGTGGTCGAATTGTTGATGATCGACTAATTGTTCAATTGAAATTCCTTAGTCAAACAGGTAGAGCGTCAAGTATATCACGCCTTCGACTAGGACAGCCAATGGAGGAGGGGAAAAGCAGTAGAAATGGATCCTGAGCGTTACGTGTACAGAAAGCGGAACCCATCGGTGCCAGCACACGGAATACTTTCGCTCAAGGACCGCACCTTCCTTTGTCGTTTGAAGAAGTCACGACTCTCTTGCCCTAATAGCGTCCTGGTGCTATACTTCGCACATAACCGGGTTCTCTCGCCCGGTCAGTGATCCGAGAAAATGACTTTAGGTTCCATCCTCGCTGCAGGCCGCCATACCGTTGAAGAGATGGTCGGCCTTGTTGGCAACAGCGACAGGTCGGAACCAGCCTCTCCAGGTAAGTCGCCTCGTACCTCTAAGCCAGTTGCAACAGACGGCCCTTTACGCACAGAACCAGGCCGCACTTCATTGGCGGTCCATCATCCGAGCATGATCTCCCCAGCGGAGTCAAAAGGCTCAATGGCGATGAGCGAGGATACGGGATACCATACTGCTACAGAAGGACATGAAGGCTCCAAGCATTCCAACGATATCATCAGTAGCAGCGAAACGTCTTGCGAGCCCCAGATCCAACACGATGTTGACGGTTTGAACGAGAAGTCCTCTTCAGCCACGATAGTCAGAACGACCTCTTCTCCCCGCGTTCCACCCAGACCTGTAGTATCAAGGCCTGGCGGTCTCCTATCTCGTCGCCGAGCTGGGTCTACGCGAAGCCAAGCAGCTGGCGGGCATGGCGAACGCTCCGTGGATGTACGAATACAAACGATGTCAACACCAAACATGAGGGTGATCCTAGCCCCAGAGATGCAGAGAGAGGATCTGAAGCAAAATGATCTGGAGGTCATTCCTTCTGAATGGGTTGACATCGCTCCGGAATCATCAAAACCTAGCAGGACCCCTCCAGCGAATAAATCAGCTGGTACACAGAAGCCCGTTAGGTCGCCACTGTCTCTGGACACCGAAGCTTCGAATGATACCATCGTAGACTGGTCCCACAACACTAGCCATCCTCCAGTACCGACAATGACACTATCTCCTGCCCTGACTGAGGACCCGACCCCAACGCTGAAACGGTCTGTCGCACGCAAACCGAAGAAACCAGCACCAGCGTCGCTCGATCTCTACCATTCAGCCAGGTCTGACGATACGGTCGTGCAATGGTCTTCCTCCTCCCTCAAGAAGTCTCCCCGAGTATTCGATATCCACAAGGATCTGATCCACCCCTCTGCTGCTGCGCCGGCAGTGGCTGCAGATCAAACGCCTCCTCCAGCTGTGCCTATCCTTCTCGACAGCGTTTCCCGTGGTCAGGTCTCCCGGATACCTACGCCCCTGAAGGAGACAACCGCCAACTCCACCCATTCCTCTCCCTCACCACGCAAAACCGTGCAGCCGTCCGACTCCTCCAGACCGCATCACCTGCACACATCCCCCTCTGCAGGCAAATACCCTAACGCCCACTTTCCCACTGGCCCGCGGCCCTTTCACTCCACGCAACCCTCCTTCTCGCCCCCTCACCCTCCAATGCACTCCCCCCAAACATTTACACCCCCCGGCCCCCCGCCCACAGCCCCGCCTCTACCTCCCCGCCACTTCCCACCGTCCGCGACCCCACTGGATCTGCTCTTCGCAGAACTGAGTGACCAGCTGCAGCACGCGCTCCATCGAGATCTCAAAGCGCTAAGGCGCGATCTCCATCATGAGCTTGAGAAGCAGAAGTTGTGGTTTGAGGGTCTGATGAGGGAGAGGGATCAGTGGGTTAGGAGGACGGAGGAGGAGAATGGGATGTTGAGGGAGGAGTTGGCGAGGGGGAGGGGGGGGAGGAGGCGCTAGGGGAGAGGGGTGGAGGGGTGGTGATGGAAGAGAAGGGGTGCTGATGAGGTGAGTGGTGGGAGGGTATCTTGTATGGGCTTATGGTTGTATGGTTATGTATTGGAGATTTAGGACGCATCTTTATGCTAGGGGATGGGCATGTTATTATAGAGGGCGTGCACTGTGCGATCATTGATACGACTAGAGTAAGTATATACCGCACATCACCATAGTATGAGTTTAGCATTCGCGACGTTGCTAAGGTAGATTATAGCATTGCTTCCTGACTATCACACAGCCACGCTAACTCCCCACCCACCTGCGTGCGTGTCGCAAGCTCAGAGCGAAACATCTCACCCCAACTTGGACCATCCACCCAAATCCCACCCATCAAGCAATCCATGAAGACTCGCTCTTCAGAAACACAATCTAACCCAATTCATCCGCTTTTCTTAGCAATGAATATTCTTACCCCCCCCCCAACACTTGCCCCCAATTACCACGCCCATGTCTCAAACATCGCATAAAGTCATCACGGCTTTCGATCCTTAGTCTCGAATCTGGGACCGCGGGAGGGACGTCACGGAAGATGTGCTCAACGTCAGTGTTGATGGCGATCAGGTTCTGCTTCAGCAAATCGAGCTTTGTCGAGTAGTCAGTGCTTTATCCAGTGCTCGTGGGCCTCAAATTGGCTTGAACAGCTCGCAGCCCGATATCAATGATGGGCGCGTCAGTACCCGAAAACAGAGTAGCGACCCGGAGTTCTTTGTCTAGGGCGCCGTTTAAGTCGTGGGTTATGGCGTTGGCTGTTAAGTAATTGAAGATGTAGATGTGCTCAACGTCAGTATTGACGACGATCAGGTTCTGCTTCAGCGGATCTATCTTCGTGGAGTAGCAGTGCTTCAACCGGAGACCAAGAAAACCCGTGGTTCCCAAATTGGCTTGAATGGCCCGTAGCCCGAGATCAATGAAGGGCGCGTCAATACCCGGACGCATGGTGGCAACCCGGAGTCTTTTACGTCAATTTGGCCGACGATCGGGTTCTGCTTGGGCGAATCTAGATATCTCCGCCGAGTAGCAGTGCTTGATACGGAGAGTGATTGCGCTTGTGGCTCTCAAATGGACTTGAACAGCTTGCAGGGGCGCGTCAGTACCCGAACACACATGGTGGCAACCCAGAATTTGTTGCCTCAGGGCGTCATCTAAGTCGTGAGTCACGGCCTCTGTTGTCAGGTTGTTGAAGATCTAGATGTGCACAACGTCAGTGTTGGCGACGATTAGGTTCGGATCTATCTCCGTCGAGTAGCAGTGCTGCATCTGGAGAACGAGATTGCCCCTGATCTCCAAATTGGCTTGAGTAGCCCGCAGCCTGAATAGATGGTGGCAACCCGGAGTTTCTTGCCTCAGGGCGTTATTGAAGTCGTGAGTCATGGCCTTTTTTTGCTAGTTCGATGAAGATGTAGATATGCTTTGACGACGATCAGTTTCTGGCTCAGCGGATCTATCTCATTCTCCTTTGAGTAGCAGTGCTTCATCCGGAGACCAAGATTGCCTAGAATTCCCAAACCTTCCTCGGCTAGACCGATAGAAGTGCTTCATCCAGAGACCAAGGTCGCTTGTGGCCCTCAGACTGGCTTGAACAGCCTGCAGCCCAATGATGAGCGCGTCAATGCATGAACGTATGGTGGCAAACCCGGAGTTCCTTGCGTTGGGGCGCTATTAAGCCTTGAGTCACGACCTGTTTTTGTCAGATAGATGAAGATATCTTCCAAGTTGGTCGAGATTCCTCTATGCTCTTCTTGTGCTCAGTCTGCTTGGGCATGCTCGCTTGCTTAGGGACTGTGTCTTCACTGAGTAGAGGTAGGAAGCATGTCTTGCCGCTCTACTGTTGCTGGATTAGACCTGGCGGAGTATATGACGGTACTGAGTAGCAGTGCTTCATCCGGAGACCAAGATTGCCCGTGACTCTTTCTATCTTGGACATTGGTGGCCGGGACTCCTCTATGCTCTCCTTGTGTTCGGTCTGTTGGAGCATTCTCGTTTACCTAGGGACTGTATCTTAACCGGTTAGAGTAGTACGAATGTATCTCCGGAGACCAAGGTTGCCCGTGAACCCCAAACTGGCTTGAACAGCCCGCAGCCCGGTGATGGGCGCGTCAGTACCCGAACACATGGTGGCAACCCAAATTTTATTTGCCATTCGAAGCCTCCAGAGCGTTACCTAAGCTGTGAGTCATGGCCTTCTTCTCTGTAAGGTCGATGAAGATGCCTTCCTTCTTCGACATTGGTGGCTGGGACCCCTCTATGCTCTCCTTATGCTCTCCTTGTGCTCGGTCTGCTGGGACATTCTCGCTTGCCTATTGACTGTATCTCAAGCGGTTAGAGGCATGCGAATCTATCTCCGCCGAGTAGCAGTGCTTCATTGGAAGACCAAGGTTGCCTGTAAGCCCAGACTGGCTTGAACAGCTTGCAACCCGCAGCTCAATGATGGGCGCATCAGTGCTCGAACACGTGGTGGCAACCCGAATTTTCTTGCCTTTAAAAGCCTCCAGAGTGGTAATCAAGTTGTGAGTTACGGCCTTCTCTGTCAGGTTGACAAAGACGTCTTCCATCTTCGACATTGGTGACCACCCTTGTGCTCAGTCTGCTTGAGCATGCTCGCTTGTCTAGAAAAGATGGTGGCAACCCGGAGTATCTTGCCATCTAAAGCCTCCAGAACGTTATTTAAGTCGTGAGTCAGGATCTTTCTTGTCAGGTCGATGAGGATGTCTTCCATCTTCGACAGTGGTGACCATCCTTGTGCTCAGTCTGCTTGGGCATGCTCGCTTGCTTAGGGACTGTACCTTTGACAATTGGAGGTCCAAAGATTGTTTGGCCGCTTCACTCTGTTGTTGTTGGGTTCGACCTGATGGGGCTTACAAAGGGAGTCTGACATGCATTTTCCTAAAGACAGCTGCTTCCTCGACTCAACGTATCAGTGTAAGGACGTGTTTGAGGTCAGGGACGTTTGGGCGGTCGTAGGGGACGTTGACACGCAAAGTAGTTCACGGATGTCGTGTCCGAAGGCAGCTGCTTCCTCGACTTAACCCATCAAAGTAAGCACGTTTTTGAGATCCAAGATTTTTGAGTGGTTGCAGGGAGGTGTTGAATCGCGAAGCAATTCGCAGGATATCGACAAGTCGTTCCCAGATACAACTCAGAGGTTGAGCTCCACCATGAGTTGATGGCGATCAGGTTCTGCTTCAATGGATCTATCTCCGCCAGATAGCACTACTTCATCCGGAAGATTGGAAGTATGCCTCCTGCCTCAGCTTGACCTTCACAGCTTGCTGTTTAGTGATAGAGCGTCCACGCTCGGAGACGCGATGACCACCCGAAGGCGTTGCACTCGCTGTACAACGAATAGAGCATCGATTATGCACCGATGGACCAGCGTAGGCCCACAATACAAGGTGTAAGCTGTCGATTGGTATGCGTCTGCAGCAAATAAGACCGAAGAGAGGGTAGAAAGTCGCATGGCAAAAGCTTGTGATCACACTATGAGCGAGTCAGCTACAAATGGCTCTGCATAGCATTATGATGGCTCTGCTCATGCATGGTTTAGCATGAGCTCATGGTAAAGGTGAAGATGCTGAGGATGCCAAGCTAATCATCAAAGCTCTGTTGGCTGCGAAGGTTTGGTTACTGGGTGAGTGTGAATGTGAGGTGTAGGAGGAGCAAGGCCTGTTGGCTGTTGGTGGCGTTATTGCTGATAAACACCTTAGAACCCTGGGCTAAAGGTGTTCCTGTAGAGCAAGGTATGCTACATATGCAAAAGGCTTCGGGCTGTGTAAGTTGAAGCAGGTTGTTGGTAGAAATATGAGGTGTGTTGGTAGTAGAAGTCGGAAGAGGGTGTTGATTGTGGGTTGTAAATAGTATAAAAGACGCCAAGCACAAGTCTAAGAATAAAAGACGAGAAGTAAAAGACGAGGGGTGAGCAAACAGAAATGGACGTTAAGACTGGCAGACGGGATCTGGCAATATGATGTGGTAGTGTAAAGTAGATGAACCTGACGCCTGCGTATTGTCTTATCATTGAAGACTTTTTGGTCATAAGCTCACTCTAGCTCGATATCGATTTCAGCAATCCAAGGCACGAAGCTGTCAATTATGAACTCAATCTAGTCCTAGAATACAGCTACACGGCAGCATGTCAGTCTTGAGATGTGCACATTTGTCGAAATTCATAGACAAGCTCATGTGTGTTAGTATAATTAACATCGATAGTACCTGGAAGGATAAACCACAAAGCTTTCCCAAATCAGAGGCTGAAGTGATCATGTCAGTCTCTGCATACTAGTCTGATAGAAGCTTGATGACAGAATAAGTCTGCAAAATACAGCACTGTATGCCATAGAGAGACGGAGTATATGTAGTGCATGGGAAAGGGGTCCATAGAAGAGGGTGTAGAGATCTAGTACCAATCCGAAAGTTCGGGCTTGACCATGCCTTGAATCCTGTAGCGCTAAGGAAGTGTTGAGATATTCCATGCACTGGCAAGCTTCCTAGGGGCTGAGCAAGATTCATCACTCTTGTACCGTCTCTCGAAGCGTCTTTCACCTGGGGTTTCTAGCCGAGCGACGGTTTCCCTCCTTTGCTATGGGATGTCCCTAATCCGTTAGAACGTGATTCTTTGTTCAGAAAGAGCTAAGAACAGGTGCACGTTCTTGCTACCGAGTGAGCTGATTGAGTAATTAAAGACATGAAATGAAAACAAGATGCAAGTTGTGATTTGGTTTATGTAATGATTAGCGGAGAAGTATGTATAATCTATCTCGATTAGCGAGTAGCACAGCTTAGGGGTATCAAAATTGCCAACAAAACTCCTTTTTATGCCACATCTAGCCGGCACTTGTTGCGATACTGTTATGCTGCTCTTCTTCCTCGAATAGAGCGGGCTTTTGGGTCCTGAGACCCTCTACTACCTCCGAACATCTTGCGCACAGAGCCACATTGTCATTGGACCTTGCATTGTATTTCCAGCATCGAATACATTTACTTTCAAGGGGCGCGAAAACGTGTGCAGAGACGGGGAAGCCGGCATATTGGAAGTCGGATTTGTAAGACCACGCTGACTCCGTGACCGAAGTCGGTAGAGATATCCCGCAGACACCGACTTTTGAAACGACAAGTAGCTTTTCCAGTAGAGACCTATGGCGCTCGAGAGAATCGTGGACTTCTTCATTTCTGGGGCTCGATCCTGTGACTTGGAACATGACTTGACATTGCAGAGATGATCCCATCCTTTTCTTAGCCCTGGCAATCTCCTGTGCACTTTTCACTGCAGCATTGGCTTGCAATAGGTTGCCAATATCATTTCTTAGAGGCGTGTGGTGTCCGACGGGGACATGAGGGCCGGACGCTGTTGCTTTGCGCTTCGCGGGATGAATGCAGGAGCGGCGAATGTGGTCCGGGGTATAATCCCAAGATTCCTCAACAAGCAGTGGGACTATTGGATAGAGCATGTTTTGGAGGTGGGTGTGTATCTCGAATAATGCTAGCTGCGCTTCTGCTCGATCTTTAGAAGTCGGACTGTCAGCGTAGATGGTGTCCTTTATGCTTTCAACATAGAGCGCCGAAAGATCGGTGTTTATATAGCGATTGATCTCTTGAACAGCTCTGTTGAATTCAAAACATTCCCAATATTGAAGGACGCGGTTCCATGTATCACTGAGCTGAATCAGGGCAATTTGGTGGAGAGGCCCAAGCTCTGTGTAATTGATTTTCGACGCGGGGGGGTTGTAACCATCCAGCATACCGAGCAAGAGCTTGAATGTGACTCTGTACTTTGACAGTGTACCATTGATTGCTTTCAGAATCGTTTGGCTCACAACCACATCGTTAGTGTAGTCGCAACTGGCGACCCACAATCGCAGAGCGTCAGGACCCATGGCATCGTAGAGTATCTGCTGCTCGGCCGTAGACGTCTCTTCCCGCTTCTTATTCTTTCTCTTAATTGGTGGTAGCAATGTGCCTCTAATGATTTCGTCCGGTGAAATAACATTACCAATAGATTTACTCATTTTCCGGCTATGTTGATCCAGAGTAAAACCGTGAGTAATGAGGGTTTTGAAAGGAGCTTGGCCGCGATCATCGCTGTGAGTGGGCGCTTCTTGTGCAACCCGAGTCAAGAGGCTTGATTGAAACCAACCACGGTGCTGGTCAGAACCTTCCATGTATACGTCAGCAACTGGCCCTCCATCGGACTTTGCTGAAGCGGCGATCTGGGTCCAACTTGTTCCGCTGTCAAACCAGACATCCATGGTATCTTTGCCCCTGAAATAGGCAGTTTGACCATCATCCGCCCTTAGAGAGGGAGGTGTCCATGCAGGATCTGCTTCAGCATCCGTCCACCACGCATCAATCCCTCGTTTCTCGATGACTGTCACGATGTGAGAAATGCTCTCCTCAGTCATGATCGCTTTACCGCTCTCTTTGTTGTAAAGTGCAGGGATTGGCACTCCCCAGGCTCGTTGACGAGAGATACACCATTCCGTTCGGTTCCTAACAAAGCTCTTGAAACGCTCCTCGCCACCCTCAGGGATGAACTTGACCGACTCCAGCGACTTAAGTGCTCGTGCCCGAATCTCGCCAACATTTGCGAACCACTGTTCTGTCGCCCGCACAATAACAGGCTGCTTCGATCGCCAATCATATGGGTACTTGTGCTTGTACTTATGAGTTCCAAGGAGTGAATGGCGTTCCGTAAGGTAGTCCAGCACCACGCGATTCCCGTCACCCAGAACTTCCTTTCCCAGGAGCAGATCAGGGTCCTTTGGTGATGCTTCTGAAGTGAAGCGACCCTCATTATCAAGCGGAGCAAAAGCTTCAATGCCGTGTTGTAGACACAGCTGATAGTCGTCTGTGCCGTGACCAGGAGCGAGATGAACCAGACCTGATCCAGAACTCGAAGATACGAAGTCCGCATGCAATATAGGTCTTGCCTCGTTTCTGAAAACCGGGTCGGTATAGGTAGCGCCAACGATATGGGCGCCAGACATAGTTGAGACCACCTCTACTGATTCTCGGATAATGTTCTGGATATCGCCTATTTTCGACGCCGCAATGAGTAGTAATCCATGAGACGCGCATCTCACCACAACATAATCCAGGTCCAAATGGATGCCAATTGCTTTGTTCGCAGGCAGCGTCCATGGTGTGGTTGTCCATATGATCGCATTGACTTCTCGTTCTATCCCATCATCGCCGACAGGAAAGTTCTGTATAGGAAATTTGATGTAGGCCGCGGTAGAAAGATGATCCTCCCTGTACTCAAGCTCTGCTTCTGCCAGGGCTGTACGCGAGGACGGCGACCAGTATACAGGCTTGAACCTCCGATAGATAAGACCCTTCTTCACTAAGCCCTTGAAAACATTTAGTTGCTTGAGTTCGAACCCTTTGTCCATGGTCTTCCACGCATTGTCCCAGTCGGCCATTATACCCCATCCTCGGAAGGCTTTCTTCTGCTCTTCTACCGCGTTCGTTGCCAGATTTCGTGCGGCCTGCCTAATGCTCACAGCATCTAAATCTTGTCTACTGGCATCTGACTTGAAACCTTGTTGCCGCTCAATGGCTTTGAGCTCGGTGGGCAGCCCATGGCAATCCCAGCCAGGCACATAGTCAACCCTGTAACCTTGGCTCAATTTGTATCTGCAGAGAATATCCTTCAGGATCTTGTTCAAAGCGTGTCCGACATGTAGGCTTCCGTTGGCATAAGGTGGGCCATCATGAAGGGTGAACGTCGGCCCAGTGCGCTGCTCGCGCTGCCACGCATAAAGGTCGTCGGTGCATCGTTTTAGGTACTTTGCACGATCTGCAAGTAGCGCTCGCGGTGGGAACGAAGATTTGGGAAGCAAAAGCGTGTTCGACCAGGATTTTGGAGCTGTCCGGGCTGATTTTAGCATGCTATGGCCGGGGCATGATGATGGCAGAAAGTTGGGGATTGGACGGTCGATCACCTCCTTTTCCACGATGATTCTCAAACTTCGACTCAATCCACACAAGTAAATCCTCCATAAATCTACTCTAAGAGAATGGCATTCGAATGTTGATGTGGCTACATTTTATGTTGTAGCATCCATCTGAGTATTCTCGATAGGTCACAACAATTCAGTCACGACTGACGATAGTTCTATATCTATATGCAAGGCACTATGTATTGGTTTGGGGAGCAGTTTTTTCCCCAGCTCTTTCTCACTGCCTACAGGATGCCCAGCAACTCTGTGTACCGTCAATCTCCAATCAACCACCATGAGATTCTCCTTTGAAGCCCGTATTGGTAATCTCCGCTCTATATAAGATTGGATATCAGGAGCTGGCAACCCAAGCAGAGTTGGTTGGCCTGCGAACGCCCTTTGATTGGACTCCGGAGAATTTTCCGAGCTCCCTTGTCGACTTTCCATAACCAGTTGGGATCCGTCGTGACTTAATGCCGCTGCCGTGGCGTGGAGTCGCTCCATTCTTTGCCCACGGAATATCGATTGATTCATGGACCGTAATCTCAGTCTCAGTCTCAATCCACCATAGCCAGCTCCTCCATCGCCTCAACAGCCCTCTCCAGCTCCCTGACCCTTTGCCCGACTCTTCTCGTTATCTCCTTTCGCACGTCCTCGTCTTCTGCTTGGTTTACAGCTGCATTGAATGCTTCCTTCAACTTCCCTAGCTCTTCTTTCGCTGCGGCGCGATCGTCGGGCGCATAGACGGTTTTCTTCTCGGTCTCCTCTTGGGCGATCTCGAACTGCGAATGATTGTGAGCGATGAGGAGGGTGTGATTGGAAGAAGACGTGGAAAGGAGATACCTCATCTTTGGCAGTAGCATACAGCTCCTGTAATTCTTCTACGGCTGCATCTGCATTGGATTTGGCAGCGAAATGACGTCGGGTTGGAAGGTACGGGACAGGTATTGCGAAAGTGCGTTGTGGGGGCGAGCTCAATAGACATGGAGAACGGCATTCCCTTCTGGTGAATCTGGAATATAGAGTGCGAGATCTGATGTAACTTCTGAGCATCATACTCAAATGGTTTAGGATATGGATGATGTCTTGTTTCATCAGGTTTTGACTGGACTTGGCAGAATTACACCGCCTTTCTTTTGCCGCGGCTCAGCCTATTCATCGATTTGTGAGGCCAACATTGAACGGAAATTACCGTCTTCTACATATTTTCGCTATGCTGTTATGGTCTACCTGGCGTTGGGCATCTTTGCCGTTTCTGTCACCTTTTATGTCTACAGCTCTGGCCGTCCACAATGGCTGCGACGTGGTGGAGGGCTGTCGCTGGATCAGACCCTGAAAACGCAACCTGTCGATGCGGACAGGAAGGGCAGCGGCCAGGAAGATGCCTTCGCCTCTTCCAAGAAGCCTGAGAAGCAGAGTAACGGAGTCAAACATGTGCTTTTGAAAGCACAAGGAGGGCAGCATGTATCGCCGCAAACATCGCCACAGACGACACCGAAGGCAGCCGCTCAACACGGCCCTAATGGCGGAATACCTTCATTGACGCTGGATGGAATGATCGAGGAAGAGTTTCCGAATAGCTTATCGCAACCTGAGGACGAACCGAGCTACAACCAGACATTACTGCGCAAAGACCCAACAATTGTGCGTCAAGGTCAGCCGTCGCCAGCGCCTCAATTGTCCATGCTACCTCCTCCGCAACCCACTCCAACTGCACCGCGAAAATCTACACCTTCATCCTCAAATCTTATGCCACCACCATCGCGCCCACCACCGACCACGAACCGCGCTCCTCCCAAGCCGTCTTCAACCCTCCTTCCGCCTCCCTCCGCCGCCTCCTCTCTCCGCGTGCCTCCCTCTCGCTCTCTCGCACCCACAACCTCCTCCCTTCCTCCCTCCTCTCGCCCATCGAAGAAAGTCCTCCTTGCCCCCGGCCACTCACCCCTCGACTGGGCGCACCTGGTCAACAACCCTTCCTCCTCCACATTCCTCCGCGGCGCCTCTGTGCCTCCCAGCCTCATCCGCGTCCCGCCCTCATTGCTGAAATACCACAACGGGCGCAAAGGAAAGGATGGGTGGGGGGTGTGGCAGGGTAAAGTGTACAACATGACTCCATACATGGATTTCCATCCCGGTGGTGTGGATCAATTGATGAGAGGGGCAGGGAAGGAGGGGGCGGAGAAACTGTTCTTGGAGGTGCATCCTTGGGTTAGCTGGGAGGCGATGTTGGGGGAGTGTTTGATAGGGATTCTGGTGGGTGAGGAGGAGGTGAAGGCGGATGGGGGAATGGATGACATGGATTAATGAGCAGTTGTCTTCACGGACTCGCGGTCTCACGCTATTTCGTCCGATAGCTATGGGGAGCTTGGACCAGTGATGTTAGAGGTCTTATACGGCGCGACGGTGTAGATACAACGTAATACTCCAAAGCGTTGGCCCGTTCTTGAGAGGACGGCGTGATTAGATAAAGTAGATACCCATGCAGCGGTTCTTGACTCCACTTCCAAAGGTTGGTCAAGCTCAGTTGGAGAATTCTTGCTCACTTATAATCCTATCATTTCGATAACTTGCCACCTCTGCCCCAGCACTGGGAATTCCCAAGCACAATTCACTGGTTCCAACCTCTTTCGGGCATGCTCGGCCCTCACGAGCTGACGTATGTGGTCGCTTTGTTCGCGCTGAGAATACTACTCGGTTGTCTAAAACCCTGATCTGTCCGCTGTCGGCCCTTGCACTAGATGAGCTCCGTCTCCAAACTCTCAGATGGCGAATGAGCGAGTGGACATCAGCACCCCGGTCGCCAAACGCTGTTTTCAGATTGCGGAGGCTAAACAGTCCAGCCTCATTGTCGCTGCCGATTTGAATACCACGGATGAATTGCTGAAATGCGCTGACAGTAAGTATCCATGTCCCCAGGTTGATTAGCCATACCGGTCTGACAAAGACCGTAGCCCTTGGGTTCTTCTATGGTGGTTTTCAAGTCCCATGTCCACTTAATCGATGTTTTCAGCATTGAGACCATGAAAGGTTTCGAGTCCCTATCATCGAAGCACAGTCTCATGATCTTGGAAGATCGGAAATTCGTTGACATCGGGAACACTGTCCAGCAGCAATATTATGGCGGTGCGCTCCGAATCTCGGAATTCGCTGACATTGTCAACGTGAGCATTTTGGGAGGTGAAGGCATTATCGAAGTCTTGTCTCGAGTTGTTGGCCAGCCCGCTTTCCTGTAAAAAGATCAAAGGGCATTCATCCTCCTTGCCGACATGACTTCGAAGGGAAATTGGGTAACAGGCTTCTCTACGTAGCAGTCCCTCGAGCTGGCAAGGCTTCAGAGTAGCCCCGTTATTGGATTCATTGCTATGAAGTCTTTGGCGGATAACGAAGCTAAGGTACCTCGCAGTTCGTGGGAGCACTTCGTTGTTTTCACTACAGGCATCGATCGGTGCAAGAAGGGTAATAAACTTAGTCAGAAGTACAAGACTCCAAGCCAGGCTGTCCAAGGAGGCGCGGACTTCATCATAGCTGGCGGAGGTGTCTATGCATCCGAAGACCCTAAAGAGAGTGCAGAATCGTATCAAAAGGAGGGCTGGGAGGCTTACCTGGCACGGATCGAAAGCCCTTCACTGTAAAATTTGCAGGAAGTCTAGACTTGAATTCCTACCGGAGCCATCAAGACTATGGGATGGGTTCGTAGGTAATGGTAGTCGACGAGTGAACGAGCAGTGCTTCACTGTAAGCAGTAATGTCCTTCTCAACTTACAAACAAACGGGTTCTTCAGCCACCCTTGCGTTCGCTTTCGCGTTGCAACCGAGCTCAGTATGCCTTCAATCTGGAGGCAACGTCACCGCCGTTCCAGGTCTCTTTATCACCGCAAGACTTCCGGCTTGGAAGACCGATCTGCTCCAAGGCGAAGCTCGCTGCTATCTTGCCGTAGGAGGTAGCCTCAACAACGCTGAGTTTCGTCTGCAGGCCGTTTGAAAAGCCCCCCAGGAATGCATTGGCCGCACCAGTAGCGTCAACGACTTCGGGTGCATTGAAGGCGTGGAAGGCTGGCAACTAGGAGAGGGCTTCTAACCTAGAGCCAACAAGGCAAAAACGTTTAGCTGCTCGTACGATCACACATCCATGTCCAGGTTGGCCTATTACATGTTCTAGGAAGGTACGTGCATACGCCTCCAATTGATCAGGCTGGAATGTTGTTGGAATCTCCTGCAAGAAAAGTGTGGTCATCTCCAAACCGTTGGCCGAAAATACATCAATTAATTCGCAAGCCTTCAAAAACGAGCCAAGGTTCTCGGTCTGGCTTGCGGCCGAGAATGGTTCCCAAATCAGGAGTGGTCGTTCTGTGATCCCACACCGTTTGCGGAAGGATTTGGGTTCAGGTATCTGTGTGGAACTGCTTCTGACATCGCCAAGAAGTCAAATGCGTGAGCATGCTGGAGAGGAATATCACGGTTGTGGGAGGGTGACGATCTGAGGGGCTGTGTGATATACTTGGATTCCTTGGCTGCGGTGCGGATCAGATATTATTAGTTATAGCATTAGAGGGCTCACCAACGTCCGAATGTCGAATCTTCATACACCCATAAACCCCTGGTGGAGAACTTGTCCGTGTGTCTCTCCAGGATCAATGCCAAATCCCATCCGCGTAGCCGATCTTCGGCTGCCTTGGGAAAGTCCTTTCGTGCTGTCACGAGACATCTTATAGACTTCGATTATACAGCCCTGCGATAATACGGGCTCCTAGAGTACCCACAAGACGATGTATACCTTAGTTCAAGGCATTGAACAGCAACAAGAATGCGTATTACAAGCCCCAGAGCCGTCGAGGACATCAATGAGTGGTCATTTTCTCGTCCAAAAGAGTCATACCCAATGATACGAATGATGCAATTCGAAGAGGCTCTTCCTTTGACAACCAATTACCCATGACTGGACCAAATGTAGGACCACAAGATTCCTGGAGTCTTGACCACTGTTATCTTCTGTTGACTGTTGCACCTCTCGGTTTGCGGGATCAATGACTTCCTGATGCGGTTGGAAGCCAATGCAGCCCTAAGGAGATGGCCATGGAAGAGATGGACTAACTGACAGTTCTTTTCGTTATTCACCGGGATTCAACCATCCTTTCGAACAACAAATGAAGACATGGAGCGATGATTCCAACGATGTGGTGATACATGAGACGGCATTTGATTGCCTCAGTACTCAGACCTGCCTGCACAAAAACCTTTAACCCTAAAATCAACCCTAAATACTCGCTTAAATTAGGGCGACGCTAGGATTGAAGCTAGACAATAGCTTATGCGCAATAGCTTAAACTAGATTTTAGTATATCTAAGCATATTTAAATTCAATATAAAGAATATTATAGTAAATTTTTAGATTTTTTTTGCAACAAATCTAAAAGCAATATAATTTAATTTAAAGAAAAATCGACTTTTTTGTCGATAAATGTATTAAAGTTTTCTTCTTACAATTTAAGAATATTGTTAATTAACATTATTGCGCAATATAATAATAATTATAGTTATTATAAATATTATTGTTGTTTAATTTGCTACTCTTGTCTATACTCTATCTAATAATATTAGAATTAAATATATATTATATTTAACATACTTTTATTGTTGTCTTTAAATTGTAATTTTCGAAAAAATCGAAAAATCTAATACTTATTATATAATTTTTAAGTTCGATTAAATTTTGCACTTTATATTTAAAGCTTTTTAAAATTCTATTATTTAAGCAATTAATTAATTGAAGATCTTATAAGTACTTAAACTTACTCAATTGTTATTGTTGTTATATATTAGATACTTTATAAATTAATATAAGAACAATAAACGTATTTAAAAGTAACAAGAATATCGAAAGAATACAAATAAGTTAAAAGTATATTAAGATAATTGTGCAAAATTGCTTTAATTTCGAGATAAAACAAAAACAAATTAATAAATTAACACAAATAATAATTGACAACTTAATTGTTATAATAAAGATTAATTCCAAAAAAAGTTTGCTATTTTAAACAATACTATTTATATATAGTATTTCGAAGACTATATTAATTATTATATTGTTGTTAATTTTAGAGAATAATTAGTATAAAAAGTTAAATAATATTTTAAAATATAAATTATTAATATTAAACAATAATAATAACAATTCGAAAATGCAAAATAAAATAAAATAAAGTATCTTTATATACAATTAGTTGTATTATTAATATTTAAACAATAGAAAAATAATTAAACTAATTTTGTTCTAATATTTATTAGTTCGAAAATTGCTATTAATTAATATTTTAACAATAAGATATTAAGATACAAATCTTTTTCTTTCAAATTATGTATGCTAGTTATTAACAAACTTTATTTAATTAAAAAGTAACAAAAATTTAGAGTTAAATATACAAATTTTAATATATTTCGAATATAACTATTAATTAAGATTTTAATATTAAAAATATTTGCTATCTTAAATAACAAAATCGAGAAAATAATTTGAAGTTAATATAAGTTTGACAAGCAAATTAAAATGCTACAAATATTATTAGATTGCTCTAAGATATTCTTGCAATTTATTAAGATAAAAAAGACAAATAAAAATATATTAATTTTAATTTTTTTTATCGAATATTTTGCAAAGCGTATTCGATATATCAAAAACAATAAAATATATATATAACATTAATTTAATACTTTAAGTTTGCAAATTCTTTTAACAATAAATAAGAAATCCTGAATATTTAAAGAAAGTTATTTAATAAGTATTTTTTTTAATAGTATTAATAATTAAGAATAACAAAAAATATATTTAATATACTTTTAAAAAAAGATTGTATTTATACTTATTTTTTAAAATCCTAATTTGTATCGAGATCTATAAAATAAAAATAAACAATTTAAATATTAGACAAGTTATTTAATAACTTGTATTCAAAAATATTAATTAAATATATTAGTATTTTAAGCGCGCAAATTGATATATTAAGAAGCAAGTATATTTTATAATATTGTATTTAAAGTAATATATAGAATTTCGAGTTCTTAGAGCGTTAATTAATTGTAAAAATATTAATATTAACTTTGTTGCAATTATCGAAGAAATAAATAATACTAATAACAAAATATTTAAAATAGAAAATAATATTAATAATTAAATAATAAATCTTAATTAATGTAATCGTTAAGTTGAATCGAACACTTTTTTCTCGATTTAATTTATTCTCTTGAATCTTGTAGAATTAAGTCAAGATTAAGACGCGAACTCGATTTTAGAATCGAGTTTTGTCGAATTAATATCAAGAACTTAAGCTAACTTTGTCGCGTTAATATACGCTTATCTAATCTTATCTTATCTACGCGCTAATTCGATTAAGCTAGCGCAAAAGTTTACGCTAGCTTAATCGAATTAACGCGTTACGTAGCGTTACGTAATCGAATAAATTAAGTTGAACGTTTGACGCGTTTTATGCGCTCGACTTACTCGATTAAGCTAGAACTTTTGTTCGATTTTAGAATTAGAAATGAGCAAATCAATTTGTTTAAATTGAAACTTAACTCGTCGATTACGTTAATCTTAATAAAAATACTTTGCAATTAAAATAGAATCTTAATAGAAATAATACAATTAAATTAGTAAATAAGTTAAATACTATATATTGTTGCAATCTCGAAAAGAATATATAGAAATTAATTAATATTTTAAACAATTGTTATTGAAAAATTAAATTGCTATATTTTAATAACAAAATAATTAATAATATAAGTTTTGCAAAGTAAGACAAAACTTAGTCTAAATTATATTGCTTAAGTTACAAGTTAATAAACAAATATCTATTATTTTGTATAATAGAATTAATATTTAGAATACTTAAATATTAAAAAAGAAAATTTAATTTAAAAAACAATTAAAAAGTTAAAAAGTACAAAAAACTTGTACAATATTTCTTAATTTTTATCTTAGATTCTATTTAATCTTAATTCTATTTAATAAATATTAAAGAATTTAATAATTTAAGACAAATATATAATTAATAAAGTAACTCTTAAGTAAACTATAGAAAATATATAAAGTAATACAATATAATACAATGTTAAGATACTTAAGATTTTAAAACAAGATTAGAAATTAAATATTAAATTAAATAAAATTAAATAATTGTAATTAAATTTTACAATAAAGATAAAGTAAACAAAGAATTAATAAACAAAGTTGTTGTAATTATTTAGCAATAGCAAATCTTCTATTTAATCAAAATTAATTACAAATTTTCAATAAAAATAACAAAAAACAAAAGAAGAAGAATAAACAAAAAATAAATATAGAATTAATAAATACAAGTTTTGTTAATTAGAAAATAAAGAAAAATATTATATTAAAAGCTAGAGATTAACAAATATTAAAAGATAAACAAAATAGAAATTTCTTAAAAACGTTTTCGAGAATATTTAGAATTCGAAGACAAAAGTTGTTAAAAGAGATTTTAGAAAATATTAATAGAAATCTATTGTTGTTAAGAGATAAACAAGAGATTTAAAAGACAAAAAAAGAAATCGAGTTATTTAAATAATTATAAACTTAATTTGATTATTAAATATGCGCAATATAATTTTGACAATTTAACAAATCTTAGTAGAAATAAACGCAATAATTACAATAAACAAAATTATGCAAATATAAATTTAAGAGATTGTAAAAGAAACTAGAATATATATTCTTTATTATTAGATATTTGCAATAGTAATATATTAGAAATTAAGAGAAGTTAAGAGCTTTTGTAGTGTAATTGTTAAGTTAAATCAAACACCTTTTTCTCAATTTGATTTACTCTCTTGAATCTTGTAAAATTGAGTTAGAATTAAGACGCAAACTCGATCTTAGAATCGAATTTCGTCGAATTAATATCAAGAATTTAAATTAATTTTGTCGCGTTAGTGTTACGAATTGCTATGACGCATAAGATTTGCTCAACACTTCTATCTAATTAGATCTAGCGTTGACATTAGAATTGTCGTATTAATCGATTTGCTCATATATTTGTCTTCGACAATCAAATAGATAAAAAAACAACGACTTTATTCATCATATTATGCATTTTGATCTAGTGATTTCTAACAATTAATAACTTCAATCATGTTAACGATTATCTATCTTCTATCGATAAATCTACTACAATAGAGCAACATTAATGACGAAATTTATTTTGTCTATCAATTGCAAAAGCAATATCTAGTCATCGTATTAACATTTAATTCTTGTAAGATATCTAGCTTCTACGAAGCATCTAGTTATTGTTGACGATAAAGACATTAGCATATTAAACATCTATAATATCGAATCGACTTAAATCTATTTTTAAACGAATCTTTATTTTTACTTTTTTACTCAAGAAGTTCGTAGCTTGATTCGATATATTTGTTTTCTACATATTCTACGATAATTACAAGAGCTTTATTGCTTGTCTACAATTAACTTATAAGAAAGAATTTTAAAATAAACTTCAAAAAAAGAAAGATCATTTGTTTAAAATTTACAAGCAAAAGCTTTATTATAAGTTACATAAATAGCGACTAGTTTACAAGCAAAATACGTAGCAATTGCAAGATCGTCTTGACGAAGTCGTTATTTTAAATTAAATTATCTTTATATGCTTCTTTTTTATAGTTATTAGTATTAATACGTCTTTTGCATTATTTACAAAGTTATCTTTATGCTTCTTTTTTACTATTATTAATATCGATACGTTTTTTACATCGTTTGCAAAATTGTTTGTTATTAAGATATTTACGTTCGCAATTGCATGCATCGAAACGATCTTTACAAAGCAATTTTTAACATTGTCTTCTAATTCTATATTAAAGACATTTTTTACATTAAAGACATCTTTTATATTGTTATCTACATCTTTATCTATTTAAGCAAAGATTATATCAAAATTAGCATTATTAAAATTATCGTTAACGTCGATTTTACATTACTAGAAATCTTATTAAAAGATAATTAAATCGTACCTTACAATAGACGATCTATTTCGTATGTTCACTACTAAGAAATAGTCTTATCAAAAGAGCATTATCATCTATTTTAAACTCGTGAGAAATGATCAAAGAAAACGCGTCAATATTACCAAAATCAACGCGTCTTCTTATTCCTCTTCGATTATTTTACAATTGCGACAAATGACAATGCGTCGAATAAACAATTATTGAATGCTTCGCTTCGCGAGATCGAATGTCAAAAAGATAAGTTTTAGATTTGTCTCTAAAATAATCGATCAAAGAACGTCTCGAAGACACTTGAACGATCGTCTCTCTACATTGATCTTTGCAAATCATTATCGTCGCTCAAATTACATTTAAACGACGATATCTTAACGTCGTTATCTTGATTTACTTTAACGATAATTTTCGAATCTCGTCGTCGTCGTCGCAAGCATTTTCGAAAGAGATGAGCACAATTTTTTTTTGTTTGACATGCATAGCAAAGGCGCTCCAGCATTATAGACGCTTCATGTCTCGATTTATTGCATGCTTGTATGCAAAATTAGGTCTTATTGTTATTATCTAATGATATAATCACGAGAACGCGATCTTTTTTCGAAAAAGATGAGCAATTGTTACGAATTGCCACGGCGCATAAGGTTTGCTCAACACTCTTGCTTGATTAGATCTAGCGTCGACACCAAGATCGTCGTATTGATCGATTTGCCCATATATTTATTTTCGACAGTCAAATAGATAAAAAAACAACGACTTTATCCATCACATTATGCATTTTAATCTAGTGATCCCTAACAATTAGCATTCGCTTATCTTATCTTATCTTATCTATGTGTTAACTCGATTAAATTAGCGTAGAATTTACGCTAATCGCATATAATTAGCGCGTTGCGTAACGTTACGTAATCGAATAAGTCGAGTTAAACACTTGACGCGCATTCTTCGTTCGTCTTATCTTGTTAAGCTAGGAAATTTGCCTAATTCTAGAGTTAGAATTGAGCGAATTAACTCGATTGAATTGAAATTCGATTCAACAATTACGCTAAGCTTTTGTTTGAATTTAAAGTCTTCTCGAATCTAGATTTGTTATTATTGTCTATATACTTAATTTTTAGAATCTTATTATTATTTATATTTTTTGTTATAACAAAAAGTTCTATTTAATATTTAATATTATCTAATCTAACAATATTTGTTATATATAATTCTATAATAGAATTTTTAAAATATCGATCGATAAACCTTTTAATTAATAATATTTCTGCTAGATACAACGCTATACTTTATATATTTTTCGAATTATTCTTTTTTAAATATTTGTTTAATTTAATAATTTTAAATAATTTTTTTTATAAATAAATGAAGTCTTAACAAATATAAGTTTGTAAATATTTAATTTTTAAACAACTTATTGCTATTTTGAAAAAAATATTAAATGTTCTTTTTAAAATATCTTTAGATTTAAGTTTAATAACTTTAGTAATTAATTTATTTCGAAATTAAAGTTTTCTTAATTTTAAAGATTTATTAAACTATTAATTAATATTGTATTTTGCAATTTCTTCGATATTACTAATATATCAATTATATAAAGTACGCGCAATAATACTTGAATATAATTTAATATATTTGTTGTTTTTGTCTAAAAAACAATTGCAATCTTTTAAAAAATATATTTTAAGAATTCGATATTTGCTAGCGTAATTGACGGATTGAATTTCAATTCGAACGAGTTAACTCGTTCAATTTTAATTCTAGAACCGAACAAAAGTTCTAGCTTAATCGAATAAATCGAGCGCATAAAGACGTGTCGAGCGCTTAATTTAACTTGTTCGATTACGTAAAGTTACGTAACGCGCTAATTATATATAACTAGCGTAGATTCTATGCTAGTTTAATCGAATTAGCGCATAAATAAGATAAGATAAAATAAGCAAATACTAACGCGAAAAAGTTAGCTTAAATTCTTAAGATTGATTGGACGAAACTTAACTTTAAAGTCGAGTTCGCGTCTTAATTCTAACTTAGTTCTACAAGACTTAAGAGAATAAGTCAAATTAAAATAAAAGTGTTCGATTCGATTTAACAAATATACTAATATTTGTATATTTAATAGTATATCGAAGTATTATATATAACTTTATATACTTGCAAAAGTTCTAATAACTTCGAAATTCTTAATTAAGAATTAATAAGATTGCAACAATTAATTGCGCAAATAATAATTTGTAAAACTAATCTTTTATATATTGAAATAATTTTATTTAAAATTTAATAAATTCTTTAATATAAGATTTAAATTATATTAGAGTATTGTTAATAATCTTAAAGTTGTATTTCTCTTAACAAGTTAAACACACTATAATATCGATTGCGCAAGATTTATAACTTTGTAAAATTAATTTTTCGATATTTTAAAAATTGTTAGATTAAACAACGCGTTTGTGCTATTATTTATTAGCTATATATTAAAGACTTAATTTATTCTTAAAATGCGTGTTATCGAAATAAATATAATAAATTAATTGCACTATATTAAAGCTAAGATATTACAATTCGATTATTAATATTAGTTAATTAATATAAGAAAATAAGTTGTAAGTAGTAATTCTAGTAATAATAATTAAATTAAGAAGCAATCTATGTAATTAAAAGCAGAATATATATATCTATTAAAACTCGAATTCGATGTAGACTAATCTATCTATCTTAGAGAGAATATCGTAACAATCTATTATTATTTTCGAAAAAAAGTTATGCTCTTATAAAAAAAACTTAAGAATGATAAGAAATTTAAGAAAATGCGTTCTTTTTAATGTCTAGATGCGTCTTGTCTTCGCGAAATTCTTAGAAATCAAATTTAGAAATAAATTTGAAACATATATTTTTGAAAACTCAAAATTTAATTTCTTAAACACTAAAATTTATCTAATTTTCGTTTTTGAAATCTTCGACATATCTTTTCTCTTGATTATTGTTGTTAAGCTCTATTTTAATATAGAGCTTATAATCTTTAGACTCGACGTCAATTAGATAGATCTAGAACTTGCTATTGTTAATTGCGATTTTTAAAGAAAACTTATTTTGATCTTGTTGTTGTTACGAACGATTATAGAATTGTTGCAAAGAACAATTGTAAAATTATTATAAAAGTTATTAATTGTAATATAATTGCAATAAGCTTTGCGACAACAATGCAACATAATAGAAATTAATGATTTTCTACTAGATAGACGTATAATTATTAATTTATTTAAGAAAATCTTTAAGCTTTGTATGCGACGTAGATTTTAAAAGATTATATTGTAGTTACACATAAAAGCGATTCTAAATTAAGATAAATTAATTATGCGTAAAGATAATATTAACGATCTTTGTCAAATACAATATTTGTAATATTTACATTCGTGAAGATGTATACTTAATAGTAGTAAGAATATAGAAGAACGACGTTAATTGTGCAAGCGTTGTTGATGCATATATTTCGAATTTATTAATTAGAAGATTATATTAATTGTTAATAGAAACAATTACATGTAAATTTATTTGTGTAAAATTGAGCAACTCTATAGAATATTATAACAAGATAAAGTTATGCAAACAAACGACAATAATGTTTTTAATTGCGTCGTTGCTATATTGTATAGCTAAATTCTTAAGTTTGTTGACAAAGACATAGACGTCGCAATAAAAGACGTGTTTGCTTATATTTATTATAACGACATTTATTATAACGACAATAAAGATTGCTCTATGCTTTGATTAATATTTAGAATCGAAGAATTCTATCTTTTTTGCACGCAATTTGCTTGTTGATAAAGAAGATAAAGTAAATAATAAAGACGTTGTTTGTTTTTTGCTTAAAGCGATAATAGAAAAAGATTTATTACGTTTAAATTATTGTGCTAATAGAGCAATAAGTTCTTGATTGTTTGTTTTGAACTTTTGATTTAGAAGTTGATCGATATGTTTGTCTAGCTTTGTCAATTAACGCTCTAATTCTATAGATATTTGATCGTTGACGTAATCGTAAATGTTAGCTATTTAAGATTACGAAACGTCTAGTATAATCGATCTAGAAAAGAAGATAACTAAATTTATAATAATGTGGAAAGCAATATAAACAAGTTGTCGCTCTTCTTCTATATGTTTTTGAAGAAAAATTCAAAGAACTTTATTGACGATTGTTTTTTCTTCGCTTTCTTAATGTCGCAAGAAGAAGTTATTTAGAATAATAATTTGTCTAATTAATTGCAGATATTGATAAATATGCGAGAATAGAATAAACGCTTATTGAAAGAGTTGCGAGAGACTTTTTTAAATGTTTGAAATTTTAGCGAAGAGACGTTTGTAAAAGTAAGTTGTTTAGAAGCTTGCTTAATTGCTTGCAAGAACTAGTAGATGTGCGAAAAATTAATCGATAATTGAAGTTATCAAATTGTAAGAAAATAAGTTGTAAGTAGTAATTTTGATAGTAATAGTTAAATTAAGAAGCAATCTATATAATCGAAAGTAGAATATATACGTCTATTAAGACTCTAATTCGATGCAGACTAGTCTATCTATCTTAGGAAGAACATCGTAATAGTTAAAGCTATCGAAAAAGAGTTTAAATATATATTTCTACAAAACTATTGTTAACTTTATTCTCTTATAAGTCTTTAGATTACTTGCGCAAATTTGTATATTATTGTCAAATTACAAGTTGTTGCTCTTAAATTCAATCTACATAAAATAAAGATTATTAATAATATTAATAATTGTTAATTATTATACTTTTGTCTTTGAAAATCGACTTTATAGAATAATACTTAATTCGATAAGATTTTAGCAATTAAATAAATAATATAAACGTTGATTAAAGAAATTTATTTTCTATTTTTTTGTACTTTAAATTTATAAAGAAATCTTATATAGTAATCTTAATATATTGCAGTTAAATCTACTTTGTTAGTTAAAAATATTAATTAATTCGATTATTACTTATATTTATATTAAGTTCGATATTCTCGATCTTTATTACAAGTTATTAAATCGAAAGTAAATAAAATCAAGAATTTTATATTTTCTTTCGTAGCAGAATTAAGTTAGATTTGTAGAATTTAAATATAAGAGTTATTATAATAGACTTAAATTGTCTTATCTTATTAACTTTTTTACTTCTTTTATCTTTTGCATAATCGAAATTATTATATATTAAAATTATAATTGAAAGTTTTTCTATTAATCTAAGTTGTTTTCTAATCTTATTTATTGACTTTTGTATATAATATTAAATTGTGCAATAAGATATAATTAGACTAACAAAGTATAGCAAATTAATAACTCTTTAACAAACATTATTTGTAATAGAATTAGATTAATCGTCAATTCGATATTCGGTTTCAACTTTGAAATCGAATCGAATCGAATCGACAATTCAACTTTAGAAATCGAATCGAAAAATGATTCGATTTCAACTATTTTGAAATCGAAACGAATCGAATCGAATCGAGTCAATTTTCAATTTCAATATTAGAAATTGAATCGAATTGTCAAGAATGTTAAGAATACTAAAAATAGTATAAATTAAGTATAAATTTAGATTTTTTATTAATTACTAGATAATGCTTAGTAGTAATGCATTTGTAAAAAGAAATTTCTAATATATTTATTAATTAATTTAAATAGATTAACTATTTTATTAAATTATTAATTAATTGTTACTAAAAATAATTAAATTTATTAAAAATAATAGTCTTGACAATTCGATTCAACTTTTGGAATCGAATCGAATCGTCGATTTTAACTTTAGAAATCGAATTGTCAAAACTTTCGATTCGATTCGATTTTTCGAATTGAACTCGATTTTCCGAATCGACGCAATCAATCTAAATAGAATAAAATTTAAATTAATTGCGTTAAAAGTATCTACAAGATATTTGCGCATTGCAAATATTCGCGAGAAGTAATATATATAGGAAGATTCCAATTATCTCTTCTCCCAAGAATCTCGTCCCGAGATTCAGGGTTATTTTAGGGTTCACCCAGGGTTACGCCAGGGTTATCGAGAAATTCTTGGTGTGTTGCGCACTTAGAGATTACTTTAAAGACATAATACTTAATATATGCTTAAAGATCGTTGCAACAACATAACTTCTATAAGTATATATTATATTGTTTACAACAATATATTTACGTTAATTCTCGTGTTATACGTAGACGCAATCTCTTATTTATTATATTTGTAATATTTTTGTCTATGCAATTTAATATACTTAAAACTTGCGCTTACAATTGCTACTAATAAGATTAGAAGAAATTGATCTTAAGATTCAAATATAATGTTTTTGCATTAAGTTAAAGCACGCGTGCAAATATTATTGTAATAGAATAGAATTTAAATTAATTGTGCTAAAAGTACATTGATAATTCGGGAAAGCGACTTCTATAGCACAATAACTTTATTGAGTCAACATCGACTCAAGAGAGTCTCTTGACATCTCGCGCTAGTCTATTAGAATAATTTAAAATTTTTATTAAAATTTAGATTGTTTTGTAATTTATATGAAATTTCTAGCCTAATCGAATTAGTATTACGTATAGAATTAATATTTGAAAACAATTTTTTTTAGAATCTTTTCCGTTTTCAAATATTAATTCTATACATAATACTAATCCGATTAGGCTAAAATTTCAAATAAATTACAAAATAATCTAAATTTTAATAAACATTTTAAACTATTCTAATAGACTAGCGCGAGATGTTAAGAGACTCTCTCGAGCTAATGTCGACTTAGTAAAGTTATTGTGTTACAGAAGTTGCTTTTCCGAATTGTCGATATACTTGCGAGATATTTGCGCATTGCAAATACTCGCGAGAAGTAAGATATATAGAAAGATTACATTATTATTGTAAAGATAGAGAGCAAAAATTGACTAAAAATTATTCGATTTGTCGAAATAAAATAGATAAAATAGATAATATAGTTTTAATATTGTTAAGAGTTAAGCTTTAAATATATTTTTGTTGTAATTGTTCTAATATTTTAAACAATTAATACTAACAATAAATTTTAGTTAACAAGAAGTATATTTAACTATTGTTTTCTTAATTTTCTTAAAGTTAATCAAAATTTCTTAATTTATAATCTCTATGAATTTCTAATATTTCTTTAAAACTTTATTTTTTATTAATATATCTAATTTGAATTGCAATTCATTTATTACTTAGAATTAATTGCAATAAAATACAATAATAGACTTTTGTAAATTTATTAAAAGAAAGAATTCTTCTTTCTTAATTAAATTCTTATAGATATAATCGAAAAACTTGCTATACTATTTTGCAAATACATTGCAATGCTACTTTAACAAAGTTAGATACTTAATAATTGTTAACTTATAACTTTATATTAGATTTATAATATTTTGTACTTTTTCAAATTTAATTTTGCAAGATTAATAAGCACTCGCAAGAGAAACCAAGATATTCAAAGATAATAAACGAGCAAAATAAATATTGTTAAAAAAATAATCTTAATTGTTAAAATCTTGCAAGAAAGATAGTAAAACAAGACTTAATATTAGCTTCTTAATAATTGATAAAAACTTAATAAAAAAAAGATTATAGTGCGAGAATTTTAATATAATAAAAACCATTTCGAGTCTATATACTTTCGAATATATTAAATAGAGATTATATTTATTTCTAAATTAACAAGATAGCAAAAAAAGAGAATAGATTAAACCAATTTTGCGCAATATTGTTTTGTCTACTTAATTACAAACAAGCATTTATATTAATACTTATAATATTATTAATACAATAAATTAGATTAAACTTTAATATTCTCGATTTTGCATCTAGATTGTTGCATAACAATTGTTATAAAATTTACTTTCTTCTTTGCTAGATATAATTTCTTTGTCAAATATTTAAGTTAAATAATCGAATTAGCTTTTCGCTTTCTTTTATACTTAATTTCGCGACTTTTAATATATTATTTTACTATTAATTTGTCGTCGAAAGTCTTTGTCAATTGTAAAAAATCAAGAGTAACAAAATAATGTTATTTAATTTTGTTAGATATAGATATTAATTGCAAAGTATAAAGCTACAAATAAAATTTATTAATATATTTTAGTTGTCGAATTTACTCTTAAATACAAAACTTATTGCAAATACAATTTTTTTAATTTAATATCTCGAAAATATCTTATAGAACTCGAGCAATATTGTATAACAATATTGTAATTAAGAAAATTGTTACATTATTGCGTAAAGATATTGTTAAATCTTTATAAAATATTTGCTCTTAATTCTCTTATCTTAAAGACTAAGTCTTAATATATAATTTATATCTTTACTACAATATAACAAGTTTCTATTTACTTTTAGATTTGCTTCTATTAAACAATTATTGTTAAATATTAACGTCTTTTATTGCAAATAGAAATTGCATATTATAGTATATATTCTTAAACTTAAATTATTAACTTTTGTATTGTTTGCAACTTTCGATTTAAGTCAATTATACTTAAAGCTTAAATTTTTTATTTTTAACAATAAATATAAAATTACTAGAAATATAAAAATCGAGAAAGCAAATCTTATACAATATTGCGTTGTATTAGAAAATAAACTTACATAATTATATATATTTTTAAATTGTTGACAATAATTGCAAGCAATTTGCGTTCTCGAATTAAAACTTCTTAACAAGTTAATTAAAATTAAATTGCTTTGCGTTTGTTTTCGATATTTTTATATTACTTGTTATACTTAAGTCTTTATTAGATTTTTTTTGCTAAGTTACTTCGAATTGTTTGCAAATTGTTTTCTACTTTATAACTAATAAACTATTAATATATTAATTAAGTAAAAGTTAATACTAATAAATGCAACGCAATTTTATATATTGCTTAGACTAATCGTTGGGTTAGATTATAATATTACCTCTCTAACTCGACTCGACGCCAAGATCGAGTCGCGACGATTTTTTGAAATCGAATCGCTCAAATTAGTTTAGCGCGCTTCGCGCTAAACTACTTATAGTAATTAATTAAACTACTTTAAGCGATTCGATTTCTCGATTTTTTTTTGATCTAAGTCTTGGCATTTGCACGTGACATTTCTAGATTAGCGCGATTAATCTAATATTGCTTATAAAAAGAAGTAAAATAACATCTAAGCTTGCCTTAAACGTTTAAAAATTTCTGTAATTTATTTTATTTTATATTGTTATTTGCTTTTTATTCTTCTTTTTAATAATATAGAAATAACAATAATTTGTTGTCTATTATAATAAAAAAATTATTTCTTTTTCAAATTCTCTTTGTTTTTTCGATAGCAAATATATATTTACGATTAGTTATTATTAAGCTAGTATATCTATAAATAAATATATCTTGTTTTATATTATTGCTTTTGCAACTTTTTTAATAATTTAAAATAAACAATATTAAGATATTTTGTATCGAAGAGACAATATTTATATAATATATATTTTAATTACTTTTTGCGATTAATCTATATACAATTTTAGTTACAATATTGTTAATATAATATATTATTAATATATCTTAATAGCAAAATGCAAATATTAACTTTATTTAGTATCTTTTAAACGCGTTCAAGAGTTTGCAATTAATTGTTTTCGAATTTAAGAATATATTATTTATTATTAGCTTTATATTTGCTATCTTTTTTTAAGTTTTATCTAATATTTTGTTAATTTATTAACATTGTTAATTGCAATTAATTAGACTAATCGTCGAGTTAGGTTTCGATATTAACATTTTGGTCCAACCTAGATACTCGATATCAATCTCTTAATTCAACTCGAAATTGACTTTAGATTAACGATTTCTTGACTCGACTCGATCGACTCGCCAAGCAATCGAAAATGATGTCAAAATGCCAAGATTTTCTATTTTTAAAAAAATTCGCGTTATTTGAATTACTAAAAATAGTTTAAAAATAATAACGCACAAATAACGTACAAATGCATTATTTAAATGCATTACTATATAATATTATAAACAAATTAATTAAATTAATCAACTTGATTAAGTTGATTAATGCACTTTTTTAAAAATAATCTAAATTTTTCGAGTCTTGGCAAGTCGAGCCAAGTTATACGCTAAGTACTTCATATCTACTCTTTGATTTAGCTCGAATACTTAGGCCAAGATTTCTAACTCGAATCGAGTCTTGGCGAGTCGAGAACCTAGCTCGAACTCGATGACTCAACTTGACGCGACCAGTCTACAATTAATATTCGAAATTTGCTTAAACAATTTTTTTTTCTCGATTTACCTTAATTGAATAAAATAGCAAAACAAGATAAGTTTTATTGTTCTTAACTTCTATTCTATCTTTTTAGTCAAAATTTTGAAAAATTTAGTTCAAGTACAGCAAATTATATTAGAAATCTTAAAAATTCAATTTAAATGCAACAAATTATATTAGACATCTTGAAAATTTAATTTAAGCGCAACAAATTATATTAAAAATTTTAAAAATTTAATTCGAGTATTTTATAAATGTTTAATCTCTTTGCTTATTTAAGATTTATAAAATTATTTTGTAAAATATATTTGCGTTTTAATTTAATTATATATATAAACAATAAAACACAAGAAAAAAATATATTAAACAAAAGATAAAAATATTTATAATATATATATTTGAAGTAAAATTAATTATAGATGTTTAATATTAATGCGTCTTGCAAGTTAAAAAGAAACAAATATTATTTTATTAATAAACAAAAAAAGTATAAAAATAAGTTGCAATTTTAATTGTTTTAAAATTTACTTATATTTAGACAATTAATATAGCAACTTGATTTTCGCGAATAAAAATCTTAATTTAAATTTATATTTAGACAATTAATATAACAACTCGATTTTCGCAAATAAAAATCTTAATTCAAATTTATATTTAAACAATTAATATAGCAATTTAACTTTCGCGAATAAAATTTTTAATTTAGATTTATATTTAGACAATTAATATAACAACTCGATTTTTGCAAATAAAAATCTTAATTTATATTTATATTTAAATAATTAATATAATAACACGACTTTTATAAATAAAAATCTTAATTCAATCTTATATTTAGATAATTAACAAATATAAAATAAGCAAAAATTAATATAATTAAGAATATATATAAAAATAAAAATAATTAAGATATATTATAAACAAATATATGCAACACAAAATTATTTCTACAAAAGTTCGATTACGTTATAAAAGTAACGTATTAAAAATATGTATATTTTATTAATTTTAAAGATTTATATTAGCAATAAAGCTAAACTATATAAAATTTAAGCGCTTATTAGATTACTAATTGTATTGTTAATTTTAGCAAAATTAATCAAAAATTAAAGTTAAGATAATTTATATAAACTGCGATTTGTTTAATTTACATTTAATATAATATAAAAACAATTAAAATAAACGAAAAATGTTGGAAGAAAAAAATAAAATTAATTTGCAAAAATTGTCTTTAAAAAAAGATAATTAATTTATAATAATAAGTTGCTTAATAATAGTTTTGTCAAATATATTAAACATAATTGCAATATTATTGCTAACAACTATTAAAATATTTAATTTAAGAAACTTTCTTTTTTCTTTTAACGTTTGACAATGCGTAACAAGAAAGCAATTATATAATATATTAAATCTAATTATATTATAATTTAGCGCATTTATATAATAATAAATTATAATATATAAGATTAAATAAATAAATATTATTTTTATATAATTAAAAAAGAGAACAAACTCGAATATTCTAATATATTAAGTATTATTTTTATCTAATACTAAAAAAAAATTTCTTTAAGATTAAATTAAAATTATTAGAAAATTAAATTCGATTAAATATTTATAAACAACTTTTCGATTTTACGCAATATAAATATTAAATAAAGTTCAATTTATTAAAATTATTGTTTTTTTTTGCTTTATTTGCTATAAATTTAGATTACAATTAAATTTACAAAGTTATTTATTTTTTTACTCTTATATATTGTAACAAAAGTATAGAGCAAGATTTACAAACGTATTAATATTAATTTATTTATTAAGTAAACAAAGCAATACTTAAGTTTTATTAATACAATTTTTGAAAATTCAAAATTTAGCTATAAATTAATTTATTTTATAAATAACAATTAAGTACAATTTTTTTTTATTATTTAATTTCTTTTTTTGCTTTTGCTTTTGCTTTTTGCTTTTGTTCTTTAATTTTATTATCTTTAGCGCAAAAATAGTAAACAATATTACTATATATAACAATATTTCCGTTATTTTCGACAATAACGTTAATTAAGAGATTAAATACTATTAATATAAACTTGTTAATTTTGCTTATTTTGTGTTAACATAAGTGCGAAAAATATAAATTAAAAGGCATTAAATTTTAAAAAAAAATTAATTTGCGAAAATCAATATTATATTATTTCATTATACAAGAAAAAAAAAGAGAGAAAATCTTATTAGCAATGACGCTTACGATTTATCTTAATCGTTAGAATTAAACAAATGTGATTGGTGCGACGTTAACAAATAATTAAGACGCACTCAATGCGTCTTAATGCGACTTATCACAAATCGCAACAAAGATTATCGCGAAAATAATAAAAATCAAAGAGCTCTATAAATCTAAAAAAAAAACGCGTTTAAGATAATTTCGATAACGATATTAATTAAGTGATGCACTTTTGTTAAGAAACTTACGCGCAATTTTAACGAACTCTTCGCGAAAAATAAACGAATTAACATAATTTTTGTATTAAAAAGATTAAAGAAAACGACAAATTAATTAAAAAAAATAAAAAAAATAAAAAAAATTAAGAAAAACACACAAGATGCAAACACATAAGCGAGCATAGTATAGAGCTCGTCATTAATTGCATAAATAACAATTAAAATAAACGTTAAATAAATACTTTCGAAGCGACAATTAATTAAAAAGATAAAATTAATAACGTAAATTAAAAAAAAGAAAAAAACGAAAAGAATATATAAGATAAACGTAATAAAAATAATTGCATTAATGTGTGATTTAAACATCGTTAACACATTAAATGTGCGAAAAGATATACAAGAGATAAAACGCTTTAAAAAAATAATAATTTTTAAAAATAATAATAAATACAATAAAAAAACTTTAAAATCGAGTAATTTTTAAATTAAAAACATATTTATCGCAACGATTTTGCGTCATAAATGCGCAAAAGTAATAATGCACAACATTAAAATAAAAAATATGTTTAAAAACATAAAAAAGAAGAGAGCAAAAACAATGAAAAAATTATGCAAAATTATGCATTAAGAATTGAAAATTAATAAGATAACTTAATTTACAAAAAAGAATAATAAGAAAAAATACATCTTTATTGTAATGTAAGTAAATTGCGCAAAGACAACGAACAAATTAATTTAATTTAACGTAATTTATAAGTCGAATATTAAAATAGCAAAATATTATAATATAAGTTACAAAATAAAGCAATGCATAAAGTGTAAAAAATATAATTACTTAATATACAAATATAAGAACGAACAACAATGCGTTCATTATATGTAAGATTGTTGCTTCAATCAATGTTTGCATTAATTAAATTTATTAAAATAAAAGTACGACGTTTGTAAAAGTGCTTACAAAGCATTCGATTTCAAGTGCTTTAAAAAATAAGACGAAAAACTAAAAATAAAAAAGACAACGAAGATAAAGTCACTATATTACGTCGTTAAGACAACAAAAACGAATAAAACAATAATTATCTTAATAATTTTTAAGAGCGCAACGACATTTAATTAGATGTTAAAAAAAACGCAAAACGACAATAATTGATCGCTTAACGCAAACAAATCGCATGCAAAACATTCTTATAACAATCAAAAAAAATGTAATTTAATAATTAATTAAAAAAATACGCTTTAACGAATCGTTAAATAGCTAGTTCATTCTAGTAAAACAAGATAGCGACAAGATAACAATAATATTATTATAAAACATATCTTTCACGCAAAAGATATAAAATTTAACAAATATTAATATTTATGCGAAGCAACTTTAATGAAAAAACAAAACAAGCTTAGAATATTACAATATAACGTTCACAAATTAAGAAATAAAGTAATGATCGCATTGCTTTAAAAAAATAAAAAATAAAATTATAACATATTAATAATATAAGAGTTGTAGCGATATTATGCTAAAACGAAAATATACAACTTAAGATGCGCAAACTTCGCGTTCGTAAATAATAATAAAAGAACATATTTCTACGTTAATAAACGCATTAATAGCAATAATTATTATAATATATAATATTTCAAAAATGTAAAAACAATAATGCTATAACTATGTTTTAATAATAACAATACAAGATATAATCTTATTAACGTTTATAACGTTTACAATTTGTTTCTAAATAATTTTAACAAAATAATTGATAAAAATAGTCTTTTAGCGATGAAGCTAGCTTTGCGCATGCAAGACGAAAATGTTATTATAAAAAATTTTAATTTGCATTATTTCTTTTAAGCAAGTTTATTTTATTTTAAACAACATTTACTTTTAAAGAATTTGTTAAATATAATGTGCGCAATCGAAACAATGTTAACTCTTTTTTGAAAAATTATAATAAAAGATTATTATAACGCTTAAATTACGATCAATTTATTGTTTATTATAAAGAAAATAGCAAATCAATTAATATATTGCGATATAAACGAAAAGATAAAAAATTTATTCGATCATTTTTTAATAAAAACGATATAAAATTTTTGAACGCAAAAGAAGTCTTAATATCGCTTTAGACAAAATTGAAAAACTATAAACTTAAAAAAGTTTAACGACATATTAAAAAATTTATTATTCGAATCAATATTAAACGATTTAATGAAAAAAGACAACATTAATAAGTACACGACAAAATTATTCGATGCTTTGAAAAAAAATTATTAAAGACTTTATTTTGTGAGCAAAATTATACGAAAAAGTAAAACTTAAATAAATAACGAAGTGCACAAAAATAATTAAAAAAAACAAAAAACTACGTTAACAATGTCGCATTTTTAACGAATAAGCGACGTACATTTAAATATGCAACAAAAAGAGCAAGATTTTAAAAAAACACAAACGAGACAAATTTCGCAAACAAATAAAAACTTCGAAAAACATTATTAAGAATCTTTTTAAAATAACAAAGTAAACTAGAAATGCAATAATAAAAACGTTAATTAAATTTACTATATTATTACTACGAATTAATACAAATATCGCGACAACAACGAAGAACAAAATTGAATTAATATTTCGATTTTTTTTTTTCGTTTACGATTTTAATAAACAATTTAAACGAATTCTTTTATTTAATCTTTATAGAAGACGACGAAGCGATGTCGAAGCGCAAAGTAATAAAAGTAATACATAAAACAACTTCTAACAAAGCATTAAAAATTAACGATATAATTAATTGTACGTTGCGACAATTAATTCGTATCGTCTTATTTTAAGTAAAATTTCTATTTAATAAATGCATTAAGAAAGAGATGTAATCGTCTTATTTTAAAAAGACAATCACAATAATGTTGCGCAAATTAAAAAAAAACTATTTTAAATTGTTATTCTTTAGACTTATCGCATTATTAAATACATTAAATAAGATATTAGAATTAATAATATCGAAACGTCTTTACTACATCGTAGAGACGCACAACACTCTATTAAATACACAAATAAAAGCTAGAAGACAACGTTTGATCGATACGACGTTGCAATTAATTACAAAAAAGATTTACATAATATAAAGCAATTAAAAAAAGAAAATAACATCTTTATTTAATTTTGATATATTAGACGCATTCGATAATGTGTTACACATTCGATTGCTTCACAATATAAAAAAGAGACAAATTTCTACTTATTTGCTCAAATAAATAAAGAATTTTTTAAAGAAACGTTGTATTATTTTAATTATAAACAACTATATAATAAAGAAACGCAATGCAAACGTAAATATATCGTAAAATTTTTCTCTCTTTTTAGTTTTATATTTATTTTATAACGCGAATTTGTTAAAAATGTGCAATGATATTAAATTGTAAGTTAGCGTTACAAGTTTCGTAAACGACGTTAATATATTAACGTATAAAAAATTAATTAAATGTAATTGTAAAATACTAAATTAAATGTACAATAAATGCGAACAATAAATACGAAGTTACGAATTTAAATTCGCGAAAAAGAAACACAAATTAATTTATTTTTCGCGAACTTTAAAGAGATTCGATATAAGCGTCAATATAACGCTAATAAAACATAAGATAATTATTAAATCAAATATTAAAATATTAAGAATTTAATTAAACTTAAAGTTAAAATAAAGAGCTTACTTGCGTCAAATAGAAATTAAGCTAGTAATTAAACACAAGAATACATCAATAATAGAAAGTTTAATATTTAGCACTTCATTAAAGATAAATAAACGCAAGTATATTATTATTAAGAAGTCGATAATAGCTTACGATGTCATCGCATAATATACGTTTAAAAATATTAAAAATTTAAGAAAAAAAATTATTTCGAAATTGCGATCGATACAAGATTGTGAGTTTCGACGCATTACGAATGTTTACAAAGCGACGTTTATAAAAATTTTACAAGTTAAAATTAACGTATTTTTTATTAATGTGCATTTCGAAAAGCTAATATAAAAATTAATAGCTATTATAAATGTACAAGAATTAAGCAAAACAATAAACGTAACAATGTTACATATACGCAATGACTTAATGTTAAAAAAAGAACAAAAATTAAAACTTAAAATAACATTTTTGCAATTTAAAAGAAAATAAATGCGAATAAAACTCGAATTGACAACAACATTGCAATAATAACTTTACATACTTGCTTTATAAATAAAACTCTCTAAAATAATTATCGCATATAGCAAGAAAATAATTAAGAAAAAGCATAACGCAAACAAGTTTAATTAATATTAAAGAACGTACTTCGACGAAAACGACTACAATAAAAACGTTATTGTTGTTTTAATAAAAACAAATTAAAGAATTAAGAAGCGATTATGAAACGTTAAAATAACGTTTACGCATTATAACGAACTCAAAAGACTTATAAAAGCGATCGAAAAATTAACGAAATATTGCGAAACGTTTATTAATTTGCGAAAATAAATTTACAAAATATATTTTGACAATTAAACTTTATTAAAAATTATAAAAGAGATAAGATCGACGTTAAATTAAATACATTTTAAAAAAATATAAAGAGCATATGATGCGATGCAACGTTGCGACGTTATATTAAAATTTTATTAAATTCTAAGATATAAAGACATAAAAGACAACGAGATTGCAAATGAAATTGTTAACAAGACATATAAGTAGCGTCTATCTCTCGCAAACTAAATGTTAAACGAACTCGTTATTAAAAAGACGTTTATTTAGAACAAAATTTAAAAGAAGTAACAATTAAGATAATTAAAAGACAAAAACGACGCAAAGTATTGCAAGCTTATATTTAAAATTACGCATAAATATATACAACTACACATTAATTGTTTTAAATCGCATAGTGCACTTCTAATATAACTAAAAATAAGCAAAATTAACTTTAATTAATTTTTGTGCGAACGATAAATGTTTAGAGTTACGACAAGAACTTGCGACTACAATTAAAGATATATAACGATTAAACATATTTTGTTAACTTGTTTTAAATAACAACAAAAAAGAGCACAAATATAATAAAAGATTAATATCACGAATCTATAACAATTGCTAAACGAGATCAAATTTGTCGTCGCAATAATGCGCATAATTTTGATTATTAAATTGTTGCGTCAATTTTAGACAACGATATCGTTAATAATGTTTAAGACTCTCTTAAATTTATAAAGTTTTCGTTTAAAGAATTTTTTCATATTACGAATATCACGATATAGAAAACGAAAACGTAACGTCGTTATAACGACTCGTTACGAACGAAATGACAATCGCGAATTCTAATTAATTATAATTAAACAAATAGACGTTAATGTTATTCGTCTATTCGTAATTGATTAAATTTAAAAATCGTAAAAGTATATAATTCTCGCATTGATCTCTAAAGATGTTAAATCAAATATAAAAAAAAAAAAAAAACTTGTTAAGCAAAGATTTATACATTAATTAGAACAATATAATTAAAAAAGAGACTAAATATATAAATGTTAATAACAAGATAAATAAAGAAGAAAAGATTATAAGTAATAAAATTTTAATAAAATTTTTTAATATTAATATAAAGATAAGACTTATATAAATTAAGTCGAGAAAATACAAGCTTATACGCTAATTTATTATAAAAAGAAAAAGTAATTGCGCAAAATTAATTGTCGAAAGAATTAAATAACGCAAAGAGAAAAAAGCGCATTAAAGTTAATAAGAAATTAATTATTTTTAAAAAAAAAAAAAAAAACGCAATACTATTATTAGCAATAATTGTAAATCTTCTAAATTAGAATCTTTAAAGAAGAAATAATATAGCAAAATCTGTTGTATATTTAATATTAAAAATTAAATTTGTGCAAAAAATTAAAGAAAACATTAAAACGCAAGTTTAAAGTATTTAAGAATTAATACTTTTAAAAATAAAAAAAGAATTAATATATCTTAAATTTAAGTTTGTTTTAATAATTGTTTTATAAATATTGCGCTTAAACAATTAAGTATATTCGAAAAAATATATAATTTGTTAACTTTAACTAGTGTGATCGTTGAATCGAATAAAACACATTTTTTTTTGTTTAATTCAAGGATTCAAATAGACTTCTTCGTTTAATTCGAAGCTAAATTAATTAACTGCGCTACGCAAACTAGTCTAAATTGAGTAATTCTTTTTTTCATTTGAAAGCACGCTAAATTTTCTATAGAACAACGTAATTTTGATAAAATACGTATAAAATACAAGAAAGTTATAAGTTTTTTAAAATTTAAGATTTTTTAAAGTTAAGCTTCTTGAGCCCAATTACTTAGCAATTCTCTCGCGAAATCAAGTTTAACGATTAAGCTAACTTTAACAACAATAATTTCTCGAAAAAAATGCGCATTTTGCTTAATTATATTTCGAAAAACTTTTATTGTATAAGCAAAAAAAATTGCAAAAATTATATTATTTATTCGAATTAAGCAAAATATTATTACAATTAAGCTAAAGATATTTACTATCTAATAAAAAAAAGTATAATTAAAATCTATACTTTGTTTATCTTTTACATAAAAATTAAATAATTAATAACAATAAATTATTTTAAAGAAAATCGATTAAAATTGTTGTTTAAATATTAATTAATTACTTTTGCAATTTTACAAAAGAAATTACAAAATTAAACAAAAATATATTTGAACAAAGAAATTCGATTATTATCTTTAAATTTAGAGAAGAAAAGTTAAAGACAAACAATTAAATTATTTGCTCTATTAATATTGTTAAGAAAAGCTTTTTTTTTATTTTTAAAATTTGATTTTGCATATAAAACTATGTACGAACGTGTAACAAAACGTCGTTACATCGACGCACATAAGACGAGACTACATAATATGTAAAACTATAATTTAAAAAAATTTTAATTTGTAAAAATTTTAAGAAAGAATTCTTAGAAAGAAAATTCTACATAATATTAAATTGTTATTACAAAAACTTAACGTTAACGTATTTATTAAATTATTAATTGCTAGCATTACAATTATTTTTTTCTTTAAAATTTTAATCTTTAAAATGTATATTCGACGTTGCGATTGCATTGCAACTTCGCTTTTTTTACAATATTAATAACTTTTTAAACGTTACAATAATAATGCTTTGCTTTTTTATTTCTTGTAAATATATATTTTTGCAAAATGTGTAATAATAATTCGTTTCGATTTATCGTTATATAAAAAAAGAAAAGAATTTGAATTATTAAAAAAATCTTTTTATAAACTTTTTTTATTCTTTTGATAAATGTCGTTTATCGCGTCGAATTTGCACATTTATCTTAATTATCTAATCGTATTTATAAAAAGATTTCTTATATTTCTTTTTTTATCTTTGTTTAACATTTTATGTAAAAAGAATTAAATAATAATCTTAACTTCTCTTATGTATTATTATAAGACGCTTTTATTTCTTTAATAAAGTTTTATTATAAATTAATTATATGCTAACAAGCGAAAAAATATTTAAGTTTTTAACAAAAGTATTTTATTTTATTTTTGTTATTATATTGCTATTTTAGTATTACGACAACGCAACAATATTTGATGCTATTAATTCTAAAATCTCTTTTTTAGTATTATTTATTATTTTGATAAATTGATTGAAATTTCTTTATTTTACTCAATTTAATTAGAGTTGTTAATACGCTAATAATATTTACTTATAATCTTTAACTTTTTTTTTATATATTAATTTTTATAACAAAGCAATAAATAATTGTAAACGTTTTTTCTATTGCTTGTATTATTAACAACAATAATACGTACAATAAAATAAATTTAAGTAAATATTTCTAGACTTTTCTTTGCATTCGTCAATAACTTAAGATAATATTATTATATTTAACGCTTTGCAAATCGCGATTTAACTAATATAAGCACTACTATATATAAGTGCTTCGACTTCGCTACGTGTAAAATTAACAATATAGCATTTTATTACAAATATATTTTTGTCAAGTTTTTTTATTCACGTCTTTGTTACTTCTTGTAAGCTCTTTTGTCTTCTCTATCTTTATTGTCTTTCTTATCTCGAAAAAAAGTTTAATTATATCGTAAGTATTTGCTCTTAATTTTTTATAATTGTTTACGCTTTTAATGTTGCAAAACGAAGAATTGTTACTACAATTATTGCGCTAAAAAGTGCAAAATTGTACGTTTTATCTTTTAATTGTATATTCGACTTACAATTTAATGCGTTGCAATTTTTTAATAATTCGTTAAACAAATTAATATCTTGCTAATTTTTTGCGCATATATTCCCAATAAAACGAATATCGAAGTCAATTAATTCGAATTTGCTTCGCGAGTTTAACGTTATTTACAATTTATATACGCATAAATTAAACAAAACAACTTGATTTTGCATTTAAGTTAAAAGAATTTATTAATTTGCATTAATACGAATTTGCAACGTCTTTGCGAAATTTAATAAAAAATGTTAAACATAATACATTATTGTGTCAATTTCGATGTTTTTTCTTTGAAAAAGTTAAATAAAAACGAAGAGTTTAAGTTTAATTCGATTGTTGCGAAAAACAACGTTGCTCTTAACAAGAAAACGTCGTAAATTTTGCGTAATTCGAAGAATTTATTAAGAACAACATTATTTGTTTTGTTTTTAATTTTCGAGTTAAACTTTTACAAAAAAAGAGCGACGTAAATGTTTAAACAAAACTCTTCTTATATATTATAAGTTGTTTTTATAGTTTATACGATTTAAACTTTTATGTAATACAAATTGCATATTAATAAGATTAATAATCGAAATAAATTGCTTTTAAAATAAGAAATACAATTGTTAATTTGTAAAAAGTTTAATAAGTTTATTATATTACAAGTCTTATTATATTAAACTTTTGTCGCATTGTTAACGCTTAAATCTTTGTTAAGTTGCTTAATTGCTTTAAAAGTTTCAAAATATATCGCTTTTTTAATTTATTAAATCGACTTAACAAATTTTTTAAACAACGAACATCAATTTAATTACGCACTTTATTAGCGTTGCATCTTCGCATCTTTTATAAATAATAACGAAAAAAAATAAAGATAAAAGTAATAAGTTATCGAAAAGAAACAAGACAATTAATTAACGTAATTTATTCGCATTGTATAGCATGTATATAAAGATTTTTATTAATAAAGTAAAGTAAAAGAAGCAATTAAATAGAAATAAGAGAAACAATTAGATTTAAACGTCATTTATTCAACTTTCTTATAACTTTCTAATACTTTAATAAATTTATTAAAAAAAGCATCAATTTAATTTATGCGTTATTTGCGTTATTCTTTCGCTATAATTGCACAATTTTATGTTATTTATTAACATTATTTATTTTTGTCAAAGTTTCTTTTACAAACGCGAAGTTTTAATTTTCTTATCTTTGATATTCTTTTATTAAAAAATTCTTTTATTTTGTACTTTTTAAGCTTTCGTTACGCATACGTTAAGTAACTTCTCAAAATTTAATTGTTTTTACATAATAATTTTTTTTTTATTAAACAAAATATTATAATTTATAATATTTCTATTTGTTGTTAAAAATATTTTCGACTTTTTATTTTTAATTTTTATTAACAAATATTATGTTTTTTAATGCGATTATGTTTGTATTTCGATAATACAATTTTAATAATAAAATATAAAAGACAAAATAAATTCGTTATTTTTCGAAAAAACAAAAACAATACGTTTGTTTTTTAATAATATCTTTAACTTCGAACAACTTTATAAATTTGTAAAACAATTTTTTCTTTAAACAAACGTTCGAAAGATTTTTTGTTAAAAGCATAATTTTATTACTTATTTAATATTTTTTCGAAATAATTGTTTTATTATAATTGCGAGCTTGCGTTTATTGTGCGAATTAAAGATAATTTACAAATCGATTTCATTTATTTTACAAAAATTGAATTCATTCTTAAACAATCGAAATGTCAAAATAATTTTTGTTATCTTAATTAAATTTAAAATTTGCGACGATATTAAATATTGTTTCGAAGAGCAACAACTTAATAAACGCATGCAAAATATTATTGTACATATATTAAATTAAAGTTAAAAGCAAGTCTTAATTATTTTATTTATAATTGCAATAATATCGCAAATAATATTTTAATATTTAATTTTATTGCTCGATTTAGTTATTAATTTAAGAATAAAAAGTTATGTTTAATTTTCGTTTAATATAAATGCGATAATATATCGCGAATTAGTAATTACTAATAAAGAGCAATTCTTAATTAAAAATAATTTCTTGAATTTCAATATATACGAATAGCATCTTTTTGAACGATGTGTTTATTAAATCTTTCGCAATTTATATAAACTTTGCAAATATATATAACGATATCTTTAAATATTAATTAATGACTATTAAGATAGTGTTATAAATATCGTTATCGCAATAATTAACAAACAATTTAATAATAAACTTTATAAAGATTTTTGTTTAAATTCGAACTAAAATTAATAGCGACGTCAACTTATTATATAAACAATAACGCAATATTTTGTTACGTTAATATATATTGTATCTTCTAATGTATGCGTTAATATTCGACGTTATTTTAAGTTAATAAAACTTTTTATTTATTAGAGTTTTCGTTTTCTTAATTTCGAAGTATTTTGTTAGCGAGTTATCGTAATATAATTTAAGAAATTTCTCTTTAAAAAATACTTTATTTAAAATAAGAATTGCGTGAAAAAAAAATAACATTTTTTTGTAAATTAATTATTCTTGTTTAGTGCAAACATTATGCGTATCGTTTAACATTAATTGTTCTCTAATCTTAAGAATTGTTAAATTTTTATTTTAAAATTTTTTAATCTTAATTAACAATAAGAAGAAGAAATTTTTTAAATAATTTTTTTTTGTATATTAAGCAAACATTACATCGACGCAATTGCTATGTTATAACGCTTTAAGCAATTTTTACAATTTCTTTTTTGTTATTTTAATATTTGTAATCTTTTTATTTGTAAATATATTGTAAGAGAGTTTTTTAAATAATTTATTATTAAGTTTCTTAATTACGAAAGTCTTAACTTTGTTTTAGAAGTGCGAAGATTGCACTTTAACAACGCTTTAAGTTAATATTAAGATTATTTTAATAATTGCAATTGTAATGTTTTTTAACTTATTTTAAAGAATAAACAAGTAGATTTTGTTATTTGCATTTCTCTTATAATTAAGTTGTTAAAATAATTTATTTGTAAGATTAATCTTTCTTATGCGATATTTAATTTCGAAATTATATTTTGTTAAAAAGAGAATTTATCGCATTTAATAATAATTTAGCGTTGTTATCTTTATTAAGTAACGCAAATTATTATAATTTGTTAGCACAATAATTGAATAATAATTCTCTTTAAAATAGTGTTTTTATTGCTTAAATCTTGTAACAATTGCGAGCAACTCTTAATTATAAATTTCGTATTGTGTTTTTGCGAAAATTATTTTTCTCGAATAAAATACAATTAAGTGTTACGTTATTTATTTAACTTCGTTTATAAAATATATTAATTAAAAGAGAATAATAATAATAATAAATTCTAAAACGTTTGTTTTAATATAAATGTAATTTTTGAAATCAAAGTGCATTAACATAAGTGTTCGCGTAAAAACAAAAACAAGTTTCTTAAATGCTACTACAACGTTCTTGTTAAATACAAAGACTTATTTTATTTTTCTTGCTTATTGTTTTTTAACAACTTTTTTAATGTTTAAGTAATTTTTGCATAATATTAAACAAATTGTTTATAGAAGTTTGCAAATTTTAAAAACACTTAAAGTTTACAAAAAGTAATTAATTTAAATTACGTTATAATAAAGTTTACACAACGCAAGTTTATCAACACATTATAATTGTTTATAACGTATTTCAAAAATTTAATTAAAATTATTATAAAGAAGCATTTTAATAACTTGATATAAAACTTATATAATCGCTAGACTAATCGTTGAGCCAAATTATAATATTATCTCTTTAGTTCGACTTGGCGCCAAGATCGAGTCGCGACAATTTTTTGAAATCGAATTGCTCAAATTAGTTTAGCGCGCTTCGCGCTAAACTACTTATAGTAATCGACTAAACTACTTTGAGCGATTCAATTCCTCGAATTTTTTTTGACCTAGATCTTAACATTTGTACGTGACATTTCTAGATCAACGCGATTAGTCTAATAATCGCAAACGTTCAAAAATTTAACAAACGCAATTTTAGTACTTCTCTTATGTCTTTAAGTAAATCAAGATATTGTCGAGATATATTACACAAACATAATTAATTAACTCTTGCAATATTTTATTAATTTAAGATTAAAAAATAACTAGTGCATTCGTTAATTCAAATAACATTATTACGTATTTGAATAATTGTATTGTGTTTAAAAAGCGATCTTTTATTTATTATCTTAATAAATGCGAATTCGATAATAAATGTTCTTAAGATTTAACTTTGTAAAGTAAACAATATTAATTAGACGATTTAGCGTTTCTTTAATTAAAGATAAAGAACATTTGTTCTTAATAATTATAACATTAAAATTATAATAGTTAATATACAATTTCAAGTTATTATTGCTTTGTGATACGAACAACATTAATATATTAACGAAGCTAATAAACTTACGAATCTTGTCTAATGTCAAATTCTTTAAAAGATACTCTTGCAAAATACTTAATTTTTTTTGAAAAAAAAATATAGTAATTCGTAAAAAGACTCTTTACTTAATAGTAAATTGTTGTTTTTTTCTCTTTACAATTGAGAAAAATATATGCATTCTTTAAATTAAAAACGTTATTATAGTTTTTGATATTTCGCATTTTTTTTAAAATATCGCGTAATTAAAGTTTCTTGTTTGCATTAAAATTACAACAAATAAGAACAAATATAAAAACAAGTTTCTCAAACTTTAAGAAATCTTTTAGAAATTTTAACACAATTATTTTTTTAATAACTTGATAGCGTCAAATTAGCGTATATTAATTGACATATAAGTTTGTCTTTATTATTTAGAAAAATTCAATAATAATATTGTATACAATATTGTCGAAAACGTAAAAAATTTGCTTCGAGATATATTTACATTTATTATTATTGCAAATTTTGATTTTTATAATATAAAATTTTACAAATTAAGTCTTTTAAATTGTAAATACTTTTGTTTTAATAATAAGATACTAAATCTCTTTAAAATATTACAACTTTATTAATCGTTTATTAATATAATTAACGTAAACGTTTTTATTAAGAAGATCTTTTTGTTTGTGTTATTTTGTATTAATAAATATTAACAACTTTGTAAAAAGTATTTTTGTTTTATACTTTTAATTTGCAATTGCAATTACGATTGTTATAAACTTATCTAATTTCTTAACTTATTAAAGACTTTCTTAATAATAAGTTGCGATAAAAACGCATTTTAAATGTTTATTGCAAAGTTCGATCAAAAGTTCTTTATTATATTTACTTGCATTTTCTTAAAAGATTTAAGACAATTTCTTGTAATATGTTTCTTCTTTTCGCAATTATAATAAATGCGTTTATCTCGCACAATATTGTTAATTCTTCTTGAGTTACGAAAAAGAAACTTGTTTGTACTTTTTTAACAATTTGCTATTGCAAAGACGTTGCGAGTTTTACTTGTTAACATAATTTTTTCTTGTTTTTAATTATAAAAACTTTTTCTAGAATTGCGAGATTCGAAGAATAATTTTCTTTTAAAAATTTTATTTAGTATTTTAAATCTTAAGAATATTGTGTTCTTTATGCGTTGCGTTAATACAACAAACGTTCTTCTTATTTTAAGAATTTAAATTAAGTTGTTGATTTTTTCTTAAAGATTTTTTCTCAATTTATGTAAGAAATAATTACGTTATTAATGTTTAATATATTTGTCAAAATTTGCTTCGAATATTTTTGTTACAAATTGCCATGGCGCATGAGATCTATCTAGCACTTCTATTTAATTAAATCTAACGTTGACATCGAGATCGTCGTATTGATCGATTTGCCCATATATTTGTCTTTGGCAATTAGATAGATAAAAAAACAACAACTTTACTTATCACATTATGCATTTTGATCTAGTGACTCCTAACAATTGATAGCTTTAATCATGTTAACGATTATCTATTTTCTATCGATAGACTTGCTACAATAGAATAACATTAATAACAAAGTTCATTTCGTCTATTAATTGCAAAAGCAATATCTAGTTATCGTGTTAACATTTAATTTTCGTAAAATATCTAGTTTTTACGAAGCATTTAGTTATCGTTAACGATAAAGACATTAACATATTAAATATCTATAATATCGAATTAATCTAAATTTATTCTTAAACGAATCTTTATTTTCACTTTTCTACTTAAGAAGTTCGTAACTTAATTTAATATATTTGTCTTCTATATATTTTACGATGATCACAAGAGCTTTATTGCTCATCTACAATTAATTTACGAAAAAGAATTTCAAAATAAACTTTAAGAAAAGAAAAATCATTTGTTTAAGATTTACAAGCAAAAGCTTTATTATAAGTTACATAAATAGCGACTAGTTCACAAGCAAAATACGCAACAATTGTAAGATCGTCTTGACGAAGTCGTTATTTTAAATTAAATTATCTTTATATGCTTCTTTTTTATAGTTATTAGTATTGATACGTTTTTTGCATTATTTACAAAGTTATTTTTATGCTTCTTTTCTACTATTACTAGCATCGATACGCTTTTTACATCGTTTGCAAAATTGTTTGTTATTAAAATATTTACGTTCGCAATTGCAT
>JAABUO010000180.1_pt1 | contig 167258 bp, 166 predicted proteins | sample 5559291 | NCBI WGS metagenome assembly JAABUO01 (sample SAMN10711878, study PRJNA513372) | rock metagenome | isolation source: Antarctica rocks | place: Antarctica: Victoria Land, Finger Mt sud
GTCCCTCTCTTCCTCGCTTGTTCTTATTTGCACTACCCTTCATCTCCATCCCCAAAACTCTTTCCACCCCCGTCCGACCCCATCCCCAAGCCCCACAACAAGCCACAACCTCTTCTCGCAGCCAAACGACTTTTTTTCGCCTCGGGAAAAGAGGGAATGCTGAAGTGGAAAAGTGGGAGGTTGGTGAAGGAATAGGGGGGGGGTGGAGGTTTGGAAAGGGATGGAGGAGTTGGATGGCTGGATGGGGGGTGGGGGGGTGCAGGGTTGAATTGAAGTGGCGGAAGGGGAAGGGGGGGGTCTACTTTTCACAGTAGAAGGGGGCTTTTGGGGGTCGCTGGGGAAAAAGGAAAAGGGGGAAGGTGAGATTTGCTGGGGGGCCGCTTGAGGGGGGGGGAGTGGTATATAATCTTGTCGAAGACGATAGCAGGAAGTCAGCTATTTTTCGTCCGAGCACATGATTCGACACTCCAAAGAACAACCATCCGACTGACTCTTGAGAGGGAGAAATACCCGACCCAGACCCCCCCCCTGCAACCGCTACCCCTTCGTAGTCTGATTGTTTTTTTGGGGGGGGGTTCCAAGGGGCAGATCTTAAAAAGAGGGAGGTTTGCGGGTGCCAATGGGTGAGAAAGAGCTGGCAAGGGGGAGGAAAGAAGGCGAATCGAGCTTGCGTTGAGAAAAGATCGTCCATTTTAAGGGGGTGCACAGGGAGGGGGGGGGGCCGGGTATTGGTGCATTGTATTGGTGGTGATGGTATGATGATAGCTGTATTTGTGGAATGGGGCGATGTCGATGTGGTGGAGAGAATATGTGCTTGATTGCAGGAGGAACATACTGAGTACGAAGAACCCTCCACCGCTCATGCCTGTTTTGAGTGTGAGAGGGGTATTTTCAAGAAAAAGGTGAGCGAATGGATGGGCGAATGGTGAGAAGACGGCATTGAGGAGCTTGTTGCGTAGGGAATAGGATGACTCGGGATTGTGTTAGAAATCCCCCGAGGAACAAATGCCTCAGCGCAGCACCGCCCTCAAGCACCGTAACTCACGCCCTGGGTACCTAATGCAAGCTGACGCCTCCTACCCCCTCAGAAAGAGCAATGGTAGATGTTCACCCAACACCTCCCCGTATCCGTAAAACCCCTTTCCCCCACGAAACCCCTCCACCCCTCTCCCTCATCACCCCCCTAAAACAAAAAATCCAAACAACAACAACAAGCCGCCAACCCCAACAGCCCCGCACAGAGCCCCTCCCCCGCACCCCCCTGCTTCTGCCCGCGCCCATTCGCGTAATACCCCTGCGGCGGCGGAGGTTGCTGCCCGTACATCATGCCACCCTGTGGCGGTCCATACGGGCCTTGTTGCTGTTGCTGGTAGTATGGCTGTGGCTGTTGCTGTGGTTGGGCACCGTAGGCGGGTTGGGCGTAGGGTTGTTGGGAGCCGTACGGGGCGGGGGAGGGGGAGGGGGAGGAGCCGTAGGGTTGTTGGTAGTAGTCGGTGGCGCCGGGGGCGGGGGAGCCGTTGTGGGTGGGGGGTGGGTAGGAGGGGGGTGGAGCGTCCTGGGGGAGAAAGGATGTTAGTTTGGATGTGTAGTGGGAAGAGGAGATGGCACATACGAATTTGTTGGACATCGTGGAAGGGTGTTTGGTTGGTGTTTGGTGTTGACGGATCAGAGGCGAGCTGTGCTTCTGCTTGAGCACCCCCTCTGACAGCTTTTGTCTAACCGATTGATTGAGGCACAAGAGTGGCGACGATCCTCTGCTTGCGGCTACGCGATAAGCTTTGGGAGACGAGATGTTTATCAACTGCGGGTACTCTGGTATGTATTTCCTTTCCAAGCTTTATGAACTACCGCAGAGTAGATGATAGAGGTAATTAAAACCGTACGTGGATCGAGATGTAGTAGTCGGAGTACTGAAGTAAAAGAAGTGAAAGTTTAGATTTTGAAGAACAAAGACGAAGTTGAAGATTTGGTGAATGCAGGGTGGCGGAGCTCACGGTTTTGGGAGCCGCGTCATTTGTCAACGCCAGTGAGTGGTGGCGGAGGTTCGGTTATGCACTGGTGGTGATGTTATCAGATCTTAGTATCAGGTATCTTGCTCATCAAATTACTTCGCATAGATATTCAGGGGATTACTTGTGATCCCACTCTAGACCGAAAATCAATTACACCAACTGGTCGCTGTGCATTTCTGATCTGGCATCTCTCAATTTATGTCCATGCTAAGCTAAAAATCACCCATGCCGCCCAACTGCTCCGTTCAAACCTGGTTTCCCCAAATCGAATCCAGTATGCTCAAACGATTACAAGAACAGCATGCCTGAGGAGCTGTGTCCAGTTTCCTCGTAAAGACATAGAACGCCTGATCGCTACCCATAGATGAGCTTTCATAGGTCCGGAACGCCGTGCTGTATCCATACAACCTCCTCCATCTCCACGGTCGTTGTCCGTCAGTGGTAGATACGAAGTCTTGTTAGACCTTTGTCGTCGTGACTCATTGTACGTGTTACAAGTGTCCCCAGTAATTCCGACGGCCGTAGACCAGCCAGTCACATCACCTCGCAGACGTGTTGGAAGCTCGATATCAGCCAATGAACCGAACCTTCAATGGAATATGCACAGTGGAAGACACTTCGAACGAGGTCTTCCTCTTCATCCAGCCATGTCCTATCTCCTACTAACCTTCCTCAAAGGCTTACTCCCCCCTCCAAACGCTTCTGGATCCACCGTTCGATATCCACTTTGCCTTCGACTCCCCCCGGACCGCCTCGGTGGACTATGTTCTTCAATTACCTCCACAATATCATCGCCTTGCTCGACGGGAGGCCTTCTCGTTTCCTCTAATATGACGGTTTCCCTTCTGACTTCCCTTTCTCTCCGTGGCGGGCTTCTCCGTGGCGGGCTTCTTCGTGGCGGACTGCGCTGTCTCGTTTCAATAATCTCGCTAACTGATTGGCTTCTCGAAACAGTGCGGCGAGGCGACCGCGACCGTCGGCGGACCACTACCTCTTCTTCTCCTGAAGCGGAGGCGCCTCCCATGTTGAAAGCCGTGTATATGAGCCCTAAGATGAGAAGGAAGCCGCATACAGAGCCAAAAACGATTCCGACAACCTCACCCGGCGGGGGTCCAGCATCCAGGCCGGAGTAGGTGAATGGAATGAGAGTGGGGTTGGCGGGGTTAAGCTGGGGGGACTGGCGGCGAAATATTGATGAAAGTGGCTCATCGAGAGGTTGTATCGAGTGGTCTGTTCTCGTAGGAAGAGTATCTGAGGGTGAAGAGAGCGAACGCGAGATGAGGTTCGGTATTGACGGGAGGAAGGAGCGAAGCGCGAGCGGGTTGGGTGATGAGAATGGTACTTCGGATTTATGCAGTATAGGAGGCATTGCGACGAACAACGATGTTTGCCTCGAGTCTGCTGGCCGACACTATTGTGCTGTCGAGCGTTGAGTCGAGTCGTTGCTGCGTGTAGCCGCGGCAGTGACGATGTTGTGACGTCGCTCGAATCAAATTCGATGCGCTCGATAATCTGAGAGGATTGAGGTGGAATGATTAAACGAGCGACAAGAAGATGAATACTCAGAATGGGAGTACCAACTGTTAGATGGTGATTTGCGCAATAGAATCAGAACAGCATGGTGGTGAACGTTGGAGATCTGGCATCCCTCAATGTCATACTGCCAAGACTTTTTCTCTACTGAGTGGCTGGAAGGTTAGGTTGTTGCCATGGGACAGTTTGTTAGGTTGATTCGGCTGGAGCGGAAATAGAAACATATATGGAGCTAGAGGAGGTTGGGGCTAGCGGTCTCGGTTAAATCTAGTTTCTATCCGCGTTTTAGGTACGGAGGTAGCGGAGATTGTTTCTTCGTCAACGCTGTTGGGCAAAATGTATATATTAAACCAGTGTTGCCAACAGTTTCGTTCCCGCCTCTTCGTAACACGAGTACGGAGGTAGGGTTTACCTTCAGGAGCACAGAGCAGTGAACATGGACGGAGGTGCTATTGGGATGTCACCGAGAGAATATCACGTCTGTGGCGATGATACATTCGTAGAGATGGCGAGGTACGTTGGGTGATAAGTATCCAGAGGGCGTCAAAATGTGTACGGTTCGGGGCATGCCTTGTTCTTAATGACAGTCGTTCATGGCATTTCACACCCTGTTCCTCTCTCTCTCTCAAATCTATGATGAGAACAATATTACTTGACCCGGCTGAAGTTACTAAGGTAGTGCTGTGATGATAAAAACTACATTCGCACATCCAGAACTCCAAAAAGAAAAAACGCTGCCTCTTCTCATATCTCTAATTCTTTCAATGCCCCCTTCCACGGATACCACCCGCTCAGCGGTCACTGTAAGATGACACGGCTGGGTACTTCCTCCGATCCATCAACATGAGGTCCATTCACAATGTCCGCAAGTTTTCCTATCGTAATCCCAGCTGTGTCGTGTACGATTCTTACTGACGTAGTGAACTCGAGCCATACTTTGCTGGGGGCGGGCTTAGCGATGAACATGTCTCGCCAAGATGTTGGTGCTCGCAAAACTCTGTCTCGGTCTGCAAGCTCTATGGGACCTCGGATGCCATCGGCGTGCCACTCGAACCACTGCGCCGTTAAAGGGTTCCGGGTCCAAGGGTGCATCCATTCCTCATCACTAGCCACGTGTGCCCTTTTAAAGAGCTTTTCTTGAATTCTATTCGACGTTTCGATGAGATCTTTCCATTCTCGGCATACCTTTGAAGCGCAGGAAAGGAGATCCTCCATCGGTAGCTGCAGTAGTATATTCTCCATAATTCCGTCTGGTAGTCTGTCCATTGTTGGAGAAGGGAAAGGGGTCAACAGTTGTTGTCGGGGGTGTACGAGATGCAGAGTGTTGCTGTAATGCTGTTGGCCACATGAGAGGCAGGGCATTCATATACATCCACAAACAAAGGACCATGTCCAGTTGCGATTCAGAGACATCCATCTGAGCAGACTGTCTCTGTTGTGGGAGTCTCAAAGCTTGTGTTCAGGCTCTCGTTGAGAAAGAATAAGAATGTCTCGCCCAGACTGAAACCACCAAAGTTGAAGATTCTTCGTTTTAGCCAGAGACATTTAGACTATTCAGAATCTCCGACGTTGTGGACAAATGGTCCATATTGGCTGTCGTCGTGACTCGAATCTTCTCCGGTACTGCTAGAAATGAAACTATGGTGACTAGGCGTTTGCTGTTCAAGCGTTGAATCCGACTCTAGAGGTACCTGCGATAAAGGCTTGAATGTATCTAATTCTGCTGTAGGTTCTAGAAGAAAATCCGCACTTCCTACATTAGGTTCGCCATCGACAATGACGACCATGTCGCCTTCTTGTAGAGCCTGGATCTTGTCTTGCGTATAATCTTGTCCACCGTCTAGCAAATCGCCTGGGTTGATCAACCTTTCCGTTTCATCCTCGCTCCTTTGCAAATCCTCCACATATTCTGCGGGCTTCATCTGGGGCCTTTCGCAAAAGCCAAAATCAGACACAAAAGGCCTGCCAGAACTGGGATCCCACCAACCACACTTCCAACAATAATTACGACTGGAAGCCAATTATCAGGACCTACCAATACCCAACCTTGCAGAAGCACTGTCGAAACGAAGTCGTCCTTTCGACCGCATTCATCCCACTCCCTCGGAATGAAGCTCGCCATGTTCGGTTAGGATGCAATCAGATCTAGTCTGCGATTGAACTCTTCCCCGAATCGAGCCTGGAAAACAAGTTCCACAGCTGTAATATTCAGAGCATTCGTCACATCCCTCGTCAGCACAATCTGGACAGTCTCTTCCGTTCGATTTGTAGCCGAGAAATCCACATCCACCCGTGGGTACTGGGTGTTGAAATATGCTATACATACCTGAATAGGATTGTTCCAAAGTGTGTTCACATTTTGGCCGATTCGTATACCAACACTGGGTACCCATCATTCACGCCGATCAGGTTTCAATAACATCAGAATTTCACTGGGATCGCCGAGCGGGAAAGAGCACATGCTCATAAGGCTAGAGAGAACCCCTCCCGTCGATGTGCCCGATGAGCGGCTACATACATATAGCCATCATGGCCTGGTGGGTATAAGAGGTCAAATTGATTTTGCGCTGATGCTAGCTTAGACTTTGGAATGCCCAAAAACGAGGTGGGGGATGGTAAGGGCCTGCCAAGAATAAAGCTCTTGGTAGCGAGGAGAGTCGAGAGGATAGCACGGTCTTGTTGTTGAGGAGAAATGATGAACTTGTCTTGGGATGTTGAGAAGTTGAGCCATCTGTATGCGGAAACGCCTTTGGCCGTTGTTGCATAGAGAAGGCTAGACTGTCAAATTCATCTGCGTCTCCATAGACGTACCAAAGAGTTCGGCCATCGATGGGGGGGGACAGTTGCTCGTCATATCTTGGATACCCATGACGAATGATAAATGGACAACCAGGACAGTCGAACTTCACAGCCTCGCTCCATGGTATTGATCTTGGCAGCAGGTACCCCCTTCTGAAACATCAGTTGGTTCGGGCGGCAAGTAAGCTGCTACAGTACATAGCTGTATATGCGAACGTCAGAAGTGACACCAAGAAAGAGAATCCGCATCGTTTTGGAGGGGAAACATATAGGATGAAAGAGGTTGTAACCACGCGATAATCCCATATAGACGAGGGGAATAGGAGAAAGGGATTCTTTGAGTTGCCGTCATGAAATATATATTGACATGACTTGTAGAAAGGAGGGAGCTGATTATTCGACGGCGGTTTGAACGCCCTTGGTGAGACACGGATTTTGCGGGGTCCCAAGGCCGTGTTCTGGCGTGGTTCACGAGGCATAGCAAGGAATATGACGCATATAGATGCTCAGGTATTCATAAGACCTTCTAACCTTGACCCTGAATCTATACGGGTAAAGCAAGACAGAGGAGCATTGGCGGCATTACCCGCTCCTTGAAAGAAGAAATCGCCGGAATAACTCTACAGCTTTTACTTTTCCTTCTCATTATAAGCCCTTGTTTTTCCTTAGACCATCTCGCGCACCGCCTCCTTAGTCACAAAGGTACTGGTTTGCGAGCGCGGTATAGCTTCTCTGGACTCGACGTCTTTTACATCTTGCAACTCATAATTCGCTCGTCTTGAAGCAAGCTTCGCATCCGACTCATCTAGGTGTGCCGGTGTTTCGCCATCGGAAATACGTGTGTGCGACCATGAGGCGTGCGAGACGTGATTCGAACGCAACGATCGAAGCGAAATGATGCTTCGGAGACTCGCGAGGATACGCTCTGGGGAGGTCTTGTTTATGATGGCCCAGAGCGATGGCAGATTTACAGCTAATAAGCTGAGTCCGGCTTCGAGATTGGACCAAAAGATCGTCTCGGTATCCTCCACTTCCTGTGTGTCAGAAAAAGATGCAAACAGTTGAGAGCAGGGGAACTCACAGCGGGCATCAGCGGTAAGGCTGGGACCATCTTCGCATGTGTCAATACTGTATTCAGCACTTTTGGCGAGTGAAGGGAAACGCTCACTGGCTACAATCTTTAAGTAGATGACCATACGCGCGGCACTTGCCGCGAGACCACTATGATAACCGTTATTAGGGCTGGAACATGGTCTGCGGATGCAGTCCTCACATCAAAGCCAGTCCAAATACGCCAGTAACAGCAACCTTTCGACTCACGGTCGTATGTAAGGACCAGATCTAGAAGCAAAGTCATTAAGAATATAAGGGACCGGAAGATGCCTGGTTTCACCTTGGGTAGAGGCAACATAATGATTAACAAGTCAAGAATGAAATTTGAAATTGCAAACCCAGTTTCGAATGGAAAGGCGTAAATACACTTTGCAATGTACTCGTCGACATTCGTCCAAAGCGCAGAAATCTCACTACCGCATTGAAGACCATTCATGATAGTCATAGCGATTATCCATAATACTGTTACGCATATGGATACCAACATGGTGATGTCGAAGAGGGTGTGTTTGCCATGGATGCAGAAAATCCGACGGTAGAAGAAGAGGGCTCCCAATTTTATACATCCTAATGCGGGGATCTGTATGAATTGAAAGGCTTCCAACAACTAGATAGATCCCAATCATTATAACGAACAGCCAATGATTAGGTTCCTAGAATACTTGCCTGACCTTCGTACATCGTATCATCATTGAATGCTTTGGGATTCGTCTTTTCTTCTGCGCTGGGTGTAACATAACCCCAGACTCGTCGCTTGACGCCTGTAGGCCACAGCATAAGTTCCTAGCGCTCCGTGACATGGAAATGGAATCTGTTCACCCATTATAGCACATATACACATCCCAATGAACAACATCTGCCGGACAGCGGATTCTTAGCACGTGATTGAGATTGTAGCCGGCATGAGCTTGAGACCATTTTGAATTCGAGCCATGTTAGAACTTACTAGAGCTGGCAGTATGATCCAGTCGTCCGTCTTGACTGGTGAGTCCTGCTTCCTTCGCAGCCAAAATCTTAAAACAACAGCCACAACGCAAATGCCAGGGAGTACAGTACTCAAGGCAATGAGCCCTGTTGGTGAGGTTGACTGATTCAACGACATATCGCCCGATGTGACTTGACGTTAAGAAATGCACCAAAGAAATGACAGCAGGAACAGTCAAGCAAGAAACATCGTGGTCTCAAAAACGATGGACATCGTAGTCAGTAGGATTTGTCTCCAAGCTGTGCCTCCCATGCGCAGCAAAAGCAGGGAGCCAAACCTAATAGCTAGGGAGCCATTATGAGGGGATTGTTTGGACATCATTTCCAGTGTACAATCCGGACAAGATTACCGGACGGTGAAGACCCATAGCGATGAAGCTGAACTTTAGTCTTGTTACACTGCATCACTTATGCAACCCTTTTTGGGCAGAAAAGGCGAGGCCAAGGCACCCTACCGATGTCCCTGAAGGAAAGGTTGCCAGCCCTTGATCTTTTACCGGACAGAGTTGCAGAGTCATGCGGTCCAAGGGGAGTCTTAGCATTTGACTTCGAAATTTGACACGGATATCTTGCTTCATGTTGGATCCGATCCAGTCAGTAATAGTATGACGTTCTCCTTGCAATAGGCAATGCACCTAGGGCTCGAAAAGGTAGGTAGAGAGCAGGCTCGCTGGGAGGTGCAGAATGCAGACCCGTACATCCACTTTACACCTATGGTTGATCAGTGAAACGAGAGAACGATAAATCATAAGTGGATATCCGTGAGACAGGAAGCTTGCCACTACTGAAAACGCTGCCAACCGTGCCGTTCCGTTGTCTAGGTACCGTAGACACTTTTACCTTACGATCCCCTCCCGAATATATTTTCATGGACTTCAGTATGACGGCTACTCGTAACAAAGTATTATTGGAGGGCGCACGGTGTCGAAGGAATCATGAGCACCCGCTTGATACTTTATCACCGCCCCTGGTCTTTACTCGGTACGAGCATGGCGCTGCTGCAAGACCTCGCAACGTACAGCGCTTTACCGAAGATGCATCTCGAGAGAGATACGCCGGTACGCCCATGCTGTAGGAGTGGGATACGATCGACGTGCTATTGTGTGTACCGGCCCTGACCCAACTCCATATCGTGACTTTGCTCACAGCAGGACCTCGTCTGCCTACCATTAATAAGAGCGCAAACCTTTTCCATTCGTACATCGTATCCCCATCACAAGAGAACATCTATCTCTTCAGAGACCTCTCCATCAATAATTCCAAATTTCTTACTCGACCTTTTCCACCGTCAAGCCTCAGACATGTACTTCAAGCTGTCCATCACCATGGCGCTCATTGCGCACCTTGCACTTGTGATGGCCCTCCCCGTGTCCGGTAAGTACAGCATCTGCCTTCTACCGCAGCAAAAAAAAACAAGGCAGTAGGGAGCTGATCGCAAAAGACGCAGAAGTCCGTGACACTGCAGTTATGTCTGGCGAGTATGTACAGAAGATGAACGCCGATGAAGGTTATGCGGGTGACCTCGATGCTCTTCGGTATGTCGAATGCATGGTTGTCAAGTTGTGATATACAGCTGACTTTACAATTCTTTGGTTCGTTGTAGTGTTTAGGGTGCTTGCCTGTTGCTTGCAGCAGGAGGTAGGAGATCTTATATGGAGAGGAAATTGGCCAAGCGAACATGAATGTGGTCCATTATGGTGGCTGAATCCAGATTAGGAAGGGGAAGCAAGGCAAAGTATAGAACTTAGATATTGTACGGAACAGAATTGTCTATGAATGTCTTGCTGTTATTTCGTAGTGACACCTCCTATACAAAATGTGCCGTGCAGATATACCCATTAGTCCAAGAGTATCGTGTTACACCCGTTATTCATTGACATAGCCTTAATCACATGCCGGGACAATGTCAGGAAGAGTATTATTGAGAACAGGCTCGAGTGCGAATCTAACCATGCGTTTGGTACAGGGAGTCCTGGTGATCCACGATGCTTGCTTCCTATGCAACCTGGAGGAAGTTCAAGTATATGTGATTGCTCAAGAACAGCCAAGAATAATCAAAGCCAGCGCAGCGCCTCTACTTCGGCCCCAAGGCTTCCCATGGCTTGTTGCCATCGGGACAGTACTTGAAGCGGTCGCGTGGAATACCGTCCTCGGTCGTCGTACCAATCTTGTACTTGTAGCACGCAGAGTGTTCCACAGCCCACTTCTCCAATCTCCCCCAGTCCTTGCACATTCTGACCTGTCCGATTCCAGAAGAGGGCGCATCCGAGTGTGACTTGGCAAGTCCCGTGTATCTAGGCGTATCATCGGCATTGCAAATGATGTCTTGCCTGAAAGCGTCCAGACAGTGGTTTATGTGGCTAAAATGCAAGCTCTGCGGCACTTTGTCGTGCATCTCCACAAGTGCTGTGCGTAAGATTGTCTGTGAGGCTATTAGTAAATGATTGAGGGCGATGGAGGCAGGCGAGGGAGAGGGTATACAAGGCAGTGTAGGTTGTGGTAGCCGTGGAGCAGATAGAGCCCCTTTGAACTATCCCAAGGCCACCGTTGCGACGGGTGAAGTTCTTTCTCGGCTACAACATTATCGCTGATGGCAATGACACCAATGTCTGCGTCCACAGTCTTCCAAGCATTATCCCAAGTAGTCCTGTTGTGGCTGGCGAAGTCATTATCATGAGTCCAGGCAGTTGGGACGTTGCGCTCGAGACCCGCTGCCGAATGTCAATAAACGACAGTGAATATCTCACAAGCTCGAACAGAACACTACCGTATTTTGTTCTGCTCGAGCATGAATTGCTAGATGGTGCCCTTATGCGTTGAATAGCCCAGAGACAATTCCCCGAGAGTGAAATAACAAGAGCAATAAACAGAACTTTGGGCAGAATTGATGCTGAGTTCAAGAACTGCTGATGTTTAGGGCTATAGTGAGGTACTTCATCTTTATATATACACTCTTCTGGTACGAGCTGGTATTCTTTCGAAGCCATAACCACCTCATGGATTCTTATGACGCTGGGATTCGACAGGGAAACCGTGGAAATCGTGACGAAAATTGCTCATAGACTATGAGATAGACGGAGTATCCCTCGAATAGACGTGTACGCAAGATTCTAAAAGTTTATCTTCATGCGGTACAGTAGCCTCAAGATAGTGATTCGCTTGACGGAAAAAGATAATCGCAAAGTTTTCGATCTCGTCTGTCGGACTAAGACGATGTCCCTTTCAATAATAGAGGGTGGAGACAGTGCAGTAACCACTGATGAGACTCTGCAGATCGTTGTCCTCATAGGTCGTGTGGAGAGTTCCATACGTGGGTTCTATTTGATAGCCTTCTGTGCCTCATACTTTGTGCATGCAGTCACATTAAGTGCGTCATCATGCTGATGTTACGTCGCGGGGTTGTCCCTTGAAGGAGTAGGTGCCCCAATCTTGCCGGTAGATGCAGACAATTAAGCTAGTCTGGTCGAATATCTCGCGATTGCCAAACGTTTATGACGTGCATTCGCTACCTCAGCGGCTCTCTCTGGATAGAGGCAAATATTGTACGCGCAGCAAAGTAGCTCCTATCTTGCAACGAGAAAGCAGGCAATCAGTGGAAAATTTCATACTTCGCAGAACGATCCCAAACCAAATTCATTGCTGGGTCTTGTAGCTCGTAGCACAGCTTCAGACTTTGCGGCTCTAGAACGGTAGCATTTCGATCCACAAACATCACTCTCCTCTTGCATCCCTAACCATTGTCACTAAAGACATACTTCCCATGTCCGGGAATCTTCCCTTGTCGACATAAGTGTGTGTGTCGATTGCACGGAAGTCTTGCTTTTCGTAGAGTCCATATTGAACAGCAATACGGCTAGCTTCTAGCATAGCCCGTGACCCTTTCTTATCCATCACAGTAACAGCCCAGTCCAATAACAGCGTTGCTGCGCCTTCTCTCTGGCGAGAGGGATCTGTGCCTAAAGCAACCAAATCTATGGAAGATGAGAACGAAGCCGTTCGATGTTTGTATATCCGTATCAAACAAGTATGCGTGAACTTACAACAATAAGAGCCAGGCACCTGCAATTTCTTGAACTTTCGCCGCCGGTCGTTCTTTGTATTGAAGAGCCACTCCAGCCATACCCTTTTATCGCCATCCACGTGGGGAAACTTAACGTCACTATCCTCCGCACCCGAGAATGGATTCCCGCCGTATATTCGCATTGTAGCAAACGCACAGATCTGCCCGTTTTGATCGTCGTATACCTTCGCAACTGCGACTTGAGGGTCGCTGAACCCAAGCGACGCTCTGAATCTGGCCGTGTTTTGAGAACGTGCGGAAGGATCTAGCCCACCTGGATACAGAGCAACAAAGGCGGGCTCGTTGATAAAAGCTTTGTACTGGATCTGGAAGAGCGGATCATAATCTTCGTCTTCAATAAGTTCGGTGACAACGAATGGCATGATAAAACAGCGTCTCAGAAAGGACGAGTATGGCCTTCTCTAGCCTGACTCAAATTGAGAGCACCAGCTACTGTAGTGGCCAACATGCAGATAATTGGGAAAGTAAGGATTCCGCAGAAGTGACACTAAAACAGCATAGAATGATAATACCAAGGTATCTAAAGCGACAAGGGATACCGACCAACAGTCGAGCAGCACAAAGGAAAGTTAGGATTGCCACCAAGCAATACAATAAAGAGTTCTTGCAACAACACAAACAAAGTCAGTTGTATCTTCAATAGTATCAACTCAAGCAGGACCCCGCGTAAGGTACCCTTTTTAGCTTTGTGGCACTAGTGTAATGTCCGATCGTCGTATTCAGTTTCACTCACTGGTGGTCTCGGCCGTAGTAACAAGAGGTTCATAAACATTCTATTCACCCAAGTCGTAATCGTAGCTTCGTCGTTCTGGGACGGTTCTAAATTTGTATAGGTAGGAGTCGAACTTTGATCTAGTAGAAGTATTACATAGCGAGACATATAGTGGATATGAATGCTAAGATATCCACAAGACCTCTAATCTTAAGCCTCACTATACATGTTGTAAAGCCAGGGGAGCCGGAGAACACCAAAGAATGCGAAAGCCATGGGGCAGGCTCATCATCCAGCATCAGCGGGATTGCCTGCTCCACCAAAGAAGAAATCGCCAAACAGCTCCGTCTGAGCACCCTCAGACCAATCGTGCTCAGCGTCATAACCAAGATGCAAGCCGGAATTCCCTTGGTACAAGGCCATGCTCTCGTCATTCATCGCTAGGAAGTCAAATTCGTTGGAAGTAAAATCGTAAGGATCATCAGGTACGTTGGCAGCCGTGAAAGGTGCGGTTGTATATAAAGATTGTGATTGTTGTGCTGGATTGGAGAAATAATCGCGCTGCTGGGCTGTCGTGTTTGAGCGCTCTTGATACTGAAGCGGCTGCGATGACGAAGTGGGACGAAAGCCAGGCTGCGTTGTATCTGAGCGTCCGTCTATGCTATTACTAGAGGAACGGCCGTGTTGGGGGTTTTCAGGGTAATGAGCTTGAAGATTTGTGCCAAGCTCGCGAGGTGACCGCAAACTTCCCGAGAAGTCTTGTTGGGGTTTGTCATTCCTCTTGGGTGTGGGAGATTGAGTTTGATCGTGGTCAACTTTTGGTTGGAAGTCTAAGTAATGATTGGCTGCTCGTAACCCAAGCCCGGTAGTAAAGAGGCACATCTTCAACGTTGCTTTGCTCATCCGTTCAAGAGCATCGCGACATGCTTCTGCTGGCGGACATTTACTCATGAGATCACCGAGTATAGAAGTTGCTGCTTGGATAGTCGAATCAACCTCTTCGTGAGTCTAGAAAGTGTTCAGTACGTCCCAGTGACTTGCACAACAGTTTACCCACCAATTGGCTGCGGACAGATGACGAATGCCAGAGCGCATAGAGGAACGCAATACCTAGGCTCATCAGCTGGTATTTATAGAGAGCACATTGGAAAGCTTACCGGCCATAAATATATGCACGGTTGCTAAGTATGTATAATTCACCAAATGCACTCGATGCAATTCACGATAAAGTTCCAAAACTCTTCGCCCGGATACAGCAAGCTTAATGTAGATCTCCTCTTCGTCCTCTGGTTCTTCTCTATCTGAAGTTGGGGTTATAACATCCTCCGAAGGGTTGAGCTCTCCTGAGAGAGTTGGTGGGACGCTTAAACTCTGCCTGTACAGCATGATCAATGCCTGCCAGTAATTCAATTCGAGAAATTGTACGGAGAATCCAACTGCCGTGTGTTCCTGTAAAGGTGCTTCGTCCTTCCATTGCCATAGCCGATGGTCGATATTTCTCCTCCAGTCCCGGAAAGAGTCAAATGGCTGTAGAAATGAAGAAGTCGTTTTGGAATGCATGTAGGGATTTCGGTGCCTCGTGTTTTCATACGCCTTCTGAGCTTGCCTATACTGTAAAACATGTAAGATTTCAGATTGCAGTAGTCGAAGCCGAAAATAGTGATGCGATACTCGCTTGTAGCTGGCGCCGTTAAAGTTGTGTGACGATACCCTGAAGCCGGAGGTCGTAATATCGATGTCATCAAGGATGGATGGGAAGTCTGTAAGGATGATAAGTACTGAAGCATAAAACCACGACATAAAGATTCTGGGCCTACTGGTAGTGATGACCTGATCTGTAATCCCAAAAGGCCGTCCAACGCAAGTACTTACAAGCCTATCGAAAGAGTATACGCACCACCACAAACGGCGACGAAGATCACGAATCCATTGGCGTCGACCTCGTTCCTCGGCTCCGATGTCATTGTCCGTGGGACCTGATAGACCTCCAGCTGCCTCCATGGCCACATCATGCCCGTTTTCTGGACCGGCATTATCTCCATTATTGTCGATGCCCGATCCATCCTCATAATGTAGACCTAGGTCAACAGCCAGACGTACGGCGAATCCAGTTATGTACCACAACCCAGGGGAGACAGGTCGTAGGAGTGCAAAGCCTGCAAGAAGTAAAACCGCCTGTAGCTCTTCCAAGCCTCCTCCAAACCCCTGATCGTTCGCGGTCGTAGAGCCTAGAGAATCTAGGTATTTGACTGCAGATGCATGGTACTCTTCCGGTTCTTTCTGCTGACTAGGCAGTTTGCGTTTCTCAGGGACCGGTGAAGGAGACTGTTGTTTAGCCGAACTTGCTGACGGCCGTGTACTTGAGGCCTCAAGAATGATGCCCGCTCCGATGGCAAACACGATGTTTAACATGTAAAGCTCGCGTGGCGACTGCCCTCCAATTTTTGACGCATAAGCTCTTTCGAACAATGTCATGAACTCACCTCGGTGCAGTATTGGTATCTGTGGGTTTGCGTGTTCGAAGTATAGATTGACCAGACGCAATCCAAGGTCCCTATCAGGAAACGGGGCGGGTGTGATAGTAGGCTTCGACTGCAGTCTCAAAAATTGATCCCTCTTGGACGTTCGACTGGCCGCAGCCGCAGAGCCTATCGATCCCGGCTTATTCACCCGCGTCCCGTCCCTTTCAGTGGATGACCCCGACACAGAGCTCCTGACGGCCGCAAACACCACCCGAGCGAACGATATGCCCGAGGTCGAGCCCAAATAGCGTGGATCCGACGCTCCTTGCACGGACACCATGCCAATGTTCGAGGCGAGATTGTTCAACTCATCCTGCTTCTTTTCCCATGTTCGCTTCGATGCATCTGCATTCTGGTCGTCTGTGTGCCCATCCCTTCTGCTGTCTGAACCATGTCGCGCAATCGATCGTTCTGAGCGTGGAGGAAGGCCTGTTGTATGTTCGGTAATGACTTTCGCACCAAGATCGAACTCCTCCGCGGGCGAAAATGGAATATCATGCTCCGAGAGCAGGATTTCCAGGTAATTCACTCGGCTTTCGAGGTAGTAGACGTACGTTCGAGGGATCTCCCTCTTGGTGAGGGGGTCAAATCCCACGCACTTAACGCCGGCCTTTTCGCACGACAAACAAGAGGGCAGCTTCTGATCGCAGCGGTTTTTACGCTGCCTGCATCGATTGCAGGCTGAGACATTGCGAAAGGAGATTGACGCAGCGGGGATTGACGGCGGCACAGCCGGTGGTGATGATGAAGCCGATATCAGCGCAGGCAAAGTTCTGATCTCATCGGAAGAAGATGCTGCTAGCCGAGGACGTTTATTGCTCGTAGATTTCATGGACGACATACAAGGCGTAGATCAGGTAACAGTTGTGACAGTTATACATCATATAGTCATGAGGGCAAAGTTCACATGATAACAATTGCGAATGCTTTTCGTAGCTAAGGCTTTCAACACATCTGCACGATGTCTTGAGCGCCCTTTTAGGCTAAGGTAAGCAGGCCGGGCGTCGTACGGAGTACTTGAGGGGGTGCTCGCCCCTGATAACAGCCTTGGCTTATCAGCTCATCGCTGATTTGTTGCTCCGTATGTTCGAGGAGGGTAGAAGACGAAGGGTGGGGCTTGTGTTTCCCCAAGATAGCTATTATTTTATTGCAAGATCTTGAGTTTGCATTTCTGAGATCAGATTGCCGCCGCCCGCTTTTCGAGACCTTGCTTTCTAGATACGCCTGGTAATTATAAGAAAATGAAGCGGATCCATATTTAAGGAAAGGAAATTAGATATAACCCATATAGCAGCGAGTACTGTATCTCAACGCGCGACTGAGAAATTGCCTCACAGAAATCCGCCGCCCCAATTTGTACCTCTAAAACCCTAGTCTATGACACCAGCGCCAAGCTGTGAGCTGTATCGGTAAATTCAAATCAAGGTATATGATACTATGGAAGAGTCATGAAATCGTGCTCACCGCAAAGTGGTCGCGCTTGTCCGCGGCGATTAAACCTCCGGTTACTTTCGATCAGGCGATAAATACGGTCTCGTTGTGGTGAATGCGCTTCCAAGAAGTTCTTCACCTGAGCCGCTCGCCGCTAGAATTGCGGCATCGACGGCCTTGGGATCTATAAGTGGCTGGCTGGAGCCAGCCTCTTCGTCGTTCACCTCCTCTTGATCCATCCGTCCTTTGCCTTCTACCATCCAAAAGCTTTCAATGGCACCGAGAAGGCAGATGAAGCCGCTGGCCCACCATGCAAACCCGGTGTAACCGATTTCTAGGCCCAAGGAGTGGATGAGGCCAGTGACAGTAGGTCCAAGTGCTCGCATCAGGCTTGCCGTAGATGCCGAAACACCGTTAATGACACCAAGGACCAGCATTGAGGGAGCAGAGTTTGTCAGCAGTATCGCATTTGCCGGAAACGCGAGGACTTGTGCCGTGATCTTCCACGTAAGGCAACAGTAGATGGCAAACATCTGTAAGCGTTCCGGAAGGAGAACCAAGTAAGGGACCAAGAAGTAGAGGATAGGCCATGATATTACGACGAAGCGGAAGGTATTCAAGCAACCACAGTGGCGAACGGCGAGCGGGAAAATGACGATTTGGGCCATCATCGAATAAATACCTTGCAACGAGAGCAAGAAGCCTATGGTCTTGGAAGACAGAGCAAAGCCACCTGTAAACTTAAACGGGAGCGAGGGCGGCTCATGCGAAATCGGTTCGCTAAGGAATACTGGCATTAATTGGTCAAATGATATGGAGTGACTGCGAGGGTATGAGCGCGGAAAGTTCACTACGACTCTCCCTCCAGAGCACTCACTAAGCTAGAAGCCCGTAGCCTACTATGTTTAGAATCACCTGTTTCGTGAATGCTTTTTGAGCACCGCGTGGCTTGCTCTGTACACTCTTCTCGCTGTTGGTCTTGTAAACCATGCGGTCTGAAATAGGCGATTGAGCCCGAGATAAGCAGTTCCGAGGTGATCCCTCTCTCGTGCAGTAACCTGGGGGCAGATCGTCCTCTAGCAAAGAACAAACTTCTTCCACGTTGGCTTCGTCCGCTTTCGCGAAAGAAGGTAGTTCCGTTCGAGTTTTAAAGAGGTTCAAGATCCACTCGCCGACTTCGAGGCCTATGTCACGTCTATTCTTCTTCTGTTCGTGAGTCTCCTCGAGGAAGAGGATGCCAATCAAGACGCCGAGAGTTAAGATGACTGCGCAGACGAGGTTTGGAAGTAAGAAAGGATACTGGTCAAAGAGAGTCCCTCGAGAGAACCAGTTTGGATAGCTCACACATGGTTGGGCTAAAGCGCCACCGAGCGCTGGACCTAATATAGATCTTCACAACGTCAACAATCCGGTCGGCGGTTACAGGAGCGCGTTGACCTACCCAATGCACCAGACGAAGGGCATGATCGAGTAAGCGCGAGCTACAACGATTAGTATTTGAGCCAGAAAAGCCGGCTTCTAACTCACGCTGATGCTCCTTCACAGTGACAATCTCGGCTACAGTGGTCTGGAGAACACCGACGTTCCTGTAGTCTTCCTGTGAGCTGACGTGTTCTCAGGATGCACTGGGCTGGGGAGTTTGAGTCTGCACCCATTAAGAAGTCCTCCCAACGCACGACCAACAAGAGCAACCGGCAAACTCTGCGCAAAGCCAAACACCAGCATACTGAGCGCCGTACCGGCCAAGCCTGAGATGAGAATCGGCTTTCTTCCCACCTTGTCGCTCAGTCTCCCCCAGATGACGCCGGTCGAGAATTCGGCGAATGCAAAAGCCGAGGTAACCATGCCGGCATAGACGGCAATTTGACGATCGTCGGAGGTGATCTCGAAGGATCGGATCATGTAATAGACGTATGGGAAAATGGACATGAACGCAATGGGCTCGCATATCCGGCAAAGCGCTGTTTCAAGGGCCTGAATGTTAGTCTTTGAGTGAAGCATCGCTTCCGCTGAAGGAGATGAGGACCATAACGTTCATGCGATTTTGGGAACCATTTGGCGCCGAGGCAAGCACCGAAAAAGGAACGTACCTAAGATGAAAAGCTGTTGCGTTGGAAACGCCGGTGTTGTTGCACCGCTCGCACCTCGGCGGCCACGTGCGAAGATGGAGGGAAGCATGCTTGTTTCACTTCTGTGGTGTTTTCTCGGACGGTAGAACTGACGCGCTATCGCCCCCAATATGACTTATAAGAGACGGGGAATTGGGACCGGGGACGTCGATCTGCAAGGCGTGTGTGCCAGCCACTATGGCGGGACAAGGACCAGAACCAAAGGGAAACACCGAATGCACGTCAGATGGGTTCAAGCAGCTGCGATCTCATGCGTGCTGGACTCAATGCACAACCGGTTAAGCCAAGTGTGAAGAGGAAGGGCCGATTGATTACATTAGTCCTTACGTGCTGCGGAAAGAGAAGTTGACATGGCAGCAAGGCGGGTAACAGCAGAGAGTTCGAAAAGACGGTGACAACAGTTAGGTAGAATGAGGTTTTGGAAAAGAAGCGGCCCTTGGTGCACCGTTGTATCTAGTCTTCCTTCTACTGGCAGACTAAAATGCGTAATTTGGGAAACTCATCATCATCTTGAAAAAAGGGAATGCAATCTTTTTACTGCGAGGTTTCCGGTCACGTTACGGGACACCGTATCACCATCATCATTGAAGCCTTGCTTGCGGTCCCTTCCCAAGCCAGCCTCGCAGAAATGATGCTATACTTGCCGTACCGCAAGGTAGCCAGCTTTCGTGCTGCGTTCCCCCCATCGCCCATTGTACAATTCCGTTCAATTCGGTCGCCCCGGTAGGCTGGGTCGGTGGAGACATCTCTGTCGTCAGATCCCCCTCGTCCCATGATCGTGGCGATCCATCCTCGTCATCCTCGTCATTGCTACCCACGGTGGACGGTGGTACCAAACAGCCAGACCCGACAACCCAGTCGGAGTCCCCCTGTAGTGGCGATGTTACACATTTGTAGCTCCCAGGATCCACGTCAGGGTCTGATTAACAACCACGCTAAGCGACTAGCGGGGTGCTGGGGACGGATTGCCGGGACATCTTCCACTTGCTTGGCCCAGAGCGCAAGGTACCTGGAACTTCCATCGCGGCTTAGGGAGCTCCGGGGAGCCGGTTCAGATTATCCTTACCTTAGGCCCCCGGGGAATCACCGTCGTTAGCCCGGACATAGGGGTAGCAGGTGGCAATCCATGCAGAGAAGGACCTAAGGTACTTCGGTCGAAAACGAAACGTGAAGAAATATCAAAGCAAAGAAGTCATCAGGCCGCCACATGGACTAAAAACAGATAGCGTCCATTGCGGCGTGTTGCAATGTTCAACGTCAGAAGCACGAATGCAAGCGATGGATCCTTCCATCCTTTGCAAATCCGAGGAGTGTTAGCCCGAGTGCAGAAGAGGTGAGATGCGGGCAACGATTGGTTAAGACAGATGAGAGCAAATGGCGGTGAAAGGGGATGGAGCGGGAACTTTGTCAGCTCCCAGTTGCATCAACGCTTATGGGGCGTTATGGACCCATGTCAAACCTGAGCCGGCATTTGCAGAGGCCAAACTATCTGCCTGACAGTGACATGGAACACTGATACGACCGATCACATGAGCAGACCCGCTCGACACAGTCGGTGGTAAAGTAACCGGTAAGAGAGCGGAAAGCCGGGGACAGGCCTGGTGGTACGGAGCACTGAGGATGAAATGACCTTATCCCCAAAGTCAATAATCTGCGTACGGGTGTAGCTCATCGTTGTCATCACCCGATTGGAAGCAGAAGAAGAAGAGGTGAAGTAAAGTATGATCGTAATAACGAGAACCTTGTTAGGACTCAGGAGGCGACTTTGTGATACCTCATGTACTCAGTACCTTAAACCAAGTCGGGTAAGTGTTGTTCTGTTATTCTGTTGTAGGTCCCTCCATGCCTTTCGAGCGGATGTCATCCTTACCTACCGCCATTAAGGTTGTATACTAAGTGCAAGTACCTAAGGCAGTAGCCTGTAATGCCACGCGGTCTTGCTGTTGATGACCATCGCTCTTCAATCACCCTGCATCAATCCATCAGCCCTAAAGTCCACAGTGAGATAGGGCTTGCTGGACCTCAAGGTACCTACTTTATGGATCAGATTGGAGAAGTAGTCGGCACTCTACACGTGAAACCCTCGTCCAGTTCTGTCTGGTGCAAGAGAAGTGTCTGTAGATGGTTGACTCGAGGTAGTTGGCACCACAATCGGGCGCAATCTTGGTTCCGGCGTTGTACTTGGCTGACAAAAGACAGCTGCTAGGTGTCTGCTCGTTGCTGCATATGACCCGCATCGTTCTTCTTGGCAGCACGGCTTGCTGGCGAGCGAGGAGGTTCCGTATCTGCGGGCCTATTGACGAATGAGGCGTTGACGCTCTTCCCGTACGCCTCTGTTGCCGTGCGCGCTCTCTCTCTCCTGCTAAAGGTGGCGGCCACGGAGAAGTTGACGGTAATCATATCTCGGCAGGGGAGCATGGTGAAGGGGACGTTGACGCCTCTAGGCTGCAGGTGATGTGTCCCTAGTCCTAATCAAAAAGCCCGAGGCTCGAGCGTGGTACCACACTGCCGGGTTCGTTTCCCACCGTCGCGGCTCAACACGTGAATTACTATGTACGGAAGTAGGTATGTATTAACATCAGGCTGTCATAAAGTATGTACCTCCCTACCTTACCGCCGTAAAGTAGGTACTTCTATCATTCTATGTCTTCCGCTACTGGCAATCGTCCCCCTGATTGGGTAGGACCCATCATCCTGCCGAGATCCGGGCTACACAACGTCCACTTGGAGATCCAGATGCTGCAACACGTTGTTTTGGAAAGATCTGAGCCCCCCCCGTACGACGTGAGAATGACAGCTGTTCACTCATATGCCTCACCCTACCTACATCGCTATATCAGATGTGATTTATGCGCGCATTCACACCCTACGTGTTACCAGAGAAGCCAATGAATCCATATGTGCATGGTATCCGATACGGAGAACATCATGGGTTTGTGTGACCACCGCACAGCCTCCACCGTGCTGCAGCCCAGCTCATGCGATCTACTACTCCAGGCACAACCAATCTCCGTATATGCAACTTCTGTCCTGCCAACCCGCCCAAGCTGAAAGTCCTACCAGTTGAGACGTGGATTACGCGCTCTGCCGGTTTCCAAAAGGTTGACAGCCAGCCATCATATATTGGTTGAATTGGTGCCTGCAACACTATCGGTGTCCGCATTTCTTCCGCCATTCAGCTTCTAATGTCCTCCTGCCTGCCTTGGCATTTGCAACGGTTTCGTTAATCAGAACCATTTGCTGCGTAGTTTATGCTTGGGTCTCCGCTATGATTCGTATTCCGAATTCGCCCGTACCTTCGCTTCCATTTCCCGTTTCGTACCCTTTCTTCCTACTCCTGCTTACCTTGCAACTTCCGTCCCTTGTCTATCTTCCCGTTCACCCAATCAAAGACACTGCTAAACCAGAGCTACGTTCATCGCTTTACTCGGAAAGTTCATGTACGAACAAAGTTGGAAACTCAAGGTTAGGTTCAAGAATCGCATGACTTTCTTCAGCTCCAGGATATGTTAGCCCGACGCCTATATCCGGCAGCCGGCAGCCGGCATTGAATCCAAACAGGGACGACGAAGCCGAATGAATGTCCCTAAACTTGAGCTCTACGGATCCTAATTTGGCCGCTGTCACATCTGCGGCAATGGGTTCGCCTAAGATGGCCTGAATGCAGCACTTGGGATACCCTCTGCCATAATTCAACCGGTGAGCCTTCAGATGCCAACGAGGAGAGCTAGAGTGTCTCCGTTCTATGTAGCACACGACCGTCCGCCCCATACACCTAGGCTGCCTGTAGACAACTCATGTGTCCGGTGTTCGAAACACTTAGAGTAGCTTAGTTCCAGCATGTTAAGCTCCGTCCATATTGCTGTCAAACCCAGGCAATCCTTGATGCATCCTGCGGCACAGGGAGCCAGAAGGACTTCTTCGTTGGGGCGCTCGATGGGTCAGACACGCCTGCCGCAAGAATTGGGGCGGCCAACTGGCCTGAAGTTACCTGCATGCGGTATATTATCATTGAACACCGCATACCTCAGTCGCTGCTGTGAGGCAAACTATTACACGTACGGATTCCACAAGACCTCTGGATACATAAGCCAGAAGGCTTTCCCCATAGTGGGGCTCTACGGTTTAAAGGTCCCTGCTGCGAGTCGCCTTGATTGCCTGACCGCCTGCTCGGGCGAACTGTGATAGAGACAGTATGAGCCTCACAGACTGAGGCGACTAAGCTAGCACGTGTCACTCTGCAGAATACTTCCTCACCGACAAATATAATACTGTAATCCCTTGCAACAGTAATACCTGATCGAACTCTACAATTACGCCACCGCTTTATTACTGTCTATAAAAATACGTCATGACTAAAGTAGAGGACGGGCGTCATAATCCCTGATCTCTTTCGAAGCAGGCTGATTTCATTCGGTACTCGTGTGATAAGGCACAAGTATGTGCGCCCATATCTCTAATCCCTTCTCATGACATGATGAGTTCGAGCAGCAAGAGAACTCTTTACGGTAAGCACGCTAGACCCCTCAGTATATCAAACCCACACAATCCCATTCCGCATAGTCCGTTCAACTACAGCGTAGACACAGCGTCACACAACCCGTCTCTACGCAGAACCCACGCCAGCCCTCAGCAACCCAAACGCTAGAGTCGGAGAATCCACAGAAGTACTACGGAATATGCAACAACGAGATTCCGCTTCTGCGATACTGTGCTTGATTCCCATGCTCCCCTTTCGCAGGCCTGATTCGAGCATACCTATCGGCAAAAAGAATAATAGACAGCCCAAGCAATCCCCCTTTCCCAAATAAATACAAGGAGATAGAAGCTTCTACCTAATGTCGAAAGCAACCGTAACGACTTCCACGTTCCCAAAAGCCCAAACCCCACATTCCGAAAACCACCCCCTTGCCAAATCCCCACAATCACCCGCTCCAACATCCAACCCCCTCACTACACCTCCACATACAAGATAAAAAAATCCCGTGCAGCACAAAAGTGCTTACAAACCCCTTTTCCCATCCAAGGTACCTACCTTACAATATCTACTCTTAGCTGAACCCGTTTCAAACGATTGTACATATCCCCTACCCGCTTCACATATGTACCAATACTTCCAAAACACGAGAGAGAGCAAAGAGGAAAGAAAAAAAAATAACGAGCAACAGAGAATTGAGAGGAATTGGGGCGTTGCGAAAGCCTTTAACGTTTTTAATGACACTTGATGAAACCGGTTGGATGTGGTGGTCCGTTGTTGTTGTTGTTGTCGTCGAGGTTGTTTGTTTGCTTCCTTCCCACATCGGTAACCTTTTTTTCCCTTCTTCTTTTTCCAGTTCCTTGCTATGTACCTCGTTACTTTTTGAAAGATTACCTACCTAGGAAATGGGAGGAGCCTCTTGTTGAAAAAAAGGAAAAATTCGTTGTGGCTGGTTTTTCTTCTCTTATTTTGGGGCTGATTGTGCTTGCGACGGAACTGGACAAGGGGGGCAAAAAAACTAAGGTAGGTACCTTTTGATGTTTCGATGGCTCTGTTGCTCACGCTTCCTTTTTTTACACACAGCCAGCTGCTGTTCCCGCAAACCTCACCACCCCTGGTGGTGCTTGCGCGGATATCACATCACAACTCACAGACAGCATTGCGTTTTGCAGCCAACTGCCTTGGCTGTGTTCCATTTTTGTAGTTCCTGTGATATCTAGTAGCTCTATCTAAAGCCAGATCAACAAACTTCATTGCCTGTATCCCCACCCCTCCCCACCATCAATCACCCACCACCTTGCCCACTCGTGTCCAACCCCCCGGCTACGCTCGTCCCGAAAAATTCCTCCTTGGCATTCACTCCCTTACCCGGGCCTCTAGCCGGCACATCCGGGTCCAAGCCCGCTTTGCCGATGTTCTCCCCGCCCTCGTCGTCATCGCCGGAGACGGATCTCTCTTCGATGAGGTCAACGTCATCATTGGGGGTTTCGTCCTTGGCGTCTATATTCTCATCTTTCATGACGCTGTCGTTTTCGGCTTCATGCGGTCTGGTGTCCCGGAGGAAACGGTCTTTAAAGTGGTCCGTGAGCGGCGAGTCATCGTTGAAGAGACGCAGGAGCATGGCTTTGCGGTCTTCTTTGGGGAGCATGAGGTTGAGGGAGTGGAGGGAGCGCCAGAGGGGGAGGGTGATGCGTTCGCTGGTGTTTATAGATGTCAGTTTCTGCTTCTGCACTCATAGCGGAGAATCGATTGGAAGGGTTACCTGAAGCCATCATCGCCCTCGCTCTTCTCTACGCGCAGGACGCAACAGCCCATTCCCATATCTCGCAACCGTTCCCCAATCTCGCCTAACTCTTGCCAGCCGTTGCCGTCGACTTTGGGAAACATTTCGACAAGAAGTTTGCGGAGCGTCTGTCGCTGCCATAATCGGACCACTCGCTCTTCCCCAACCCATGCTTCTAGAATCGGCAGTCCTTCCGTCTGGATCCTCCATTTACAGACCCCAACCTTCTGCACGTCCTGTTTTACAAACATCTTGATGCCGCAATGCACAAATTTTATCCCTTTTGACTCATTTTCTCTCAAGATATCTCGTGCAAGAGCGGAAGTGTAGTAGATGGTTTTCACGGGATTGCCCAGGGCATTACGGACCATGAACCTGTCGCGTGGAAAGTGTGGAGAGAGGGAGTAGAAGGCGTAATTGGCTTGAAGTTCTTCGTGGTCCGGGGAGAGGTATTTGAAGGGTTCTTCAAAGGCTTGGTTGGTGTTGCGTTTGGGCTGCTGGCCAGGATTTCCTACGGGGGGTGCTGGTGAGGGCAAAGTAGTTATCGTCTCAGGACGAGAGATATCTAATTGCGCACCCGGAGGTGGAGGGTAATGAACTTGGCGGTCTTCTTCCCCAGGGGGTGCGGCTTCGTCGACTTCCTCACGGAATTTGGGACGTTTGGTGGCCGCTTGTGCATCGGCTATGTCGTTCAAGGCTCGTTTTTGGGGGGTGACGGTTTCGCTTGGTGCATTTTCTCTATTTTGTCGCGCTGCTGCTGAGAGACCCTCTGCGTCACCGTTTGCTCGAGGTGGTGCCAGATCGTCTAAAGCGTCGATCTTCTCGATAGGGTTTGTTGCATTGAGTGGCCGTGCTTCGATCTCATCCACAGTAGCGATGACCGAGGGTTTTGGCTCAGTCTTTTTGATGTTGGCTTGGGGTTTGGCCTTGATTTCGATCTTCTTCTCCAGCACAGTGATAAAGAAGCCTCCTGTGTCTTGCAAGTGTGGATATACACGCATGCACCTATCCAGTGGAATTCTCTCGTTTGGGCTCATAGGTGGGAAAATTCCTTCGATGAGCTTCCCCAAGCCCTCAGGACCTTCTTTCGCTCTCGAGTCCTCGACTTCGGCCCATGTATTCCATATCTTGCCTTGCTTGTCCATGACCTTCCAATCCTTCAGACCTTGCCGTCTTTTCAGCTCCGGAAGTGCATCGCCACAGTCGACTACATCAACGATCGATAGACCACCACAACGATCAATCGCGCTGGCAATTACTGCCTCATTCTCCACAGGGTTCATGCTACACGTCGAATAAACAACTCGTCCTCCCACCTTTAGCATCTGTAAGGCGCGGAACAGAATCTTCACCTGCGTGCTGAATAGTCCTATGCCGTTGCCCGGATTCCAGTCTTTCCATATATTGATGTTCTTCCGACAGGTTCCGTCGCCAGAGCAAGGCACATCCACTAGGATGCGATCAAACTTGAGATATCTGTTCGGTGGGGTGGCTCCTCCGTGACTGGGCTGAGATGGCAATTTGATTGAAGGGAACATAGTAGCATCGTGATTTGTTACAATCAGATTGGGAGAATTTAGACGCTTCATCTGATGAATGAGCATGTGCGCTCGCTTGTAGTCAGAGTCGTTCGCAATAAGCAGGCCAGTTGCCCTTCCATCATCTGACCAATCACCAGTTTTCTCTGCTTCCCCCATCTCCTCTTGTATGATTTCGCCGTCTGGACTAAGCTCGCGCCCTTCATCCTTTGCCATGTTACGAAGGACCTTTCGCGTCCTAGCCTCTTCTCCGGCGTGAACCATCTCAATTAACTGAGCAGCTTTACTACCGGGTGCAGCACACATATCCAGAACAATCATTCCAGGCTTGACGCCCATGAGTAGTGGGGGGATCATGCTGACCACCTCTTGTCGACTTATATTTCCCACGCTCGTTTCCGATACCAAGAACTTTTGAAATGAGGCAAAAGACGGAAACCGCCGTATAATATTCTTTGGCGTCGTCATCTGCCAGGCCAATTGGTCTGGATACCATGGTATAGACGTCGGAGGTTCGACTAGCTGGCCATTGTGTTCTATAGATGTAATTTCGGGTATATAATGGTCTTTTAACCTTTGCTGCACGGGAATTGCGTGTCTGATAGTGCTCAGTCAAAAGCAATCTGAGTCATTAATCGATTACATACCCTTTCGATCCTGTAAAGCGGAAGCTGTTCGGAAGGTCTCGTCGCAACGCACCCCAATAACTCTCCTTTTCCCCATCATTTACAACTTCAAGCTCATTATAATACCGTTCAAAGAGTGTATGGGTTCTAGGTATGTCCTGGGGATCTGCTCGTTCCTGTGAACGCTGATTTCCACTGCCTCTGCCTCGACCGCCTCCAAACTGCTATCTATGAGCTTCACAAGACGTTCAAACGATGAACCGGACATACTAACTCTCTTCCCTCCACGTTTACCCATCCTTGATGTCAGAAATATAATTTGGCTGTTCGTCAATTGAGATTCAAGCTTTATTGTGGATTTGTGATAGTCAAGACCTGCCGCTACGGTAAGCGATACCGAGTATAGAATAGCGCGTTTTTGAGTTGATGGGATACTATTCATCACTCGTTGTTCCTCAATCATCCAGGAACTCACCCTTTTGAATCATCGTGAGTGACTACCTTGCAAGCTCCTATATCTTGAATAGATGGCGCTCTATGTTATCCCCAGGTCCGAGGGTCCCCCAGGGCCCCATTACATAGACCAGATAACTTTTTCCTGTTTCTATCATGCCGTTTCTCTCAGATCTTCCAACTCCTCTTCCTGGTCCTCAACTCCCCCCTCTTCTTCGTCACCCACTTCTCCTTTAACAACAAACTTGCAAGTTGATTGGCGTTTTCGCAGCCACGAAAACTCATGGCTGAGTACCAGCTTCTCTATCCTCAATCGAGCATACATACCTGCACTTGGATGCATTTTGTTCTAAGCCTCCGGACAGGAAATCTATCAGCCCTTTACATTAACGTGATTTTGATGGTCATAATACACCCTATATATGACCAACAACGTATGTACTGACAACCGCGATGTGAATGGTCTTTGAAGCAAGCACGCGGTCTTGGCGCCCAATGCCCGGCATGGAAAGTTTTCAGCAGCTGAAGGGCAACGGCCGACGACAGGTCGTCTCCGCTGTCAATCGCCTTATTGAGATCGTTTTCGCCCAGCTTACCTGGACTTGGACTTCGCTCCAATAGCAGGCACGGCAGGCAGTTTGGTAGCCTACAAACCAAAGTTCGGACCTCGGCCCGTTGGTTGTCCTAAAGCCCCGCACTCATGCAGCTCGAAGCCATTTGCGCCCCTGGAATTACCTACATATAATACTCCGACAATAATATCTTCTCTTGATTTATCGATCTGTTTATGGAACACTCGAATTCGAAGCTCGGAAAGACAACATGGCACCGCCGTCAGCAACGACTACCGAGAGTCAAATCAATGGCTCCTCCCGTCCTTCAACTAAGGCACCTCTCGAGCCCGGCTTAAGTGAGCATCAGGCAAGTATTCAAATGCCCAAGTTCCCCGGCCCGCGCGATTTCGCGGACAAGCATGAGGAGCGTGACTTTCTGAAAGGTCGTCTTGCGGCTGCCTTCCGCATCTTCGGCAAATATGGCTTTGATGAGGGAGTTGCAGGTCACATTACTCTCCGTGATCCTGTTGACCCCACCACCTTTTGGGTGAATCCTTTCGGGGTCGCGTTTTCGTTGATGAGAAAGAGTGATTTGATACAAGTCGACCACAGTGGTACCATCATCGATGGTGGTGAAGTGAGACTATTGAATGCGGCCGCTTTCATGATACATGGAGCGGTGCATAAGGCCAGACCTGATGTGGTTTGTGCGGCCCATAGTCACAGCATCTATGGCCGCTCTTTCTGTACCCTGGGCAGAAAGATAGACATGATCACGCAGGACGCCTGCTCATTCCATAATGCGCGTTCCATCAATCCATCGAGAGTAGGACACTGCTGACAGTGCTGACGTACCAGGACCATGTCGTATATGAAAGCTTCAATGGCATCGTGCTCGCGGAGAAGGAGGGTAATGATATTGCGGCCTGCCTTGGGGACAAGAAAGCTGCACTGCTTCAGAACCACGGACTTTTGACCGTTGGGCAAACAATCGAGGCGGCCGTGTTTTGGTTCATTAGTATGGAAAAATGCTGTCATGCGCAACTCATGGCGGATGCAGCCGCTGGTGGAAGGGGTGGTGAGACCAAAAAAATCGGAGACGAAGATGCGGCTTTTACCTATAAGACGATCGGAACGCCACTCGCAGGATGGTTCAGTGCGAAGCCCTTGTTCGACGTTGCGGAGAGAGAATGTGGTGCGGACTATTTACAGTAGCTCAAGAAGTTTTCAAAGATACCAAAAGCGTCATAGCAGCTTTTGGGAAAGAATAGTCATCGACCTGTTTGCATCTATATTTGTGGTTAGCAATGATCCTGATTTAGACTATTGTATGACTGGAATAAGTAAAGACCTGGCATATTGGCTCGAATGACGGGATATACAGGCGTGATCACCGTAAATATCATCCCACCCGAATCTCGGCTGCTTCCGGATCTCGGATCTGTAACTAATACTTTATCAAAAGGGATGGAGCTTCTTCAGAAACAATCTCAGGCGTAATAGAGCCAGTTCTGATAAGATAGTAACCCCTCATCTTTTGTTGCGAGGTCTATATACTCTGTAATGGATGTGAATCGCAGCGATGTGACACCCATCGAGCTGACCGGCGATGTTACCCCTCCCGCCAGTGCAGTACAACAGCAAGAGCAGCTTCGTCCCATCACTAAAGCAGACCAGGTAATTGTTTTGTGAGCCAAAAACCATCAATTAATTCATCTCCTTTCCGCAAGTTGTTTATATTACTTTGTAGAATATGTGCTTTCCTCGCCGTCTTCCAAACTATCGGCCCCAATCTCAGTTACGGCGTATTCCAAGATTTCTACGTCGCGAACAGTAGGACTATCCTTCCTCCACACCAAGCTACGAACCGGGCGTTGATTGCGTTTGTGGGGACGCTTGGTGCAGGTTTAACTTGGGGGGGTTCCATTTATGTCAACCCACTGATGGCGAGGACTAAGAATCCTAAGTGGATAGCTGTTCCTGGCGCCATCCTGATGAGCTTAGGGTTCCTGCTGGCCAGCTGGAGTACGCAAGTCTGTCCATCCTCGTGTATATCTTATCTTTGGAAGAGCGTACACTAAGATCCGTAGACCTGGCATCTTCTTCTTACGCAAGGCCTGATCTACGGCGTCGGTAGCTCATTACTCTATTTTCCACTTATCAGTGTAGCACCAGAATATTTTGACCGCCGCAGAGGGTCTGCAATGGGTTTGGTGCTCAGCGCAGCAGGCCTAGCTGGTCTCGCTTATTCACTGATCATCCCAGTAATGCTCGACCGATTGGGTGTCCGTTGGTGCCTCAGGATCATGGCATTGGAGAATCTCACGGTTTCTTTGCCAATTGCTGTTGCAGCACTGTCAAGTCGAAGTGCTAATCGAAGACCTACGCTTGTCAACATGACGATCGCAAGGAAACCAGCATTCATCTTACAATCACTTGCAGCTTTACTACAAGCCGCCGGAAATTTCGTGCCCATGACTTTCACACCTGAATTCTCAGTAGCACTGGGCTATACAGCTGCATTTGGAGCTGTGCTGCTTTCAATTAATAATGGAGTTAACGCTGTTAGCCGGATCTTGACAGGTGTTCTGGCGGACGCCTTTGGCAGGCAGAATGTGCTCATAATGTCTGTTGTTGGCAGCGCTCTTAGCGTTCTGGTACTCTGGCTGGGAGCAGCGATGTATAGTGCAAAATCTTTATGGATTTCGTTCCTTGTGCTTTACGGCATTCTCGCTGGTGGTAAGCAATGGGGAGCCCTTTCTCTGCGAAGTCTGAGGCTGAACCATATCAGGGTACAATGCCCTCTTCCCCGTGACAATATCCGAGGTCTTTGGGATTCAAGCATATGCCTCTGTCAATGGCTTCGTCTATTTTATTCGTGGCCTTGGGGCAGCGTTCGGCTCGCCCGTCGGCGGAGAAATCCTAGGAGAGTCGAGAAGCCTAACTACAAGTGGTCCAGATACGCTCACGGCTTATCAGTCGCTCATATGGTATGACGGTGCTCTATTGCTAGCCGCCACGCTTTGTGTGGTGGGTGTAAGGTGGTTTGACGCCATTGAGAAGGAACAGTGGAAGTGGAAAGCTTAAGAAATTAGCTGTTAGCACCCTAATCATTTCAGTCGTCCACGAACATACCGCGGTGAGCCCAATGCGATGTCCGCCATGTCCTGAGAAACATGTTGATGGCTCGATGCTCTCCCGCTACAGGATTACCTCGATACGGCTTAGCCTATAGATTTTTAGCGTGATATCTTCTTACACTACATATATCCATTCAGGGTCCAATATTAAAATTTTCGTTACAAGCTACTTCAGCATCACCACTCGCCGCTTCTAGAGAAATACACCTTTCCGCAGCAACATCACAACCACATTCTGTGCGTAATCCATTCTTTCCTGGATTCAGACAGCTGCTCACTACTATTTCTTTACTATAGCTCGTCTTTAGCCCGAGTCATACAGTCAATGCTGAACGCTGTGCGAAGAGGTCCAGCCTCGATAGCCAAAACATTACTTTTGCCCTCAACTTCTAGAATATGTATTACCTCAAATGCGCCTCGAATAATTTACCCTAAAGCACCTCGACTTCAATCTTGCACCGCTCTTCGTGCACTCTGCACAACCTCGCAATGGAGACAGAAAGCTGCTATCAGAGAACAGGAAGAGGAGATGGAAGAGATTGTAGATGAGGCCAACTCGCAAAGACCGCCGTCGGATGCTCAAATCCACGAAGCGACTAGGTATGGCCCCGTCACGAGTTTCAACGAACTGTCTGAGAGAGGGATGGTCTGCAATACTGTCGTCAATACTATAACCCAGGGGATGGGGCTTGAGACGATGACTGAAGTCCAGAGCCTGACCATAAACGAAACATTGAAAGGGATTGACGTGTAAGCTTGATCTTATAGCTGCCTTGAGGAGGTGTGCTAATACTAATATCTTCTGTAGCATAGCACAAGCCCGTACTGGTACTGGTAAAACTCTTGCCTTCCTTATCCCTGTTCTACAGAACATCATCAGAAGGGATCCGAGCCTTGAAAGGCGTAGTGGCAATCATCAAAGTAGAGGGTCGCCTATGGACATCAGAGCAATTATCATTTCACCGACGCGAGAGCTGGCTGAACAAATTGCGGTTGAGGCAAAGAAAGTGACCAGGAATACCGGAGTTATTGTACAGACTGCTGTTGGTGGCTCCCGAAAGCAAGAGGGTCTTCGAAAGATTAAATACGAGGGTTGTCATATCCTGGTTGGGACGCCGGGCAGACTCAAAGATATCTTGGAAGATCCATACAGCCAAGTACGAGCACCGAACCTCAGCGCCTTCGTCCTTGATGAAGCGGATAGACTCCTAGACCAAGGCTTCGCTCCTGAAATACAAGCTATTCAAAGATTACTACCTGATAGAAGTACAGTGGACCGACAGACTCTGCTCTTTTCTGCCACAATTCCTCAAGAACTCATGCAGATTGTTCGACACACCATGAAGCGGGACTTCAAGTTCGTTCGTACGGTGCGAGAGGGAGCGCAAGAAACGCATGAGAAGGTGCCACAGAAGGTGGTAAATGTAGGAGGTTTCGAGAATGTCATACCGGCCGTGTTAGAGCTTTGTAAGAGAGAGATCGAGAACAACCCGAGTTTCAAGGCTATCATTTATTTCAATGCCACGGCCGATGTCACGCTTGCCTCGCAGATGTTCGCGAACCTTCGGAACCCGGGACAAAGCCTCTTCCACCAGCATCCCCTTCATCCGGCAAAACAGTTCTCCATACATGCCAGGTTGACTCAGCAAGGCCGAACACGAGCAGCGGACTCTTTCCGGCGCGCTGATAGTGCTATTCTGTTTTCTTCCGACGTAACTGCTCGGGGAATGGACTTCCCCAACGTGACACATGTCATTCAGGTTGGCGTCCCATCGTCACGAGACACTTACATCCACCGAATAGGTCGCACGGCTCGAGGAGACAAAGAGGGCGAAGGCTGGATCTTCTTGACCAACCTTGAGGTCCAGGAAAACTCAATGAGACTCAGAAAGCTTCCACTAAAGCCTGACACTTCCCTCGAGACCGCCAAAGTAGACATGACAAAAGATGCGCAGCTTCCAGAGGATACTGCTAAGATTCTCACACAAGTAGTTGACGCTGCGAAAATGGCCCCTCGCGGAGACAAAGTGGCGTCTTATTTGGCAACTCTTGGCGTTTACGGCTGGGTAGCAGATAAGCAGCAGCTTATAGACGCCATGAACAATCGAGCCAAGTATCTGTGGGCCATGGACCCACCGCCGGCCGTTGGGCGTGGATTAGTTCAAAAACTCGGTCTGAGTCGTCTACGAGGTGTTAACATTGGCCATGAGGAACGAGACGGTTCAGAGTCTCTATCAAGGGGTAGTTATGGCAATTCAAGTGGTGGCTATGCAGTAGGTGGTGGTAGAGGAGACCGGTCATCCTATGGCAGCAGCGATCGTGGTGGCGGATTTGGTGGAAGCCGCTCATCCTACGGCGGCAGCGATCGTGGTGGCGGATTTGGTGGAAGCCGCTCATCCTACGGCGGCAGCGATCGTGGTGGCGGACTTGATGGAAGCCGCTCATCCTACGGCGGCAGCGATCGTGGTGGCGGATCTGGTGGAAGCCGCTCATCCTACGGCGGCAGCGATCGTGGTGGCGGACTTGATGGAAGCCGCTCATCCTACGGCAGCAGCGACCGTGGTGGCGGATTTGGTGGAAGCCGCTCATCCTACGGTGGTAGCGATCGTGGTGACAGCTATGTTGGGGGCCGCGGTAGTGGATCCTCGCGTGGTCGTGGCGGTTTTGGGAGAACGAATGATCGAACCGATTCCCGACGTAGTGACTACTCTGGATACTCCCGAGAAGGTCGCGGGGGTGGTTCTGATCGGAGTTTGGGGAATCCGAGAGATGGAGGACGTGGAGGGCCCTCATACGAGCGAAAGCCGTATGAGAGAAGGGAGTAGGATCTTTTCAACTAATCACGGCTCCGAATACATTGCAACAATTTCAAGTTACCTCTCTCTCTTCTACATTTGTATTTCCCCAAGTCTTTTTCCATCTGTATCATACTTTCCACAGCTTCTGGCATTTGCCCTGCGAGGCTGGTAGAGTCAAACCACGGTAGGTGCAGTAAACAGATGGGTCCTTGGGACCGGCGATCAAAGATGGCGTTAGTGATGCTTTTATAATATTTACCAAAGACACTCCACACTCCATTATCAGTGTCTTCGGAAATGCTACGACATTGCAAGCTCAAGCTACCTCTATGTCACAAGGCCCCGTGAGAGCGAAACCTTCTCTAATTCTACATTATGTTAAGGTACTTAAAATTTCTACCCCATTAGCGATTCCATTGTCATAGCTTTGTTCCTTCTACCAACAATACCCTGCTGTAGAACGTTAACGTAGTCATCGCTTCCCCACAAGCACTCAAATCCTCTTGAACGTCGTGCATTGATTTGTTGTCCCTACGTGCTTGAGGTGCGAATTGGCATAGATATAGTTTAGAATGTATCACAATAGTAAATAGATCTGCCCTAGCGAAATGGAAAAAACCAACCGCTGTCAAAAATTAGCCGCGGCCCTTGGCGGCTACTATTGCACTGGGTAAGAGGTCCTATTGTTACGGAGTGGAGCTTGGATCGTGAATGTCACATAGTGGAATAGATATAAGAATGTTTGCTGATTCCACGCGTGGAGAAGCAGGCAACGCTTGTCTTTCCTCATCCGTCAAGGCCCGATGCGCTTTCTGCCAATCCCACCTTCCCCCTCTCGCGACCCAGCGCAAACACTGCTACCATTAACATACACTCTTGCTACGTTTTGCAATGCTAGCTCAGGATAAAGACAACAAAATAAGCACGCTATCCTATAACGCTGTTCTGTAACATGCTACGAGCATCTCGCGAATAAATAAACGTACAAACAGATGGCTTCCTCCAAAGGTCCCCCCAAGGGGAATCTCACCTTTGTTGACCTACCTCTCGAGACACAGGAGGCAGTCTTTAGTTATGTAAGGTTCTATCTTCGGCGAAGTGAGCTCTCTGATCGGTGATTTCCAGGTGAATGGGAAAGATCTCCATAGCCTCCTCCGGGTTTCTAGACACTTCTTCAGTCTAGCCAGCGCTGAGATATATCGTGATTTGGATTTCAACTTCACCACCTCTGAGGCTTCAGACCACAACGCCATGAGCTCACGGCTGGCAGATGCGTTGCAGACCATCATTGCAAGTGAGCATGACTACGCACAATACATCAAGAGCTTCCGTTATGGGATATCTGAGGGGAATAGTCATAATGCCCTTTTGATGGCGCGAGTCCTTTGGGACCCAACGTCAGATCCATGCAAGATCCTCAACACTGCCATGCTCCTGATGGTAAAGCAAGCTGCGATCCTGGAAAGCTTCCAGTATGTCCTAGACCAACTATACTTACGGGCAGGGAATGAGTTGCAATAGCTAACATGAGAGCCAGTTGGGACATACCGGTTGAATTGAATGGAGCTGTATATCAAGCTTTACATAAGATCATGAGTCTACGAGACTTAAGGATTAGGCTTGACATTCAAGTGTCCATGAAAACGGTTGTACACCAAACGTCCCTTCCACCAAATCACCCATCAAACACCGTGCCTCCATCAATACAGCTTGCTCCACCGTACATCTTCCCACTGGGGACATCTCATAGCAATCATTCACCAGCAAAATCTCTAGATCAAAGGATCACAAACCCCACGCGGCACGATTATTGGGGTAATGGTCGGGTATTCTCTCGTTTCAAAAACCTTACAACCTTGACCCTATTGGGAATATCCGATCTTGATTGTCTTGCTGAAATTGCTGGCTGCCTCAAGTCATCGTCGGCTAGTATGAAAAGCCTTGCACTATCAATATCCCAAGACCTTGCTCTCAAATCCCGCAAACGGTCGGCGCCGAATCCTACAGTCGATGAGCAATCCGAATCAGACCCTGATGAAGATGAGGATATATTGGATGCCTCCCAGCAGCCTACCACTACTAAGAAACAACAGGTCAATGAAGCTGATATTCGGAGGGAGAAGATCGCTCAAGAAGCTATCTTAGCCAGGATATTTGACTTGCAGGACGTCTCCATGGAAGGGAAGAAGCTGGAAAAAAATCTAGCATTATCAGCCAAATCGGGTGCTTTCGAAGACCCTGACCTCTTCACACAGGATGCAAAGATTATGATGAGAGAGCTAACGGGTTGCTACAAACATCTAGGAGGGTCCGAGGACAATGACCGGCGTAGAGAATTCTTGGAGTTGACGGTAAAAGCGGCGGAGAGATATCTCAATACTCATCCGAGGAAGGATAAGAAGCCGATCAAAGATCCAAGCAAGCCCGCCGCTCAGACATCTAACCTTCCATCCTTGCCATCATTGTCTGTACCACCGGGCTTTGACATTGGGGATTTTGGGATACCCGGTTCAGCTTCCGCTAGCTCATCTGCCCACTGGTTCCTAGGCGGCAACTTGCCTTCGACGTCTTCCATGACATCTAGTGGACCTTCGGTAGCTGGGAAGCTCTTGAATCCTGATGGTACGCTTGTGTCAGACTCTTACACACCACCCAGCCAGGGCTATCCTTTGGGATCTACAGGATCATATCCTATATCTCATAGCGTTCAGCCAGTGTATCCAACAATCTATGGTGCTCTCAGCGGCCCCCCCAAAATCTCAAGCTTTAATAAAGGGCCTTATCATCATTCTCCTATTAAAAAGAGCGGTTTGAGTAGCATGCTTTCCCACCATCCATCAATTTCCAACGGAAGTACTTCAAAAGATTCGTGGAATAAGATGTTTCCTACATCAGACGGGACCAATCCGGAAGGACAAGAGAACATCGATCCATTCCAAGCAGTGTATGAAGTAGATTCCGAGGAGGTTTCTTCGAATGATCAGGGGACTCCATCCTCAAACAAACCAGCACTTTATCCGGCATCAGAAGTGACTGGGGAGATCCAGTTTGATTCGATGGATATCGATATGGAGCATCCTGATGAAGACGCAATAGAAACAGGCGCTGATCAGGAGACGATCGCCGAGTCAGAAGAAGATCTGGTTTCTCCACGAAAGCGCGCAAAGTTCGAAGTCGCGGAGCCCGCCAATCCCGCGCCTGCTGTCTTTCAGACTGGAGTTCTGGACACGAGCTCTGCGGTCCAAGACAGCAACCCCTCTGATAGCATCGAGAAGTCGCCTGACGAGGCAATGCAGGACTATATTCGATCGACACATGGACTGCAGCTCGAAGAGTTTCGTCTTTACTTGATCCCGCTGAAAAGCTCCATCGTAGCAAAAGGTCTGGATCTTGGTGTCCTGAAGAGCTTGACCCTCCTCAATGTTGGGTCTCAGGATCCCTTCTGGCTCCTTCTTACGCGACTCCAGAACCGCTCGATACAGGTCTCTCTTCAGAGCATACATACTGACGATGTGTCTTTTGCATTTCTCGAATTCCTTAAAACGTTTGAAGGGCTCACTGAGTTATTCATGCATGAACGGAGCACTAAGCACGAAATCGACCAAACGATCATCGCTCGTACTAGTGTTGATATTACGGGCATACGCAAAAAAGGACTTCGCAAGCACATCAAAACCTTGAAGCGACTTATGATAAAGAACGAGAATGACGATGCTTGGGATTTGGACCCTAAAATTATCGCGCTGCTGAGTGGCCAAGGGGGGGGGCTGCAGGAATTAGCTGTCAGCATGAGCATGGAGAATTACGTGAGTCTTTCATAATTGGTCAGCTTGAACGGTACTGACCAATAAAGCACATTTTCATGCAAAACGTTGCCGCATTCAGCAACCTCCTCGCTTTACACCTCCTAGCATTACGTGATAACAACCGTACCTTCCTGCATGCCGACAGTCTTCATTCCGCCGTCGACAGCTTCTCGCACTATCCTGACGTCAAGCTCAAGTGGATCGCTTTAGATAACAATCTGAGACTTGTCTCCCGCAAGCCTGAACGCTGGGTTAAAGTGTTCGAAAAACGGAAAGAGGACAAAAAAAGGAGAGCGCATATCAAGAGCAAAGGTAAAGGGAAGGCCAAGGCGACTGAAGGGGCCGATTCCGAAGATTCATCAGAAGCGGACATGCCAGCCGATGAGGTCGGTCATAGGCTGATTGCCATGCGATTGCGCGCAGACAGTAGGCGCAACTTTAGTGATGCGCAAGGGGTTGAGATTTTTACAAAGGAGATCCGGTTAGGGAAGTTCTGAAGCCGACAAGGCGTAGCAGGAAGCTTGGGTTGATTTCGAGGGTCTTGGTTGTTGTTGCATAGAATATACCCCTTTAGCATTATTAGATCAATAAGACAAAGATTATCATGATTTAGCAGATGTAGGCCCAAGCAACGGGCGGTAGCCTGTCGTCGGAATCCTGAGGGATGTCAGAGCTTCGTTAACTGCTCTTGTTTCTCTCTCAAGTGTTCGTTTACGTGAAATCCGTAGTGATAAAGAGTCTCTCTAGCAGTTAGCAGGCAGTAACTAGAACATACATTCTTTAAGCTTTTTTCCTCTTAAAACTGCTGAGAAGAGCAAAAACAATGTTTCTAAAAAACGCTTAACGCACTGCTTCCTCGAAGAGGGAGGGACGATAAGCACAAAAGACTGATTAAAATCAAGACTCCAAATCGGGGAATCGAACCCCGGCCATCCGCGGAATCGTCTCTGACTGGAGTGAGAGGCGGATATCCTAACCACTAGACCAATTTGGATGTTTTCCTACTAAAACTTCTCGCTATTGTATTATATGATATAAATTATAAATAAAATTTGTACTCCAGCCATATATTGTGCTGCTCTTTTTCTGTTTATTCCAATATGAACAGGCAACCAACGTTACAGAACCTTCGGAAATGTATAAACCACCTGAATGGTCAATTCAGCTGAGCATTTAGTGTGCGGGCTTATTGATCGCCCTTGTCTTGGAAACATGTCAATTCGCATGTGAAGAGGCTCTGAAACTGTTGGGCTCGATTCCCAAATGGCTACTCAGCAATCTCCTCAAAATCTCATTATCAATTTCAAACTCTTCGTCTCTATTCATTTGGTATAGACATCACGAACACGTTCCAAAGCGTTTCTCCGAGTCACTTGTTCCATCAGAGCTCAAACTTCGACCTACTGGTATCCCATAGTCATCATGATACCACTAAACCAACAGACGCTTTTCCAGAAAGGAGCCTTGCCAATTCCAGATGCCAAATCTCCAGTCCCCCCACCTTCACTCCTTTACACGATTATCCCCACCGCCGTCCGAATCAAGATCCCCCGTTTTCCCTCCCTCCGCTCGTGGCCCTCACGTTCGCGCTCCCAATGCAGGACTCTTACGATCCATCCTTGGTCCGAAAGCACAGGCGCTGAAATCGAACCTCTCTCACACTACTCCAGACCCTCGTCCTCGCGATCCTCATCTCCCACACTCTCCTCGTCCACAATGACCGGCAACAGAGAACCAACATGGAAATACGCCAATCAAGGTACCTTCCTCCCCCCACAGAGCCTCACCGACAGACCAGGACTAACGAACCCAAGGCCTAGCTTTACTCGAAACCGCCGTCTCAGAATCCCAGTGCCCGCACCCCACAAACCAAGGCTTCAGCCGCCAACTCTACATCCACGCCCTCACATACCTCCTACAAGGCCTCCCTTCAAACCTCACAAACCAAAAAACCCTAACCATCCAAAACGCCCTCCCCCCATCCCTCCAAATCCCTTCACACCCACCGCTCCAATATCGCCAGCCGGAACAAGATCCCTCCCTCCTCCACCGCATTGTCGCCTCCTCCATCCTACGGCTCTTCCTCCTCGTCCACCTCCTCCTTCCGCATATAAAACTTCTACTTCGCAACGCCTACCAATATGAGCGTACCCATCACGCCTCTGAAAAACTGCTGGCGGTGGGTATGGAGACGGCGGACCGGTTGGGCAGGAAGGGTATAGATGTGTGTGGAAAGCTTGGGAATGGACGCATGGGAGAGTTGCTGGTGGGGTCGGTGGCGTGGTGGGTGGAGGTGTTTGGTGGGGGTGTGGCGGAGGGGGTTGGAGAAGGTATGAGGGCTGTTGGCGCTGTGGGAGTGCGGTGAGGGGTCAGGGGGGAAGGGCAAAGCGAATTGTTGGGGAAGGGAGGATTAGGGGAAAGAACAGTGGAATTTCGTTCTAATGATACCCCACCCTTTCATGAAACACGAAATACGGAAATTTAACGAATCATAGACTGGGTAGTATATAGAATTCGCGTCTGGGCGTTCTCTTAGTAGGTAATTGTTTTGAATACGCCTCTCTTCGATCTTGCTTGCAAGCAATTCCTGACCACACACCCAAGACAGGCAGGATCTCCATTAGTGCCTGGCAAAAGCCAACGTACAATACACGGAGAAGTATAACCGGAAGCGGTCTCTCCACCCACCAAACAACTGCAGATTGGGACTCTAATGCATCCAAACATTTCCCAATAAATCCGACTCAATAGGGGGTCGGAACATGCAGATTGGCTAGTAGTTCATTCAACATCGTCGGAGCATTTTCAGCAATACGGGCCTGTATCAATGATGAGTAGATTGACTGATCGGGGCTTAAGCGTAGTCGAAAGTGGCCGCTTGTTGTAGGTTGGCTTTTGCGAGGTAATGATGGAGCATGCTTGTTCGTATGCGAGGGGGTGGGGATGGGGAGGCTGTGGGGGATGGGATTGGGATGGAAGGGGGAAGGGGGAAGGAGGAGACGGGGCGTGGTTTTGGGGGTGAGTGGAGGGGAGTTGATTTGTAGGGTCGAATGAAGGAGGTATGGATTGGGAAGCGAGGACAGAGAAAGGATCGGAGGAGGCGTTAGGGTGAGATGTAGTAGATTGATATATTGGGACTAAAATGACTTAGATGGTACGTGAAGGATGGAAAGACCTGCGAGTGATCGACATTGCTACTAGGACGTTTGACACGTCTTTTCGTCTGTTACTCTGATATCTTTCTACAATAATGAGGGCATCATTGGAAGCCACGACTGGTTGAGTGTAATTGATCAATGAAGCAAAATCATTGTGCGAATTTGGTGTTTAAAAACCAAGTGTCTTTGGTTCTTGTCAAACGGCGTTCTTATTCCTCGTCGTCCTCGGCCTACTCGATTCTACTTCTGTTTCAACTTCTCTATATTTGCGTTTTGGGCTAACCTTTTGAGCTTGCCCTGGAAGATTCTGTTGTAGGCCGTAGTCGACTTCGGCTTTAATGGCATTCGCGACATCATGAATGTCGATGGAGTCCAAGCGCTCGTAAAAGAGCAGATCAGGAGATTTCGACCAGAATGGTGGTATCTTTTCATCTGCGCTGTAAGGATGGATTCCCCCAACGATTGCCCCTCCTATGCGCATGCCGTCATACAGCTTTAGATCGCCGTCGACCACACCCGGCTCGCAGTCTGTCCAATAGACTCGATAGTGTTTAAGTTCTTTAACATCGCTTCGATAGATGCCACCAATCCAACGATAATTTGCTGATTGTGGTCCTTCAGCGTTGTGGTATTTTATCGGTACATGATCAGACGCTGCTCCAGGAATATTCGTGTGAGGGGCTCCCAGTGGTGCCAGAACAACCAGCCGTGGCGGAAGATGGCCCTCGACTACTCTTCTTCGTAATACAGCTCCCTTTGCTCCACAGCCACCTACGTTTTTTTTGCACTCTTTGAGTTCAGAGTCGAAATGCTTATTCAATCGCTGGGTCATATTAGGATGACCTCCCGGGACCTTTGTTGCCGCATGAGTAGACGCACCCAAGGCGAGATCTCGTAAGACAGTAGGGTTCAAGCGACCTGTGTTTTCTCTACCACATTTCGTACATTGACCGTGCCAATATTCCGAGTATTTGAATTGATCGGCGCCTGCTGTACACATCTGCCAAAGCGCGACCGCGGACATCATCTTTTCATCCTGACATGCTGGGCCGAGTTTGGTGCGGAAATAGTTCCTGTAAGCGATGTTTGTATCCCCTGCATATGTTTCCCAGCGCAGCGCCAAGGTGTCCAAAAAGTCGAGTTTAAGCGGTGGTAACGAGTCCACCCAGTCATGGAGACTTGCATCGCCTTTATCTGCGGAAATCGATCCAACGTTCAGCAATCGGGCAGCGACTATGCAGGAGTCTAGTGCGCAAGAATTATCTGCCCAAACTGGACCGCGGCCATAATATGGATGATCCGCTCCCCTCGGTGAAAATTTGTAGTTGTGAGGATTCTCGTAACCAGGCTCGGGCTTAGCGCGAGCAAGTTTCAAGGCAGAAATACGGGGATCATCTGCATCGGCGTGTAGCTTTTCGAATTGATCCCGAGAATCGACTGTCCTGTTAGTTGTCCATGGCTGGGCCCGGATGAGTCGAGGTCGGCCCCTTTCTAGGAGCAGACCTCGAGGTTGCCCTCCTTGAAGTAACTCTCTAATCTGTTGTTGTATATTTTCGATAACTGGACCGGTCAAGGAAGGTGTTGGTAAGGCTACGTTAGGTCCATCGGCTTCTGTTTGAAGCTTAGGATCAGAACGAGATAGTGGGGTAGCAGTGTAAATGGCGCCTAGTAGTTGCTGAGCGGGAAGAGGCGGCGATCTTGCTATGCTTCTTGATCCAGAAGACTGTGGAGGCGGTAAGCCATTTATTGCGTCGATCACTTGCTGCTCGTTGAGCGGAGGTTGGTAAGCGTCCAGGGTCGCCAGTAAGAGTTCAATGGCCGCAATCTCCTGAGTGTAGGTCCTGATGCTGTCTTGAAAATCTGAGACAGACCGTCTACATAAGAGTCCTTCCCAGAATTGCCAGTTACGGCCTCGCCATATATTACCGTAACGAGCCATTGGGGAGACAATGAAGGTTCGCTATCCCTCTAAGGAGAAGCAAGAAAATCGCACTATGCAGGTCAGAGATGAGAATAAAATGCATTTCAATATTGAGGTAAAATAATCCCTTGAGATATATGCCTTTGCCATACATCTCGAGGTCGTCGTTAAACGCATCCGGTGCTAGCGTGAACGGACAATAATAAGGGACAACAAAAGGTCTTATCAGATAAAGGAAGTAGAGAACGTTGCGAGGACTCGGAATGAGAATCTCAAAGTAGAACGCTGACATGAAGAAACATACAAGTGGAAGGAAAAATGGGACCCTATGAATCCCTCATCCGCATCCGGCGTGGAAAAGGACCAACCTACAGTACAATGAATTCGTGCAGCAAATCATTAGCAGATGCATGCATCATCCAGATCATCCAGATGCAAGTATCTTCAATTAGACGATTTTAACGAAAGGAGGTCCGGGAAGTATCTACTTCACAAGTTCAAAGTGGTGCTGAGAGCCCACGATGATGTGAACCGCAAAGCAATCTCGCTAGCGCTATTGATCCGTAAGCGTATAAGACGCCCATTCCATTCGCACCTCAGAAGTGAACGTTCGACACAAATCACTTGTTTCGATAGTCAAAAGCTGTATCATCCTAAGAGTATACTGATTAAGAGTATACTGATCATCACTTGACTTGTTCACCTGCTAGATTGTAAAATCTCGATCGGAATCCGACAAAGCATGGGGAAGAAGCAAGCGGTTGAGAACACCAAGAAGGTGGCAGGCAATGCAAAAGCAAGTACCCGTCGCAGACCCGCCAGCCATGTTTCTCGATGTCATACTTTGCTGACCAAGTTTCAAGAAAGCCGAAGCGGCAGCGCAGAAGTCGGCAGCCGAAAATGCTCACAAAGCCGCTGTAGACGACCAAGAATGGAGCAAAGGCGCAAAATCGAATGCTAAGAAGCTCGTCCCCTGAACCTACTTCTAGTGGGATCTGTATCTAACCTCCATCACAGAGAAGAAGCCGAACAAAAAAAGCAAGAAGCCGCGCGCAAGAAAGCAGAGAAAGACGCCCTCCTCGCCGCCGAGGAAAAAGACGCCCGCCCCGTACCCAAGAACTCCAAAACTGCCGCCAAGAAAACCACCAAAGGCCTCGACCTCTCCCAACTGGACGACCCTTCATCCTCATCATTCACCCCAAATCCCGCCCTCAACGCTACCGGTATTGACAATGCCCTCGACGCCCTCTCCCTCGCCTCCAACAACCCCTCCGAAAAAGTCGACAGACATCCTGAGAGGAGGTATAAGGCGGCATATGCCGCCTATGAAGCGAGAAGACTACCAGAGTTGGAAGAGGAGCAGAAGGGTCTGAGAAGGCAACAGAGGATTGATGTTATTAGGAAGGAGTTTGAGAAGAGTCCGGACAACCCGTTCAACCAGGCAAATGCGAGATTCGATAGTACCAGGGATGAGATTAGGGACATTAAGGACAAGGAGAGGGAGAAGGTGGAGGCGAGGTTGGGGGGGAAGTGAGCTGCGACGGGCCCTCTTACGATTGAAGGATAGGGATAATAAGCTTTTCGAAGGGCTCGAATTGCGGCATGAAGATGGGGTCCAGGAGGAGACGAGCATAGTGCTCTTGGCTATGATGTGGTGACGACTGAACGGTTAGGTAGGATCAGATGAGCACTAGATAAACACCGATATGGCCAGCACAAAATCAACTAAATTTGTCACAGATCGAGATAGTGGATGTCTCCATATTTTTTAACGACTTATGGATCATTGCACACCGAAGTATTCCCATCGGAAACATGGACATCTGAAGCCGCCTTTATACATCGAATGAGCTTTAGTCTCTATCTCACAAAGACAAAGGCCCCCATTCTTTTCCTAATGATGTTAACTGCAATCTGGGAAAGCTTAATGGGCCAACAGATTAACGACCACACGTACAGCGTCCTATGTTCGTCCGATTTTCAATGATCTGATGCTAAATCCTAACCTTCCCTCATATTACCAGGAGAACTATTTGACTCTCTTCCCCTCATACCTAGCTAGTTACATCGAGACTCCTCTCCTAAAACCCCCAATGCTTCTCATACATCTTCCACCCCTCCTCTTCCATTACTTCCGCCGGCAAAGACCATCTCGTCTTTCGTTCCCTTTCCACACCTCACTCAAAGTGGCTCAATCCGATTCTCCTTGTGCGAAGCCAGTCACATCAAACCATTCCTGATGGAAGTTTTGACAAACTGATACTGTTTGTACACATGGAAATTGGCAAATTTGTCCAAGGACTTCTGAAATCTAACTAACGAGAGAACAATTAACCTTCTCCTTCTCTCCATGTACAGCCAGTCACATCGGTTTACTTTTGAATGAAAACCTCACCCCCTCTCGTATATCGTTCGCCCCTCTGCCTCCACTTCTCGTTTCCTCAATGCCTTTCTTCCCGCTTGTCTATCCCCTTTACCAATTTTACCTCTCCTCATACGCAACCAGTCACATAGAGATATTCCCGTCAAAGGCATAGTTTGTGTGATGCGGTTTGTACACATCAATGCTTGAAAATTTCACTCGGCAAGCCGTAATCTATTGTACAAAGAACAGAAAATGAATCTTCCACCCCCTCATGCGCAGTCAGTCACTTGGAAACACTCCACCCAACATCCGCACCCCTCTCCTTACATGCTCCACCCCTCCGCCTCCCCCTTTCGTCATCCCATCCACCTCCCATCCCACTCCTCCCCCCCTTCACTCCACTACTCCAACCTCGCCCTCTTCCTCCCCCCTTCCTCCCCGCTCATCCTCCGCTTCCTATCCTTCCCCACAGTCGGACCCTCAGTGCTCGGTTCCTCCACGCCCAAATCTGCGGCCACAGCCGCCAAATTGGCAGGAGCGGACACAAACCTTGGCGCCCGGGGACCGTGAGCCAAGGCTGGCACAGGCGACGAATCTTCTTCCAGAGCTAGTGCCACCGCATATGCGGCCAGTGCGTCTCTTGCTGCCGTCAAGGAGGTCCTTACAGGAGGCACGTTGGACAAAAAGCCGAGTTTCGCCGCTTTATCTTGAATCAGCAGTGTGGTTTGGCGATCCTGCCCTTGGTACATGTCGACGATTGGTTGGGGGATGTAGTAGAATTTCTTCCAGGTGACGCCCGCTTCTTTGTATTCGATGCGGCCCGTCGGAGTTACGCGTGGCTTGTAAAGAACTCTGAGGAGCCATGCTGGAGGTATGGCGAAAGGCATTGTAGGACTTATGCACTTCTGGCGTTGTGGGTTGAGGTTGGGAGGAAGAGCGCGACCACGAAGAGACAGAAGACTGGTGTCTGGCTATGGAGAAGAGGGTTAGAGACGAGAACGACCTTTGCTTGCGTCGTAGGTATGCGAAGGACAGTTGTCGTGTCGATGTGAGTAGGAGTAATCGAAAACCCTAGTTGTCAAGTCTGAAACTTTTTCCGTAGCAACGATGTAAAGAATGGCACGTGTCGTAGAGGAAGGGGAAGTAATAGGAGGTTTTCCTGGCACGCTTGAAGCACGTTGCATGCAAAGTATGTTTGGAACGTGTCCTAAGGAGGGAGAAGTAAACGAAGCCTTGGGTTTCTGGTCTGAAAGCTTCTTGTGGTAGAACGGGGCAAGTATGGTACGTGTCCTAGAGGAAGGAGAAGTAAATGAAGGTTTTGCAGTCAGGTTTGGAGCTTGTTATGCAGAGACGACGTAAAGGGCTGTGTAAGAACGACGCAAAGGATGGTACGTGTCGTAGAGGATGAAGAAATACACGAGAAATCGAGCTAGGGACGTGACTTAAATCAAAACGCAGTCACGCAAGGGTCTATACTAGACCGACTCGCTGAGAAAAGGTATCTCTCACCTCACTCTCGTGGGTGAGAAGAACCGACATTACCGCACAAAAGGGAAACCCTCTTTCCAACGACGAACCAGTCATTGCAGTATGTACGTGCCTTGTCAATCTAAAAACTTCACCGGACTTATGTATGCAAGTACCCCTATGCTTCAGCTCACCGGGCTCCGCATGTCTCATTCCAAGCCCAAGGACGCCAAAGCTGATGCCAAACTGCAAAGTGAGTATAGTCATTATGTCAAAGGAATTCTCATTAGCCAACTACAACCTTCATGCTCAAGGATTCCAAAAAGCCACCCAAATCCTCCTTCTTCACCTCAACGACACAGTGCTCGAAGCTATCGATTCGAACCCTTGCATTGGTTTCATCCACAACCTCCTGAAAGGCGTTTCCGAATCGATTTCGGCCGTATCCTCTTTCTTCTGGGTCGTCGTTATCGTCGTCTTCGCTTTCGTCTTCTTCCTCACTCTCCTGCTCTTCTTCCTGGTCATCGTCATCATCTTCTCTCTTTGCTCTTTCGTTCCTCTTCCTCTCCTTCTCGAATTTCTTCGCTTCTCGGACCTTCGTCCTCTCCTCTTGTCTCTCTTTTCTCTTCTGCCTCGCTGCAAAATCGATCACTCCTCCTCCACCTCCCGTACCAACAACTACATAAACCCCTCTAGGCTCATTAAGCCCAGCTAAGACAAGTGGAGTACCCTTTCCGCCTTTCCCAATCTTGCCTCGCTGTTCTCGTTCTTGCTCGGCGATGGCTTCGCCAACCCAGAGCGCAAGCTTGGTGAGTGCCGAGGGGTGAGTGAATAAAGGTACGTCAGGGCCTTCTTTGACAATAGCCATGCGAAAGGCACGAAGATGTCGAATCTGCCGCTTCTCGATGAGAGATGTTCCCGTGCGCAGAATGGCGCGATGGAGATGTTGCGCTGTTGGGAGAGCGTGCTTAAGTGCTTCAATACTGTATTTTATGAGCTCTGATACCAATGGATTGGTTAGAAAACACCTACTTTTCAAGTGCATCATACGCCTCCCAGAATCTTTTCACCCATTCCTCTCCTTCGATTTTGCCATCTTCATCTACAATCTCCTTCTTTTCGTTTCTCCCACGATCCCAATTGCTTCCCATATCACCAATACTTACGCCTGACTTACCCACCTCTAGGATAGCACCCACAATAACGCCAACATCTATTGCGCTCAAGCAAGCTTTCCAGCCCCAGCTTCGTACAAAGCCCCATCCCTCTCTTCCTCGACCTGTCCCAGCTGCGGGTGGGACTAGGCCCTCAAGACCGTACATTGGAGCATACGTTAGCAGCCTCTGCCGCAAACCCCGTTTCAGATCCATGTCCATGTGCGTGTAGCTTTGCTTGCACTGACTAAGACTGACACCCATCTTTGCTAGGAGCTTGTGGAGTCGTTTTCGTCCCACGTCGCTCCAAATGTGTAACCGCGAGGCTAGATAGGGCGAATGCAACATACTGTCGTAAAGAGACCAATGTCTTATTAAGAGGAAACGGGGTTCAGGAGATAATCGAATTGATGTGTCTGTTGGAGACCTTGCCGTTGTGGGTATGACATCCGAAGCCTCACCACGAGCGTTTTCACGCGTGGTATCACTAGGATCCGGTGGATTCAGCCGCCGCACTTCATCACGTAGGAGCTGCCGTATGTGCTCTCCTCTTTGCCCGCCCCAGCCTGCTGAACCACCAGAGTCTAATGAAGTGGAAATGCCTACGCCTGTCATGCTTCGACCATAAAGTTCAAGAGAGCTGACGCCGACGATTGAATGCCATAGGAGATCATTGTCTTCACGGCCAAGGTCTTCGGCTAAGGAGTAGAGAATGGAGGAGATGGGTTCGGAATACGTTGTACCAAGCGCATAATAGCTATGGAGTACTGCAGTATGCTTTCGACGCAAACGGAGAAGCCTTCGGCGCAGCGTGCGCGCTGAAGTTTGTTTCATTGGCCGTGGCGATTCAGATCGCGAATGCGGTGACGGAGATGGAGACGTGTCGGACGAGCCTCTACCGAAGAGATTGCTTTCCGAGGTCCCCTGGCCGCTTCGAGGAAGACGGCTTGGTGACGCAGTGATAGAACCATTCTACGTGGGCGCATTAGTCCAGTAGTGTCACACTCACGGAAACAGTCATACCGAATTGCTCCGCCGTCTTTGCCGTGGCCTGCCATTTTCGTCTTCAGTCTCGTCATTCTCCTCATCTCGGTCAGACCAAGATTTTCTCTTTTTGGCAGGTCTTACTTCTATCGATTCCACAACATCGCTATCGGCGTCTGAGCCGTCAGACTCGTCACCATCGTCCTCGATGTTTGGCATTTGGGCAAGCGCGCAATATGCGTTACGTTCAGCTGACAAGTCTTCGTCAATGTCTCCGTCATCGTAGACAATGATACCGCCCTGCCCAGGTTTATATGTTGGCTGTATTCGGCCATTCTCGACCTCAGACGTCCTTGATCTTGCGTTGCCACTCAAATCCCCCAACGCCATATCTGCAGGGTTCCCTCCGAAGACATTGCCTAAGTTCCATGGCCGCCGAGCGTCAATCAACCAAACCTCAACACCTCCAGACGGGTCTTCCCCCTCTTCGACAAGATCTAGTCCTAAGACAGTAGACAGATCGACGAGTCCACCCACGCCCAGGCACACAACTACGCCCCCGCTTCCTCCCTGCTGTGTCCGCATCGGTTGCACCAGGCTTTCTCCAAAGTGTGCAAGGTCGCCATAACCTGAGACGGGCTGAATTTTGTGGTGTATGTAGTCGCGCTTGAGTAGCGCAGTAAGGATGCGGCACGCGCAGAGAGCGTCGGGTTCTAGGGCAACGAGTATCAAAATAGGTGGGGAAAGCGAATGGTGGGTTCGACGTAGATGCTGGTAGAGGTGTGAGATCAGGTTACGCGGAAGGTACATGACGCGATGAGAGTGCTGTATGGGTAGAAATTTTTAGGCAGTGTCCTCTCTACAACAAGATTCAGCAAGCACGCTGCACCTTCCCGTTGAATGATATTGAAGTAGCTGGTGGGGCGGTCAGTTGCGGCGTCGAGGAGAACTCTATGTGTGAGGTGAATGCTCAAGAAGTGAGATCAGCATGACTCAGGATGTCAATTGCTTGCAAAACACCTCCATGTATCATCGCTAGTCAATGCCATCTTTGGACAATAATAGAGAATATTAATACTTGGTGATGTATTGTGATGCTTGGGCGACGCGCATCGTCCGTGAAAGGCGTTGATAACGTGATGTGTGGTATTGAGATTAAGCAACAGATCAGTTTAGTCTTAGATATATTTAATAGAACGATTTTATAAGCTTCCGTGGCGCAATTGGCTAGCGCGTACGACTGTTACCTGCCAATCGTGAGGTTGGAAGTTCGATCCTTCCCGGGAGCGTTCTCTTTTTGTCAATTCCTACCATTTCCACTGAGAAGTCTGAGATAAATACTTTTTTCGAGGCCGATACCGATCCATTTTCTTTTCCTCAAGTCTGCGTGTACGCGCTTCAAGTTCAAGTCACGATTCCTCCGCTTACCGAAGTGGCCTGTGCTGGCTGAACCCTGCTGATCCAGGCCTCACGCCGGCGTCTTATCCTAATCCCAAAGTGCGACTACAAGGCGGACGTCTCTCCGGACCAAGCTCATACTTATGCTCACTTCATTCTCTCATTCTCTGACTGACTCACTTTCCCTCCGCCTGGAACCCTCATCGAGATGAAATTGGCCCACCTCCTTCCTTTAACCCTCCTCCCCCTCCTCACCACCCCCCAGCACACCTCGAACTGGGCCGTCCTCGTTTCCACCTCCCGCTTCTGGTTCAACTACCGTCACCTCGCCAATGTCCTCTCCCTTTACCGCACCGTAAAACGCCTCGGCATCCCCGACTCCCAAATCATCCTTATGCTCCCGGACGACATGGCTTGCAATCCCCGTAATGCTTTTCCTGGGACGGTCTACAACAATGCAGACCGTGCACTCGATCTCTATGGTGACAACATAGAGGTGGATTACCGCGGCTACGAAGTCACAGTGGAGAATTTCATACGCTTGCTCACGGATCGCCTGGGTGAAGACGTGCCCCGCGGAAAGCGGCTAGGCAGCGACGCCGGCAGCAACGTCCTCGTCTACATGACTGGCCACGGCGGCAACGAGTTCCTCAAATTTCAAGACAGCGAAGAGATCGGCAGCTGGGATCTCGCCGACGCGTTCGAACAAATGTGGGAGAAGAAGCGCTACCACGAAATGCTCTTCATGATCGACACCTGCCAGGCCAACACCATGTACTCGCGCTTCTACTCGCCGAACATTATCGCGACGGGGAGCTCGGAGGTCGATCAGAGCAGTTATAGCCACCATGCGGATAACGATGTGGGCGTCGCGGTGATTGATCGGTATACGTATTACAACCTCGAGTTTCTGGAGAGCCAGGTCACGAGTCCGGGAAGCAAGCTCACGTTGGGGAATCTGTTCGATAGCTATGATGAGAGCAAGATCCACAGCCATCCGGGGGTGCGATGGGATCTGTTTCCTGGAGGGGAGCAAAGGGGCAGAGAGAGGCTGGTCATGGACTTCTTCGGGAACGTGCAAAATGTAGAGATTGAGGGTGGAGCGCCCGGCAATGAGAGCGAGTGGAAGGAAGATTTGAGGCGGTTGGCAGAGATTATCCGCAGAAGAGAAAGCGATCGGGCCAGAATGGGTAACGGGACGGCAGGCAAAAGTGAAGCTCCGGCGGCGCAGGCGGTCATGGCCGGGAAAGATCGAGGTGGGGCGAGGCGTGAGGGCGTAGCGAAAGTGGGCTCTGGTGGGAGATGGGGACAGCAGGTTATGGGGGCTTGGGCGTTGATGGGGTGCGCGTTGATTTGGGGTGGGGCGTCGTGGCTTGAGTCGAAGCGATGACCCGTGATGGAATGCGATAGCGTTGTACTATTTGAGAGAATGATACCCCCAGCTTATCACAGTATTCAAGGCGTGTTAGCCTTACAATGCTATTGCCATTTTCTGACACCTGAGCCTTATTCCGCCCGGCTATCAGTCGTCGGTGCACCAGTGGTGGCGGCTAATGAAAAGCTATCGCTATATAGTACAAACCTCATCGCGGAAGAGCAGCCCTTCAAAAACTAATCAAGCCGCTAGGCTGATTTCCAAACGCCTTCGCTAAACGCAAGAGTGGTGTATTTGGGTATCTTGCAAACCCGCAAAGCTCGACAGCAAAGTAGAAACAATCACCGGTGCTCTGAATGTGTCCATCTCCTTTTGGGACCCTTGTCCCTCTCACCAGGGACGAATTGAGGTGGAGCACTCCATAGCCCTTGCTGACCAACGGTGGGAACCGGGCTGTAGGTAATGGGAGACATATTCTCAGTATCATGATCTTGCTCAAGGATCTTGTGTTCTGACTTCCTAGTTGTGGCGTTTGTCCTGAACGGAGTGGGATCTCTCATAGCCGCAACGGTCCCCTTGACCTCTTCTTCACCAGTCCCATCCGCCTGAAGTGGTACGGGCCTACTCCACAGACCGCTAGACGAGCGAACAGCCGCACTCGCGCTTCTGTGCAGGCCTCCGCCTATGCCAATCCCTTTTGCTGTTTGCATCTCAAACTCCGCATGGAGGATGCCGTCACTCGAGCTGTTAGTGGACGTGGTAGACATGGTAGAACCAGAGCGATGACGGTATGCTGATGCTTGTGGAGATGCCGTGCCTGATGATTGCTGAGAAAGAGATGAGCTCTTCGTGTGCATTCCGGCTCGAAGGTGCTCGGTTGATGCAGTGAGTTTGACTTCATAGTCATTTGATATACCGAGATCAATGGAGGACCGCCGCCGTGACGTGCGTACAGGAGATTCCGTGGATGATGATGTTTTCCTCCCACTTTCTTTCCGTACAGCCATGGTTAGGGAAGCCATGCCAACGTCTAGCAAGACGGGCTGGTTGGTCAAAGCGCCGATAAGAGCGTTGCAGCCAGCACCATGAGTGACGAGCACCAGAACGGTGTCCGGCGCCTCGTCATTGCCATCAAGAGTCTGGTTTTCGGCCTTGTCTTCGTTGATTATTCCTGGCCTCTTACTTGTGTCATGACTTCCATACCACAATATCATGTTGTACAATCCTCGCCGGAAACGCTTATGCATTGCACTCCATTCTTCTCCATACTCGCCTCCGTTACCCCACTCCAAAGGTGGTCGCATACTGTCCCATGCGTAATCCATATCAATGCAGTATTGTTTCGCGTGTGCTACGTATCCTGGAGGGATTTGGTCTAGGGGTGAGATAGCATAAGAAGGAACCGGAGGCACATATCTTGCTGCATCTCTCAGGTCTGGGATCGTATCGAAATTGCTGAGCATTTTTTCGACGGCCCGACTACTTTCAATGCTACCGCTGCTATGACTGTTTGCTCGGTCGAGTCTCGGCAGGCTTTGCTTCAGACTAGATACACTCGCCAAAGCTCCTTTGCTGCTGTCTTTCTGTGAATTTCCTCCAGCCGCCGTCCCACCTTGGTTTGCACTATCCTTGATAGATCGATCGGAGAAGCTAATGAGTTCTCCTTGACGAAGAAGATCCGCCTTGGCTCCAGCCACCATCATCACCGAGCTTGGAGGTGGCGTTATGGAGTCAAAGTAGTCTGGAGAGAGCCATTCGCCCAGAAAGGCGTCCACACGCAGTTGCGACTGCTCAATCTGCTTCGCCTTGCCCTGTAATTCTCGCGGCTTCTCTTCCAAATCTTCATCGGGTTCTAGGATTGCATCTAGATGAGGAGCATTGGTATGTTCCATAGCTCGAATATGTGGAGATCCTGAATGCATTGGATGCGACGAGTGCATTGGAGGTGCCTTCGCATTAGAGACATGGCCACCAACCTTGAGTGGATCTTGATATTCTGCTATGCCAGCGCCTATTGCAATTGAGGTTTGTATACATCTCAGGAACGGCGAAGTATGTATGACGACCTTGTGCTTCCGGCGTCCGCCCTGATGCAGCTTTGGCTCCGCATGGCCGTTTTTGTCCTCATTGTCATCACCAACATCTACCACAGCTGGGATTCGAGTGGAGCCATTGGTCGTGGGTGGTTCTGTTGTACTCTCCCGCAGGTGTAGTATGCTGGCAATCCTTGCGCCTAAGGCTTGAGACTGCCGCCATCCACCGTAGGTCAAAGGGGGATCGTAAGGGGTGGGTGAGGTGAGATGCCATTGCTTGTTAGCTGCGTCTAATCTGGCACCATGTCTGTAAAGTCATCAACAATATGTAGATATCAGATATATACCGAGCACCGTCTACCTTGCAATTATCACCACATCTGGAGGCTGTCCCATTACATGCCCTTTCGCGGAGATTGGAGAAAACCACGTCACTGCCACATCGCTCACCCGAGGATGGATAGGTAAGGTAGGTAAGGTAGTCTTTTGTGTCTTCGAGCCTACGAACGAAGCCGTTTTGACAGACTAAGGTAACCTAATTACCTTACGGAGTACCTTACGCTAGTTCTAATGATTAGAGTGCTCTATTCCGTAGTAGAAATTCGATCCTGAAAGTATACGCACGGGTAAGGAACTCGATCCTGAAAGTACGCACGGGTAAGGTACTGTACCAAAATACATTGATGGTAAGGCAAGGTACTTAAGGTTCGGTAAGATCCACCAATCATGGCACAATGTGCTACTTTGTCAGCAATAATGCTCGGCACCAGGCGAAGCGAGGGGATATTTGAACAGCCTGACAGTGACAGGCACGACAGGTACTCCGTACAACAATAACAATGAGAATGATGCTCTCGATTCCACGTGAGATACGAGCTTCCCGCTGAAACATATCAACGTTTCAGACACTACTGAGCTGATAGGGAAACAGGCATTGATGTTACTCTTGACAGGAGGTTGATTACAGATGCCCGAACACGAGTTTATCATTATTATCCCTTGATGATTCCGAGAACGTTTACTCCCGTATTGTACTACGGCTACTCGGGGAGAGGTTGGAGTCTCCTCCCTGAATCAAGGATTGAACTTTCCTTCAGTGTGTAGATAGGTCATTTTCTTGGAATACGGCGTGAGAAACGTTTCACATGGGCGCATTCAAAGGCTATTCAGACACGCCCTTATCCTTTTCGGAGGTCTGATCTGTAACCTATGTGGGCAGCTCAATACATTTATCTTTAGGGTTTAAAGTTATTGTTCGAAAGCGTCCTAATAATATGTAGGCGATAGATAGGGTGAGCCTCGGGTGTGTAGGCTGTCGTATCAACAGGGGAGATCATCTCGATGGTCGTCTCTGGACTAATCTGCACTTCCGACTATGGGATACACTATTCTCTATTATTACAATACGCCAATGCACGTGAGAAAGAAGCAAGATGACAAAACCCCAAGCGGTCTTATCGGCTTCTCCTATATGCCCCACGTCAAGCAAGCAATGCGGATGAGCAATATCAGTATGCGACTCCCGATCATCCGCCACAAACGCAACAACCACCGTCGGAAGAAGAACAAGAAGGATTGCGTTGAACTCCTGTTGTTCATGGGGCCGAATCTGCCTCTTGGCCTATAAGTCCGTGCATGGTTACACAATGCTTACTGCGGTCAGGCTTGCATAGACCGGACAATTCGCGGCTACGATTGCAGCATTTTCGTTGGCCCTGGATATCTGAAACTCTCTTCTGGCCGCCTTGAGAGACCGGAGGCCTAGAATATTCTTACCACACTTCGCGAGCGATAGCCGTGATTTTTGATTTTCAAGTATTACTGCCAATCCTGATTAATTTGAGTTTCCGCCGGACAAGGTACCAGTAACACCTGGATGGAGGGGAGCGAACTTTGCAAGACCTTGGCGATGCATTTATCCTTCTTTCTCTATGGAAAAGCTCGTCTTCGTCCATGTGCAGGACGCTTAAGAATCAGACCAACAAGCGACCAACCACTCGCGCCACTGCTACTGTATGCCTTCGGTACATGCGTAGCCCAATATGCGATCATCAGCAGGCTATGAGCGCCATCCCATATTCTGGGAACCACTCGGTTTTCAATATGAGTTCCACTGGTCTCCCTCGCGTCAACAATGTCTGCAGCTCGTGGGTGACTGTATTTTCTTAAAGTCTCCTCAGATCACCGATCCGTGGTCATTCTTTTAGTCACATATCACGTTCATTCTAACACCAAAGGAAGGCTCAAGCCATTATTTACATCATTTATATCAGCTTGTCTCTCTCTATCCTACTTTTTCTCTGGGTCATCCCAAAACTTATATCCTCTTGTGAGTATAAGCAAATTATACACTCTTTCAACCCATTCTTCGAAATAAAACCTACTAGATCAGGCCCTGAATATTTTCGAACAATTTCTGTATACATCTACCTCCAACATCTCGAGCAATTGCGGAGAGTATCAAGGTTCCTGCTCAAGAGCAAAGCATATATTATAAATGGATTTTGGGACGGCTGTTAGATCCTAGTCGGGATCTACCTTATCATGACCTGTGGTTGATTGTTCAGACAAGTGCCAGCTTGTTCTAGAAAAGTACCAGCCAAAGCAAATAACGCGAAACGACCTGCCAGCGGAACCCTTCCAACCTATCAGTCCGAATGAGCTCATCACAGCATGCGGCTCCTCCCCATAATCATTGTTATGTCGTTGTTAGCATTCTTTGTTGCACTCACAATATCCATCTTCGTCATTCAATATCTGAGAACCCCGGACCGGCGGAAACGACAACGGCCCACAGCTGGTGGCAATGAAAAGCCCACTCGACAGCTGACAGTCCGAAGTGGCAAGGTAGTTCCTCGCTCTGAGGCAATGCAAACTGCCAGCACTCGGCATTTGGAATCGTTGGATCTTAGCAGCTTAGGATCAGGTTATTCTTCCAAGGTAAAGGTCACAATGGAAAAACCTTCGAGGTCCACACCTCAGACCGAAAGATCAGAGCAGAGACGCTCCTCCGCATACACTGACCTAGAGGCGCAAGAAAACGCACTGGAAAAGAAATGGGAGGAAAACATGAAAGCGTTCCATGTAGACGAACGATTCATGGAGTCTTGGAAGGCTATCAACAGCCGCAGCAATATTATCGAGCGCACTAGACCAGTACCTGAGAGCCAACTACCAGCTGTTAGTGGTCAAAGGATTGCCGAGTCGCTGCGAAAAGGTTACAATGGTCCGTCGACGCTATCTGGGCAACCAGTCGAGGTGCCAGCGGCTCCTCTTCCAAAACCTGCTAAGGCGTACACATTGTCAACGAAGACGACGAATGATTCGGGAATTATGCCGCCCTCAAAGGTTCAGAAGGGTGATATTGCCCCCGAACATACCCCATCATCAAATAGGCATCAGAAGAAGAAGTCGGACATCAATCCCGATGACCACCCTCCCAAGAGTCCACGAGTAAGCTTCGTCTTGCCTAAAGCAATCCAGATACCGCTACCAGTACACGCAACAAGCGTTCACAGTCCGTACGCGCGAACCGAGTCGCCTATCCACAATACTCCTGTATCCTTCTTCTCGACCTCGGAATCGCCAGCTTCGTCAGCAATATCTCAAGTTACACCTTCGTTAGTCAATGCTCCGCCTCCTTCTCCGACAGATATGCCTTCCTCTCAAACATTGCAGCCCCATGAAGTTGATGGGACACCCCAGCGAACACCGAGTACCCAAAGTCGACGCAAGAAACCGCTGGAGATTGACACCAACATACCAAACCTAAGCGATACTTCCTTCATCGACTCAGCGGATTCTTCAGAGAAGAATGCTTCGGATCGACCGCGAGGGCAATCCGTCATGTCCAACCATTCGGTTCTGACATTTGCTTCGTCGGAATTATCTTCCATATGGACGTTCGGAAATGCGCAGCCGGTGGCCATCGTTGCCGGCGTTACTCCAAGGACTCTGGCTATGCATCCCAACGCGATGAGACCGAAATCGAAGTTCGGCCGTCGATTGAAATCTCGGAAAGAGAAGGCGCTTCCCGTCATCCCGAAGTCCCCGCTTCGAGTTGAGTCCAGCGATGTATCATAAGGTAGGACATTGGGGGAAGCCCGCTTCTCGCGTATTTAAGCGGGTCTCAGTTGCAGGAAGAGTGTGTCAGATATCCGTTGTTGTGCTGCAGCAAGGCGAATTCGTGCAACCATCACATCGTACAGAACAACGTCCCATAATACACACCGTGGTGACAACATGTATGCGAAGATGGAGTGAGATGCCAGATAGCTTCTCTGGATGGGGTATGAACATATGGAGAGCTGATGGAGATATTGATGCTTGGCGAGTTGTTCCATTCGTGTATATCCATTCTACTCTAAGATATTCAAACAGTATTTTTCGATCCATGGAGAATCCACCATCCTTTATCCTTCCTACAATGCGTGAAACCCCTTCACCTCTATGTGCCCTTTGTGGGTGGACTTGATCATTCCGGAAACACTCCCGGAATCCAATTCTACGATACTTCACAGTCCGCGAGATGAAATGGTTACTGCAAGTGGTCCTTCCATTCTGCAAGCCATTCATTATTAGTCTCTACCTACAAGTACCAATGCACGTCATTTCTTTTGGTTACTTTAGCGACCGATCACCAGACTGCGCCCGGCGATAAGGCAAGCGAGATAAGGCTACAGTAGGTACTCCGTAGGTGAGTAGCTATCGCGCAGATCCCTGCTCGTGCCCCCGCCCCGCCTGCCAGTTGCGGAATGAAAGCTTCTAACAGCGTCATAGTCAGTCAAGTGCCTAGTACTCCATATAACACCATGTATCCTCGACTCACCGGCCAAACACCTTCCAGCAGTTACACTGACATGGCATCTATTCAGTCTTCAGTGAGCTTGCAAGAGCTCGAGGAGAGAATCCGAGCTCTTGAGTTAGAGAAGAAGAGACGGGAGCCCGAGAAAGACTACGTATACGTTCAAGAAGAGGAGAGTGACGAGCCAACCGAATATTCAACTTCGTCCTCTGCGATATCCATAAGTACTACCGAGCAATGGGAGAAGGAGTTGATGCACGACCCAAAGGTCGTCAGCCATTAATCTAGTCCGAGTTTCTGGGGCTGACAAGCTTTGAAGAACCGATTGGCACTTTCAGCACTTACCTCGAATGACCCCAATAGCGTCCTTACCCAACGCTCAGCTACCATAGCCGATATCCAGAATTTCAATGTCAAGATTAGTCTAGAAGGGGCTCCTATCACAAATCAACATTCGTCCGGTCGGTGTTGGCTTTTTGCAGCTACAAATGTCTTTCGAGTAGCCATCATGAGGCGATATAACCTCAAAGACTTCGAGCTCAGTCAAGCCTATCTGTACTATTGGGACCAACTGGAAAAGGCAAACTACTTTCTGGAGAATATATTGGACACCACGGACGAAGATCTGGATGGAAGGTTGGTACAGACTTTGATGACCTCACCAGTAGGAGACGGTGGGCAGTGGGATATGGTTGCCAATTTGGTTGAGAAATATGGGCTTGTGAGTACTGAAACCCTGAGTGGCTGAGTGGCATAAGTATCTAATAAATATCAAAGGTGCCACACAATCTCTACCCAGACTCGTACAACGCCATGAACTCAAGCGTCATGGGCTCGTTGATTACCACTAAACTTCGCGAAGACGCCCTCGAATTGCGGAGGCTGGCTGGCAAGTCATCGAACACTAGATCTTCCATTGGGGCCGTCAAGGAGAAGATGATGAGAGAGATTCACCTCATCCTAACGTTGATGCTTGGACCCCCTCCAAACCCCAACAAAGAAATGACTTGGGAATACTACGACAAGGAGAGCAAGTTCGGCAGTGTCCATACCACACCACTCAAATTCGCTGGCGAGCTGTCTAGCAAGACAACCGGCCAAGCAAACGTAGGTGCAGACGTCCACGAACTCTTTAGTCTTGTAAACGACCCCCGGAAATGCTACGGAGAACTCCTCAGCGTCAGCAGACTCGGCAACGTCTACGGCATGCGTGGTGTCCGTTATGTCAACGTAGACATGGCCACCATAAAAACCGTCTGCATCTCCATGCTGCGCAGCGAGATCCCCATCTTCTTCGGCAGTGACGTGGGCAAATTCTCCAACTCGACATCCGGCATCATGGACACCGACCTCATCGATTGTAAGCATATTTTTGGAGTTGTTCAAACCTAATCTAGACCTACTTAAGAGTTTCGAGACATGTGTCTGGAGTACCTGCTCTACAAACGTGTTTCATGCCTCATGAGTATATGCTAAAAGAGCAATACTAACTCCGAAACCCTGCAGACGAGCTGGGCTTCAACATCCGCCTCGGTATGACCAAAGCGCAGCGGCTAATGACTGGAGAGAGCGCTATGACGCATGCTATGGTGCTGACGGCTGTGCATGTGGTTGATGACAAGCCTGTTCGGTGGCGCGTGCAGAATTCGTGGGGGGAAGGGGTGGGGACAAAGGGGTGGTTTGTAATGAGCGATAGATGGATGGATGAGTTTGTATATCAGGCTGTTGTAGATCCTAGGTATGAGATCGAACAATTATATTGAGTGAGCAGACAGGCTAATGGATCGCAGATTTGTGTCCGAGGAGATCCGGAATGTGCTGCAGAAGGAGCCGAAGATGTCAGTATTTCCACCGGATTATCGACGATCAGATGGCTAATTTTCAGTGAAGGCTCCCTCTCTGGGACCCCATGGGGGCTCTGGCGTGATACCCTTGTCTCGATCTTAACGCCTTTTGAGGATTTTGGATAGGTTCTTCTAGGAAATCACTGTACGAGTACCAGCGCCTGCGATCATGTCCCAATTATGTTACCATCATCTCTCATTGGCGAAAGCTATCACTGCGATTGTTCCACTTTGTCATCTCGTACAATGCACAACTGATCTTCACCCCACCATCTGCAACATCCATCATCCAGTAATTCCAGTTTACAAATAAGCATCTCGACCCTCCCATCAGCCTCCCTTTCGCACTCTTTGCCATATTCTCCAAGTTCATACAAGCGTCTGTCTTTACATCACTCCCCGCATACATATGCTTCTTTGGATGTCTTGTTTGTTTTGCCCGCTCTACTTGACCTCAAAAGATGTACTCGCAGCGCTCTGATTAACGCTGCCTGCCATCAACCAATTCCAGAAGATAGCGAGGCTCATAGATTCCCTGTGCAACGGGGTGTCATGGGTTGCTACAACAGTACAGGCGTGGGTCATTGCTCATTTATGACTGCTCGAGACGCCACGCCCCCAAAGATTAGCAATAAGTATACTTAGAAGCTTTAGCTAAGGGATACGATTTTGATACACCTCAAATTCCTGCACGTACTGCCCCGTTATTCTACATATATCCCCCGAGATTTGTCTACTCAGCCACATCCGATTATTCAATTAAGTACAGCAATATTGGTACGTCCTATGCCCTTACATGTACACGTGCTCATCGGGATAAATAAGGTCATGTAATTAACAAGCTAACGCACACCACAGTACTTCCTTCTGACATTCATCGTCGTCGTTGTTATCGTCGTTGTTATCGTAATGCCTTTTACCTCCTCATCTTGAAGGGCTTCATGACTCGCTACAGCGGGAACTCTCAAATTTGAAAGATATGCTAGCGAAGATGAAGACGGCAGAAGCAACCTAGAAACGGATGAGTAGTGATAGAAAGTAGAGATCGAGATGAAACAAAAGCAAAAGATGAAGACCAGCGAGGCGAACGTCGTCGTCAGGACGGCACTTCTTCATTTTATGCAGACGAAAGCAGATCTATCTACAACGTTCCAAATGTCGCATATCGAGCTTCGAAACACTGCTATATAGAAAACAAAGCAAAGTAGTGCTACCAAAGCGCTTCAAGGGGTTGTCTTTCACAACTCCGATATTTTTTACATGAAACCTCGATCAAAGTATGATATCAACAAAGCTCAATTTCCTCACTCAAGGTCGATAAAAGCGCATTCTTAGATATCCTCATCTTTCCCATTGACGAAAGCATGTAAGACAAGGGGGGGCAGTGTACCAAAAAAAAAGCCTACCGAAAACCCCGAGTACGAGACAATCAATCCAGGCTTTTCACAGAAAGTGACTTGGAAGTACTCGCGTGGAGGCACCTTTCAAAGCTATGTAGAGAAGCGGAAGTTGGAAGAAAGGGGTTTGTGATCGTGTCTTGGGTGATAAGTCACTGAAATATCCTTCACCTGGCAGTTGAGGATGCGGGTTTGTGGAGGTTGTGACGGGTTATGATAAGGGGAGAAGATTCTGGACAAGGGGCGATGGTCGTGGGGATAGAGGCAGAGATGGTGGACGTGAAGATGAGGGTTTAGAGCAGAGTATTCCAAAGTATGTATGTATGCATGCATGCGTCTGTCTGATTAAATGAGAGGCTATAAAAAGAACATGAAAACATCCAAGCAAAAGCACCAAAACAATTTCTTGCATTCCAAAGAGAACGACAAACCAACCTCTCACACACCCTTCCAGATCCCAAGCGCACACTAACCCCCAAAGGTTTTTAAAAGCACATGCTCAGCACACAGACATACATTTCCCCCCAAAATATCGCCACCCCTAAAACCCCCCCGTCCAACCCAGACCCGCTAACAAGATGAGATACATGCACATGAAAATGAAAATGATCGTAAGGAGTGAGTCGAGATTGAGCCCGCGCGCCAGAGCTAAGAGCGCTAGGATCGATGGTATAAGCAGGAGGTCGGACGTCTCTGGCGTTGAGAAGGCGCTGAAGGGGAGGTGGGGTGGGGAGAATAGGGAGGGTGGCCTGGGGGGATGGAGCGGGGTTTGGTGTTGAGAGGGGCTATGGGACGTGGAGAGGTTTAAAGGGCTAGCGATATGCCATGCTTGAGGGTTCCGAGATGGCGATTCAGGAACCCGCAGATCCTCCGCACGTTCATGCTCGACAGAAACGATCGTCGTTGCCGTTTCGTGGCTCTGGAGCAAGCACTCGCAGCATCTCGATGGATGGTTCCGTGGTGGAGCGAGGGGCTTGTTCAATACGTATGGTGTCCGTCGTCGTCGTCGTCGTCGTCGTCTAGATACCGGCTGAGCGGGTTACCAGGTCGCTTGGTGGAGTTCCGAGAGTCATCGCTATTTGAGGATTGGTACGGGCTGTAGCGACGGCGGCCGTGTCTGCGGCGGGGCCCTGGGCTATACGGTCCTCCACCGCGGGATCCAGCATTGCCTGAACGTACCGTAGGCGGGAGTTGGTTTTCGGTACCGCCGCGGCGAAGGTCGCCATGGTGCAATGTAGCTTCCTCCCCTCGTCGAGGTGGATTCCCAGCGTTAGCACTGGGTGACTGATTCGTTTGCCTGCGTATGCTATGTCTGTACGACATGGGAGGAGAACCGCGGGCATCTTCCACAGTTGGGGGCTGATAATCCCCAGGGTAGCCTTGCTGGGCTGGACGAGAACCGGTATCGATCCGACGACGCCGCGCTTCGTGAAGAGGGGGTTCAGCTTCTGCAAACCCAAAAGCTTCGGCGTGCCTTCGCCGACGGGGTGTTCCAGAGCGGGGCCCGAGCTCGTGGGTGGACTCAGCAGGCTCATCGTCAATTTCTTCGATGAGTTGACGTCTCTGGATTCCAGTACGATTTATGTCCAAGAGGTCAGGTAAAGGATCCGCTTCTTGACGAGGCTGAATAGCGAGAGGTTGGACACGCATTTCGGCGGAATAATCATCAGTTTCTTGATCCGTGGGCCAGCGTCGAAGGTCATCGGCTAACATACTCATGACAGAGTCTCGGCGTCTCAATTCATAAGCTGCTTGGTTGCGTGTGGTATTGCTGCTGGAAGGGCCCTCCCCTGTGTTCATATTGTAACTCCCATCCGCTGGAGGCGAGGAAGCACTGTCATTCATCCCTTGGTCTTCGTCGATTCGACCGAGGGGGTTATGGGGTGCATTTGCTGGGTCGTAAGGCCTGGACGGTAGCGCCCTACTGGTAGCATTGGTGCCGGGATGGTGTTGTCTTAAGTTGGTGTGTGAGTGCTGCGTTACTCCCCCGCCGCAGGGAAAGAACATGCAACCGCAGTGTGCACGATAGTATTGGTCAGGATTCATTGGTGCCATTTTGTGATGAATCGAGAGTTCTAGTTCGAAGGCGGTGAATTCTTACTCTCGCTCGTCTTTCCGTGTCGAGACATCAGAAATGTGGAGGGACGAGACCAATTTATATAGACAATCTTCCAAGTTTGCGATAGCGTGGTTCCGACAACTGGCAGTATGCCCAAAGTGGCGAACACTATGGCCTCAGGGATGGACTGAGCCAAGATGAGCTGGCCGCCTTGATCGAATGCTGGCGGGATGAGGAAGACAGCGGGATCAGACATAAGCACCACCGTCAGCACAAGAAGGGGTGGCCAAAACCTATCAAAGGCAGTGGCTTTGAGTTGTCAATGACGGAGACACCTCAGCATCACAGTGTCAGCAGCGCCAGCAACATCTCACATAGTTTCAAACAAGTTCCAGTAATGACAACAGAAAATGCTGAACGAGATGTACATATGTGGTAGAGGTTGTCCTGAAGATCGCCATCGTTACGTGTAGTTACAAAAATGTTTTGGTTCCAGTAGAATACGAACCCTGTATCGAGAAGGAGACATCACTTGGTTGAGAGATGAAAAAAAGGTATAGAAGCACTGAGCTTGATTGGAAGTGCTCTGTAGATTTCCATCTCATGATGTACGCACTCTGAGAATTTGAAAAGACCCACAAATAGAAAAGACGAAAGTAATCACTTCAAAAAATGCAGCAGAGCAGTTAACAAAAGCAACTCCCCCTTTACTCCCCCTTTCCCAACGCAGCTGCACTCATACATTCTCCACTCAACCCGCACGCACTCTATCTATCGCCTGTTGCTAAAATCCCATCAAGTCTGTTCTCTGGATTATCGAACATCATGTTGTTAACGAAAGCAAGACATATTCCCACTATAATCAAAGTTTCACCTCCACCACATTGGTGCGTGCCGTAAGTGCGACCAAAAGCACGCCCCCACAAATAATAAGCAGAAAATCTTCAGTAGGGACAGCATGTGTGTTATATCAAAGACACGATTGATATTGGAGATAACCCCAAGCACTTCTTAAAAACCAGCTGCAATTTGAGCAGAGACTCATCGTGTCGAACTGAACAAATCAGAATCCGCTTTAGAATCTTAGGAGCCCCAAGATGCATACCCACCCTGGCGCGCCTTGTACTGTATTTGGATAACGTATGTTGCCCGAGCCTCACGGACTGGGATTCCGGCAACGGATTAGAAGAACGCTCTGATATGTGAGTATGGGACGGTGTCGGTAGAAAGTATAACTTCAAATCTAGATGGGGCGCTTCTTGTCCGTTCTGGATGAGCCGCAAGAGTTTCGTGCGACGGATTCGATGGCTCTAGTGGATTTGCGTCATTAAAGTCCATGTGTCCGTGAGGCAGACCGTTAGGTGAGCAATTCCGTGGACTGTTAGGTAGGCCGTTACCCTGGCCATTGTATCCGGTGTTCTTTTCAGTTCCAATCAATCGTTGACCCTTCTCATGCTTTGGAAATACCCTGTACTCGCAACAGGGTTTGAAGGAACAACCGCAGGAAGCTTGAATCCATGGAAGACCATCCTGTTGTCCCATTTTCTGTCGTTGATTTGAACTGGCTTGTTATCAAACTGTTTAAGATCCTGATCGTGTTTTCGTAGTGCAAGGAAGCAATAAAGACAAGATCGTAGTTGGTGTATATCAAGAGATCTGCCAGGTGTCTGCGATGCTGTCGCTATTACAGCTCATGATGAGCAGTGGCTGCAAATCTTTTGTTGTTGCCACGGGTCAACTCACGGTACCATGAAGGAGTAAGTCCAGGTGAGCTGGCAGGTCTCAAGCATACTTCGAGGCGCTGCAGCATCGCCAGAATATTAGGGAAGCCCCACAACAAGGTATAGGCTTTCATTGTATTGCTGTCTTTGGAACGCCGTGACCTCTCGATGCAGGGGTATATTGATTACACCAGACATAAAATTCAAACAAGCCACACGTGCCTGCTCATACCCAACAAAGCGGAAAGCTATCGAATCTGCATTCCATCATGACCGTCTATCAAAAAACCAGCTACTTCTCTTGTTACCGCTTCCGGTTCCATTTGACTCTTGCGTTTGCAAACCACTCAGAAATGGGATATTTGGCCCGCCTCCGTTCATGTGATCAGTTCCTCCACCGCCACGTAGAGGCTTCGCTATCCGAGATCCTGCACCACCGAAACTGAAGCCACCGGATGTGTTTGATGATGACGAGAGACCGCGTGAAGAGCCGAGCTTGGCGGCTTCCAGGCGATCTTTGACAGCTGTGAGTTGTACTTCGAATCTGTGTGGAGCAAACATTAGCATCTTCTCCAATTCCCAGCGAAGCAACAATTGGATGGAGAACACACCGATGATTCGCAGCCGTCAACTTCTCTTGGCTGTCCTGTAGTAACGCCTCTAAGCTCATGATCCGCTCGTTTCTTGCGAGAAGCTTCCTCTCCGCAATAGCGACTTCTTTCTTCAAGCTCCCATTCTGCTCCACCAACTGTCTCTGTACATGCGTTAGTTGCTCTAGATTTCGTTCCAAGAACGCCATCTTCTTCTGTTGTGCACGGTTATTAGATGAGCGTAGAACATTGTTGTACTGCTCTCTGGTCTCGTCTAGCGAGATTTCGAGCTCAACAACGCGTTCGCACCGATTTTGAAGATCACGCATTAAAGATTTCTTCATTATGTCAAAATCAGCAATTTGCTGCTGAACGGTTCTGCTGGTCACTGAAGGCGAAGATGTGTCGCTAGTAATGGATTTCTTTGTGGATTCTTCCATGCTGATCCTTAGACGACTGTTCTCTTCATCTTTCTGTGCCAAGTCTTCACGTAGATCTTTGAGCAACTCGAGTTTGGTTTGGCCTCCGTCAGCGTAGAGCTTCTCGAGCCGGCCCTTGACCTCTTCGACATCCTTTTCACAGAGACTGCCTTCGAGGAGCCCTTCGTACTCCCGCTGAACAGAAATCAAACGCTCTTCTAGATTATCTCTTCTCTTCATACGGTTGTCGTCCAACTCTGCTGCCGTACTCACGCCCAGCTCGGCTTCTCGAACAATACCATGGGCCTCAAGTAATCTAGCTTTGAGCTCCTGCAATTGGTCCGGCGCCACCTTTTCCCCTGCGGCGCTTGTGTCATAAAGAGCCTCGACTTGCTCAACACATCTTTTGATTCTGCTTTCGTTTTCCGAGAAAGTCTCCCCACCCATATCGAAACTAGCCATCATTTGTGCCATGCGCTCATGTTTCTTCTTCTCTTTCTCATCGAGCATAGCGCTCGTTTCCTTGGCACTCACTCTCACATCAAGGAGCTGTTGTTTTACTTCGTCAAGTTCGGCAGTAAGCTCGGAATTAGCTTCTCTGAAACTATCCATTGTGATCGATGCTTCTTTGCTCTCGAACGCTACTCTCTCAAGCTGCATTCTCAGTTCGTTAACCTCGCTCTGCAAGCTCTCATTATCTCTCGTGGTTCGGTTGCTATTCTCCTTCAGTGACTGAAGTTCTCCTCTTGCCTCCTTTAGACTCTTTTCAGCAGAAGATATCTGGGTCTCCCTCTCCGCAATTTGGTCCTGCAGCTCGTTCTCTCGACGCAAGAATTCTTCGCGCTCGTCCTTATCAAGAACGATACTTGGCGTACTCGAACGGTCGCCTATTCTCGATTCAGATCGACTTGGCGTCTCTACTCTTCCGATGTCTGACTGTAGACGTGAGGGAGTACCAGGTCTCTGAGCTCGTGACTCGGCCCTCACGCCCGTGACGGAATCCACAGCAAGTGGAGAAGTCCATCTCTCCTTTGGTACAGTCTCCCCACTCCGCCATGACTGCACCTCTCCTTCTAGAGTTGACACATAGGTTTCGAAGGTTATGACCTGGTGCTGAGCTTTCTTGAGCAATTGCTTCAGCTCTACAGGGCTTAGTTCAGCGTTGATCTTGGCTTTGTTCTTGATTGCCTTCGCTCTCACGCCGAATCTGAGAGTACTAAGGGTTTCGGCGTCGTTGTAGCTGCTCGGAGAACAGTTGATGATCAGAGTAGTCCTTGAGTTACCGCCTAAAGATTCTTGAAGTATTCGAGTAAGCTTGGAATCTCGGTAGGGTATGTGAGTAGATTTGCCGTCAGTCAAGGAGTTGATGACCATTCCTAATGCACTCAAACTCTTATTGATCTTTTTGGCTTCCTCCAGAGTCTGTCCACTAGCGCCAGTTTTTCCAACCTTCTCACTACCTGCGAGATCGACCAGGAACAGCTGTCCACTCTTAGCTGAGCCAGTCTCGACATTCTTCTGGGAGATGGTGATGACGAAAATGGAATGTGACCGGGAAGATTCCTGATTCATGTTGGTTGCCGCTGTTGCCCGCGCAGCTCCTCCTCTTCTCATGACCTCGTAAACCTCTTGTACACTTGAAACATATATCTCCAATAGCCCCTTGACATACACACCTCGACTTTTTTCTTCGTGAACAGGTAGGTTATCATTTTGCGGTACCAGGAGATCTCTAATCCTCTCCATGTAAATCTCCATGTAGCTAACCCGCACTGTGTATTCAATGTTTCCAGGGCTTTGCAGAATACTGGTGAACATTTGCTCGACGATGCGCGGTATAATACCCCTTGAGGTTTCGTCCTCTATGTCGGAGCCCATCATAGTGTATGATTTACCGGCACCAGTTTGCCCGTAGGCAAAAACAGTGCCATTGTACCCATTGAGGATGTCATCTACGGTGGATCGGATGGAGAAATCGAAGACATCAGTCTGCCGTGAGTTGGTGTCAAAAACTCGATCAAAAGTGAATGCGCCAGCTGCTTCTTTAGACTGTTGTTCCAGTCAGTCCATGCAGCCCAAATCTATACTGGAAGGGATCCGCAGGGATACGCAAGCTTTGTCATACGTTAATGCTGCAAGTGTCTTCTGTCTCGAAGTCTACGATAGACTCTCCTCCGCTTGCAAGCTCGGCTTTGTTGGGAGGTCGGAATCGCGCAACCACTGGACGAGGAAAGATCAGTCTCGATAGCCTCTGTTCCTTTCTCTAAGGAATTCTCGAACCCTTTATAGTATTGCCCGTACTTCCACCAGACCTATAAGACCAATAAACATCAGGATTATTAGATCCCACATAGCACAAGTGGACTCACGCCATGGCTGAAAGCCGCTGAGCCCACTCAGATTGCGATAATAGCGACAAGGTCCGTGATCTATAGTCCAATTTTCGATGAGGGAATTCAAGTCAAAGCTGGCAGTCAAGGTTTTGCGATCTTGTTGACCCTAGAAAGGTCATATTACAGGGGTTCAAGTGACGCGTGCGGAAGGCGATTGATCAACATTTATTGCATATCAGATAACATCATGAACCACCCAGTCCCGTGACCTGGACAACAACGAATCTACAACAACATTGTGGGCGTGGTTACTGACTCTACTAATTCATCATCGAGAGGTGCAATAGTCCGAGTGTTGTATCTCCGATGGATGGATGAAAAGGTCCTCGGTCAAGGTCCTTGTTGGTTGTCTGTGCGGGCTCTTGCATATCTCCGGCCTGCATTGCATTAAACCATGCGGAACATTTAACGAACAAGAAATATAATCGCCTTTCTTTCTAACTATATCCCCGCATTTCGTGGTCTAACGTATCTAACACCATGTGCACTGCAACTGAAAGATCTTGGTTATAGGAATATACAGCTTGCCGATGCACTGCACGTAACACAATGAATAACCTAAAGTATCGTCTTGAACGTAAGTCGTATGCCGCTAAAAGATTATCTTCGTAAATGAACCTGGAAAAGCGACCAAGAACACCAGACTCCACGCTATGGAGCGAGATTCTAAGCCCCTGGCTCGAGAAAATCTGATTCAGGCCCTACATACTGTCAGACCATTGAAGTGCAATAACGTCTCTTTATGTCCACGTAGCAGCCTAAAGATATTGCAAGCCCAAGATTCCCTTCTAGTCATCCCAGCTCTTTTCCACTGTTTCTCGAACCCGCTTCGTGTACTCCCGCCGGTTGTCCTTGTATAAATTTGAAGCCTCGACATTAGCCGGTGAAGAGGTATTGGGATCGTTGAGTAGACTGTATACGAAACGTAAGCTCGATAAAGAAGCAGCTGTTGTGTCGACGAGTGGGCTAAACATCACGTGCTCCGTGCTTACCTCTGAATGCTGGTTAAAATTGCGGCAACATCATAAGTAGGGCTCCATCTGTTTTGCAGAATATCCAAACATAATTCCCCAGTACCATAGACATTTGGATGGAACATCTGGCTAATGAATTTGACTCCTGGTGGCTTATTCGGATATTGCTCCTCAAAGTGCATCACCAGACGGAATGTTCCATCTTCGAAGGGTGTATCTGCAGGTCCGATGATAACGGCATTCCTTCGAAGCTACCATAAGTCGTGGTCGTACAACATGAATACCTAGTGCTTACCAGGTCATGACATTATCTGCTATCGGAGACGCTGAAACGCCCGCAGGAGGGTCCGTCTGCATACGCTGGATTAAAGAAGAACTTGTTAGCTTTTGGGAACACTTTCAGAGAATAGAGAAATGTAGCAGGCAAATTAACCCTCAAAATTTTGCCCAGCAAGAGCTTACCTTGAAGTCACGCATAAGGCGGCGACGTGCTGAGGTGGACATTTTGTGAGCTGACTTTGAATAGGGACCTCGTAGGTTATACTACGTCGCCAAGATGGTGATTTGAGTTGTTGAAGGTGATGGGAGATTTTCTTAAAGAGCGACAAAGGCAAGATGTTTGAAAAGCCAGTAGATTCACAGCAGGCTACCGAGGTTTAAGGATTTGCCCCACGCTTTATTTCCGCAACATCCCCACCTGCGGCGAACATTTTCTCTTTTCCCTTTTCCCTTCCTACACTATGTCTAAAATTCTTGTAAGGAGCTCGCAACAGTTCGGCAATCAGGCCGTGGCTCAAAATTCGGTGCAGCGGCTAGCTCAAGTGCGACGACACTTGAGCACCACTCAACATGTCAAACGCGAGATTCGGGACGCTTACATTCTCAGCGCCGCTCGCACGCCCACAGGGAAGGTATTAATTCTCCCAACAGAAATTTTGTACCATCACTAACACGTTTCTCCAGTTTAATGGCTCCTTTGTTCATGTTCCTGCTCCAGATTTGGGTGCGACCGCCATTCGTTCTGCCCTTGCGAAATCCGGTGTCCCGGCGTCAAAGATCACAGATGTCTACATGGGCAATGTTCTACAGGCAGCTGTTGGTCAGTCACCCGCCCGCCAAGCTTCAATGTTAGCCGGTCTTTCAGCCGAAGTCGACGCTGTCACGATCAATAAAGTATGCGCCTCGGGCCTTAAAGCTGTGGTTTTCGCAGCGCAGAACATACAATTAGGGCTTTCGGAAGCACAAGTTGCTGGTGGAATGGAGAACATGAGTCGAGTACCTTATTATCTAGCCCGAGCCAACCAACACCCGCCCTTTGGGGAGATGAAGCTGCAAGATGGACTAATAGTGGATGGTCTATGGGATGTCTACAATCAATTTCACATGGGTGTATGTGCAGAAGAGACCGCGAAAAAACACAACATTAGCCGGCAACAGCAGGATGAGTACGCAATAGCAAGTTATAAGAGAGCGCAAAAGGCCTGGGGTGAAGGCAAGTTCCAAGACGAAGTGGCTCCTGTCACGATCAAAAGCAAGAAAGGCGAAACGGTCATTTCCAAGGATGAGGGTTACGAGAATCTGAGAGAAGACAAAGTCCCCACGCTCAAGCCAGCCTTCGTAAAGAATGGTGGCACAGTCACAGCGGCAAACTCTTCCTCGTTCAGTGACGGTGCTTCGGCGCTTATACTAGGAAGCAAGGACACGGCGATGCAGTACGGCAGCCACAGCCGAGTTCTTGCACGCATTGTCTCATCCGCAGATGCAGCAGTTGATCCTGTAGACTTTCCAGTTGCTCCTGCAAAGGCAGTGCCCATTGCTCTGGATCGAGCCGGAATCTCGAAAGACCAGGTCTCGGTGTGGGAGTTTAACGAAGCATTTGCGGCTGTAATCAAGGCAAATCAAAAGGTTTGTTTTCCCCCTTATTCCGTGTAATTATAACCCGTATCGTTTGTTACTGCACTTTTTGCGGTAACACTGACTTGGATGACCTGTACTAGATCCTCTCTCTTGACTCCGCAAATGTCAACCCTCTTGGAGGTGCCATCTCCCTAGGCCATGCTCTCGGCAGCTCCGGCTCCCGAATCCTCACAACATTGTTACACCAATTGCAACCGGGGCAATATGGTGTTGCAGCTATATGCAACGGTGGAGGAGCGGCAACTGCTATGGTGGTGCAACGAATCGAGCATGTTTGAGACGTGAGCCGACAATTTCGCTGTGAATAACAATGTAGGTCTGTTACATGTGCGTGTTCCTCAGATCACGGCGAAAGCTGTAGATGCGGTTCGATTGGGCGTATTACTCCGAAGAACTGGAGTTCAAACTGCGCAGTCTCTTTTGGCACATTCAGCTTTCCAAATCGGCATGCTTTGGAATATACCAGATCTTCACTAGCCACGCTCGACGCTAAGAGGAAGCGATGGCGAAACTATCTGGTGCAGAAAGAGATATCTCCGAAGTTATGCCGTCCTGAGAGAAAGTATTTTTAGAATACCATCTTCGACAAGTCTTTGTTATTACCTTAGTGAGTGCCATGTCTCATCACTACGAATCTGGGGAGGCACGGAATACGAAAGGAAAATCAACTAGGTCTTTGGAAGCGTCTTCCTTCAAGAGATCTCTATCATCTATAGCCAGAAAATGTATAATGAGCCAATTTCAAGAACCGCTAACCTATGTACTGATATGGCTTGACACCAAAGGTACTCATTCCACTCTGGCGGTCACTGCGTTTCGTTCCGTTTCTCGCCTGTGAACCTTACCCTCGAATGCCCAGAAGAAAGAGCAACTGCACGTTAAATCCGAAGGTTGTATTGACATATGCAAGTGGGGAGTTATAGAAGCGGGAGAAACTCGAAATCCGAAACATGAAATATGAAACATGTGGAGAAAACCATCATAACCTCGCGTCAGATTCGGATTTGCGGTCTGTCCACCTGTCGCCTTGAAATGCAATGACCTTTACGGAACTGAATGAGGTGCAGCATCACGTCTTATCTCCAATTGTTTGGGTGGCCCGTTCGACATTATCACAACTCAAACATTCTAGGGAAGAGTTGACGTTCTCGCCAATTTCTTACTGATTACGGAATATATTAGCAGGAGTGGATGTATGTTTTTATATTCATGTCTCAAAGTATTGCATGCTACTGTAATTGCTAGCCCGCAGAGCTACGACTGGCTTCCGCCATGCAACGTACGTCTCAAGTTGAGGTGCATCACCATTGTCAGACATGGTCACACCCGAATATGCTGCTCACAGACTTCACAGTACTTAGGCAGCGTGCGACAAGCCGCAACGGATTGGCCCGTGAAGATAGACCTTCACGGCCTTGATTTCTGTCATGCGACCCTATGGCATAGCAGGCCAGCCAGCCCTGTCTACCGTACCCTACTCCAATTGCATCGCGCCGGCTGGGAAATCGAGCCTGGTGGGATATAACATTGACAATCAACAGTCCGAGATAATCATCCTACCCACAACGTCGTAGGAGAAGGATGGCGCCAGAAAGCCCGACTTGATCCCCACAAACCCACGATACTCACGATGGCTAGCTACTCGTCGAGTAGTACAATCTCACAACTAGTCACAAAGACTACTATGGCGGCTCAACAGTCTGGCACCGTTGCAGCAGCAGCGCCCTCTATTACTAGGTCAGTACCGACTACAGTCACTGCGCCTCCGCCTCCAGCTTCTACGCCAATCGCGTTGACCACAATCTTCACTCCTCCTCCTTCATGCCTTTCGACAATCACCTATGACGGCACCTCTTTCTGGCAAGGAGGAGTGCGCCAGCTTGGGGACCATGGCTGCTACCCACCATCGTTTACAGCCATCTACAATAGCTTCTATAGCCCTGGTATCTGCCCTCACTCATGGACGAGCGTGGGGACGATTTTTGGAAACGACATAACGGCGACGAATGGGTTGGTTCTTACAAACGCGATGTGCTGTCCTAAGTGAGTCAACCTGCTCATGTTGCATCCGCTGAACATGTAGCCTGATTGTCTCTACAGCAACTACTACCTCTCAACCGGCACCGCAAGCGTCCTCCACTTCGTCTGCGCCACTCTTTTCAGCACCGACTTAACCAATGTATACTCGACATCCGCCCTACAAAATGGCTCCCAACCCACAAACGCTCCCCTCATCACTGTCCGCGCAGCCGACATCGCGCAAAACACCATCTACGCCGACGTCATCCAAGTGGTCTGGCAATCCACCGATAGTGAAGTCCTCCGCCTCCTTACCGCAACCTCAAGAGCTCCCACCCCAGCAAGAGCCACACCAGGCTCCGTCATCCCAACCATCTCCACCGTTTCTTCCACCCCGCAGCCCATACCACCAACCCCTACCCGAGCAGGCCTTTCCCTCGCCGCACTACTCGCCATCGCCATCTCCACCGCCCTCGCAATCCTCGCCCTCATCCTTGCCGCATTCCTATTCCGCTGCTACCGCCGAAGACGACCGAAACCCGCAAGCGCGCGCGAACAAGAAACAGAGCAACAAGAGCAACAGCAACAGCAATCGCCTCCACCCCCCCAAGAAGTCCCAGAATTCGGCCGGCGAGACTTTCCACCCGGGAGGGAAGCGCCCTTTTTCGCCGAACTGCCCGGGTCGGATCCGAGTAAAGAGATGGATAGTCCGGGAAGTGTGGTTAGAGAAAAGAAGATCTATGAGGCGGATTCGTTGCCGACGAGTCCGGAGGATAGGAAGAGTGTGAGGGGATTAAAGCCGTAGTGTTTACAAGGAGTGGGCGGTTTCGGGTGTTTTGCAGAAGAGATTTTTTTTCGGGAAGATACCATATAGGGAGCAATCCGTTGTTACTTTTTTTCTAATACGAGTATACTATTTTGTATATATGCCAATTATACCTTCAAAGTTCATACAATCCGCCATATAACTTGTAACCCCCTCCCCCTGCCCTCGTATCTGAATATGCTCTGTCATGCCTTTTAATGATCGCTTTTGTAATTGGAAAACTTCCTCCTTCCTGCATTTACCAATTCGCTGTTGAAAGACGAGGATGTTACAGTCCTTTAATCAGGACTTTTTTTTGGCTCGTAACTTTGCTTTCACCCATGCTGGCTCTGGATGCTATATTGCGTAGAAATACACCTGATGATAAGGAATAAGTTTCGAGAAATTAACTTCATATATATGGATTATTTAGATCCATTAGTGCACGTGCTCAACGAATTCATATTCCAAGCGCTCCAAGAAAACCGCTTCCATTCTGTTCTATGAGTTACTCTACACTTTCCAAACACCACATCCTCCAGAACCAACAACCAACTCTCGCAAACCACACTATCTCAAGGAAAACTCTCTACCAAGGTAATGACCGTAACAGGCTGCACCTCAGCCACTCTAGTTATGCCCCAGAACATGTTGGACCCCCTTCTCCGTCATCTTCTGCAACTCATCCCCCATAATGAGCCTAAGCTCGCCAACAACCATCATCACAAACAAGACTGTAGTTGCAACCTGGATCATCCCAATCTTGGCATACAGCTTCACCAAGCGGATTCTTGCCGCCCAACCAAAGGTCTTCCACGCATCAAGCATGCTCACCGCGCCGCTGCCGCCTAAGATCTCCGGCTTCACTTTGCCGCCAAAGGTGCGGTCGAAGGGGACAATGGACTCATTCTCCTCAGGGAGCATCGAAGCTTGTACGCGTGTGAGACTGACGCTGGCGGGGAAGACGATGAGGACGGCCATCAGGAGGCCGGAGAGGGCGACGAGGAAGTATTGTTTCATGACCATCTTGCGGGCTTCCTCGCTGATCTCACCAAAGTGGGAAGGATCCTCGTGGAAACGGTTTAGGCCAAAGGCTTGGTAGAGCGCGATGGGCATGTACAACGCGACTTGCTGTGCGATGGCATACACCATTGTTGGAAGAATGATATTCCTGCCGCTCTTGGTAGAGGGAATGCGACGGAACCAGCGGGTGACAGTCGGAGCACTGATGACGACGTGGGTCCAGGTCATTTCGAGACGGCAGAGAATTACAGTTGTAGCAACTGCGACGATGGGCTCAGTGATCATAGCACTGGGAACGAGGCCAACAAAGAAGCGGAAGAGGACTTGGTGGACGAAGTGGGTGATGACAGCGACTTGGAGGCCACGGAAACGAGACCATGGGCCGGCTTCCTTACGGAGATGTTTAATTGTTGTGCGGATTCTGGAAGTGATGGGTTTCGATTTAACGAGGAATAGCTCGGGTTCGGTCGCTGAGGTTTTCTCAGAAGGCTTCTGGTCAGCGGAGAGGAGAGGGGCGTCGGTATCGTCGGTATCGTCGGATTCAGCGGGCTCGATAGTGAACGCGGTGGCTGTGGGGGTTTCGATCATGGTAAGAGTTGCTACAACGGCACCGTACGTGTAACGGACCTATGGATCGAGTCAGTTAATAGAGGCCGAGTATCATGAGTAGGTTGGACTTACTGCGAACATTGCACCGATATAGAGCAGAGCCGTAAGCCAGAGTGTTACAATACCCCATGTTGGCATTTGAAATTCGCTCACTTCTGGCTGCTGCTCGAGGCTCTGGGCCGTCCAGCCTTGCTGAGTGGCATCAATGCCACGGCTGATGAGGTGATGCACGACTCCTGACATGGTGCTAGTGTCGTGAGAAGAGTTTTAAGAGATCAGAAGCAACTAGAAAAGGAAACTGAGATCAAGTAGTGATAGATGAAGACTGTTGCGATGAACAGCTTTTGTGGTTGAATGGAAAGGATCGATGGTGTAGGAATCCTCGCAGGCAACCATCCAGCGTCGCTCAGCCCCGCCACATACGCGCCGCAACAATGAAACACTGACGCTAAGCTAAATATAGCCCCACCCGGAGCCAAGTTGAACCCGACCCGACCCCCTTTCTCTGTAGTGGCCTCAAGATCATCTTACTCTTCCCACAAACGCACAGACGACAAGCAACGAAGAACAAGGTAGGTGAATAAGGGTACATCAAATCTGGTCATATACTACATAATAGCCCTACGCTATCTTTGTTTACACAACCTCAGCTCTGCCAGGTATATCCCTATTCACCAAATACAGCCTTCCATGTTTCATAACGATGCATCACCGGCCAACGACCATTGCCTCAAACGCGTTACCTCCGATCCTCAACGGTTAATGGTGCCTTGACACCAGCATGTACTCGACCCTTCTCGCTCAACCTGAACCAAGACGTTCATGTTTCTTGTTTTCAATAAGGCCACTGCCCTCTCCTTGACGTCCTCCATATCGGTACCTTTACCAGCAACAACATGAATGACACCCAGCACCCTTCTCTGCTCACCTTCATCTAACCAAAACTTTGGTACAGCATATCCAACCACTCCCCTCAGCCCACTGACCCCTGCTAGCGCCTCCCTCAAGTCAAACTCGGTTTTCTCGGGTATGGTGAGTAATAGAGTCCTGGCAGACGACGTGACCAGAGGGATTGCGGATGCGAAAATCAGTATGGCAATCAGGCATGAAGCCAGAGGATCGAAACCAGCCCAGCCATAATAGTGGATCAGGAGGGTAGAGATTACGACCGCCACGGAACCCAAAGTATCAGCTAATACGTGGAGGAATATACCATGCATATTCTCATTTCCATGAGAGTGACTGTGGCCGTGTGCATGAGAGTGAGTATGAACGGGCTTCGAAGGAGTTGGGGGTACGGAGTAGGGTGAGCTTGTCGAGCTTGTGTCGAGGGGTTCATGAACGTGACTATGTCCCTGGTGTCCATGATCATGATGTTCATGCTCGGGATGTTCCTGATGAGTATGAAGCGGAGGATCCTGATGTTCGTCATGAGCGTGGCCGTGCCCTTGGTTCGAGTGCTCCGAGTGGTCATGTCCCCCGTGTGAGTGGCCATGGTGAGCATGCCCGAAGGCTGTCATACCAATAAGGTTCACACCAAGACCCAAGCTACTGACCGTTAGGAGTTCTCCGATCCTTTGCATTTCGACGCCTTCCGACAAACGTTCAAGAGCTTCGTAGACAATCTCAACGCTGATAAGCCTAAACAAACTCTTAGCTTAGGAGATCAACCGAACCCAAGCTTGACAACTTACATCAGGAATATTCCATTTGCGAAACCAGCGAGAGTGTCTACTTTGCCAAAACCGTAAGGGAAGCGGGTGCTGGGAGGCCATTTGCTCATGACAGCAGCACAAAGACCAACCACGAGTGCCAGACAGTCAAAGAACATGTGGACGCTGTCACTGAGCAAACCCAACGACCCAGTAGCTATTCCATAGAATGTCTGGACGAGCATGAAAGCGAAATTGAGCCTGCATCATACATTAGCAGGGAGAGTAAGTAATGGGTGCTTCACTTATTACGTCATGAAATAGAATATCCTTCGGGAGTCCTTTTCCGCAAGGATACTATGCAATATTGGCCAATGCTGGAATAAGCGTAGCAGAGCCTTCGAAAACCTCGATGGATGGTCGTGATGTACTATATGTGGATTATCATGATGGTGTTGGCTATGAGTTTCGTGATGAGAATGCGCGGATTTAGAGAAAAGAGACCGGGTATCTTGTTTGATAGCTGCGAAAGAAATGCTGATAAATACGCCCTGGTAAACCGAAGAAGTCCATGAGGCGTGGTGTAATACTGTTAGCACAAGAGCACACAGAAGAGCTCCGAAGATTAGCCCAAGGCCTTTGCTATGTCGTATGCTCTGTGGCTGCGTAATGGTGTAAGATAGTATTGTGGTGCAAGCAGAGAGGAACAACCAGCCGAGGGTATTTGGGTGCAATGCGCCAGCGCCTGATTGAAAAACGAAAGGTATAATACAGCTAAGCACAGCCAGTAATCCTCCGGCCACGAGTGTAAGGTTGGTGTCTTCGTTAGTACAAATCAGTGGCGACAATGTGATATCTGTGGGTTTAATGACTTCAGGTTTTGCCAATACTGCTGAGTCCGCAGATGTCGACTGAGGGTCACCCGAAGCAACGGCGGAAGTCCTGGGTTTGGTCGATGGGAAAGGAGGTGGAAGTGCCAGAGCGGACACCCCCAGAGCTACATAACCCATCCATGACGATTTCATAGCAGATTGGTTAGTCAGACCTATCAAGTCGCAGCCAATCTGTAGCGAGATCGATGCTAACGTCCAGCGCTGGCTAAGCAAAAGCCGCTTCCATTTCCTGAGGCTTGTGAAATCAGTACTCTTACCATCAATCGGCATTAAGTTCGTAGCCAGCGCAACCAGCATAATCAAAGCAACCCTATTGGCTCCCAGCTTAGCTGCAGCATATAACGGAAGTGCAACGCTTAGGATTCGCCCAATAATGCTGCGAACAGTTGCCAAAGTAACCCCGTTCAGCTGCGGCTTCTCCACATCAGCGCTATTAGGATATGAGACCTTTCTTCGGCTTGGCGCATCCGTAGTCCTCAGAAATCTGCCTCCCAACCCCATCAATAACAGTACCATAGAAGTAATAATGCATGCAGATAGAGCTCCCAACTCGAAGGCCAAAAGAGTGACTTTCGAGGTAGGAAAATCTTCAGCTATGGACTCGACTAGCCGGCTTGTGGTTGATGGGTTTATCGGAGTTGGAGTAGTATTTTCATGATAACGAATGAGTGATGCCAGGATGAAAGGAGTGGGTATAAGCACCACACTGATAATCTCTGAAGGCGTGATCCATTTCCTTTCCAAAGTCAGCATATAGCTTCTGCGAATGGGTCGGCCCATGGACTGCACTTAGAACGAACCTTTCTGCTTCTTCATCAATGGGCATGAACTTCTGGTTGCTGGCAGGTTGGTAGCCGTAGCCGCTATCTCGCAGACTGAGGTGGGTAGGAAGCCCCACACTTCTCCTCCTATCCATGACCTTCGGTCTTTTCTTGGCGCTGGAGTTTGGAGAGTGCAAGTGCGCTGCAGGAAGATCTGCTGTCGAGTCAAAGTGGTCGCCGTCAGTGTCTGAGAATTGCTCTTGAGCTGAAGCCTGTGTGTTGGCATGAAATTTGAGGTTGTTTATTAGCGATCCTCCGCTAATTGAGTGTCCCCCGTTCATTGATGTAGGCTGTAGCGGGACGCGCTGTGTCATCGATTTCCGACTGTGTGAGTGGGCGTGACCACCACTGTGCACCCTGGCGTTGGGAAACGCATAGCTTGCTGTCGCCATTTTACAGCACCTGCCCCGTTATCTTGGACGTGCCTTCCTGCTCCACACATATGTCATCTCAAATAATGTCGTCCAGCCATGTCAGATGCGGAAACAGCATTCATACAGCGCAACATCCACCTCTTCAGCGATCCTGATTCTTCTTTGTTTCTTTTTCTCTCACTACTGCCAACGTCGTGCTGAAAGAACGTTAGATGCAAGCTTCCCGTTAGCGTCAGGGGTAAATGACAGGGTCCATGGTCGGTGCTCGGGGCTTATGGTCCCGATATCTTGCCCTACAGGCCTGTTATTTGTTATTGCGACTACGACTCCCCTATCTGTTCCTAGTCCGTTACCATGAGCTCATTGCAGACACAATGCGCCACTTTATTACCTTGTTCAGGGCTATGGTAGCTATAGTCGTACACAAATCCACTGCCTGTTCCTTATATGTACCTTCCAATGGCCGACTTCGAAAGCTACCTACCATGGATGGTATCGGGCTTTACTCTTGTTACCATCACCATGCTTCTCGTTCCCACTCCATACGGCCGAAGAGGTGACATGCTTGGTGGCAATGGAAAACCTGTTACCAGAGTACAAGTCCTAGTCCTAGGTGATATCGGACGAAGCCCTCGCATGCAGTATCATGCTCTTAGCATCGCAAAGCATGGAGGCCAAGTCGACCTTATCGGTTATAAAGGTTCCGCATTGTCATCCAGTACGTCAAGGCCTTCCATTTACTGATGGTGCTTTTATAGAATCCGACGTAAATTCTCAGATTGCCTCGAGTCCTTCAATCACGGTTCACCCGATCTCCCCCGCGCCAAACTTCTTAAAGTCGAAAAGCAAATTGGCCTTTCTTGTTCTCGGCCCGCTGAAAGTTATATTTCAGATAATCAGTCTCTGGGTTGTGCTAGGCTATAAAGTAAAGCCGGCACAGTGGATGCTTGTTCAGGTGAGCTGCTGCCCAATTTCCTTAACTCGAGGCCATCAATAATACATGGTACATAAGTTTTCTTCGCTTTAGACAGATATATGATGTAGTCCATGTCTACGTGTAGATTACTATCATATCTCTTGGTTGGGACTTTGAGTCATATAGACCGATAAGTTTTATTTGCTGAGCCAACTGCTATAGAATCCTCCTTCGATCCCAACACTGATCGTTGCTCAAGTCATATGTCTCATACGAAATACTCGCTTGGTCGTTGACTGGCACAACTTTGGCTACACCATACTTGCACTAAAACTCGGAAAGACACATCCACTCGTGCGGCTTTCGCAGCTGTACGAGCGAACGTTTTCTCGCTCTGCAGCTGCTCATCTCACCGTGACTGATGTGATGGCAAATGTTCTGAGACAGGATTACAAGATCAGATCGCCAGTCATACCTCTTCATGACCGGCCCCCTTTAGCTTTTCAGCCTCGTGACGTAGCGCAACGTCATGCATTTTTACACAACTTTGCGAAGACAGCCTCACGTGTTGATGAGTTTGAGAAGGGAAAATTAAAGCTTGTGGTGAGCTCAACGTCGTGGACATCGGATGAGGACTTCTCTTTGCTTCTTGAAGCATTGAAGAGCTACTCTGAGCTGGCAATCACTTCTCATCCACATCTTCCAGAAATCCTTGCAATTATAACGGGCAAGGGTCCTCAGAAGGCAGATTTCATAGCACAGATTCAAGACCTTGACGTCCAGGGCAAGCTTGAGATGGTGGACATCCAGACAGCCTGGTTGAGTAATGAGGATTACGCAAGTCTGCTGGGTGCAGCAGATCTCGGTGTTAGTCTGCACACGAGCAGCAGCGGCCTCGATCTTCCCATGAAAGTTGTAGACATGTTCGGTGCTGGCCTTCCTGTTGTGGGTTGGGGGAAATTTGAAGCATGGCCAGAGCTGGTTATAGAGGGGGTGAATGGTATCAGCTTTGGGAGTGCTCCAGATCTAAGGGATACCCTTGTAGACTTGTTTGGTGGCGATGAGAAGAAGCTGCAAACCTTAAAAGCAGGAGCTATCAGAGAAGGCAGACGACGGTGGGATGATGAATGGGATCCTATTGTGGGAAAGCTGCTCGGACTTTGTTGATATATTCGCAACTTCGAGTATATGGTTGTAATATTGTATCAGATCAGGGACTCACTTCTACAACGCCTTAGGGCTACTGATTAGGGCATCGGTTACTTCAAGTGCCGACTGACTGACGTAGAATATCATAATGAAGGCTGAAGACCAATCATAGGCCCATCGTAACACAAAGCATGTCCACCCAGGCACAAAATGGTAACCAGAGACTCATTGGCTGACATCGAGCTCAACGATGCTGCCTGACGTTCAGCTGAATTTCCAGCCTTCTATCAACAGCTGTCTCGCATGGTCAGACGATGGCGAGCTTGCTGTAGCTGCTGGTGAGTTCGTCCATGTTCTGGTGAGCTCTTGCCGTATCCTTGCATCATATTCGTGGGGTTTGACTGTTCAAGATTCCCCGTAAAAGTCGTCCCCATCAAGGAAAGAGCAACAATGCCTCAGATCCTTGGGTACAAATTCATATCCGCACCAACACCTTTACCTGGGATGATTGGTCACTTCAACAGCCTGCCAGCTTCAATGATTTCTCAGTAGGTGAAGAGCAATCCATAAGTAGTGTCATCGCGATTTCATGGTCTCCTCCTGGTCTAGCCCGGAACCGACGGTCTGTCCTTGCAGTTCTTACATCTAACCTGGTCCTGTCGTTTTGGGCCTCAAACTCAAATGTCTCAATGCTCGCAAGCTGGGAGAGGGTTTTCGTTGTTAATAATGGTATCCGTGAGTCATTGGAACGTAAGAGCAGGCTTAATCGTGCCTCAAATCCTACAGATTCAGTTCCTCGTCGAGTTCTGAGGATCCGAAGTGTAGCCTGGGCGCCGTTAATGCAACGGAATTTGGGAAATGCTGAGACAAGGTTTTCGGGTGCAGCAAAACCATACTTTCTAGCAGTCACAACTGACGATGAATCGGTACTGTTTCTATCGGTGAGCAGCCCCTACATCCATAATTGTACGTATTGGGATGCAAGTGTTATGGGGCAATACACTTTTAATGGGAAAAATCGTATGACCAAAAGCCTTTCTACTCTTCAAGCAGTAGAAGAGGGATCCGGACCGGAAACCACTGGATGCCAAGGACAGTCGGACACGCAGCAAGAATCTTTGTACGGCCGTGGTTCCCTCTTATATGCGGCGCTCAAGACCAAGCGCTTTATCGACCGCGTATCGTGGGGCACCTGGATTCAGGCTAAAGCATTTGCGGAAATCTCGGTCACTTTTAGAAAAGACAATGCAAGTATCGGGACTGGGAGATTGTACGTCTCACTTGAACTTCCTTCAAGAATATCCTTATCCAAAATCTCCGGAGCTTTGCCGACGAGCCCGTACATCTACAATCACGAGGCTCTTGATATAAACTCGTTCGATCTCCCCAATTCAGCCTTGCATAAGCAAGCCCTCCAGCTACGTGCTACGTACGACCGTCAGAACGACTATGGTGGTTTGACTGTCGTCAAATCTTGGGGTCTTGCTACCTATAAGGAGTATGCAGCAATGTGTGTCACCCTACATCCGGGAGATATGGTAGATTACCTTCTTGCATCTGAAGAACGCGCAACCATACTGTTCAGTACTTGTGATAACACTTGTTTGAATACTGAGCTTGAGGCTTTTGTGTGGGAAAGGGATTCGGACTCGGACGAGACTGCAACGGCACAAAGAGCCATACTCAAGGTCATTTTTGATAACGAGCGGCAAAGCAGGCTAGATTCAGCTGGACTGGGTTATAGGATTATCTATGCTGCCGCATGTGCAAGCATGCTTCTGTGGGACGCGGAGAGTGTGCAGCATCTCTCACTTGCTAAGACTGTGCTAGAACGATTAGAGCAGAAAACTGGTGTTGATTTTGGCTTAGAGATTAATGCTTGTTCGCATTTGCTAAAATCCCCCAACATTGAGATAGAAGAGGCTGCTGCAGTTGTAGCAGAAGCTACCGGATCTAGGAACAGAGAAGATCTTGCGACCGCGGTGGAGATATTCGATGTTTGCTCAATATGTGCGCATGCCATCAAGTGGCAAAATCTTTCTGAAGCTAGGTGCTCTCAAGGGCATTATTTTGGTTGGTCAACTTTCCAAAACATGAAATCTATATTACGAGCAAATACTAATGGTCTGCAATAGCGCGCTGTGCCTTGACATTTCTCGCTATCAAAGAACCTGGGATCTCGAAGTATTGTGAGAAATGCCAACGGGAGTTCCTCAGTGAACACTTTCTTCGAGAATCCGGACAGTATCCTGAATTCCTCTTAGCGTACGAATCCCCTCTCTACGATTATGCCACAGAAGAAGATCATGTAGGTGGAGAGTGGCAGGATAGCTGTCTCCAGAGAGTTGATGACAATAGCGTGGTAGTGAAGACACGACCAGCGGGTCTTGACGGCGCACCACAACATACATCACAGGCTATTTCATTGGCCAATATTTTATTCAATGAGTTCGATGTTTGCCCGTATTGCCAAGGAAAGTTTATTGGCTGAGCTTGGAATGCGGTTTGGCGCTGAAGTGTCTCACCTCGTCTGTTCACGACACTCCGATCAGCAAACATACTTTTCGAATGTTGCATCGGTTGACGTCTCTTGTTCGTTGTAAGATGTTGTCTTTGTCTTCTGTTCAGCAGTGATGATCTCTGTATCTTGAGGATGAAGTGAATGACGCCGCAAGCGGACTACCGCATGCAGACATTTCATACGAAACCACCGTTGCCTCAAGGGCAGTATATCTGCTCATACGCTGTTCCCAACAATTGATATGCACTTCAATCATACCGACACTCTACTTATCGAAAATTCTCACGTCACTATCAAAAAACCAAGATGGCCGACAGAATCATGTTCACCCCGAATATCAACCCAGATGCTAACCTCAATCCGCATTCTCCAAAGTCACCGAAGACCCCCACAGCTAACCGCCTGTCTCTATCGAACACTCCAAGCGCGTCCCCTAAACTTATTGCCGCGCCTGTCAGCCCCGTGCATAGCATAACCACGGAGCTTGATCACACCCCCATAGTCTCCCCAAGAAGCTCGGCAGTACCCGATATATTCTTTAACGTCGGTCACACTCGCGCTATTGGTCGTCTTGAGGCGCCTGACTCCGAAGATGAGGTGGCTGTGAGCGATTTCTCGGATTATCCGGAGGGGAGTGATGTGGGTATCAAGAGCCCAATATTTAGAAAAGGAATGGGGGCGAGCGGCTCAAGGGAAAGTCCTGCTGAGGTACTGCTTCTAGACACAGCTGAGTCTAGGTCATTTCCCTATTCAGCGGGCTTGATCACTAGTGGGTCGGCGACAGCGTTTGGATCGCAAATTGGATCGCAGGATGAGCAGGGCAATACGGCCGATGGGCAGCGAAAAGAGAGCAGCGATAGCAGGATCTCCGATGTAAACGAGATATCAGGAGTAGTTCCTGCTATCATTCCGGAGGCCATGGGGGATTCTCCCACATTAGGAAGGTATCCAATGACAATGATGGTTGAACCGCCTAAAGTACCTACCACCAAGTCCTTAGCTAGAAATTGGTCGACCAAGGCACAAAGGTCATCGAGTCCAACAGAAGATGTCGTAGCTATAACATCGACAGAGCCGCGTGCTGGCAGAGTACGGCATATGTCGTTCCTTCCGAAATTCCTGAGACTGACAAGTGACGGGCGTGATAAAGAGGAGAAGAGGAAAAGTAACGAGCTCAAGAGAGGCAACCTACCCGAAGTTAAAGAGGAACCGAAGTCATTTTTCAACTCTGATTCCAGCGATGATGAAGGGGAGTCGCCAGTTGTTGTGCATGCGAAGCACGCCAGCATGAGTCGACCGGCAATGGTGGATCATAGCCCAAATCGTTTACCGGCGAGATCCAGTGGCGTGCCAAGAGGCCGTCAAAGACCTTCTGCAGAGAGTAATCCTGGCCCATCCAGGGCGAAGGCGGCCAGACTTTTAGGGGAAGACGTGAGTATCGTTGAGGAAAATTATGCCAAGAGAGCGGGTATCGTTGGAACTCCTCCAGCTACAGAGGTTGATGGGAAAGAGGTCGATGGTGCTTTCGGTTCATGGAAGAAGCCAGTCCCGAACTTTACAAATGGACTAAGATTACACCCCGTGCAGCCACCGATACCAGAGAAGTCGTCGAAGAGGAAGGTCTCTTTCCCACTGCCTCCACTCGTTGAGGTGAAGCCCGAACATCGCTTCCTGAGGCAAAGCATTGTCAGTACGCCGTATCCTCCGGAATCTCCAGTCAACAAGGAGGACGGAGAGCAGGCTTCATCATCGGGTCAGGCACCACTGGAAAACGCAGAGCGAAAGACAATACTAACTTTGGTACTATATAGTCATGGCAATCGTGCGCCGAGGATCAAGAAAGTTGTCATCCCAGATCCGCCAGAATTCAACTTGGCCGACAGCGATGAAAAACGACCGCAGTACAAAGCTACCCTTAAGATCGATTTCGACGACGAGAAACTTTTCAAGCTCATCCGTACCCACTATGCAGGCATGCGCGGAAGTTTCCGGACCATAGCAAGTGCGAGATCCGTGTGTAGTCTGAAGCTTATCTCCTATACTGCTCTCTCGCAGCTCGCAGCTAGGCACGCAGGACCTGTCTTCAGGTGGACTCTGATGGGCAATGACGGCGCCTTTGCCGAACAGCAGCTGCTCGATCTCTATAACAAACCTCGTCTTGGCAGAGGCAAGCACGACTGGAGCGACTGGATCAAGACCCACTCCTCCAAATCCGCAGGCAAGTCCTCCCACGACCAAGGATATCTCGCTCTCGAAATCTCAGAAGGCTGGTGTCTCCCAAAAATCGGCTTCGCCGTTACCGCTGTTTTGGTCCTTAGTTTAGCTGCGACGCTCTTGTGGACTTTAAAAGGAAGCAAAGTCACTATGGAGTCCTTTATCGGCGAGAAAGGAGCCTTTAAAGAGGCAGAGGTACAGCTGAGGGGAAGGGCTGGTGATAGGTTGGAGGCCGGGGTTGCGTTGGGGATGTTGCTTTTGATGTTTGGGTGGACAGGGATCGGGGGGTGGCTTGTGTTGAGTTGGGCGGGATTGTAGGTGATTAGGGATGCAGCTGATTTGTGATATGGATGTTTGCAAGTTTGATATCCTAATGAGGAAAACAATCGAGATACCTATTAGATGGATTGTTAAATGAAAAGCGCGGATAATGGACTCCTTGAGATAAGGCATATGCTCCTTCGAGGTCTGAAGTTCCGCAACTGTTGACTCTGCTGTCAATGTGAAATGATGAAGATACATAGAACACATACATAAAAACCACACAAATTCCCAGATTTTCGTACTACGTTAGATAAGTACACATTAGTACCTAACTTCTCGGTTTTCCAACCTCTCAAAGTCCACACAATCCAGAATGTCTTCAACCACCGATGAACCCGAGAAGCCTGGCAAAGCAAGCAAGTATCTATCAGAGCTATTCAACTCCCGCTCGAAACCGTTGTCTTCGAAACCCTCACCGGCACCAGAATCCAATTGTCAGAAACCAGGTCCGAAAGCGCATCAACCAGGGACTGGGGACGGTGCTAGAGGCGAGTACTATGACAGTATGACATCAACGGATTATGGAGCTGGTACGATACGGTGCACGGTGGTACTCGAAGTGGTCACTAGGGAGCTGGAGCCTGTGAGCATGACGGAGATGACAATGGAGCGGGCTGTGTAGGGTGGTTTGAGGGAAAGAGTTTAGGACTTGGGAATCCAGGGGGGGAGGAAGGATATTGGAGTGTGATGGAAGATGGGATGGGCGTTTTCTTTGGTGGAATTGGTCTAGTGGGTGTTGGCCCCGGGGCTTTTAGACTTGTATGGATGCTCGAATTTGCTTTATTTTTTCGATATGTAAATCTTGGATTCGCTTAGGAATGTGCACAAGTCTGATATGTGTGTGTTCAGTTGGCGGATTAAGAGAAATGGTCTGACAACTGACTGACGGGTAGGAATCAGACTTTTCGAAGGTGATGAATAGCATATTGGAGGTATGTAGAACGGATAGATTTGGTACCCGCAAATGAGACGAGAAGTCATTGAAATAGATGGGTGATTCATTTGCATAAATCATTGTATAGTCGATCAACAGAACGGTCTGTCGATGTCGTGTTACATCTCTTGGAGATAGGCGCGTTGATAATCACTTGGGTAAGCTGATTTATATGGGTGATGTCTGCCCCCTTTGCACTTCACAATGGAATCTGAGTGCCAAAAGTTGTATGCCCCCTCGGATCTGTGTGTAGGAGTTGATACACAGCTTTAATCGTATATAGACATACATATCTTGATACGGTGAACCGCGAGGCTGCCTTCCATTTGGAGTGAGAAAGCACCTGATAGGGCTGACCCGCCTTTCGGCCGACGAAAAAAGCAACCTCGGCCCGTTTTTATCTTCAGACATATGAGGGACCCATCCGGAGCTCGAACCCAATTCCTTCTGCCAATTCCTTCTTTTCCCCCTCACACTCCTTAGCAATGTCTTCCTCGTCTTCTTCTACACCCTCGATACCCTCAAAAGAAGAGGTAAAGGAGGAAGTCGTTGTTGCTACAAAGAAGACGCTCTCGGGCCTCAGATCCCTAGCTGCAGGTGGTGTCGGTGGGCTGTGTGCAGTCGTGGTTGGGCACCCATTTGATTTGGTCAAAGTTCGATTACAGACTGCGGATAAAGGTGTATACACTGGGGCTATCGATGTTGTAAGGAAAACAGTTGCGAGGGAGGGACTGGCGCGGGTATGTCGTCTTGGTGCAGAGAACTGGACGTTACAGTGCTGAGGATCAGATTTAGGGACTCTATGCGGGCGTTTCGGCGCCCTTGGTAGGCGTGACACCTATGTGTAAGATACCCGTCCCCAGCTGTAAATCAGAGCTCAAGCATTAACATGTACTCGCACAGTTGCCGTCAGCTTTTGGGTATGCGATCCCCCCGCTCCATCCCGCCGTTTCTACCCTGCCCCCATAACAAAGAGCGTGCTAATCCCACGCCTAGGGTTATGATGTCGGCAAATCCCTCGTCCGCTCGTTTTCCTCCTCCACCAACCCCAACACCCAATTCTCAATCGCCCAAATTTCGGCTGCCGGCTTCTTCTCCGCCATTCCTATGACTATCATCACCGCCCCCTTCGAACGTGTGAAAGTCCTCCTCCAAATCCAAGGCCAAAAGCAACTAGCACCGGGCGAGAAGCCCCGCTACTCTGGAGGCGTTGACGTCGTGCGGCAGCTATACAAAGAAGGCGGCATACGCTCTGTGTTTCGTGGTTCGGCCATGACGCTTGCTCGTGACGGACCTGGAAGTGCAGCTTACTTTGCGACGTACGAGTATATCAAGCGGTCAATGACACCTAAGGATGCGGATGGGAAACCGTCTGGTGGGTTAAGTCTTACGGCGGTAATGGTTGCTGGAGGGGCTGCAGGTGTCGCGATGTGGATCCCTGTGTTTCCCGTTGACACGATCAAAAGTCGATTGCAAAGTGCGGAAGGTCGACCGACGATTGGCGGTACGGTGCGTGGCTTATATCGGAGTGGAGGTTTTAAAGCATTTTTCCCGGGCATGGCACCGGCAATGGCAAGAGCAGTGCCCGCAAATGCGGCGACGTTTTTAGGAGTTGAGCTGGCGCATAAAGCTATGGATAGAATGTTCTAGTAGGAAGCGATACCTGTATGGAATACGACCAAGCATAGAATTTTCGCTTCTGCGGTTGAGAAAGGGGTTGATCAGATCTAATTATACAGCATAGGTCAGGACTTTGAGCGTAGCTGATTGACAACGAAAGAGTTTATTCAACCATAATCACATGTCGATAGAGACACTAGCCTCAAAATACCCGACACTAACGTACCCCTAATCCCCGAACCTCCGCCGCATCTCCGCTCCGCCCAAAGTAACCCCCCCCCCAACCCAAATCTTCAACCCAAAACCCCCCTCACCAACCACCCCCCCCAAAACCACCCAAACCGCACAAATGGTCCTCTCCTTCATCCTCATCCAAAACAGGCAGTACGCACCCTCCCCATCACCTCTACCCCCCCCAATACTCCCCTCCGCGCTCCCTTTCCGCTGACTTTGACATTTTCACCAGAGGCAAAACACGGCTGGCGAAATGGTACGCGCCGTACAGTGTAAGCTAGCCTCTTCACTCTTGGGGAGTTGAGTTGGGTTGGTGTGGGCAAGGGGGTGCTTGCTGATTGATGGGCAAATCCAGGACGAAGAGAAAATCAAGCTGAAGGGCGAGGTTATTACATTCCCTCCCTCCCTCCCCCACCCAATACCACCCACCCTCCCTCCCCAATACACCCCAATCTAACGCCCCACACCCCTCTTCCCCCCTTCCAGGTCCACCGCCTCATCGCGCCCCGCGACCAAAAACACCAGTCCAACTTTGTGGAATTCCGCTCCCTCAAAATCGTCTACCGCCGCTACGCCGGCCTCTTCTTCTGCGTCTGCGTCGACGCCAACGATAACGAGCTCGCGTATCTCGAGGCCATACACTTCTTCGTCGAGGTGCTGGATAGTTTTTTCGGGAATGTGTGTGAGTTGGATTTGGTGTTTAATTTTTACAAGGTGCGTGAAAAGGGGGAGGGAGGGGAGGGAGGGGGCAAGACGGGGTTGTGGGATTGGAGGTGGGGATGGGGGTGGGGATTTTGAAGGCTAATGTTGGGGGGGGGTAGGTCTACGCGATTCTGGATGAGGTATTTTTGGCTGGGGAGATTGAGGAGACGAGTAAGCAGGTCGTGCTGACGAGACTGGAGCATTTGGATAAGCTGGAGTGAAGTTGGTAGTTCGCTGGGAAGGGGGTCGAAAGTAAGAAATGTATATGCATAGCGCTGGCGTTTGGGCGGTCTATGGGGGAAGCCTTTATAGCGACGTTATGGGAAAGTGGGATGTGCGGAGTAACAATCGTCTAGGTAGCTCGAAAGCTACGTTTGCACGAACTATCCAGTCAAAAATAGGATTTTGTCGGCCACGGCCGTCTTCTCCATCGTTAACCCTTGATACCTCTTCATTCGTCTAAAGTGGGATCTTCCTCGATCCTCTTCTTCAAGGCCGATGCCTGAGCGCTCTACTACCTAACTTTATGACTCGACACGGCAACCTCTTCATGAGATGGCAGCTTGACCATATGGCGATCTGGAGTGTTGGATAACCTCCCAGGACATTAAGTGCTCACCACCGTATTGAATCCGTGCAGGAGGATTACGATAAGCAGATAGCGACTTTCCGGAGCGAAGATGCAGAAAGCCTTTGGGTGTAGAGCCTCCGTCACGCAACAGGTACTTTGAAAGTCCATTTCGGCCGCCAGCCTCTTTCGTGGCTTCCTGATATCTGCGCCAGATTCCCTCCTAGAGTTTGCTTCTTGACATCATCACCACACTTCCTTCGGCCTTACTCTTGCCTTGGTAGCTCATCCCACAATCTCCAAGTCTCCTTGTCCTCGCCACCTCTCCAGCCCCAGATTACGCAATAATGACTGGCCAGCAGATTCCACTCTTCAACCTCGTCCATCATCTCGAGACAACTGATTCTTTCTTTCTCCACCTCGTTCACGCCGGTCTCCCACAAACGTTTCACATCAGCTCCGCCCTTTCCGGAAAATCCATGCGCTCTCATCCTTTCCATTTGCGCTTCCAGACTTCCGTATCTCCGCAGAGTTTGCAGCACTATTCCACGTTGGGCGAGATTCGAGACCATCACTTTCCCGAAGGCGTCAGAAGGGTTGATGGGCTCATAGAGAATGACCCCTAATGGCGTGCTCGAGGCAAACAGGTGTTTTGTAAAATAATTGACTACAGCATCGGCGGCAGCAGGAGCCAGGTATATAAGACAGCATTCGGAGATGAGCAGAGTTGGGAGCGAGGGATCGATGTAAGGAATTTCAGGTGGTGGTAAATCAGATGGAGAAGAGCCCGGAGGATGTAGCGTACGGAGATCGAACGGATGGATGTGATAGTTCAAGGAATGAAGTGCGGTGCCATCAGAGGAAACGGTCAGAGGGCCATGGATGCAATCACTGAGGGCGCGGGATCGATCGATAAAGGAGATCTTAGCAGAGGTATTAACTGGGAAGTCGAGCTCGTGGTAAACAAGAGATTGGCCAGCAAACTGCGCCGTAAGGCGGAAGAAGCGTGTGTCAGAACCTGCGCCTAACGATATAATCTGCTTCTTCGTAAAGGCGGAGTCCGATAGAAATCGACGTACGAGGTTGTCGATAACTGTGGTGCGGACATATGTACCTTCTCTTCTGTCAGACTTGTGTTGAATTAGGAGCTGCAGCCGCGAAAGTATACCTCTGTTGATGATTGGAAACCTTCTCTGTTCTCCTGCAGATACGAACAATTTCGCAAAAGGGTCGTCCAAGTAGCCGATTTCAACGGCGCTCAAACGTGAGACACTAGCATCTTGATCCGTGTGTTGGACAATCTTGTCTTTAGCAAGCCGACCATCTTCCACACTCGAGCATGAAGCATTCCCGGAATTCCCACGGCGGCGATCAGGGGCGCGGCCTGGCCTATTCGGGTTTCGAAGGGTATTGAGGTTAGGGATGTGCGAGGAGGCCATTATCAACAGCGATGTTGTGACTTCTCTTGTTGAGAAGCCTGGACGTCGGCTACATGGTTCAAGAGCAATGACACAAGCTTCTTATTTGTCACGGTAGCAGAGGAGAATATGTGTTTATCATTGGGAATTTTAACATGTACAGTCTTCAGAACCTCAGACGTGCGTGGCTAAGCCCCTTCGGGTTAGCTCTGCTTACTTCACGAGCTCGGTGTTTCCGTAGTAAGCAAACCGCTAACCCGAAGGGGCTTAGCCCCACACTTCTGAGGTCCTGAGGCAACCCGGCACATTCTGCTTTAGGATTCATGGGTTGGATCTTCAATAGAAGATCTCATAAAGCTCAACTACGCTAGATACCTTGTTATTCATTGATAGGGTCTGGAATAAAATGATCATACCTTTCTCTTTATGTTCACTCAAACTCATGTCTGATAGTGAGAAGTCGGAGCAGCTTACGAGTATCCTATGAGAAATATCTGAGGGTTTTCAGGATGGACACGTATTGTAGTAAGCCCTTTACCTATTGTGATAATCTATAATAGTGTAGATTCAGCGGGCAGTTTCGTTCCAGCTGTCGTTTGTTCTTTGTCTTCGAATGCCAGCTTCGATTCTCCTGCTCTGGATCCTCCTCAAACTTGCCGGGATTTCTTCGCAATCAGCATGACTATCTATCGTTGTGCCTCGTCTCCTTCTGGTAAGCCCTTGCATATTCAAGGGTGCTTCTTTGATCCTGTCTCTCGCTTGATTTTCCTCGTCTGCATTTATGCCGTTTTCTTCACTTTCCATATTGTCAACGTAGTCGCGGTAAGTTGGTCTTGTCAGAAGGCCACTTCGGAATTCATTGGCGCCGACAAGCAGTTTAGTTAGGTCGATCAGTTCCTCGAGGAATTCAATTACTTCAGCCTGCGCCGCAGACGCAGCATTCCACGACATGTACTTGCGGCGAACTGCACGCTGATGTACAGCTTTGCTGGTCTCCTGGAGTTGTCCAGCGCCCCCAGTGGCGTGCTGCACTACTTCTCTTACACGATTAATCATGCGTAGATGAGCTAATCTTGCTGACGGGAAGTATTGCGGGAGAGGTAGCTTTGTCGTAAGAGCTCCGTGTATAGCGAACAGCGTCAAAGTGATAGATCCAGCAACGTTTCGGCGATAAGGGTATATTTGAGCCTGTTGCCGTTAGTCTGATGCCAGTTGGGAGAGCTAGAAGGTTGTACATTGAACTCCTCCAGAGGACCAGATCCGTAGGCAGTCCGTAATTGAAGCATGTTATCCATCCTATCTACAATCTGATGGAGGACGAAAATAATCTGTTTGACATCAGTGACGCGCACAGTACAATCTATTAAAACTCAGCTAACCTCTCCGTAGATCAGCGCAAGGCCCTCAAAAGAGCCCTTGATTCTCGGTTCAGTGCTACAAAAAGGAACTGACGAAACGTTAGATCGTTTATATAGGACAATCGAAGGCGGCAATTTGACATACGGAACGTTTCAGCGGCGCTCAAAGCGCCATTGGCTTTTCCGCTTGCCTGTTCAAAACGTAAAAGTACTTCGGGAGCATAGACGTCAAGATTTGTGCCTTCCCCTATCCCGTAAGCCACGCAAGTTTCCATCTCGTTGATCTGCTTCAATGCCGCTGCAAGCGATTCAGTGAGTCGACCGCGGGCTTTCACGGGAAGTAGTACCACTTCCACGATCAGAGCAACAAGCCCACCAATCATGAAAGCAATCCAACGCTTGAGGAAATTCTCGGTCGCGGTGCCTGACCTAGGATCAGCCACGTGAGACAACTAATTTACAAATACTGAGATTACCTGGCACTGTCACTAGCTCCGTCGAAAGAGCCACAACCGTCATGCTGATAATACTTACCATTCCGGCTTTTGGATACGTTGTTCCAAGCTGAATGTATGCTGAGGGGATAACCCCTATACATATCATTACGGCACACACAATGGCGTTTCCTTTCCGAGCTTCCCAGGCAGCCAGGCCCCATAGACATCCGAGAGTAGTGCCTATGCCTCGAATGATAAACGTTGTGATTGAGTTGCCAATAGACACTTCGGTAATCAAAACCAACTGCAGCGCAGCCCACACTTCGACAGGAACCAACGTTAGCGGACTGTTTACTGCATGCGCACTAGAAGATCAAGACTATAATACATACATCCCCTATTCAAGGAATACCATGTATTCCAAGAAGCTATAAGCGCAGGCCAAACCACTAGAAATACGGCGACGGTAATCTTGATAGCGTACAATAAATCATCTGAACCTTGTAGCCACTCCAAAGAGTCGGCCAAAGAACCACGTAGGCGAAGGGATGGCGAGCTGGCTCTTTGGGTAGTTTTGAGTTCTTGTAATTTCTTTCTTTGGAGAGATGTTGCTGGCTCCGGCTGGTTCTTCGGCCTTTCCTGAACCTTGTCGAGACCCGCTGTTTTCTCGGGATCACCTTTCTTGCGAGCTGCGAGTAAGCTTTCCTTGCTATCAGGAGTAGCTGTACCATCTTCGTCATCTGCACGTTCATCCGAAGTACCTTGTCTATTAGCTTTTCGGCCACTAGTTGGTAAGGCTTCGTCTTCCCCCCCTCCCGAGTAAAGCCATGTTGCCCAGCGGATACGAGGTGCGTAGATTGTTCTTCGGCCATGCCGGTGCTCTCGTTGAAGTACGAGGTCCCGTGAATGCTTCAGCATAGTTTCCAGGTGGGAACTGAAAAGAAGTTAGATCGGAGTCACGGATAGACCTTGACCTCGAATGACCCACGCTGCTTGCCTCAAGTTGAGAAGGAAGGATGAGATGAGAAATATCTCCTCTCTTGGCATAATGTCAGGCTCTTGATCTTTGAGTTCTTGCATCACAGCAGCTCTCTCAAGAGCAGAAGCTGTGTCCCCATCAAATTTCGTAAGCGTTTGCTGTAAATCCTCAATGTGCAGATCGAGCTCCTCGACCATGATACCTCTAGGTACTCTCGTTCCTGAAGGAAGCTTTGGAACATCCTGAAGTGTGTCAGTCGCAAAATTTTCGTACAAAATTATGTGGATATTAAGGGACGGACATATGTGTACGCAATGCAGGCACTAACAACGTCTACTGTCCTATTAATAACCGCTTGGAGGTCTTGATAGGGACTTGTCACTGTTTCCAAGAGATGTCGAAGTAATTGAACGTCGCCAAACTCAATTTCCCGCCGAGGTTTAATTAGATTGAGTTCAGTGTTCTCACTACGTAAGTTGTCACTCCACATTTCCAGGTTTTCGTCTTTTTCAGATGTCCGTTCTGATGCGGAGTTAATGGGATTCTCTTCAGCTATAGACCTCGACTCTAGCTTCCCATTTTCGCTCTCCAAGCCTCCGAGTAAAGCGTACTTAGATTCGCAAGCACCAATAAGAGCGACCGTGTTTGCCACTAGCTTCTTCATGGACGAAACACTGATGGGCTTCATACTTCGGGGTGGAAGCACAGATACGGCCACTTCAAAGTTGCACTCCCGTTGAGCTGCTCTGCAACTTGAAAGCTTTGCCCGTAATTTTCCCTTAGCTGCAGTCAAGGCACTTAGAGATATCACTTTCGCCTCTGTGGAAATTTCGGCGTTTCTGTTCAGCTTTCTAGTCCCTGGAGTGACCAATTTCGGAACTTCTGCATTTGTACTTCGCGCTTTCGTTTCTGGAGCGGATTTCATACTTTTTGTTAGGCCCCTTGATACATTGAGCTTGGGGGAAACCTTCGATCCAGATGTATCCCCCTGGGTAGCACGTGTACAATCGCTCGCATGTGAGGTCTTTGGCTTTCCTACCGATTCGCTATTTAATATGTGATTGGTGTAAGTAAAATAGAGACCTGCGCCCTGCAGTGCTTTTGCGGTATCGTTTAGCGTTTCGATAGATATCTGACCTAAGAAGCTAGAACTGAACTCTGGGAAAATGCATAGGTTCACCAGAATTATGACGCCAGCCGCAATTAATATAGGGAAGAGAATCTGGGTGGCAAGTCCTGCTGTGACTGCCGTGGCTGTTGATGTTAAAGATACCACGGACACAATGATAAGCAGAAGAACGAGAATAAAAAGCCTCGGTGTTCCAGAACGTAGAAAGCCATGCACCATCATTGCAATGGCTAAGAAAACTCCTCTGATTGCATAGGCGGCCGGTGGACTATGGTGGATTACCAGTGATCCAATGTAAATACCCAAGGTCGACCATGCTACTCCTAAGACTGTGCCACTGAGGGCAAGAACGAGAGCCTCCGCCATCATTCCAAAGCGCCGACCTGGATGTCCGAAGACCGTTGTTAACGGAGCCAGATATGCTGCTTTGCCAATAGTGGCTCTCGCTCCTGGGATTAGACATATGCTCACTTATCAAGGATAGATCAGCTTCTATTTGAGTACTCTTCGAAGACAATCGGACTTTCCATACCAGCTGCAGTAGTAGCTATGACATTTTTCAATATCCGTTTCCATAGATTATCCTTGTTCAGGTTCTCGAATATTTCTTGCGAACGTTTTGCCCCATAATGGCGGGCTCTTTGGAGAGCCGACTTCTCCCCTGCCATTGCCATGCAATTGAGTGCTTGAGTGCATCGCGATCTTGCTGATCAAGTCCAGACGAAGCGCGGTAAGGTATTCACTTTCAATTGTAATGAAGATGAATTACAGAATACCAATCTGATAAAGTACACCTGGGGTGTGCGGCATCAATTCCGCTCGAGGCTCCTGCTCCATCATTTGTTCCTACGTTCATATTTGGCAGTAGCCCTAACGTGTTATTTCAAGCACCAAAATGGCTCCCTCATCAACCATAGTGGTAGGCCTTCGCAGTGGCTCGATTGGCATTGCCTATGCTGAACTTCTCGCAGGCGAAGATTAAGGTACAGCTTAAGCTATCCATCAGCAGGCTGCGCATGGTTCAGCAAAAAGACACCGCCATAGCGAAGCAACAACGGCGGCAAATGGCACAACTGCTTGAAGTGTGTCCTTTCTGAAAATTCCGGATATATGCAGAATCTAATGCATCGATCGTCAGCAAGGCAAAGAAGAATCGGCACGCATCCGTGTCGAAAACATCATTCGCTCAGATATAACCACTGAACTTCTTGAAATCATCGAACTCTACTGCGAACTACTTCTTGCACGAACTGGATTAATGGAAGCTAAAGAGTGTGACCCTGGGCTCGAGGAGGCTATCAAATCTATCATATATGCCGCACCACGGACTGATGTCAAAGAGCTTCAGCAGGCTCGGGCCCTATTAGTGGAGAAGTACGGCAAGGATTTCGCCTTGGAGGCAATAGATAACAGCGATGGTAAGGTAGCAGAGAGGGTGTTGAAGAAGTTGAGGGTAGAGCCACCGGATCAGGAATTAGTCACGCTGTACTTGAAGGAAATTGCACGGACCTATGGCGTGACCTGGCCAAAGAAGGAACAAATAGCAGACGCAGGTACAGACGAAGACGAAGACGATGAAAATCCGAGCGGTGGCCAGGCGGTCAAGAACCTAGAAGAGCCCTTAACCACCAATGAACTCAGCAAGGCAACACCCCCGCGAGATCTTGGGCCCAAGTCTCCTGTCAGCGTGGCGCCGCCGAGTCCAAGCACAGATAATTTGAGCCCGAGGATCAAGTTGCCCAGCCCACCAGAGCTTAAGCCTAGTGCGAGAATGACTGGGTTAAACAAGCAGGCCTCTAACACGGACTCTGAGAGAACTGCGAAACACAGTGCTTCTGGGATCAGGAAGAATTTTGTTGGAGGGAAGATTCCAGACGTTGACGAGTTGGCGAAACGATTCGCGGCACTGAAGAAGTGACTGATGTAGCACGGGGAGACGTCACATAATTTGGTCTATACTAGGTCATGCATCGATACTACGGCGTTTGGGTATCAGATGGATGTTCCTTGCGCCTGGTTTTCAACAACTTGATGACAGTAGCTCAGCATTGCAAGAAGCCCAAAGTCACATACGATACTCGGAGGATCGGTGAACAGATTTGCGAACTATCTAGGCAAGGGGAGTTGATATGTATACCAGAGTAATGCGGAAACGAGGCATGACATATCGAACAAGCCCTCCGGTGAGGTGTAAACCTAGATGAGCTGCCAAACTTCCAACCTCTCGGAGACGGCTCTTGCACGGTAGAAGCACCGATAATTAAGTCCTTGCGAATGAAACCTAACGATCTTCATCTCCCAACGGTACGTCAGTTTATGCTTCAACTGCGTGATCATCCTCTCCGTCCACAACCTCCTCGTCTACGACCTCCTCCTCCTCCTTGATCACCATGTCTTCGTCCTGCTTGATCTGCTCCTCCTCGCTCTTCTCATCCACCTTCTTCTGCTTTTTGACTACCGTGTCTTCCCCATCATCGTCATGGGCATCTTCAGTGGCCATATCATCGCCTTTGCTCCCACGCTTACGCTTTGTCGGGGTCCCATTCTCCTTGGTTTTCTTCGGGGTACGCTTAGGCGTAGTCCCAGCTTTCGCTCCATCTGCGCTAGGAATGGTTGACGCTTCCTTCACGAGCCTATTGTAGAGACTCGTACAAGCGATGCGAGAGCGGCCGGCCGGCAAGACAACACAGGACCAGTTGGGGGGTCCACTAGCGGCAATGATGGACATCATGAGAGCCATCTCGAGGGCAAGGTTAGTGACAAGAAAGGCAAAAGGGAAAAGGCGTTTTACCTTCTCCTGTTCGCTCCACAGGGTCTTTGGAGTGGTGGACGACATGATTGAAGCTGAGCTAATTCAGTAACAATGGTAAACGCAGGGTGGATGGCATGGACTTACATTCTATGATCTGATATTTATCACTTGAATGAATTTGATGGTTAGAGTTGTTGGGTTTCGATGAGCTATTCAAGTTCACTTCAGATGATGTTTGGTAGAACTTGAAGTAAGTCACTCACATCGAAGATTTGAAATGTTTGATGATTCAGATCGTATCGACGATGCAGATAGCAACGCAAGAATGTCTGTGGAGCACTTGTTCTGTCAAGTCAAGAAGTTGCAATGATCAAGTTCTGGTTCCGTCTGATGTTGTTTTGAGTCAGGACGAAAGATGAAGGAAGGGGCTCAAATATCTGGCAGTGAAAATCATTCATCACAACACTTCGTTCACGAAACTGTTTTGTGAATGTCAGAAAGAAAGGAGCTTGGATCAAAGCATCCAAGTTCACCAGGAGCAGACGCCGATCAAGAAAGTCCCTGCAGAGATCGAGTAGACAAAAGATGTAGCTCTCAAGGTATTTTCTCTATAAATCCTGCATCAGGAGGAGCATTTGGGGTCACATTGGGCACACATATTTGGTTCCGTATATCATCGGTGTTTCTGCATAGATCGCACTATGGACCGAGGAAATCATAGTACCAGTCATGTATCATAGTAGAACTTGATGGCGGCAATAGATAGCCACAGATCCATATGGTGTTAAGTGTTCATGCTATGTATTTAGTTCTAGGTACATCTGGGAGCTGGATGACCGCATGATGTCGAGCTCGAAGCTCGCTCACTCTACCAAACCAACAACGACCGACCGGCGCGCTTGGAATTGGAAAAAAAAAGCAAGTGAGAGTAAAGGATTGCCTTTGATAAAAAACTGAACGTCGCAACGTGCTTATGGGGGAGCAAACACCGAGGTCATCGAGAACACGATCAGTTGGGCCGGATGACCGAGTCGGTAAACGCAGTTATGATGTGAAGCGTCTGCAACTATGGGTAGCTAAGCTTCCTACCTTGTATGTAGTAAATCAGATAAGAAAGACAAGCACACAAATTAGGTAGGTAGAGGCCAAGTGAAAGCTGCCGTGCTTCGTCAGTGGTACTGAAGAAAGGGTGCAGCTTCAATTTCTACATCTTGAAATCTGTTACATTAGCAGTACCCCGGTGAAGACCTGCCTGCTAACTAAATACCGACTCGAGAGAGTAAAGACCATAGACCGCCAAAAACTCTTATTCTTGTGAGCTTCTACTCCAGGAGCTAATCAAGGAGTAGAAGATGATCAAATAGCACCTGCAAACATCTCCGAGCGCTCAAAAGAACGAGAAGACGTTTGGAGTACTTCTGGATCAAGAAGAAAGTAGGGCCAGAGAATGTGCGTAGCTACAAAGTGACGAATAAAGGAGCTCCATTTTAATTAGCCGACTGGAGGCCTGTGATATCTCATTAAAAACGGTATAGTATGATGAATCGGACTGCACCCTTCGCGAGATAAGTTGGTTTCAAAGTAGCTGGTGGTCTTAGATTATGTCTAATATCCTGAATGTAGGTACTGTAGACTTGGTGACTGGCTTGGTGTCGTACACTCGTACTCCCACGCAATTGGTTCAAGTCCGGTATGACTAATCGCGTAAAATTCCCTTGCAACCCTTTTCCATGCACCGTTATACAAAATTCCAACGTCACCTTCATCCACTCCTGTACCATACCAGCAACCATGGCACAGCCAGGGGAACTCCTACCAGGTTTAACAGAGTCGCTAAAATCAGCCCTAGTCTTTCTCCAGGAGACTACAACCATCCAGCCTCCACCCGAAGGGATTTCGCTCCTCGATACCAAAAATGAGCTTCTCCTCTCATATCTACAAAACCTCGTCTTCCTCATCATCCTTAAGCTACGTGAACGGCCATCTTCCGGCACTTCTCTAGAGACAGCTTCAGCCGATGAAGTCGTAAAAACTCTAGTCTCGCTCCGAATATACCTCGAAAAAGGCGTCCGCCCTCTCGAATCACGTCTGAAATATCAATTGGACAAACTCCTCTTCGCAGCCGCTGAAGAAGTTTCTACCACCATTGCACAAGCTCCGGATCGCACTCCCACCTCGAAAATTCACCAAACGAACGGCCACACCTCAGACACCGTCTCTAACTCTGACGCCTCCGACGCCCCAGACACCAACCCCCCACCAATTTCCCGCATCCCGGACCTCGCCCACCGCCCCAATCCTTCATCCCTTCTCCCCCCCAGGAAATCGTCCTCCGCCCCCTCCATCTCCAACATCTACCAGCCCCCCCGCCTCAACCCCACAGCCCCACCCGACTCTCGCAAAGTCCCACCTAAACCCCGTAAATCACATCTCCTCGACTCCTTTGCCCGCGAGGAATTGACTGATGCCCCCTTCGCCGAACCTTCTATTGGCTCTGGCAGTGGACTCAAGGGGCGAGAGAGGGAGAAGGAGGAGGAGCGGAGGGGGTACGAGGAGGGGAGGTTGGTGCGGTTGCCTGGGGAGAAGAGAAAAAGGAGGAGAGGGGGGGAGGGCTTTGGGGAGGATGACTTGTTGGGGGGGATTGGGGGAGTGGATTTTGCGGGTGGGGATGGGAAGAGAAGGAAGGGGGGAAGGATGGAGGGAAGACAGGAGCGTGTGGGGGAAGCGTGGGAGAGAAGGGCGAAGAGAGGGGTGGGGAAGAGGAAGCGATAGGGACGTATGTGAGGTAAGACACAAGCGAGCGCTAGGTTGCAGAGGCTCCAATGGGCGGGAGAAGCTTGGAGAAGAACATTGAAGCTTGGTATCCTAGTCCGAAGCGTGCTTTTTAGCTAACCCTATTTCTGCCGTCTTTCGAACACCGGATATATCACAACGTTTTACAAGAAAAGTTTCACCCGAGCCCCATGCATCCGCCCCTCAATCGATCTTGATTGATCGGTAAATCCTGTGAACAAATGCCCAAGTCGCGAAGAAGCCGATAGTCCCTAAGATGACGTTAGCCCACCTCAAGAAAAGGGAGGAAATCTCATCTCACCCGTCAGAACAAAAAACAAAAAGCTGATCAACAGACTATACCCCACATAAAGCACCCCACTTGTCAAGCCCCCAAAACTCAGCCTCAACATCCAAAACAACAGCGCATTCGCAAACACATAGCCCGCGCTCGCGCCTGCCGTGCAAAACGCCCTCCACTGCCAATGGTAATTCTCCGCGCAGAGCAAGAAATACACGAGCAGGATGGTGACGGCAGCGCAGGTGATGATCATGATGCCGTAGCAGAGAAAGAGGAAGCCGAACATGTAGTAGACTTTGCCGAACCACATGTTGTTCATGATGAAATAGAGCTCGATCATGATGGCGCCGAAGGGGAGGATGCCGACAAAGAGCATGGAGGGGAGGGGGCGGAGGTAGGTTATGGATGGGGGGATTTGGCGGGGGATTTGGTTGGTGCGGACGGGGGGTTGGACGGGCTGTAAGTGGGGAGGGTTAGCTTTTGTTGCCTACCTCGGGGGTTATTTGGAGAAAGCTGGGAACTTACCGCATGCTTGAAGCCAGCCCAGCTACCCATGATGCTTAGGGGAACGCTAATGACGAACCAGATGGCCAGGATCACGAGCATGGTTGTGAAGGGAACGGCACCACTTGATTGTCTGATCCAGATGAAGAGGTTCAGAAGGAAGAAGGTGGCAAAAACAATGCCGGGTATGACAATAGGCGTCAGAGCCATGTTCTGCTTCCACGCCTCGCCACCGAAAGACTTGTAGACTCGTGCGGAAACGTAGCCGCCAATAAAACCGAAAATAGTATAAAGAAGAATCACGACGGTTCCAAGGGAGCCACGATTCGAGGGAGAGAGGAATCCTAGAAGCGCAAATATAATAGTAGTCCCTGTCATGACGAAAAGCTGAGAGCCGTTTCCTAGGAATACGCTGAGTAAGAGTGGATTTTTAGGCGGCCTAAATACGTCTCCGTGCACCAGCTTCCAGCCTGAATCTTCTTGTACGCCATCCTCTATTTGGGCTGCTGTACCCGAGAGATCATCTAGGTTGAACAGGTCCAGTCTGTTGTACCTGGCGATATCTTTCCTCAGCGCCCTTCCAAGAATGGAACCGATCATGGTCACAAGTAAAATCACAATGATAGACGAGCTAACCACTCCTAGCCAATGTGTCTTTGGGTCAAAGACGTGGAGATAGCTGTCCCATCGGGTAGCCCAAGCAGTCGTAGATGGCCTCCAGTAGACTCCGTATGTCCATGTCACTTTGGTCTCCCCATTCTCGTCCAGCTCTAGCTCTTCACCTGACTCAGGGTCGCCACATTCTGCTTTACCGTCGCCCAAGCGCTTGTTGTTCTTCCTCGAACGGGGGAAGACCAACACACCAACAACCCGGTAGGCATCTGCGTTCCCTACTTGGTGATAGTCGATCATAATGTCGTAGTGATTGTTCAATACTGCTTTTCCCTCCGTATTTATTTGCCCCAGTGGAAACCCTCGGAGTATGAAATCTGTGTCCGTCGAGGGATCTGTGTAGGTTTGCCCCGCCGGAAGCCCGTCTATCAACCAGTTAATCTTGTAATTCTGAGATATCCTTCTGTTGACAAATCTGGCGCTCCTTTGGTCAAATGTCTGTTCGTCACATAAGGCCTTGCATGACTCATTCTTCACCATTCTCAACTCAAAGGGCGAAGTCAATATTCGGTCGCCAAATAATATGCTCCCCAGCGATTCCGAGATAGACTTTGGTCCATCCTCCGGTTTGCAAAAGTGGAATGCATTGTGGTAGTAATCGAAGGGTAGGACGGAGTGTAGCTGGGGGTCCCTTTCTGACAAAGCAGGTGTTAAGGGATTGACGTTCAAAGGAACTTTTGCGTCGCTCTGATAGCTTGTGGGTGCAACACCAGGAAGATAGAAAGCGGAAGCAGGGTCGAAGTGAAGGATAGCAGAGAGGGCGGCGCAATGTAGGTAAAATTGTCGCAACTGCATTATAATAAGCTACCAGGCGCCTGTTTGTGGGACCAGTCAGTCTATGCACTCTTGTCAGTAACTTCTGTTGCCCTGTTACGCCAAACAGAGAGCTTTTTAATGCAGGGAGTTGCAGAGACTTACCTGTGTCCGCGCCGCGCGCAGTGCCGGTGTTTAGACACGAGTTATACTACAGTCTGGCTAACTCAATCTCGAAATGCTAGAATTGTAAGATCTTAGGTTTCTTTGGGCAGTAGTGGATTGGAATATCATTCTGACAGCTGGCTACCCGCGCCTTGCTGCGTAATAAAACTAGTTCTATCATACATAACCCCTGGAAATTACGGCTTTAAAACACGCAGCTATCAGATATCAGACTCCTACGTTGAGCTTCACGTGGACGTACAGAGCTTGGCTTCAATAGACTGATTCTATAAAAACATTGCATGGGGTATTATGTGTCTGAAACAGAGCAAGACTGTATGGGCACGAAAAGTTGGTACCAATACGAGCTATCTACCCTGGTTCCCAAATCTTGACGACCGCCCAATTCCTCGAGAAAAGAACAACAAGAAAGACATCCCTCATGAAGTAAACGCTTACACAACAACCGCTCGAACAAGCTGTCCCTAAGGTACTCCATCCACGATATATATACCTGTACACCATAATCCCTCAAGAGTAGATAACAACAATGCTGATTCTGAGTCGAGAAGTTTCCAATGCGAGTACTCAAACAAGACCGTCATACAAAGATAGCGCAGAAACTATGGTCTCGTCGCGTTTACTGCCTTCCTTAAATTCGGCCATGTCCAGAGAGCCATTCTCATCCTTGTCCATCATACGAAAAATCTTTTTGACACGCTTTTCTGGGGTATCTTCATCAGGAGGGAGCTTGACCATAGAGCCGACCTGAGGACGTCAGTCACTTGTTGATGTTATTTCGCGCTGAAGCGCTATTCTCGGAGATGCCGAGCTTACCATCTTGTAAATTGCCTCCACAATCTGCAGCATCTCATCATAGCTGATCTTCCCATCTCCATCGATATCATAAAGCTGGAAGGCCCAATCTAATTTATCTTCCATTTTCCCTCTTGAAGTGATGCTCAGGGCGCAGATGAACTCTTTGAAGTCTATCGAGCCAGACTTGTCCGAGTCGAAGACGTTAAAGACATAGTCTGCAAAGGAAGTCGGATCACCAAATGGAAAGAACTGTTTATATATCTTTTGGAATTCCTCTTTAGTGAGCATACCACTGGGGCAATCTTTTAGGAAACCTAGCAAATGAAATACGATCGTAAGCTAGATCTTATATAGACGAAGAAACGCTGTTGACCAACCTTTGTACCATTGTTGAAGCTCTTTCTTGTCAAAATGGGTATCTTTCTGGAGTTGATTTAATTCGTCCGTAGACAGTTTCGATGATCTGATGGAGGCCATCAGTCAGCTTCATTGCCCTTGTTCTTCTCGTACACCACAAAATCATGTTCTAGGAGGAGAACAGAAGCGCATGAACGAAACTGATCAGTTATGGATCCCCCAAGGCCTATTGACCTGTTCACTTAAGGGCACCTTCCACCATTTTCTACGCAATGGCGTAGTTGTATGCCTCAGCTTGAAAGTAGTCCTTGAAAACCCCGGCAGTGACATAATAATTCATGCCTCTCTTGACGCGTTGGGTATGTTGAGTTGTAAGATCGATGAAAGAACAGCAGATCCGAATCTTCGTGAAGATGCCTGGCTATCGCGCAAAATTTTAAACAAACTCCGTACTTGCTCCTATGTATCGCGACTATGTTAGAGTCGAAGTTGGCGTATCGCGGTGGTCGTTGGGCGAGGCAGATGGATCTCTGTTTCTGTTGGCGCATGGTTTTGCCAGTGTTCTGTAGTGCTCTCATCATGATGGTCTGGCTTGCCCACAAATTTCAAACCCTTCGCAAGATATCCCGCGCACCAAGTGCTGCACGAGACTAATGTAGGAACCAGAAAAGGTGTTGTAAAAGGAACATGCATAGACCCGAATGCACATGGAGTAATCGAGAAGATATTCGAGGCTTACCTGTTACCCATGCTGAATTATCAGGCCACCAACAGCCACCGTCGGGATACCTGATCCGATTCTAGCAAGTTATCGAGTAAACTCCTTCGAGGACGATGATGGTTTAAGGAGCTGAACAAAGGCAGGATTCAAGATAGGCTTCAGGGCGAGCTGAATTCGCTTGCTGACTGTGGATATCTCATGTCATCAACAGGGAAATTCGTAGAATTCTCTTTACCCTTATAAGTTTCTGTCAATCCTCAAGACCTGAAAGTCGAAGGTCATATCAACGATTACCTTAGACGTCTTTACCCGCCGCCAATCTTGCATCGGAACCGGACATAGATTGGTGGGGTCCGATGGGCAAATGAACAAGGATGGATCCTATTTCGAATGGTCAAAGGAGCGCAAAGCTCCGACCTACTAACACCATGAATACCATTATACAAGGTCAATTGGACCGCGTTGAAACAGCTCTCAACACCCTCACGGACTCCATTACATCCTACAACCCTTCTGTACCCGCAGCTATCGACCTTCTCGCCGCTGACGACGAGCTTAACCAAGGCGTCAGGCAACGTAACTTACCCTTCAAACAAGCTCAAAAACACCCATTCACTAATATGGTTGCCCAGTCGCGACCCATCAAGCCAACCATGCCCGTATCCTCCGCCTCAAGGAGACCACCAATGCCCTAAATCACCACATCACCTCCACCATAAGTCTCCTCGCCGATACCCGCAAAGAGCTGCTGGCTACTCCTGCAACAGTCTTTCCCGAGAACCAGCGCAGTGTCCCGTATTCTGAGCTGTTAGACTACGCAAAGCGAATAAGCCGCTTTACCGTCCCACCGACGTTTCGATCTCCCGCGCCTGTAGCTGCGCCGGTCTCTCAGCCTGCGAACGCCGACGGTGTCAATGGGGTATCTGATGCGGCCGTCCAGGGTGGCACCACTACTCCTGCAGATGTTGAAAACAAGGGCCAGGGTATAGGTGTCTCTTCACTTGGGCAGGGAGAGGTGGCCTGGCTGGATCCGCTGAACCAGATTCCATTTGTGCCGTGGCCGAGCGAGGAAGTAATAAAGAGGGGGGCTTTGGCGCAAATACAGGTTATGTTGGAGCAGGGTATTAATCCGGATGGTGTTGGTGCTGGCGGGCATGAGGTAATGAAAGAGATGGGAGATGCAAGCGTTAAGCAGGAAGGTAAGGATATCAGTGAGGTAGTTGATGGACGGCCCGAGATGGCTAGGGAGTCGATCAGCGGCACAAGGCAGGTGCAGAAGAGGGAGGAAAAGCCAAAGGTGTTTGGAGGCTTGGATTTGTACGACCCTGATGAAGAGGCTTGAAGCAGAACATGAAGAAATGCAAAAAAGACGTGAGAATTTCTAACCATGGACTGATTGATTGGATGTGTTTCTGTCTAGTAGCAGTGTTTTTTTAGATGGTCGGCTATGATACTGGAACAACGATCTTCTTCCCACTGACGCCTTTTCCGTGGTGATCAATCGCCTTCTGTATGCTATCCAATCCTCCCTCTATCTTCTCAATCTCCGGACTTGGCACGTACTTCTTTTCCACGAGTGACTTCTCCAGCCAATCATTGAAGAGCCATTTCCCCAAGTCTTTCTGGTCGGTCACAACACGAAAGGCTCCGGTGGTCCAAACCGTCACATTCTCGGGTTTTTTGATGTCTTCTGGCCATGGGAGTGTGATGGCGAGCTTGCCTCCTCCAAATTCTTCCAAAACAGCTGCGGTGTGTGGTAAACTTGCGCTCTTTGAGATGCAATCGTATGCGTACTTAATCTCCATACCAGCTGCCTTGACGAATGATATGATATTCTTGACCACAGCAGAATCGTTATAGTCGAAGACTTGAGTAGCACCTAAGCTCTTAACATAACTATGATGAAGCGGACTGCAGACTGCGAGGACCTTGAAGCCAAGTGAAGCCGCGATCTGAACAGCTGCCGTACCAACAGCAGACGAGCCACCCCAGACAAGGAAACCACCGTTTTGCTTGCTCGGAGTTCGGGGGATTTCCAAACAGGTAAAAATCGCAACTCCAGAGGTGGCAACGGCCATAGGGAGCGTAGTGCCCTGCTCGAAGCTCACGTTGTCCGGGATCTTGACGGATGCGTTCTCAAAAAGGATGGGATATTGCTGGAATGCCCCGTGTTCCATCTTGCCGGTTGCGATTGATGGCGCAAAGCCAGCGATTCTGTCGCCCTTTTTGAAGTGCTTGACATCTGGCCCAACAGCCTCGACGATTCCACATGTGTCACTGCCAAGGATGAAAGGATAGCTTTTGATGAAGAAGCCAATTCGTTGCATCACGGAATCGACAGGATTGATGGCAACAGCATGGTTTTTGACGACAATCTCGTTGGCTTGAGGAGAGGGAATGGGGCGGTTTTCAATGATGAGCGGGCCTCCGGCTTCATTGAGGACAGCGGCTCTGTTCGACATGTCTTCTAGTTGATGTATCTACAATGTCAGTAGCATTTTATTTGATAGTAAATAGTGTGAGGATACCAGAACAGTTCTGTTATGAAAGATGCGACTATTAAATACCTTAGGTAACTTCACAGTACGGATTAGTTTGTAGCTCGTCTAAGGTACCCCACTGCCCCGCTTGTAGATCTCGCGTGTCTTAAGGTATTCGCGTGTATCATATCTTGGCCACTAAGGTACCAATGAAGCTAGAACAGAGTAGCCGGAATAATGGCGTTTTATCTCTTGGCGATCCCTCGAATGATGCCCCTGAAGCACTAAGGTGTACTTCAACCCCTCGGAGACCACTCTTCACTTTCTCATCTACCAATTTCGTCTCTCGTTAACCCATAGTCACTCATTTTGACAACAGGAGCTGGTCCCTGTGTACCATTGAGGAATACTAAACTGATCAGCTTCATTCTTTTGGCTGTTGTCATTGGCTCTTTCTCAAACACTCTCTTTACCATTCGTTCCTTTGTTTCAAGCGATTCACCCGCCAGCAGCCGCAGAAAACCCCGGGAAATCGACTTCTACTAGTTTCAAGGACTCCCATGTTCACATCTCAACAAACTTGAAATACTTAAGGACTGCAAGGTCGGTCGAAGTTGACTGTGCAACGAGGAATGGATTCAGAGTCAACCTTTAGCAACGTTACAACTCACCCCACACCCACACCCCAAGATCAGACTGCATGTGTCCGTCAAAGAACAAATTCCTTTGATTGCGAATCCCTATCGACCGATTCGATGGTCACTGTACGATTATCGGATGCAACCATTTCACCCGCAATGATCGACGCGTCAATCCACAATGAGGTGGTGGCGGATTTTCCTAATTACGAAGATGGGAACGCCTTGGAGGATGGAGACTCAACAATCGACAGAGACCGAAATGGTGTTTCCTTTTCCAAGGACCTAGACTACATCGAGAGAGCACATAGAGCATCTACAGCATCAATGCCGAGTATTTTAGAGGACGAGACATTGGACTCAACGTCTAGCACTTTCCGCTCTCGAAGTGATAGCTCGGGTACTCTCTCGTCAGCTGGTAGCGCTCACGTTGACTGGGAGGAGCTGGAGAAAAGCGAAGAACAAGCCCCACGCGACGAAGGGTCTGACGAGGTAAGTCTCTGATTTACTTTGGAACTGTATGTATACTAACATCATCATAGTCTACGGCTTTTCTCCTTGCTAGGCTTGAGCAAGAAAATAATGCACTAGCAAAAGACCCAAAAGCAGCTCTTGCCAGGGCTAGGAGTACACGGAATCGTAGCAAGTCACGGCCTCCATCGATACAACAGCTAAAAAGACTTGTCAACGAACCAGCAGCACCATCCCTCCGTTATTCCATGATACCGGATCCTCCTCCAATGACCGAGCTGGAATTCTGGGCCGCCCTTGTACTTGACTACCCTCAGACAGTTCAGAGGCTACCTACCCTGACGTCAAATAAGATTAGAGGCGGAATCCCTCCGCCCTTACGAGGCGTTGTCTGGGTTAGTATTGCAGGCGCTCGTGATCGCCTTTTGGAGGAAGAATACGATAGACTCTGTGGGGAATCAAGTCCTTACGAGAACCTGATTGGCAAGGATATCGGCCGAAGCTTTCCCAACGTCGAAATGTTTCGAGATCCATCAGGCGATGGTCAAAAGATGCTGGGTCGGGTCTTGAAGTGCTTTAGCCTTTATGACTACAAAATCGGATATTGTCAAGGTCTTGGCTTTGTTGTTGGGCCTTTGCTAATGCACATGGGAGACAAGGAAGCATTCTGTGTGCTTGTCCGGTGAGCAGTCCGAACTTCAGTTCTGCAAGCGCTTATTAACGTTGAAATAGTCTGATGGAGCATTATGACCTAAGGTCATGTTTCCTGCCAGACCTTTCCGGCCTGCACCTCCGCATCTATCAATTCCAGCATCTGTTATCACAGCATCTTCCAAGACTTACAGCCCACCTTGAAGCGCTCCAAGTGGAGCCACTCTATGTATCACAATGGTTTCTTTCATTCTTTGCGGTTACCTGTCCGTTGCCCATGCTCCTACGCATCTACGATGTAATTTTGACGGAGGGAGCTTCGGAGACCTTGATGCGCGTCGCCCTGTCACTCATGCGCCGCAATGAGGCAAAAATCTTAGGCTGCACCGAATTCGAGGACGTCATGTCGCTACTCCTTTCAAGAGGTCTATGGGATACATATGGCTCTAACGCTGATGATCTAGTAAATGATTTTGTGGGACTGACCGGGCTTGTAAGCCGCGAAAGCCTAGAAAAGCTTGAAGGTGCTTTCAAGGAGATTCAGACCGAAGATTCGGTTGCTAGAAGTTCGGTGCCTAGCGTTCAAGCCGCCGCGTCTCGCTTTCTTGGACGTTTCATGACAGGATCAAGCTCATCCCCGAAAGTCACGTCACCTACATCAAGCCTATCAGTAACAGCACCGTCGCGACCTTCAAGCTTCCTACGCCGAACGCCATCCAAACAGAGCATGGCATCCACTCTTAACTCCATTGAGAGCTCGGAAAGTCATCTCAGCACTACGTCAACTGAAGCGACTGCAATGTCCAGAAATCAGTCTGCAGACTGCACTCCTGTAAAGCCTAGCTTCTTGGTTGCCAGTACCGCATCACCCTCCGTAGGCGTCTCGAACACGGACAAGAACCTCCACAACCAAATTGAAGATCTTCTTACTGCTTTAAGTGATATGCAACGAGAGCAGACGCTTCTAGCCAGCGAGCTACAGAAGGAGCGCGAAGAGCGTGAGGAAGATCGTGCAGCTGTTCAGCGATTTCTTGAGCAAGCAAAGAAGTCTACCGCATTGGACGCAATTTCAGAGGACCACGCACAGCAGGCATTAGAGCCTACCCCTACGTCTGATATCCTTCCAGTCTCAAGAGAAAACGAGGATTACATGTCCGAGCTCGCGCAACACTTCGCGGTGGCAGTCACTAAGAGGTCTTCGATTCTGCTATCCAAACATCAGATGCGGGAGGATGTAAAGCTATGGAAGGATCAGTATGAGGTCGAGGTGACTAGATCTGCTGAGCTGCTGCGTCAATTGACAGATCAGGAGACGGAAAATGCCCGCCTTCTGGAGCAATTCAGAGAAACGCGGTCACGCATGCAAGAGGCACATATGGACAAACAGCGATTAGAAAAGACGGTTCAAGAGTTTAAAAGTCGAAGATCCTCGTATGACGTTGTCATTGAGGCCGCATCCCCCGCTGCAGACTCTCCAGGTGGCTTGCGCGAGTTTAAGCTTGGACGATCTGGCTCGTTCCGTTCGCAGGCTACACCCGCGTTTTCAAAGCGTAGCAGCAGTCTCGGAATCCAAGCTGTTCTCGCAACAGAAGATCATAAGCCACCTGCAGAGGATGCTCTTCTACTTGAACTCGTCAACGCGAAGACAGCTGAGGCCGTTGCACGGCAGGAACTTGAGGAGGTCAAAGGGAAGCTGGACTCTCTACGAAGATTGATGGGCGGCACCATTGCTTCTCCTACCGTCAGCGGACACCGACCAAGTCCCAGCGAGCCGTGTATCGTCAAACCCACAAGCATCGGTGCTTCAAACATGTCCGGGCCTATGGCAAGACAGGCGCGAGAGGGCTTGAAAGTCACTCCACCAGCCACGTCAGGTGGGGGCTTTTTCAGCGGTTGGGGAAAGAGGACGCCCTCGAATCCTGTGTTGATTGCAGGAAGTTCGGAGGCTTGAAAATCCCTAATCAGAATCGACAACATCTCCTAATCCGATAACGATATTTTGCTTCTTGACACTGGTTCTAGGGAAAATATAGTGCACACTTTTGACATGATCCGATGTTCTCTCCTTCAAGTGGTCTGACCTCCACAGTAGCTAGGTCTTGCTATGTTTGGGAATTAGTCCAATCCAGGGCTTTCCAGTCTAATATACTTTTAACTCTTTATTGAATTATACTGAGGGTGTAGCTATTCTAAATTGTAGTCAAAACGCTCCAGCAAAACCTACCCACACTACAAGTTAACCTGACTGAACAACCTCAACGATAGAAGTAAACTCAGTCCTACAGAGAGTTGTGGGATTCCACGTATGCAGTCAGGGTCGCAGCAAGATGAACTACTTATCACAGTAGCTATAGAATAGCTTCAGTTTAGTCGCCAACTACTTAACCTTCGTTCTACGTGGCTCCCCATCCTCTGCTGAAGGCACTATATACGTTTGACCATATGTAAGAGGCAATAGCCAGTTAGCGCAAACGCCCATCACTGCCCAGCATGAAGATGAACTATGATGGAAATGTATGATTCCTCGCAAGTTCGAAGGCGCATTGCTAATAGCCCCAGTTAGGGACATTGCATCAGCTCGAGCAGGAGCTGAACGTCCTAATCGTGCCGGGGACGGAGGTTCATCAGTCCATCTGCAACACCAAACCGGGTGCTGGTACTGCGGCCTTCGGATGCTCCTCACGATCCTTCGTTGCGAATTCTCAAAAACAATGACCCGCTAATCCAGAGCTCGCAGAGCTGACACGAGGGCATACACGCAGATCTGGACTACCTTCTGGAAGTTTTCAACCTTGACCTGTGCCACAGCCGTATCCTTCACCCAGGGTATGGGCTCTTTGGCCTCAGCGCCAATGCTTCCTCATCTGGCTGTTCCGTCCGGTATGGAGAGCAAAAGCGATGTCCTACTCAATCTTCATGGGTGCGTTTATACTTAGTATTGTTGCAGCAGCGTAGACTGAGGCAGGGGAGCTCGGTCACTACTCGATTTTACCTGCTGATAGCCTATCTATAGAATATCCAGCCGACCGTCATTGCTGATGTGATGTTCTTGCACGAGAGGGTATTTAATAATAGTCTATACTTTGCCTTTTACTTCGGACCCTTATCCGTGCCCCCCACTTTCGCTCAGTTCTTCGCTTAGTGCTCACCAGCCATGCACCACTTCCAGCCATACACCACTAAATTCAACTACCCATTATATACACGTCGATTTTTGAGCAATTGCTTCAAAATAACCCGCCATTTCTTCTGATAGGCCTGGACGAACTTAATGCGAGCAGCCCTATGAGGCTTAGTAGCCCTGTAGCACTTCTTTAGTGCATTTAAATACCGCTTTTCCCAGGCCTCTTCGCGCTGCTGCTGCCTCTCGTCCTCCAATTTCTGTCTATCTTGAGTCATACTTCGAGCATCTTTGGCGTACAAGATGCCTCCGGTTTTGAGAACCTTATTAGACTGCTTTTTGCGTGCTTTGCGAGCATTTTCAGCGGCTTCTATTTGGCTTAATTGGTCCTGCAGCAACTCCATTTTACGAGCCATCGCATTAGCGCCTTTCCAGAACGTACAAAGCTTTGTAGTAAATCCTTCTGATGTCGGTTCATCAGTTAGCTCAAGCAGCTGATTTCCAAGTGCTGCTCGACTAGTAGGAGTCTTCCAAATGGCCGGATCGCCTATAGTAGGTGAAGGTGTAATAGGTCGATCCGAACGTTCAATAATTTGAACTTTATCCAGTACTATCTTCGGATCAAAAGGAATTAAGCCAGTATGCTTCCATGCAGATCGAATGGTAGATTCTTTGAAGGCTTTGGTTCGAAATTCGTTGAAGGCAGCCAAAAATTCGACTTTTGAAAAGGTCTCGTCACCCATTTGAACAGCTCGATTAACCGCCTCCGAATGCCAATGCTTTAATGGCTGAAATACACACACATCTAGCGATTGAAGCAGATGAGTAGTATGCGAAGGTAAGCCGAAGGGTATGATCTTGTGATCCTCACAGTAGGATAGAAATTCGCGTGTATGATGAGATCCATAGCCATTCATCACAAGCATTCTCCAAGCTCCCTTTTGATGCTTTTGACTAAAGCGATCGAAGTGCTTCAGCCATCGAAGGGAAATCCAGTCGTTTGAATAGCCTGTATCAGAGGTAGTGATTAACACGTCGTCGCCAAGATCGTTGTTAAAATGGGGCGCCAAAAGTTGAACTCCAGTCATAATTAGCATTGGCGGTATATTCTTGCCCCCTCCGCTGATGCATTCGATGCCCGTCAATGACTCTCTATTATCCGGATCCTTGGAGTAGATTCTTCTATTTGAATCTACAGTAACAACCCAATCGGAGCGTGCAATGCCCATACGATAGCCGGTTTCGTCGAAATTCCATGTATCATTCTTCGTTATATCATATTGAACCACCACCTCTTTAAACTCATCAAAATGAGTCTGTAGTACTTCCGGATCATGCGCGTTCTTTCTTTCAGCTGCTAAAGGCTTTCGTTTAGCTTTGAAGAGATCTGGCTGACGATCTAACCATCGTTTGGCCCATCGGGCGTCCAGTAGAGGTGAAGGATTCCAACGAGCAAAGTCTTGAGCACGAAGGACGTTTGCCGTTGATTGCACCATGTGTAGTCTAGCTGACAGGCCTAACTGATCCACTGTAGTTAAGTATTGTCGTAAAGCTGACTCCTGATCAGGTTTTAAAGCTCTGTTATGCAGTTCTCGTACTGCTGTTTTGGACTGATAACCTCGTAGTCTAGATCGAAGTCGGTCATATGGAACACGAAACTCGCGCGCAATTTCGGCTCGATTAGGATTTTCACGCGTGTTTATGGCGTCAATAGCCTTCTGAATGCGACCCTCGATGATAACGTAAGTAGCAGCCATGTGGTTGAAATTTGGTGGATTTTTGAAGGTGGTGGATCAAAAATATGAAGTTTAGTGGTGTATGGCTGGAAGTGGTGCATGGCTGGTGAGCACTAAGCGAAGAACTGAGCGAAAGTGGGGGGCACGGATAATGATATGCATCTACATCTCTGTTATTTTGAGTTGTTGGAAGTGGAGTCCTCTGAAGAATTCCGAGCACTGCCGACCTACAATGGCTGGCTTAACTTCTAGTGGGTGGCTCAACGCTACGATGCCTAGCATTACGTTCCTCATGGTAGCCGTCGGCTTTCCTAGAACTAATTGGCATCGTGCCCATCCAGAGGAAATTGCTGGTACGACTACTAACCATTCAAATCGTCTATCTAAGGAAGGCATCACATTTGCCTCAGCCAAAGGTGCAGTTTTTGAGAAGTCACGCACTCCCCACGACTTCCTGACCTCCCATATTCCGCCACGTCCCAGAAAGACCTGTACCTTGGGGAGGGCATACCAAGCACCCGGTAATTTGAACTCTTTTAGCGTAATCTGTACGCGTCTAGAATCCTAGGTAATTAATCTCTGGATCCCGTGGAAAATCTTCACGTTCCCGACCTTGGAACTTGCCTCCTCCGCCGTCTCTTGGAGCGCCTCACCATCCTTCACACCCAATCTTAGCTAATCAGAGGCTTTTGCCGCATCGCCTACAACTTCTCACCAAAGACCATTGGGTTCTTGATTTCGCAATCATCATCCGAACACTGATTGGACTACTCACTACAAGGCCTCTGAGTGATTAGATTAGTACGAAACTTACAGTACAGGACAGGGTAATTAAGGAGCCGGAGATGAGATTGCCAAGTGTGATTCACTCGTTTTGGTCATGATATTGGGGAACTATGTGGTTGCGTTTGGGAATCAGCGCTATTAACACTGGGAGGCCGGTCATGCAATACTCCATTAATACGTCGTGACGCATGTGCTGCTTCAGCTACTTGGTCCAGCACGATTGTTTCCGCCTATACGGGTTCCAGAAGCTTACAATTTACGATAAGGAGATTGTCATAATTGGCTGGACCTGCGCAGGAATCCAAGGCACTGTTCTTCCATCCATGGCATCCACATATGCCGCGGACCCCAGAAGCCCGTTTCTGGTTCAATATTTGTGAGCATCATCGTCAAGAAGAACGTTTGGACTTATAGATTCTCAAAGTTCATTACTCCCTGGATCATCTCAAGCGGCTATGTGTCGCTGATTATGACGAACATGAGTCTACTCACGCTGTGGTGTCTCTTTGGTATTCTGTTGTAGTAAAAAGGACAGACTTTTAGGGTCTGGACAGAGGGTAAAAAGTTGCATCATATTTAAACGTTCCGAAATAGAGAGAGCAAAAAGGTAATTGCATGATATTTCCTTTTTTCATAAGTGACAAGGATCTGTGCAAAAGGGCCTCCATGTTCATCAGCTATGCCAGCGGGGGAGGCCAATAGATACTAGGTACCTCGGATCCTATAGCTGAGTTGCTTGATACGTAGGACTTTATCGTCTTTTATATCCCATAATAGGTTAGGTCTACTTCTTGAGCTGGATAGGTTAATAGCTGAATACCGTTATTTAAAACATGTAGAGTGAAAACAACCAGTGTATTCGAATGGGATGACTTCAATGTGAATGCTCTAAAATATCACGCTTCTTCCTCTCTGCACATGGGATAAGTTTATAAGGCGGACACATTAAGCGTCTCCTGAAAGTGGTAGGATGACAGTAAAGGCTGTACCAGTGACCTCATGACTCCAGCTCGCATTTGTTCTTTTTAGTGGGACATCATACCTTTTTTAAACCGTTCGGTAATGTCATAGTTGTCAGAGTACCATGCTCGTTCTGGATTTGAGGAGATATGGAAGATATGTATAACGCTAGTGGCTTCGCTGACTAAGCGACCCCTGGACTAAGGTAGTTAGCCCATCTGAGCCTTACCCGAGGTACGCGCGCTGTGTGTCACGTAGGTAAACAAACTGATGCGAACCGCCAAAATGATCTCTCCAGGTGCGACACTCGCCCACATTTTCCTTGGAACACAATATGGTCGCCCTCAATTGAGATTCTACCGCGAGATCGGAGTAGAGAGGCTCAGCCGTCATCAGTACACGGGCAAGAAAAAGTACGCGAGTCTGTCTGCGAATATGGATTCTTCTATGGTAGAGTCGGTGGTCGATGATGGGGATAATTCGGATTACTTCTCCCCTGCACCCGCGCCAGTAGTTGTGAGTATTACCTTTGATTTACCCTAACCCGTCGGTACCTGAGCTGCTGTACTGATCTATTAATATGTAGAAGGCCAAGGCCAAACCCAAAGCCGCCCCCAAGGCAGCTCCCAAGAAGGCAGCAGCAGCGCCGAAAGCACCAGGGAATAAGACGTCACAAATTACATTGAAGTCGAAAGCGAAGCCAGCTCCCTCGAAGAAGCGAGCTAAGCCCGATACGGAGGATGAGGATGAGGACCCTGAGGGACCTTTGTTGAACGAGGACTCACTCCTTTCTGCAACACCACCCAGCGCTAAGAAGCAGAAGAAGGCACCGGCACCAAAGAAGACAGCTGCAAAGCCTCTTCAAGAGGTTGAGAACGAAGCTATGGGTTATGATGGCGCCGAGGATCCTAAACCGAAGAAGGGGTCAAAGTCCACGGAAACCTACCAAAAGGTGAGTTATGAGGAAGATTTGACATGGTAGGGTGAACTGACAATTAATGCAGCTTACTCAACTTGAACACATTCTCAAACGACCTGATACCTACATCGGGTCTGTGGAGCGGAGTGAAAAGCAAATGTGGGTGTACAACACTGAGATGGACTCCATGGAAATGCGGGAAGTCAGTTTTGTACCTGGGCTGTACAAGATCTTCGACGAGATTTTAGTCAATGCTGCCGATAACAAGCAGCGGGACAAGAACATGGACACCATCAAAGTTACAGTCGATCGCGAAAAAGGTGAAATCAGCGTCTATAACAACGGACGCGGTATTCCAGTTGAGATCCATGAGGTAATGCTATAGGGACCGATTTTAAGAGGAAGCTTACTAATGACATCAACAGAAAGAGAACATTTACATCCCTGAGATGATCTTTGGTCACCTGCTCACTTCTTCCAATTACGACGATGATCAGGCAAAGATTACCGGTGGCCGTAATGGTTATGGGGCGAAGCTTTGTAACGTCTACAGTACCGAATTTACGTTGGAAACTGCGGACTCGAAGACGAAGAAGAAGTACAAGCAAACATGGACCGACAACATGAGTATTATGGGCAAGGCAGCTATTGTACAAAACAAATCCGATGATTTCACGAAGATAACGTTCACACCCGACTTTAAGAAATTCAAGATGACCGGCATGGATGACGATTTCGAAGCCTTGGTAAAGCGAAGAGTCTTCGATTTGGCAGGTACTAGCAGAGGCGTAAAGGTTTACTTGAATGGCGAGAGACTCAAAGTTAATAGTTTTAAGAAGTACATGGAGATGTACACGAAAGCTATCAAACGAGAACGCGGCGATGAAGCAGCCAATGACACTTCCGAGATCATCACAGAGAGTCCTGACGTACGATGGGAAATTGGCTTTGCTGTATCGGATGGCACTTTTCAGCAAGTATCATTCGTGAATTCAATCGCAACGACCTCTGGAGGCACCCACGTCAACTACATTGCAGACCAGATATGCACAAAACTTATGGACATTGTCAAGAAGAAAAACAAAGGAGGCGCTGCGCTCAAAATCAATCAAGTTCGGAACCACATCTTTCTCTTCGTCAATTGTTTGATTGTCAATCCTGCCTTTACGTCTCAAACCAAAGAGCAACTGACTACCAAGCACACTCAATTCGGTAGCAAATGCTCTGTCAGCGATGACTTCCTGAAGAAGATTGCCAGGACAGAAGTAGTAAACAACATTCTGCACTTTGCGCAGCAGAAAGCGGACCAAATACTCAAGAAAAGCGATGGAAACCGCCGCAGTCGTATGGACAATCCTAAGCTTACAGACGCCAACAAGGCTGGAACCAAGGATGGCTACCGATGTACTTTGATTCTAACCGAAGGAGACTCGGCCAAAGGTCTGGCGATAGCGGGTCGATCTGTCGTCTCTCCAGATTTGTTTGGTGTTTTTCCACTTCGTGGTAAAATACTAAATGTTCGAGACGCGTCAGTGGACCAGATTTCCAAAAATGCGGAGATTCAGAATATCAAGAACTTCCTTGGGCTAAAACACAAGACAAACTATACGGACTGTAAAAGCCTCCGCTACGGACATCTAATGATTATGACGGATCAAGATCACGATGGAAGCCATATCAAAGGGTTACTCATAAACTTTCTCCAGGTACAATTTCCAAGTCTACTCAAGATCCCCGAATTTCTTGTCGAATTCATCACACCCATTGTCAAGGCCTACAAGGGGAACCCAAAGCGTCCCAAGCAGTCCCAGTCCTTTTTTACGATGCCTGAATACGAATTTTGGAAGGAGCAACATAAGCACGAGCATGGCTGGGAACACAAGTACTACAAGGGTTTGGGCACAAGCACGACAGAAGATGCTCAGGTCTATTTCCGAGACTTGGACAAGCACCTCAAGGAGTTCCACGTCATACAAGATAACGAGCCAGAGCTCATTGAGCTTGCATTCTCAAAGAAGAAGGCTGATGAACGGAAGGAATGGCTCCGCCAATTCAAGCCTGGTACTTATCTTGATCATTCTACGAAAGACGTCACATATACGGATTTTGTCAACAAGGAGCTCATCCTCTTCAGCATGGCCGACAATATGCGTTCTATTCCATCTGTTGTTGACGGGCTAAAACCTGGCCAGCGAAAGGTACTGTTCACATGTTTCAAGCGCAACCTAAAGAAGGACATGAAAGTCGTCGAGCTTGCGGGGTCGATTCTGGGTCTTACAGCATACCAGCACGGCGAAACTTCGCTTCAGTCAACAATCGTAGGCCTTGCTCAGACTTTCGTTGGATCTAACAACATCAACTGTCTCGAACCCAGTGGAAACTTTGGAAGTCGACTTCAAGGAGGTAGCGACTGCGCCAGCGCTCGTTACATATACACTCGTCTCTCGCCATTTGCTAGGCGAATCTTCCATTCCGCAGATGAGCCTCTCTTAACCTACAACACTGACGATGAACATACGATTGAGCCTGAGACATACGTTCCGGTGGTTCCAATGGTCTTGATAAACGGTGCTGATGGAATTGGGACTGGGTGGAGCACATCTATACCCAATTACAATCCTGAAGACATTGTGGACAATCTGAGGCTCCTGATGGCTGGTGAGCCGATGAAGCCCATGACGCCTTGGTTCCGCGACTTCAAGGGCAACGTAACTCAAATGGCTCCTGACCGATACAAATTCAGCGGTATCATCAAGCAGACTGGCGAGAACGAAGTAGAAATCACAGAGCTTCCAATACGTATGTGGACGCAGGATTTCAAAGATAAGATCGTTGAGATCATCAAGGCGGAGAAAGTGCCGGCTTTCGTAAAAGACTACGATGATTACAATACCCACGAGCAGGTGCACTTTGTCATACGGATGGAAGAAAAGCATATGAAAGCTGCGGTTGAAGAGGGTTTGGAAGAGAAGTTCAAGCTGTCCAGATCAATAGCAACATCAAATCTTGTAGCGTTTGATGCGGAAGGAAGGATCACGAAATATGCCACTGTGGAAGATATCATGAAGGAATTCTACGGCATTCGCATCAAGTTCTATGAGAAACGAAAGGTGGGCACATTCAGGTTTTCCAATAAGGAATACCACTAACGCTGTGCAGGCATATCAACTATCGGAGATGCACCGAGAGCTTGAGAAATGGACTAATCAAGCACGATTCGTTCAAATGATTGTCGATGGAAAGCTTGTAGTGTCTAAGAAGAGGAAGACTGACCTAGTGGCGGAATTAAAGCAAAAAGGCTTCAAGGGTTTCCCCAAGGTTAAGGATGCCATTAAAGAAGGCGAACTTGAACCAATTGCAGACAACGATGAAGAAATAGAGGCAGATATTGAGACTGGGGCAAATGCTTACGACTACCTCTTGGGTGTAAGTGACAAGGTCGCGAAACATGCGTTGCACAGAACTAATTATATTATAGATGCCTATCTGGTCGTTGACCAAAGAGCGAGTCGAGAAATTGTTGCACCAAATTGGCGATAAAGAAATTGAAATTGACATATTGATCAAGCTCTCGAAGGAGGACCTCTGGAATCGTGACCTAGACGAGTTTATCAACGAATGGAGATTCCAGCTCGAAGATGAAGACCAGCGCCACAAGAAAATCGCAAGTTTGGGTCGTCGAGAATCGAGGAAGCTGAAAATTGGTGCTGGCAAGGGCGCTGGCGGGAGGAAACGCAAAGCTCAAAGTGACGGTACAGACGATTCGGATTTTGGAGGACCTACCAAGAAGCCTGCTGCAAGTAAGCCTGCCGTGACCAAACATACACAGCCCAGACAGGGCTTGCTTTCACATCTTTCACCGCTAGCGAAAGCAAATCAGCCAAAGCCGAAGGTGCCCAAGGCACCAAAGGCTACAATCGAGGGTAAAAAGGAGGCCCCAAAAGCTATCGAGGTCGCTCAGCCTGTTAAAAAGGCATCTGACGACATCTGGATGAACGTCGACGGCCCCTCTGACCTAGGCTCCGACCCTCCCATCGCCCCGATTTTCCAAAAAGCTAAAGCCGCAGCAGCTACAACCAAGAAATCCGCGCCGCGGAACATCCTCAAATCCGAAGACGAGAGTGACGAGGAGATTCTCAAACCTACGGCAGCTTCCCGGAAACCCCGCGCCGCTGCTACCAAGCCCGTCAAATACAATATCCTTAGCGACTCGGACGACTCCAATGGCGACGACCTCCTTTTCGATGTGGGCAAGATGGTCAAGGGTATTGGGAATGCATCTGCAGATCAGTCATCCAACTCGAGACCGCTGTTCTCCACCAGCATGTCCCGGCCGGGGAGTAGCGCGGGACTACCGAAGAAGTCATCGTCGGCAAAGCAAGCGATGGACTTTGATGAAGACGATACAGATTACTCGAAACTAGTCCCAGCGAAGAAGGGAACCACGGTTACAGCCAACGCGATGGTGTTCTCTGATGATGACGACGTGGACACGGACGACGACGACTTCGGCGCCGTCGCGGCAGCACCACCGAAAAAGCCAGCCGCGAAGCCGAAAGAACTCCCAAAAGCGAAAGCCAGGCCCGCCCCCAAAGCCGCACCCAAACCCGCCCCAGCACCACCGAAGAAACTACCCTTGAGCCCAGCGGCGAAAGCGTATGCGGCCAAGCAAGCCCGGAACAAGAAAACCGTCCTCGACGATGACGACGAGGACGACGATGAAATTGAGAAAGTAGCGAATGAGCTTCTGGATGACGGTGACGACAGCGAAGACGACGACGAAGCAGCGCCGGCTGTTGCAGCGAGGCCGTCGAGGCGGGCGGCTGCGGCGGCGGGGGCGAGGAAGGCGTGGGTGCTGGATGATGAGAGTGAAGAGGAGGAGGGTGAGGGTGATACGAGGGATTTTGAGACGGAGGATAGTGATTGAGTGAGGGTGGGGTGTACGTTCCTGCACTTCAATGAGCGGTAATAGGGTAGCGAGCGTTGTTGAGGGTTTGTGTGCTTTTTTTCTGCCAGGGGGGGGGTTTTATGGTTGTACATGATATGCAATCCGTCGTATTCTTTCATATAGTTTGCCAGGGTCGTGTCTTGCTGCTTGCTTGCTTGCTTGCTGTATGTATCTAACAATTCAGATCCATCCATCCATCCATCCCCTTTTGCTTTTTCAATCACCCCCACCCCCACCCCCACCCCTCAACCGTCTACTGTCTACTGTCTACTGTCTACTGTCTACTGTCTACTGTCTACAAACCTCCTCCCGCGCCCCAGAGTTATTTCAATTGTCTAAAAATGAAAAACTTTCAAAGATTTAATACTTTAGGTAGTATGTAGTGGATCAGACACTCAACTCACCTCACCTCACCTCACCTTACCTTCCTCACCTCACCTTCCTTACCTTACCTCATCTCACCTCATCTTCCTCATCTCATCTCACCTCACATCACCCTATCTTTCTTACCTCATCTCACCTCTCCTTCTCTATTTTTCTTACCTCCCCCCCAAAAAACCCCTTTCAGCGCTTCTTTTTATTTTTTGCACAACAGGGGTGGATAATCTACCTATGTAAGAAGATCACTGTAGCCACTGCACCTCCGCAGCCCCACAGTACGTAAAGCGTTGCGTTTGGATTTTTTTCCCCATCCCCGGTTGCGGTCGCTTTTTTTTCTTTTTTTCTTTTTCTTTGGGGCGGAGAGAGAGAGAGAGAGTTTGGTGGAGGTTTTCGGTTTGGGAAGAGTTGGGGTGGGTGGGGGTATTATGGGAGAGGTGGGGTGAGGGGTGTTTTGTGAGGTTTTTGAGGTTTTTGAGGTTTGCGAGAGTGGGGGTTGGTTGGGGGGTTGGTTGGGGAGGGATGCGTGGGATAGGGGGGGGGTTGGAGAGGTATAGGTGGAGAGAGTGGAGAGGATGGATGGGGGGGGGTTGGAGAGGTATAGGTGGAGAGAGTGGAGAGGATGGATGGATGGTGAGTGTGCGGATATCTAGGGTTTGTATTACGTTAAATCGATAGATCTGTTTGGTTTTTTTGGTTGAAGCCTTGACGAGTGAGATGGTTTCGGTCTTTTGAAGGGTGTGTTATGCTTTTGGATGGTTAATAATTGTCCTGGGGAGATAAGGCTCGTGGTATGAAGATGTTGGATTTCCTGCATACACTTGATTTTCCCAAGCGCGTCTTTCAGGGGTGGCTTGATTGTCAAACAAAGTTTTTTCAATTAAAAGAGTTCGTTAGAATTGTAAGCATCTTGGGAATGGGAGAAGTTGTCGTCCATAGCTTGTGTTTCGCTGTTGTCGCTTTCATGTATGCCAACTTAATCTTCTAAGCTCCTAGGACCAAGCTTCCAGCACGACTTTTCGGCTCTATCTGCAAAGACATATTCTCCGGGTAGACTTTGCCTTTGTGCAATGTTGAGAGTATTCTTAGACACGGATCGACCACATTACCCTGGTCTTGGGGTTTCTTTCCAGTCTCCGAGGAATTAATGACAGAGGGCAAAATCCCACATCTCCCTTCAATCATGATTGCTGCATATTTGCTCACCAAACAATACAGCGAAATTGGCTGATGCCTTGTTTGTAGGCGTAGGCATTATCCAATAACTCATGACTCTATTGAGGCTCGGACTGCGGTGGGCGGTGCTATCGATAATTATCTCGGCTGGAATGTTTGTGGAAGGCAGTGCTGAGCGATGGGGGTCTTTTTAGCCCAAGTCCCAGCACGAAAGTACATGAGAGTGAGTGCTTGTTTCCTATAGCCACTTTTTCTAGACTCTAGGTCTTGTTGAATGAGAAAGAACAGAGCCCTAAAGCGTCTAAATGACAAAGACCTACTGCCCCAGGAACCCCAGGGTAATAACAAGTACTACCATATCAAAAGATCTATGCAAACCACCATCGATGTTGGGAATCATATCATCCTTGTTCCCATGGCCGGCTCCGGATTCGGACCCATGACGATGAGCAATTACTGAATCAGTCATTCCATGCTGTTTCCGCCGTTTGTGTCAGGACATTGTTTGCTTGAGGTTTCCTGTAACTGGCGGTTGACAATGGGGCATAAGGGAATTGTTTGACCACTGGACCAGCCACTGTTCCTTCATGCTGCTGTAGGTCGAGCAGCGCCACAAGTTCATGCACGATTCCTCAAGAGGGGTTAATGCTGATCGGAACCGGGCCGCTTTAATGACTGACCGGAACACATGCTCGTCAAGACTTTCCCTCAGACACTCTCTAATCTGCAAGACTCCCAAATAAGGCAGGGTTATCGGACAAGTGACGGCATCAATACTCGGGTATACCATGGCGTTGTCACAAAGCTATACTATAGCGTAGTTAGTACGGCGAACGACTGGATGTATGAGCACCAAGAATGGCGGAACGATTATTGTGCGCGGAAGTGGATGTATGTGATTGCTAGCCGGCGATTGCAGCTGTTTTCTTGATGAAGTGTTGTTGCTTGGAACGACGGCCAGAAGGGAGGGGACCAAAGTGGATTCGGTGACCTCGCCTCCTGGAAAACGTGGTTTCTCAATACGGAGAGGCTGCGGTGACCTCGCTTGGAAAGATTTGGAGGTTCCTGGGTATGGAACGGTACTGTAGTGTACATCGGTGACCTCGCTTGGGAAAACTGAGGAGATTCAAAAAGGCGGAAAGGAAGGGTTGGTACGGAAAGCTGTGGGAGATGGGAAGAATGGCAGTGTCATGGGAATTGGAGGCATTACAGAAAACCTTGGAAGAGATATGGCAAGATGCATCGAAACGTGCGATCCAAGCCTTCGTTCTGATCAGGCAAAGCAGCCATTTGTTCCGATTTGATGAGAGAGCGCGATGGTGAAGCGTCCCCCTGGGGAATGTGAAGTAAAGGCTGCGGTGTCACTGAGTAATGCAGGTTGGAAACGGCAGCTAAACCTTAAAGCAAAGTGATGGTGTGGTAGGACAGCAATTGGATTGGATAAAAGTATTTGGAAGCGTTCCGAAAGTGTCAGGGTGAGGAGACCTCAGATACGCTGGACATTAGCTCCTAGAAAGCTGACTGCAATTCGTAGCAGATGGACCACAACGGTCTCAGTGACAACCTTTTCTTAGAATGCCTTTAGGAGAAGCATCAGGTAGGCTTAAAAAAACCTTGCTATTCGTCAGTGCCGATCCTTTTACGACCCACTACGCACCAAGGAAGCGTCCGAGCTACCTGAGAAAGACGGCTTTCAGACATCACGGGATCTCTGACTGAACCCGGCAGAAGAGGCACAGTAGGTGGTATTGACGCTGATTTTGGAAGAAATCAGGGTTCAACACGGGACCATTCTCCAACAATCGTCCTTGGTCAGTCAGATCCCCTGAGCGTCGTCTCCAACGACAATGGAACCCGCAAGCGCAATTCCGCTAATCTTTGACGGCACATTGTTGAGGGGAAACCTTCTGCGGATTTTCCAGAAGCCGTCTAGAATCCAAATTCCTGCACGATCCCTTTCCATACTCATGGCTCCATGCCTTTTGATTCTCACCCTACATGCAAAGCTAATGCAGGACGTTCTTCTTTAGACGGCTCAGACTAAGGTTGTTTGGCCCGCAGAACTCTTTGTGTGCGGTTGCTACGCTTACTGCTCTTGGCCTAATGAGACAGAGGGACCGCGGATACTTGCAGCCAAGGTTGGCTCCTGGGAGATGGATGCGGTGGGAAGATAGCTGTAGGCACAATGTATCGTCAAAACGTAACGAATCTTCTGTACCGGCAAGGTGTGCAGTGACTTGGGGTTTGGACTCCGCTTCCCACTATCCTGCTGCTGTTCTGATCATTCTGCGAATATCAAACCGTATATGATGGACTGACTACCTTGTAAAGTCAGGTGTGAACGTGACATGGCAGACGTTGTTTAGGCCACTATGGTCAGGCATATGTGCATCGAGTCTCTTTATCAATCCACCCAAAGTAGAGATCACGCTTCTTTGTTCTGCCTGTCTCGGCATCGGTGGTTTTCCATAGCCGCTGCGTGCACCTACCCGAGTGGACGAAGTACCAGCCAACACCTCCAATCGAGGGAAAATTGTTCGATATGTTTTCTTATACTAAGGCTGGAAAGAAAACAGCGTAGACAAATTCACGCGGCGTCACGACACTCAGGCGAATTCTGATCTGCTGCCAAAGTCACTTGACTAAGCATACTCATTGGACACGTACTTGGTTTGAAGCTGACCATGTCAATCGAAGAACCCAGCTACGTGTCGTAGCAAGTCTGAGCCTACGGGTCCGGACAGATACTGGGTTAAGTGAAACATTTGCCAGGGTACCTCGATTTAGTCCTTTCTCTGAGGCTTCATGCTGATGCCGGCATGTGGGGATGCTTGTTCAGACGCTGGAAGATAGCCGTAATCCTCACGGCCCATCTCCGTGGACGACCCCATTTCGATCAGAGCCGTGGATTGCGGGTTTCATCGCAACATATAAGTTATAATAGATCTCGGACTTCGTGAGCAGGAAGTCGCATCAAGCAGGAATTCGAACACATATAAGGCAGGCTGATTTCCTTAATCGAGTGAGCCGGACCCCATCATCTTCCGCTTGCTTCACCGCTGTCTTTCTTTTTACTGTTAGGCTGCCTCGATAAGAACCAGATCTGACGCTAAGCCTGGCATTTCAACCCTAAAGACAAACAGACGTGGATCTCTTTCGCCAACCCGGCAATATCTTCCTTCACCGTATCGTTCGTCTCTCTAACATTATCACGAACTTGCATAAATCTGCACATTCACCAACAAAGGATCTCAACGGTGGGCTGCGTCTCGATTCTTCCTTCTGCCTTCTTCCATTGCGCTTGGACCGAAAGGACTGCCACAGGCTAGTTTCCAGAAGCAGAACATGCATCTGGCTTGAGGGGTCTTTGACTCGTTGTCTAGCTGGCCATAGTAGTGGAGCTCAAACTCTGGGCCTACGCTCAGTGCTGTGTTTGCCAGCATAATAAAACGTTGAACCCATCTTCGAAAACGATTTTCATATGCCATCCGTGGATCAAGCTTCTAACGTTTATTGTCTTCCCTAGAAACACAAGTAGTGCCAGACCTTCTTCACAGACTTTTCACCCGAGACCAAATCATTCACAGCCGTCTATTGTGGGACGGCGCATCTTCAACGCACCGCCATGGTTTCTGTTGCGTCGCTTCTAAATCCGATCCCTCAATCTTTTGAGCGCTATCGGGACTTCCCAAGTCCTTGCTCAAGCAGATACACTCCGGGTCCTTCACCGCCGCTACCGCCTACCAAGAAACAGAAGATGTCCAAGGATGCTGCAATCTTCGCCAAAGGGAAAACCAAGGGCGAGATAAGGTATCAACCATGCGAGATCCAAACCGACGGCATTGCAGCACAGCATGAGAGATTTCGAGTCTTTCCAATGGGTCACATCGCCGATTACTGCAGGCATATTCCGTATAACAGCGACAAGAAATCTTTCCTTGAGAAGACTGGCAGGGAGAGCTTCGAAGGTATTTCACCTCACGCAAGGTGGAAAAGGTCTCAAAAGAGAACAGCGCTGACGACACCGCTCAGTCTTTCAGTACACTTTTAGAGCACCGGATGACGATCGAGAATACACTGTTATGTGGGACTACAACATCGGGCTGGTCCGGATTACACCCTTCTTCAAGTGTTGCAAATACTCAAAGGTTTGTAGTCGCCTCTTGTTCTATATCGGCCATTTGTCCTGACACAACCCTAGACAACGCCGGCAAAAATGCTCAATTCGAATCCTGGCCTTCGTGATATCTGTCATAGCATAACTGGTGGCGCACTTGCTGCACAAGGTCCGTATCGCACGGCTCGAGATAGTGATACGCGGCTGACTAGCGTAGGATACTGGATGCCATATGAGGCGGCAAAAGCAGTGGCTGCCACATTCTGCTACCACATCCGATACGCCCTGACGCCTGTGTTCGGTGTGGATTTCCTCTCATTATGTATCAGGCCGGAGGACCCAAGCTTCGGCCGTATGATTATCAACCGCAGCATCGTACGGCAATGCACCGAAGCAGCTCGTGGCTTTCGTGCACTTTCAAGGGAGGCATCGTTAGCTAGCAGTCCCCAGACGCCAGCATCGCAGACAAGCTATCCTGGATGGACGCCGAAATCCCTCCGACACAAAGCAATCAAGGACATGGACATTGAAAGTGAGTACAGTACAGACACCGACCGCAGTGATAAATACCTTTTCTCTCCTCCCAATTCTCTTAGTTTCAAATGGACGGCTTTGAACACCCCGCGCTCTGCCAATACACAGCAGTTTCAATTACCCTCTCCTAAGCAAACCATGACTCCTGCCTCAATTTCCGAAGACAATATCTCGCAAAATAGCTCGAGCAGCGAGGAAAGCGGATTGGTGAAAACAAATCTGTCGGAGAGAGATGAGGATTATGACGAAGATAGTTCGTCCCCCGATTCGTCGGTGGAAGTTCCCGTGGCGCCAAAACGAAGGAAGAAGCCTGCGGCCTTGACGAAGGAAGCGCGAGCGGCTTACACGCTAATGCAGCTGAAGATGGCAGATGCAACACTGCGAGAAGGTGCATGCCGTACCAAACGCCGACGCGCTTCTTCCTAGACCGCCCATATAAAATGACCAGATGAAAGAACGCATAGGAGTACGTATTGATGTTCATGAGTAATGCAGACTTGGGGAAATATCGATCTTGGGTTTGGACTGATCAGAGATACTTTTTGCTTGGAGATGCTTGTACTTGATAAAGCATTGGTCACTCAGTGTACGATAGAAATCATAGAGTAACGAAAGATGAAGGCACGATGCTAAGAAGGACAAGGATGGAACGAAATACTGGATTTGACTTGTTCTGTGTTATGTAGTTAGTCAGTCAGTTCATGTGTAGGCTCGTTCCTGAAACCCACAGGTAGAAATAGCCCAAGCTCAGCCATGGCAGTACTGAAGTGAATAATAACTGGAAAGAGTCGTAGATGCTTTGAGAGCGTACTGGTTGGGCCAGGTCATTGCCACATGCGAAAGCTGTCGCGTAGTCTGATCGACTGTTTCAACGACCAGGCGCATAACATCGTTGGCGTCGTTATCGACCTGTGATGCTAACAGAACACGTACTCTCTGGTCCCCACGTAGTTGCAGATGTTTATCTTGCATTAGGCTATGAATGGAAAAGCTTGCATTTCAGTTTTTGTGCGAGCGCTTGCCGCGGACTTGATAGCGTCTACCTTGAAACAAGAAACATGTAAAGCCTGCTGCAGATTACTCTCTAAATCTAATTCTATGTTGACCGCGAGCGACCTCATAAGGATCGAACAAGGATGTGGAAGAGCCTCCGTATCGTCTCCCACCTCTTGGTGTACAGATCATCTATTAAAGCGGTACAACAACCACTCGATTCACCTCGTGCCTGCATCCCTCTTCGCGAAATGTAATCTTGTCATACATGCGGTCAACCTTCATTAGTCAACTACTTTATCTGCACCGTCTTGATGATCTGATCTTTATGATCCACCGGCCTGTCATTCCAAGCTAACTCTTCTGCATCCCGCTCACCACCGGCTGCAACCGTAACCGAATAACCCCCCAGCTCAAGATCTCCCTCGCTCCCACTCTTTTTGCCATGTCCCCACTGCGTATCCCCAGTCGCAATGCGCTCTTCACTCTCACTTCGGATGTACCCATCTTTATCATAGTTGCGTCGACGCACAGTGCTGGGCCCGACGCCACTGCGAGACTTGAGAGGGTATCGATTCGAGTTACCTCCGATGGTGGGCTGCTTGAAGGCGCCAAGGTGGAAGATGCGGGAGATTAGTGGCCAAAGGTGAGGAACGTTGGCGACGATCACAGCAGTTGCCGTTTCGCCAGCGTACCAGTTCATGTAGATGAGGGAGCCCCAAGGAGCGGTGAAGTTTTCGATGCGGTTGAGAAGTGCGCAGAGGATCTGCAACGAGGCGATTCGGATCAGAAGATCCGGTTCAAGAGGGGGAGAGCGACAAAACAAGCAATGGGGATGCTTACTACCAGACCACCGAGACTAAAGATGCCCACGAGAATTAACTTCCTGTGTAGAGATTAGGACTGGCCGGTGATTTTGAATGAGGATCCAGAGGGAAGGATGCTACCTCTTAAGGGGCACTTGTGCCTTGAGGACGAGTGGGATAGGCAGGCACAACATGACTGCGTCCGACGAGATGTTCCAACAAGCATCGTTGATCATGTGGCTCCTGTAAGTGGCGCATTGTTCTGTTGAGATCGAGAGATATCAGTGGTTCGCTGCTCGCTAGTTCTTGAAGAAGGGGCCCAGGGGAAAGAGAGGATCATACGATGTTCTGCATCAGGTGGGATCATGTCCCAATATCTCTGGAACGGACGACACCAAACTGTGAAATAGCATATTATGACGACGACGTAGCCAAGAGCTACGTACCCGGCCACTATCATGACCGCACGATGGTACTTTGGCAATCCTTTCCTAACTCGTTGTAGAGATGTCAGAATGCTTCTTTACTTTCTTTCATCTTTTCCCCCTCCAACGGCTGTCATCAGGACGCTGTTGGTGCCTTCCAATCGCCCAAGTCCCGCATATATGGTCCGATCTCGTCGCACAAGGGGAAGACTCACGTCATGTTGGAATAGAGTATAAGCAGGCAAGCCTTGCAGCCCCAGACGCAGGAGACTTTGCAAACCTCCATGGCAATCGCCCACTTGGACCCCAAAATCGCCTCGTCAAATTGCTGCTTGGTCCAGCCTGCCACTTGGTCTGCAGTCACGTAGTTGTTGCCCCAGATAATATTCGTGTAGATAGAAACGACAACAATAATGAAGCAACACTGTTGTTATCATACATGTAGACGATCAGCCAGCCGTTCAACATGAGCAGTTTCATCGTTCGAAAGAGAGAAGCGGATCAAAACGTACGATGACCAAGCCCATCAGATAGTCATCAATCTGGAACTTCTTGAATGAACCGAGCAATATCCTGCGCGAGACTCTGTTGCAGCAATCATAGTTTATTAGCCGACGGTTTCTCCTGGGTGCGGAGGGGATCATGGTGTTGTCTTGGAAGGATGGTTGAACGGGGAAACGTACATTCTGCATACAAATACGAAGAGGACGACGACCAGGAGCACCCAGCACTCAGTGGTTATCGAATCTCCGGCCGCCATGGTGACGGCGGAGTATGCCACGCGCGCTGGGAAGGCAGTGGAGTCTGCGAACAAGACGCGATGAATGCTTTCAGGGTAACATGGGTGGATACTGGTTGAATTGATTGGTTTTCACCGGGGAGTTCCCGTACAGCGTTTTCGAGATGGTAGGAGAGTGATGAAGTATGCAACAGAGAGAAGGGCGGGTGAGGCCTGGTTGGAAGGCATCTTTGTAGATACATAGATACTCGCCATTCCTAGTCCTCTATCCATATCGAGTACCTGAGCGTGCTTAGATAGACTCGAGTTCAGATCATTTGTCCGTGCGGGTCAGCCTTCACCAGGGATGCAGGGATCATGATCGCGCCCCCTGCTGAGAAGGTATCACAGTACCTTATATTGGATGTGGATGGGGATCCTTGCCACTGTTGCTTCGATCAACAACCGTCTCTTCGACTCGGTGTGAATCACAGTGGGCGAGAAATCGCTACGCTGCCTTTTTCAGTGTTGGCATGTCTGCAGATTACGGTGTAGAGCGCTGCCCGAATGAGCTGGTGCTGGTTCTTTAGAGTCCATTTCCTGGAGTCTCTAGAGTATCGACAACGTACATCTGTAGACGAAGGCATGAATGTGCACTTACTACCTTAGGAGGTGATAGCGCTAAAAACGGAAACGGAAGAAGCTCACAAGCTACCTAAGAGGCTAAGGTAAATTGACCAGTGGGAGGAAAGCGGAAAGCGGAACCAGAAAGCCAGCGTCGTCTAGCGCGGAAGTCTGTCCATGTCCAAGTGGTGAAACGCTAAAGTACTGTACCTTACGTGGACATCTCTGGGAGCTTCTCACTTACCTCCACATGTTAATATCTATCTGTATCAGCATGACCAACCAGTTCAAAAGAACACATCGACCAGTACTACACTCGCCGCAACGAATCTTTTCAATCGCGCATCAGCAAGCTACGACTTGTCTCGAGTCTCAAAAGCCTTCCATGACCATGAACGGTTTACCCTGACATTCCTTAGTCTTGGCTTCGAGAATTAGCGCGGCTCGGAATGTTGTTAGACGTGTCCCGACAACGGGGAAGACGATCCCGAAGACGGAAGACGGTCTCTTGGCTGCTAGTCTGTGCACACTTAGCTTAAGTACTTCTGTACGAGTACTAGTAAGGTATGTACTCTTGTATGTAATTCAGTACATACCTCCTATCGATCACCAATCCAACCAACAAGGGTTGAACGTTTCCGCCAAAGCGAGTATCACCACAGCTATTCCGTAAAGTCAAAGGCATTCCACATTATCCACTTCCACTGCGGATATTCGGGGGGCGTTGGAGTCGTCGCTACCTACCTTGGCACTAGGGTGCGAACGTGTTTAAAACATGTTTTTTGACTACCTTCTTTAGGCTAGCTCAAAGCGTGTTTTATACATGTTTTTTGAAGGAGGTTTTAAACACAGGGGTGGTATATATTTATAGTAGCAAATTAATAGGGGGTTAATTGGCCTGCAGGTTGACCCCTTCACCATGTAAAGGAAGCTCCAAAAGCACCTGGCCGTCGATGACGCTATCCAAATACTCGTTGAGGATATCCTCGCTCGAAGGATTTAGTCTGGTCATAGCAATTTCCTCCTGCAACAGTCTATCCTCCATTTCACATAGCTCCTCCTCATCGACTTCAATGCCCTGTGTATAGCGGAGTCTCTTCTTCAGCTCACCGGGTCGATTGAGCGTACGCTCGTTGATGTAGATATACATGAGCTTATCGGCATTGACGTTACTGAGCTGGTTCAAAGGCCTACCGCCACGTTGCGGAGGCATTGCTGGAGGTAGAGAGGTAGGGGTCTGCAAGCAGGTTAGCTAGTAGAACGGACGACAGCGAGGTGGCGACAGCAGGGTAATCCTCCAATCAATGACCCTTGTATGCTTAGATAATAAAAAGCCAAAAAAGCGAAGCAAAAAAGCCGCTAAGAGGTATTATACACGTTTTTTGTAGAAAAAACGGTTTTATTCGTTCCCTACTTGGCACCTCATCTAGCTCCCCATAGAGAGAGTAGGCTGATACCTATCACTTGGTCAGTTACTGTGATCATCCATCAAAACAACCTACATACAGTATCTATCCCACCCACATCAACTCATCCATCCATCCATCCAAACTCGGCATTCCCCCTCCTTCTCATCAGTACACGAAGCCGTCATGCGATTTCACCTCAAAGCTTGAACTGCCACGAGAAATTGAAACCGAATTCTACTTGTCAAGTGACCAGGTCGTAACAACATACGGAATACCCGGAATTGAGAACCTAAAAGTACCGTAGTATTTGCCACGCTATCTACCTTACTTAGCGAGCTTGCGGGTACAGCCTTTTGACAGGCCGTAGGGTCATTTTCCCTGACAGATCACAGTTGGCAGCATCAACTGGTGCCCGCCCTCTGCTGGCCAAGTAATCGATTGGACAATCCCCCCTCCCCCCTCCCCCGCCCGGGCCCCCCGGACCCCCCCAGCTTACCTCATCCAGGGTTCAATCCCCCCCTCCACTCTTTCGAAGGTACAGTACCTTACGCACCAAGATTAGAGTACAGTAATCCCATATAAAACCGCGGCTAGTAAGAGATAAAGGTGGAATTGCGTATAAGATACCTTGTGGGTTTTCTTTTTGGCTCCCTGGCCGGACACACGCGCGAAGTTTACGTGTTTCTTTTTTCGATTGTGAAAGAAAACGCACCTTGTGATTGGGTTGAAAAAAGTTTTATCAAAGCGGATCCTCCATGTTTTCGCCATCGAGTCGCAACGTCCCGTCGAAATGTCCGTCAGTCTTTGCATCATGATCAGAGCTTCGTGTCAAAACGTCTGCGAGCTAACAACCTCGAGTATATGAGAGTTTGATTTGTCTCGGGCGACCTTTTACTGATCATTGTCAAAACAGTCTAACTGATCAAACCTGGCCGCTTTCCTGTATCAGGCCCCGCATTTTCGTCTAGTTTGTGCGCCGTCTACCATTCTATAACACCGTATTTTAATGTTTCTCGGCGACACCAGTAGCTGTGATGTGGCGGTTGCACAAGAGGTGTTTCCCCACATCTTGTGGTTCTAGTTGAGCCAAGAGACCGCAGAAATCGTATAAGATTGCGTTCTTGTATGCCAGATTATGCGGTAGCAAGGTAATATGTACCTTACACCTTAACGTATGCATGGCGCGCAGCTACTGCTGTTCGTGCATGCCGGTGCCAAACACCATAATGCCAGAGCTCCAAAACACTTGGTCTCGGCCTCTGCGGTCCTCCACAGTCCCCACGTTTCATGACTTTCGTCTCTTCCTTCTCATCTTCAATTCCCTTGTTCGAGCCCTCTCTGTAATGGTAATGAACTCTTTGCAAGCTCTAAGAACAAGTCCCTACCACTTCGTCGACAAGTAAAGTGGAGTATTTCCGATCCTTCTCCTTCCTCATCATGAATCCCCTTAACCATCCCGGCGCCCACCAAATCCCCGAAAACGACGTTGAGAAACGAGGCGAGCTGGAAGACTCCGCAATCAATATCTCCAGCTTTGGTAGCGACAGCCCCGGGGACAACACCAAGAACTCCTTCGGCTCTCCAGACTATCATGACATCCCTCCCACACCCGTCCTCCTCAAAGGCAGGCTCGCGAGATGGAACGCCAAAGTAGAAGGCCTGGCCGGCCTCGAAGCTCGCGGCGTCACGCGTGTACTTCCGGAAGAGAAGCATGGCGGGAGCTCAATGGGGTATCTGCAGATGTTCGTGCTATGGTTCAGTATAAACGTGGCGGCGACCAACCTGGTTGTTGGGTTTCTTGGGCCCCTGGTCTTCAATCTCGGCTGGGTGGATTGCGTCTGCATTGTCATCTTCGCCAACGCTCTCTCATCCTGTGGACCAGCTTATACTGGCACATTCGGTCCGCAAAGCGGAAATCGAACCATGGTATGTCTGCCCACGAAATGCATATCCTACTGTCGTTCATAATAGTAGAGACTTCGTTTGCTGATTGGATATGGTGCTTACATGCTTAATAGATCCTCGGTCGATATTTCATGGGATACTGGCCGTCCAAGATCACCTGTATTCTCAACATAATCCTTCAGTTGGGCTGGGGTATCATTGGATCCATCATCGCCGGACAAATGTTCTCAGCCGTCAATGGCGCGGGCCTGAGCATCGCCGTCGGCTGTGTCATCAGCGCTCTTTGCCTTGGCTTGATCGCCACCTTTGGTATTGCCATCCTCCACACATACGAAAGGTGCGCTCCCTTGCCACTCTTTCCCAAATCAAAACGAAGGAACCCAAAAGCTCACAGCAGGATAGATACGCCTGGATACCGCAAATATTCGCCCTCCTCGTCCTCATTGGCTCCGCCGGCCACAACTTCAACACCTCCCTGCCATCCGTCGGTCCCGCTGGCACAATCACCGCCAACCGCTGCTCCTTCTTCGCCCTCCAATTCTCCATCGTCATCGGGTTTTCCGCCGTCGGCGCCGACTTTTACGTATACTATCCCACCAATACGAGCCGGCGCCTCACATTCCTGATGACCTGGGCAGGCACGTGGACGTCGCTCATCTTCGTCAACCTCGTCGGCGTGGGCATCGCGACCGGCGTGGCCACAACCCCCACCTGGAGCGACGCCTACAACACCTCAACCGGCGCGCTCCTCCTAGCCTGCTATGACCGCCTCGGCGGCTTCGGAGGGTTCTGCGTCGTTATCCTTGCCCTGGGCAGTATCGCCAACAACGCACCGGGCACATATGCCGCGGCCTTGAGCTGCCAGGTTTTGGGCCGCTACGCTAAAGCCATCCCGCGTTGGATCTGGTGTCTCGTGTTCACGATCATCGAACTCGTCCTCTCCGTCGCTGGCCGCGACCATTTGTTCAAGATCTTTGAGAATTTTCTGCCTCTCATGAGTTACTGGCTCTGTCCCTGGCTGACGATTGCGCTGGAAGAGCACCTCCTGTTCCATGTGCTGCGGGGCGTGCCTTTTGACTGGACTGCCTGGGAGGACAAGAATAGGCTTCCCATCGGGGCTGCGGCGTTACTTTCGTGGCTCATTGGTTGGTCTGGCGCGATTGTTGGGATGGATCAGGTCTGGTATCAAGGCCCTGTTGCGGTAAAGATTGGGGGATACGGGGGCGATATTGGAGCATGGATGTCGATTGCTTTTGCGTGCGTGGTTTACCCGCCGTTGAGGTACTTGGAATTGAAGAAGTTTGGCCGGTAGATAGGAGGAGGATGAGCAGAAGAGCCTGCGCTGGTGCCGTTGCTGTCGTTTGCACATACCAGCATAGCGTTCGTGAGAATAGGTGGTCTGTCGCTATCCGACATTCTTGCATGATGAGCGGCTGTATTCGAGATTCTCTTTGCACTGAGGTATTTCGTTGATATAAAGATACTTCATTGCTCTCGGCGTCATGGAAGGTCAACTAAAGTAGATGACCTCCCGTCAATACCGCAACGCGTAAAAATTGGGTCGGTTTGATAGACAACCAAACGTCCACTATTTCATGGCTTTGAACTGTGAGAAAAAATGTCAAGGCAGATGGCCAGGCTCTTAAGAAGACATTTCAGCGGCTCAGCATTGTCTTTCCCCTACCTATTCCAGTTAAATCATTTTCCGAATTTGACGAGTGAGCGGCCAGCATCAGGCAAAGCTTTTGCCATTGAGAACACCCGTGAACATAAGTACGCTTCCTTGACGGAACAAAAAGCATCCAATATGAGACCGAATAACAAGAGCAACATCACCGCCCGAGACGGCTAATTCTTTGCGATGACAAGAATCCCAAAATGTGGCGTCACCTTGTAACTCTCAAGTTCTTCCACACTAGCACCACCCTTGCGATTTTTCAAGAATTCCTCAGGTACGGTAGTCACGCTCCACGCTACCTCGCCACGAAGCCCCCCTTCTCTCGCAGCAGCCTCATAGACCTCCTTTCTCAAATGATAACAGTCAAAATCCATATCTCCATGTTTCGTGTCAGCATACGCATGGAAAGTGATTCCATCCTCCACGGCTCCAGAAGCACTGCAGAGCAAGCCACCCGATCCACTTGGTCTAGCCTTCCTCTCTGCTTCGACGAACGCTGTAGGATCTTGCGTCGGCGGCGGTGTCACGCCGACGAAGTGTCCGCCGTCTTTGAGGTTGAGTGCAATATTGCGAAACATATCCACCATCTCCTTGCCGCTGGGTGCGTAGTTCAGCAGCCAAGCGCCGAAAACAAGGTCGAAAGGACCGCCTTCATACGCCACGGATTTCGAGCAATCGGCCACCATGAACTCGATCGTCGCGCTGTTCGAAGGCATGTGAGAGGTGGTAGCCCGTGCCTGCTCGAGCATAGCGGAGGAGATATCTACTCCGACAACCTTGCTGGCTCCCCACTTCAAGAAATCATACGAGTAGAAGGCTGATCCGCAAGCGAGGTCGAGGACAAGCGCATCTTTGATGAATGGTGCGACGGTTTCTTGGACGTTGGCGCGCTCGATAAGGGCGATGGAACTTTTGCGGACCTCGTCGTAGGGGGCTTGAATGGTGTTGTATTGAGTTGACATCTTGCTCCAATAGTAGGCTGTGATGATAAGAAATATTAAGGCTGTAATGTTCAAATGCCAGCGCTGTAGTCGATATGCAAGTTATATAGAATGTAAGTGTTCGCCTGTTATGAGTTCTCTAGAAAATAAGACAAAACGTTCAATACAAGTACCACAGTGCTATTCGCCGTGCCACACTATACGACTAGTAGTGGAATGCGTGGCAGCGTGGCACGATTGACACTTGAGATGCTAAAAATAACAAGTGAGGAGACTGCGTAAACCATCTCAAATCAGACGCCTTTTCACCTGTACACAAATGTACTTGGCATTGACGAAGTGATGAATTCTTCTGCATTCAGTCAGAATCTCCTCCGTATGTTGCTCAAGTGAAACACGTAGACTTCCAACAATGTATTGACGTACAAGCCATTGAAACTACAGTACTGTACTCTCTATCATACGGATTATACTTGAGTGATTGATTGGGTTTTCACATGTTCTTTGTGTTTGGGCGTCATCCGCCGCTAGTGAATCGAAATCAAGTTACGGAACAAACTTGTTCTTTCGTGACGATTTGCTCACCGTCACAAGAATCAGCAACACAGGAACAACCACCTACTTTATCGTCCTTCAGAGCTGCTTTGTACCTTCTCATACATTCCAGTCACTGTCCAAAACTACATAACTGCCGAAATGTCTGATGCACCTCCTCAGCTTGGAGAAATTCCGCAGCAATCCGAAATGAGCGTTCCGACATTGTCTTCAAACATGGACAGCAACACCACTGCAAATGGCAATAGTTCGGTACAGAATGCCAAAGACACCATGTACAACAGTCAGGTAAGCTCCTAGTACTTGCCCCAGCTTCATACCCATCGCTAACCATCGTGTTCGCAGTGTTTCTAGAGCTCGCGTGACCACGTCCATATCATTGACCTCCTTGGCAGATGCCCAATACGCAATGAACACTGTTCAAAGCCACCCAGTAACACAAAATGTGAAAGAGTCTGTTGCCAATGGTTAGGTACAAATCTCTATACGCAATGTCTGTCCGACCACTAGCTAACTAGGCAAATTCTAGTCAACCTACCACCTTGCTTCCTAATGCTATGCTTCCTAATGCGATGACTTACATCAATCAGGCCCTGTTGCGGAGACTCTTAGGAATGAGCATGCAAAGGTGACTGCAGGGTTTCAGAATATTGCGGATTCTCATGCACCACCCAGCCAGCCCGCTGCAACTGGCCAAACCTTGACCAGTACGTCAGTTGGCCCACTGTTCTGGCTCAGCCGTGCTGATACATGCCTTAGAATTCCACGGTTCCTTTTATAGGCTCCTCAGCGTGAGTTTCAGTCACAAGACCTTACAGTTACTATACTAACAAACACTAGTGGAAGGAGCCTCGTGCCACAGCCACCGCGTTTGCGTCGATGATAGCCTTTATCTTTGCCGCTCGCTACCTGCACATACTTCCCATGATGATTAAGTGGTCGCACTATGTTCTCGGAAGTAGGTCTACCTGATCCTTGTGGGGAGTACTGGCTAACGCGGATCAAGCTATGGCGCTCCTTGAAATCCTCGGTCAGGCTGTTTTATCCCAAGGTCTAGCCTCCGCTTTCCGACCAAAAAAGTATTTCACAATTCCACGTGAATCGCTCGAACGGACGCTCGAGGATGTTGAACAATTGATTAACTTCTTCGTCATCGAAGTCCAGCGCGTCTTGTTTGTGGAAAACATCAAAGTCTCGCTAGCCGTCTACCTATCATTACTGCTTTCTTATCAGCTCATCAAGATCGTGCCTTTCTGGGGCCTCTCTCTTATCGGCACCTCCACCTTGTTCCTTGCTCCATTGATTTACACAAGTAATCAAGCATTCATCGATGAGCATGTTTCCAAGGCTTCCGAAGTTGTCAACTCGCAAACAGCCCAAGTCAAAGACATGGCAAGCCACCATACCATTCGTGCCTCTGAGACCGTAAAGGCTTACGCTGGAGACTACACCGCAAAGGCCCAGGAGTACATCGGTAGTGCCCGTGGCCGTTCCACCTCACCTGAAGTCAACAACAAGTCTGCCGCGAATGCTCCAATGAAAGCTGGACCAGGAGATGCCCCACAGTACAACTCTTCTGACTTCCCGCACGCTCCAAAGCAAGAGCCGACTCCTGGCGTGACATCCCATCAAGAGCAGTATGAGAACTCCCATCTCGGTGGGCAGGCCCATCCTGCGTACTAGATGGCTGCGAGAGCCTGTGTCTAGAACTAGACGCGAGACGTAGGGAATGGAGAAAAAGGTATGAAATTTTTGTGCCAGCAGCCTGGGGGAGAGAGGACTACAACGGGACTGTGGAGAAGCAGCATTACTCTGCAGCGATGATGGTATGATACTAGACAGGAAGGACTGTTGATAATGGGCATGTGCAGTAACGGCTGTCCACACAGTCACGATATCATGCGAGACCATAAACGTGCGTGGTGTTTTCTTCAAAAATACTTTTTCTTGTAGCAGGTATCATACGAGCTTTTCTCATCATTCTTCTCGATTTGAGGGTGACAGTTTTGCTAGTGAATAATTTAACTCTTTGTTATGGAAGATCGTGAGCAATAACGGGTTTTGGATGAGGGCGGCGCGTGTGGACAGTGACTGCTCGAGTTTGTGCCACACCAACTGGAAGCCTTCACCTAGGTTTCTTCTTTATAATCCCCTTCCCCTTCCCCTTCCCCTTCCCCTTCCCCTTCCCCTTCCCCTTCCCCTTCCCCGTCCCCCCCTCCGGACCCCAACGCCCTCCACAGCCGACCCACCTTCTCGTCCTCCCCATCCCTCTCTCCACCAAACTCCCCCACCCCCACTCCAATCGAACCTAAGAAACCCCCCGGTACACCTCCCCATCCACGTCCAATATATGTAGGTCACCAGGTTCAGCAACGAGCAAGCAGCACTGAGGATGGGGGTATTGGTTCCAGGTTGTATAGGTTAGTTGGGGTAGGGGGTAGGGGTAGGGGTAGGGAGGGAGGGAGGTGGGTGGTGGTGGGATGGAAAATATGGGCGAAGAGGTTGGTTGGTTTATGGGATTGATGCGTTGAGTAACTTTTTGGGGGGTGGGGGGGAGTTACTCAGGTGAGGAGGGGTACGTATGGTAGGTAATTGTGTGATAAGTGGCGAAAGGCTGTGGTTTGCTGGTGTTGGGGGTTGAGGAGATGGCGGGGTGAGTAGGTAATTTGGATTTAAAAGTTGGTTGTGGGTGGGTGCGTTGGTTACTGTATATATACTTATGTACGTGGGGCTGGCTGACGAGGGGGGGGGATATTTTGGTGGATGGGTTGGGTTGGGTCAGTGTGCTGCGATCTCGAATTTTGAGGTTTGTGTGTGTCACGGGCTTTTTGAGTATCCTGGGAGTGGAGCATTTTGCAAGGCATGAGCGTCATGAATGATATGACGGCATTGAAGCGTTTCGAAGCATACAAGCAAACGCAAGGCCGGACGCTTATAAGCCTGAGGTATGGATAGCATCAGAGCTTCTTGTACGTACAGCTTTGGCATCGGGCCTTACCCTCACCTCGCCGTAAGAATCGCACTCGGTTCTTCAGTATTACATAGGACAAGAGTTGGCTAAGATATCATGACGATAGAGCAATTTGTTTCAAATGCGAGCTGCAGCATGAGATTCGTGCTTGAGACATGAGGAGCTATAGACAGGCTATTCTGGCAAAAGGTACTCGGCACATCTTCTCCGTTCAACCTTCGTCGATGTCAGAACCTATTCCTCAGCACTTTTGTACCCATTCGAAGTTCAGTCAAGGTATCTCCTTAACGACGGTGTGAGACTCACCCTCCAGTCACTCGTGTCAAGCTATACTAAAGCCATGATATCATTTTCTGGGGCTTGCCAATGCTCTTCAAGACAGGGTGGCGATTGATGCATCCTGCTTTCGACAACAGCTGACAGCTTTTCCTTGACGAAAGCTCCTTTGTAAGCATACATTGTAAGCAGAGCTATATATGTCAATCAGTAATCTACCACGAGTATCAATCTATAGTGCAGGCTGAGACCCACTCTACTGTATTGGTGTCTGTAGTATTCCTGTCCCCGTCACGATAAAAGGCGCTCATTGATAATAGCCAGAGCATCCCGAATCCCATCTTCTATTCTTGCAAAACACTCGTTAAGGTCCGAAAGGCTGTCCGTCACGGTTTGTACCTGTAAACCTGTGTCCATTTCCCACCGGTTGCGTAATCTGTCCCGATCCTTATCAATGGACTTCTCAGTGTTTTGAAGTCTAGTCACGATCTTCTGCAAAATGTTGGTGGTGCTGTTTCTCTGCTCCAGCTCGTCTTTTGTCATAGCTTGCTCTTCCTTGTTTTCCTCCTTGGTCGCTTTGCTGTTTTTGTTGCCTGGCGCTAGAGGAGTTTGCCGTCGAGTAGACGAGTTTTCGGTGAGAGTTTCAAGTTGGCTCGCTCTGTTTGTTATGTTGGATAGCGCAGGTCGTAGAGTAGGAAGTTGGGTGGGTGAACACATAACAGGAGTGCCAACGGGAGTTTCTTCTGTCAGATCTATGACAGTGCGGCCGTCGATGGTGGAGGGATTTGCAGCTTCGAGCTTGGGCTTCTTGCTTGAGGCTGCTTGATAGTCAATCGCTCCAATCATACGTTTCCTTGCAGGATGAATCTGCATAGCATTTTCGCTGAAGTTGGGATACCCAAGATGGTCCGTATTGTTGGCTCGGTCCATGTTGCGGATTATTTGGTCTGCACTGATCACAAAAGGGGGCACGGAAGGGAACATCCTAGCACCTCGATATGCTTGTAGAACGCCTTTTCTGGCTCTATGTTCGTCCGCAGGCTCCCAATGATCACGTCTTCTGATGGGCGAGTTCCCATAGACGTTTGCAAAGGAAAGATCAGAAGCCGCGTCTCGTACTGCACTCACAAGCTCTATCACGTTATCGAAGTTTGAGCAGTCGAATCCTGCCCGCTGAGCTGCTCGAACAATGCCTGCGTTCCTGCCCGAAATGATGGCAGGCTCTGCACTTGTGATCAGCACAGCCGTTTTTCATAACAGAGGCAGGAATACTTCAATTAGGTAAAATTGAGGTGGAATTTACCGCGATAGGAGACCTGTAAACCTTGGATGAGTCCTGTGTCAAGGTGTGCAAAAAGACAATCGTCTTCATGTAGCGTGCAGGTCCCTTGATTCCAGGCAAGGCAAGTCAAAGCCGCTGGTGGGGACATTACTCCCGTGTTGCGGTGAGAATATTTACACCGTAATGGTCCATCGTAGCACCCAACTGGATTCAGTTTCCACATCCGGCAGGTAAGTTGTTTGTAAGAAAATGCCATCCTGACTACAAGAGTCAATGGGGCAGGACGAAGTTCACGAGAGTTACGAAGGATTCACGACGGGAAAGGTTGAATAAAGTGGAAATACGAAGGCTGGGTTCTGAATGAGATAAAGATTTACTGATGCAGTGTATCTGCGCAGGCGTGATTGACCTAAGGCTTGGCTGACAGTGATGGAACCGCATTACCTCGAGATCAAATACCTTGGCTGATTGTGCTTTATCGACGACGAAAGAAAAGTGCTATAAGAAAAGAAATCTAGAGAGTCTAGGGTTAACTTGGAGTTCATGCTTGCCATGATTCACTGTTTCTCAGGACGCGCCTTCCACAGTCCATTCTCGGCCCATACCACCTAGCATCATTACTTCCACATAAGTACTTTGAATCCTTTTCCGGGCGGATGCAAATAAATATTCTGCAAGCAATATCTTCACCGGCAATGCTTACCCCCTGAGTATGCCTTTTACTAACTTGTGCCGATTTGGAGATGTTGTCCTTGAAAGAATAGGGGAGTGTAGTTTCTGTGGGAGTGCTCTAAGAGGGAGACCATTCAAATATTGCATCTCGATGTACATGTGATGAGACATAGCGATATAGCGATATGGCAAGATGGTTATATATTCAGATAGTGGTCTGGCACGCATCAGTGCAGACACTTTGACTTCGCTTCGACGATTTGGCCTATCGGTTACGCCTAATGCCATGAATTCGTCAATATTTCTAATAGCTTCTTGGAAGTCCCAAGACTTTTTCCGCAACATAATTCATAATCATTTCCTGCAAGAATTTAGTCTCCGTTTTCTCATGAGGATAGTTCCATGACCTTACTCTGCTTACAGGCGCGATGCGTGGGACAAAACACTCCCTCAAATACCTTTCTACATGATACTCCTGTGCGTAACCCATACCACCATGAGCCAGTACCTATTGATGTCAGCTAACAGTCCCTACGAGTTCTAGGAAAGCGCCCAAATTGATCGAGAACTTGAGATCTGTGGTTGCTAGGGTATCTGGCAATCACTCACAGATCTTTCACAAGCGGAGAAAGCGGCTTCCGCCGCCAGGTATTTGGCAGAATTGCATGCGACTCCGACAGCATGAGAGGTTACACTAGGATCCTTGCCGCTGGCGTCGTATATTCTTGCAGCATGGTAAGTAGCGAGCTTGGCAGCTTCCAGATTCATATATGCAGCAGCAAGAGGATGCTGTATGCCTTGATTTTGACCAATAGGCCGTCCAAACACTACACGCTCCTTAGCATACTTCGATGCCTTCTCCAAAGCAGCATAACCAAGACCGAGAGCTTCACCCGCAATTAAACAGCGCTCGGCATTCATCCCGTGTAGCACCTAGTACATCAGCAACGGGTAAGTACCATCATCGTGGCAATAGACACTGAGAGCCTTGCTTACGATCTTGAAACCTTGCCCTTCTTCACCGATCAAGGTATCGGCAGGTACCTGGTAATGATCAAAGAAAATTTCGTTAGCATCAACAGCCCTCCCCCCCATCTTCTTGATCCTCCTGAGATCAAGTCCAGGGGCGTCCTTATCGAAGTCTATAAAAAAGAGCGACAGACCCTCCGATGGCTTCTTAACTTCCGCCAGAGGCGTCGTTCGGGCCAACAGTATCATCTTCGATGCTACTTGAGCCGACGATATCCAAATTTTTTGCCCAGAGATTTGATAGTAGTCACCTTCGCGCACAGCTTGCGTCCTGAGCTTAAGAGTCTCTAATCCGGTGCTGTTTTTCATAATCCATATCATCAACGTTTGGACATCTAGACATAGGGAAAATAAAGATGATCGATAACGATCGATGCAGGAACCAAACGCGCTAGGGAGTCTCCTAACCTCGGTTCTGTGACCCCAAAACAGGCCTTCCACTCTCCACTAATGAGTCTGGGTAACATTTTCTTCCGCTGTTCTGCCGTGGCGAATTTGGCTACCGGCTGAGTGGCATACACATTCGCATGTATGGACTGAGCACCTGCTATTCCAGCTCCGCTCTGCGAAATGGTCTGCAGCATCATCGTTGCCTCCGAAATGCCAAGACCGGCGCCACCTAGCTCTTCAGGCAACGCAATTCCAATCCAGCCATCTTTTGCAAGCGCTGTATGAAGCTCATGTGGGTATTCACCAGACTCGTCACGAGCTGCCCAGTAGTCATCTGGATAGTCAGCGCAGATTTTTGAGATTGCGTCTCGAACATCTAATTGCTCCTCAGAAAATCCTGTGAGCTCCATGATACGAGCCTTAGGACCTTGGGAAAATGCACGGTTGGTAATCCATAGTCTTGTGGCTCGCTTTGAATTTAGAGGACGGGATAGTGGTGCTGTACGGAAGTTGAATGAACGTAACAAGGATCGCGAAGCCATATGGCGGATCCTTTCAGACAGATTGGAAACGGACTGTAAACACTGAATACAAGACGCATATATTCACAGAGGCCCGACGGAGTGTTGGATGATACAAGATTTCTAGTTCCCTAGACAGTAGCAGTAAGAAGGTCAATCAAACGTTATCCTCCTTAAGGCTTTGCTCGTTGAATGCCTCTATATACCGTTGATCCGTGAAACTACGGAGAAGAAAATAAGTCAAAAGAGCAGGAACTCTCAGAAACACTATTATACGCTGTTGTCCACTCGACTTGGAGTTGAGGTTGGTCCGGCGTCCTTTCTCGGCATCGGAAGAGCAGGGATTCTTAGCGCGAATCTCAATCAAAACAAAGCGTCTCCCAAACACCCGAGCTTAGCAACGAGCAATTGCCAGAACGAAACCTGCGCCCACTGCCAACCGAACGGCTATTGACCTTCGCCACTACAGTTACTCGATACAGTGTTTAGTTCTCATGCATTACACGGAAAAAGCACGTTGAAAGCAGCTCCCGACCCGCGCCCACCCTCACAACAATAATGGCCGCCGTTCGTTCTAAAGCGCAATTGCCTGTCGGATCTGCGCAATGGATCACGGATGAGAATCAGCAAGTTTCGCTATTCGGTGTGCAGGAAGCAGAAGACTTTGCTTTTTCTGCCCGCAATGAAGTTGAATGGCTAAACGAGCACATGGCGGAGATCTTCAGCAAGAACCAAGTGTATGTTGGTGCCTTACCTTGGCCTGACTTGCGCTGACAACGACCAGAGATGTCACCGAAATATTCAAGACGCCAGGAAAATTACGTGGCAAGACTCCGAGAACGGCTAGGAAACGTAGTCCTTTAGAAGTTCGAGAAGTATGTTAACATGGAGCCAAAACCCTTGTATATTTCATGTTGCGACTATTGACCACTCCTCTAGCCTTTGACCGATATCTTCTCAACGAAATCCAAGCCACATAAAATTCCATCGAAGGACACAAACTTCAACAAAGAAATTACAAGGTTTCAAGTGGCAGATGATTCGAAAACTGCTGTACTCGTACAACATAGCAAGGCGAATACAGACTCGGGCTACCATGGTATGTCAGAGGATGAGATGGATGTGGATGAGCCGACTGGTGCCACGCAACCGGTCACAAATCCGCGGACTTTCGAAGAAGATCCAATCCCTCCCAAACCGCCAACTCATGCGCAACCGTTTTCAAGCACGCATTCGGAGGAACGCAGCCCCGTAGATGGGTCATTTGAAACGGCAAAAGAAGACATAACCAGTCGAGAGGTTTGCAAAGCAGATCCGCAACCGAATGCGAATCATCATGCGGCTATAGAACTTGGGGTTATCGATCCCCAAATAATCGGACCATCTTTGACGAACGGACCCTTGGGAGAACCTGGTGTCCCAGAAGATGCAATGGATTTGGATGAAATGGACCATGATTCTATACTGGATGACGCTCCAATTGACGACTCACGTTCGCCATCTGAAGGATCAAGTCCGGCAAAACCCTTGGTGCGCAAGAGTAGTCTCACATTTGCTGCCCTGCCCGCACGAGAGCCTCTCACAACGAAGAAAAGCATAGGGTCTCGAGTATCGCGGACCAGCCATTTAGATCAGTCTAAGACTGCCATAAATCGAGGTAGCTTCCTAGGTCGATTCACGGGTGGCAAGTCTTTGGGCGGAGTGCGACAGCCCGAACCAGCACAGGAGGCTGGGAGTAACGAGGAGGTGGACAAAGATGAAGTTGATAGGCCAGAGCTCCCTCGGGAAGAGTCTGACGGCGACATGAAAATGGCGAAACTCCATAGCAAATCATCGACTCAACGATTACATGACAGGATTAATATGCTAGGCAAGTCGCAGCCAGCGCGACCAACAAAATCGATTCCAGCAGCGGCAGCTTTACCAAACGCTACTTATCCTGAACTTCCTACAGCTGACACGCAGGTTCAAGCTCCTGCAGAAGCATCCGGCGCCGCTACTAAAGCCCCTGCTGTTCATGTACCTGAAGATGATGACGACGACTGGATTGAGCCACCGCAAATGCAGTCAAATGACTTAAGTCGACCCAAGCTGTCTAAAAGCACCTCTGTTGACGTAATGGAAGACATTAGAGGAAAGCATAATATCAGTGACCAAGACTTTGGGTTTGACCGTCATGACAAAGAGCAAAACCGAGAGCCATCTCCTCTACGGCAATCTGTCATGGTCGGTTCCCCACACCGTATCAGGCAATCGCGATCCGCATCGAATTCCACTTTTGCTTCGCCTGCAAGGGCTTGTCCACGCTCAGAGACAAAGTACATTCAAGCGCATGAGTCCAATTTAGAGCGCAAATGTTCGCCAAACCAATCTACTACGCCCATCGGCACTCCTACAAAACGACATGTCGATGGACCCTTGAGTGCTTCGAAGTCGAAGCTGCAGTCAATCATGAAGACTGCACGAGGTTTGTTCACAAGCAGTGCTGGGGTGTCGGCACAAGCGAAAATGGAGACACTATCACCCCATACGAAGCGAACGCAAGGGCAAATGCATGGGTCTCCAAGCGGCAGTACCACGGCTAGCAAACTCAAGTCTTCGGGATTGAACGGCGAACTGTATCCGAATCTTCGACCTGGGCAAATCCAAAGCTTGGTAGACCAGCAACCACCCAAACCGGTGAATATTACAGAACCTCGAAAGACTCGAAGCTCTACTGAGAAAGAAGAGAAAAGGAGGGAGAGGGAAATAAGAGAGCGACATTCGACGGAAGCCGAGCTCGAGTCTATTCGCAAAGCTCAGAGCCAAGACGCTGTGGCGCATAAGCAGGCAAAGACATATAATGCTTCAGCAGATGTTCAAGTGGTAGAACCAGAGACTATCGCTCATTTGAATTCTGCCAAGCTATCGAAGCCAACAAGACAAAGCCCCAGGAGGCTGCAGAATCCGCAGGAAACGCGGCAGCCGATGGAAGCTCTGGAAAGTCGAGCAAATGGCGTTGCTGATGAATCTAGGCCGGCTCAGGTGATGGGGCCCCCTCCGCCGCAAAATCAGTCACAGCCGTCCCAGCTGCAAAAGCCAAAAGACTTGCGAAGACCCGTCAAGCCGGCAAAGGAAGCCGCTCCCAAGCCGAAACCGCAGCCAGTGGCAATCCGAGTTGGCACTTTGTCACAGCGAATACCACTAACCAATGGTGCACTTTCTTCGAGCCTACAAGAATCCTTGCCTGCATCCCAACCGAAGCCACCAAGCTTGGGAAAGAAGCCAAGTAATGCGTCAAATCATACTACCGCTTCCAATGGTAGCCTAAAGACCTCTCAATCATCAACGACTACCAAGCCCAAAGCTCTTCTTGCAGCTGAGCGGAAGAAGGAACAAGTAAGTGATGTTGGGCCCTGGTTGGAGATGTGCATGCTAATATTTCATAGGATGAGAAGGAGGTACAACGAAAGGCTGACCAAAAGCGTGAGATTGAACGCAAAAGAGCCGCACAGCAAGAAGAGCTGCGTCGTCAGGAGCAACTACAGCGCCAAGAAGCAGAGCGGCAACGCGAAAGGGAGCGTTCCGCCGCTGTTGATGATCCTAAGAAAATTGCGCAGAAGCAAGCCATCGAGAAAAGGAGACTAGAACTTGAGAAAAAGAATCATCAGCGGGCCCCACAACGGCCGGGCAATGATGCTGTAAGTTCAGAGACGTAAGGCTTACGTGGTATCTATCCTCTAATTACGTGCTACAGGAGAAAGCGCAAGCGCCCCCAGCAACTTATAGACAAGAGCTGGGAGGAGCAAGACCACCTTCCAGGATGCACACGGTGCAGGATTACAGTAGACCTGGCCCGAACCACCCCGCCCCAAACCCTGCGAAGCCACCGATCAAGAGAGTTTTCGAGCCTGAAGTTGACGGCGAGCCTGCACGGCCTTCTCGTACGCAAGGAGGGCCAAGTTACCAGCAAGCTGATGCCAAACGACGGCGGACGGAGGATGAGGAGATGCAGGATGCAATTATACGACCTACAATGGCTCCTCCCATTCGGCAGTCCAACATCCGCAAGGTATAGCATCCAGGACGAGCATATAGACTTCGGACTAACGGAGTACAGGATGCCGTTAAGCCTTCCGTTTTCAATAATAATTATACCACAGCCCCTCCCCCAGCCACTACCTACCATGCGACCTCCCTCCACAAAACCACCACCGTCAACCAAGCATACCAGCAACACCAACCTCCAAGCCAACCAGCTCGCCCCAACGACATGGCCAAATACACCACCGCCAAAATCCCCTTTGCTGACGCACCCAACCCTCCCCAACCCTCCCACAAAACCCCCATGCTCTCCAAAACCCACCACCACCAACCCCACGCCAAATCCTCCCCTCACTTCCCCAACGGCGAAAACATTGACCTTGCCGAAATCGCCACCGACTCCGAGACCGACACCTCGTCCCCCGAAGCCGAGAAACAGCACAAGAAAGCCATGCTCCCCGGCTGGGTGCAATCGCCCATTCTCAACGATACACTCCGGCAACAGGAGGAGCTGCAGAACGCGGATGACGTCTTTGGACCCCCGGCGGCGGTCGATATGGAGGGTATGTTCCGGGAAAGGCATCATCGGTTCAGGCAGAGGACGAGCAGTGCGAATTGGAACGGGGCCGATCGGTTGACGGAGGAGGAGGTGAGGAGGGATGTTGAGGGGAGGGAAAGGGTGAGGAGGGAGGGGGGGTGGGTTTTTGGGTTGTAGGGGTTTGGGTGTGGGGGATGTGGGCTTGTGGAGGATGGATTTGTTTGGGGGGGGGTTGTGGGCAATGTTTATAATGAGAGTCGAAGAATTGGGTAACCAAGGCGTTTAGGCATAGGATATGGTCTTGAGTCAACGTTCAAAAGTCTCTCATAATGCTCATAATGCTCTTCTTGTATTACATGTCCTTTTCGCAGTTTCTGCTCAATCCGTAGTGGGGTTTCGTTAAAAGCATTCGCTGAGCGGTTGGAATCGGTGTTCGCCCTACGTTTCTGAACCTTTTTCTATAGCTGGATATACATATCCTCGTTGGTCTCTGGGTGCGGGTCGGAGGGAGTGATGATGCATTAGATTATGCCATGGAATGGAAGAGATGCCCGATTTTTTTTCTTTCATGGTGATGACACGTCAAGCGCTATGATAGTGGTGGGTTAAGGTGGGTGCCGGTGGGACATGGTGATGGTGATGGTGATTACAAGCTCCAAAGTTGTATAAAGTAGCTACTGTAGCTACATATATGGGTGGTACTCGTAATAATACTACCTAATGCTGACGCTAAGCTGAGCTAAGCTGATATCGGGTACCCATACAATTTTGTTCTTATACAAGTTACAACAACCCTATAGATAGCTAAATGGCGTGTCTAGTGCTTGCGCATCCCAAAGATTCTGGTTGGACATTTTACATGTTATGTACTCGTTTCTTCTCCCGAGGGGGGTTTGTACAGTTTGGTAATCCTACAATCCCTGCCGTTCCTTTGGTATACCTACATTATAGCTTGCTTTCTTTCGTGATCCTGCGGTTATATGGTTAAAGGACCTGCCCTTCCTTGCGCAGGGTTCTTCGACTTGGACTTCCCTCTTCTAGAGTTTTTTTTTGGGCCGTCCTGATTATGTGAATATCCCAGTATTTCCCGGTTCATCCCACGGTGCCAGATGCCTTGGTCTTGTAGTCCGGCCACAGCTCCTTCAGCTTCCCATACAGCTCCCTGATACTCTTCTTCTCCGTCTTCTCGCTTCCTTCTTCCCCTTCGACCAAGGATGGCGGCTCCAAAATCGCTGGGAACTGCGGGACGGGATTCCACGGTTTATGAACTCTGTCGGCGATGGAGGCTAAATATGCGAGGTTCGACTGCAGCCGGCGCATGTACTCCAAGTATTCCTTGTTCACGGCTTTCGTCTGGGCTGCGGCTTGCTGTGCCGTCTGTTGCGGTTTCTCAGTGATTGCGTTGGGGGTGTCGGGCTTGGCGACATCGGGGGGTTGGGAGGGAGGGGAGGGGTGCCCGGGGATGTTAATTTTGCCTGTGGATTGGAGGTCCATGACTTGAAAGAGGAGGACACGGTTAATTTCGAGGAGGAGGGTGACACGTTGGGTTTCGAAGGGGGAAGGGGGGGGTGGCGATGGGAGGGGTGGTTGGACGGCGTGGGCGGGGCTTTGGATTGTGGTGGGTTTGAGAGGTTCGGAGGTGGATATTGAGACGGGACTGGGCTGAGGAGCGGGACTGGGAGCTTGGGCAGTCATTGAGGAGGTGGGCATGGAAGATGTAGAGGTGGGGTTTGGGTTATAATTGTGGGGAGAGAATGAGGACGTTGGTGCGCTTGGAAATGGTAGCGGGGTGGCTTGTTGTTGTTGCTGCTGCTGCTGCTGCTGCTGCTGATCGTTAAAGAAGTGAGGAGGAACGAATGGTTGATGGGCTTGAGCTAGAAATAGAGAAAAGACGTCAATATTGTAGAAGACGTGATGCCAGGGTGTCCATATAATATAGTTTCATTATGCATACCATTGTGCATGTACTGTTCCTGCATGTAACGCTGCTCCTCTGTCATGCCGGTGTGAGGCCACCGGTCTCCCGGCCTTTGTTGCTGGTGCTGGTGCTGTTGCTGGTGCTGGTGCTGGTGCTGGTGCTGGTGCTGGTGCTGCAGGTGGGCTCTTCGGAAATGGCTGTCATCTGGCACATGCGGTGGGGGTGGCATTAAGGATGGAAGGCCACCATATGTCTGGTTCGGCACATGGTACTGGCCCTGACCCTGGGCTTGTGCTTGTGCTTGGCCTGGGCCTCGCTGCGCGTGAGCGTCTGAGGGACCCTGGCCTGGCTGGATGTAGGAGGGAGCAGCAGCAGCGGCGGCCGTAGTGGTCGATGGAGGATAAGGATAAGCGTTCGGGTCAAACTGCTGGTGGTGACCTGCATTAACGGGGCCGCTGGAGTTCCCGTACATTGGCTGAGGGATATAGTTGCCTTGGTAGGCCATCATATTGTCTGGGGGTGGGGCGAAGCTAGTTCACAAATGATAATAATAATAACAACAATGTGCCGTAGTCGGTAAGAAGATGGGTACGGGGTACAGTACCTATCGTGCGGTGAGACGAGGGGAGACGATGGGTGCCAATAGTGGGTGAGGAATTGGTAGGAATAGGTAGGGGATGGGGGATGTGGGTGCGGATGACTACCGGGATGCTGCGGAGTGGCGCCTATAAGCCTGCAAGTGGGGGGTGGGTGATTGGTGTTAGCAAGTCATGGACTGCATTGGTGGCATGCAACAAGGAACGGGAAAGGAATCGCCTGGTCGACGATGGTGTGCTTCTAATATGGCGCGAGGAAGTATAGTGAATAAATGATAAAGGAGGTTAAGATACCTCGAGTATGCTTGCATGTACATGTTATCATCAGAGGGAGTTTTACCGTCGATGCTACAGTATGGTAAGGAGCTGGAGCTGGAGCTGGAGCTGGGGCTGGAGCTGGAGCTGGAGAAATAGCCGAAGTTTGGAGAGCCTTGCTCAGAACAGGATACCCTTCCCTTCCCTTCCCTGCCTTGTCAGATGCGAATTCCTGTGCTGCTGTGTGTCGTGGGAGCAGGGCAGCCATGTCACCGGTAGTCGGCTGATGCTGCTGCCTTAGCTACCTTGATAGTCATCCCTATTCCACATTAGAAGAGAAGGTCAAGGTTCAAAGATTGCTGGGTTGTCTGACGGCAGCTTCATCCCTAAAGTGGAATAGCATGTAGAAAGTCAACGGAGCCAGGCCAATAGTCAATATCGATATCGATGAGTCAAACATCATTCTTCTTCTTCTTGTTCAAAAGCACAACCCAGTAATGGCCAAATCAATAACTGCTTTCAATTTGGCAACATGTGCAAGGCCAAATATACTGGCCTTGCAACCATACAGATGCGCTCGGGAGTAATTCTATTAAATACAACGAAAACACGTTATTTGATTGTGGCTAACAGCATTTAGCGATTACAAAGATGATGGGACCAATATCCTACTGGATGCCAATGAAAACGCTTACGGACCGGGCTTGGACCTGGCTGACCATGACAAGCTAAGTGGCGGAACAATCAATGGTGACTCGGACCAACGAGTGCTGGAAATTGATTTACTTGGACTGAATAGATATCCTGATCCGCAAGTACTTCGTCGGTAGCCATTTGGAATTATGTCTAATCTTTTTAAAGGCATCAAATTGAATTGAAACAATTGCTATGTAATCTACGAAATACCCACACCCATACTTCTAAGAGCTTAACGCCAGAAAACCTATGTGTTGGCGTCGGGTCGGATGAAGTCATTGACGCTCTTCTCCGTTGCTTCTGTACTCCTGGCAAGGACAGAATTCTGACATGTCCGCCGACCTATGGCATGTATGCCGTGAGTGCACAGGTCAATGATCTTGAGATTGTCAAGGTTCCCCTGGACACAGGAAATGGATTTTCATTACGACCTGAGGCTATCAAAGCTGCTCTCTCTTCCGATCCTTCGATCAAGATGATCTACATATGTTCTCCTGGAAATCCTACAGCAAGCCTTCTCTCCAAATTAGACATCCAGCACGTTCTTGAACATCCCACTTGGAATGGAGTGGTAGTGCTGGATGAGGCGTATATTGACTTTGCTCCGGACGGATCCAGCCTTGCGGAATGGGTCAATGAATGGCCAAACCTTGTGGTCATGCAGACTTTAAGTAAAGCCTTCGGTCTGGCCGGAATCAGACTGGGCATGGCTTTCACGTCTCCACCTATCGCTGCACTGCTAAACAATGTAAAAGCGCCATATAACATATCAAGTCCTACTAGTGCGCTGGCATGTGCTGCCTTGCAGCCAAGGAACCTGGCAGTAATGAGAAGCAATCGGGAAAAGATTGTAAGGCAGAGAGAAAGGTTACGAAAGGAGCTACCCCAGATCCCGGGTACGGGCATTTTTTTGGGCGGGGCTGATTCGAACTTCCTCCTGTTGGAGATATTGGATAAACCTCGCGGAAAAGGGGGAAAGCCGTGCAATATGACTGCTATGGCCCTATATCAGCATCTGGCGGAGACGAAGAATATTGTCGTTCGATTCAGAGGGAAGGAAGTTGGATGCGAGGGGTGCTTGAGGATTACTGTGGGCACAGCCGAGGAGGTCGACTGGTTGCTCGAGGAGATATCGAATGTCTTGGCAGATTTGTTGAAGAGCAAGGATAATGTGAATGGTCATGTTCAGGAAGTGAAAGAGCAAGAGGCGAACACTGTGATAGCGTAGTTGCAAAACTAGATCCATCACATCCGTCATCACATCTATCCAGATGGAAGTACTTCGGTAGTGAGGGAAGATCAAGTCCACCCTGCTGCCTCACATGTCAATGGGGGCGACTCACTTCCACTGCCCTGAAGATTCCCAATCCCAAGACCGTTAGCGCAACTGCGGAAAGCCCGGCGCCGACATTGATCCGGTCCCGCCTAATCAACAACAGCCTAACGACTGACAGACTGACAGTTCACACTGCATGACCTCTAAACATTGACCAAGGTCTGGTTGGCAGATGCATACATCCACTCGCTGACCCGCGCATCATCGTGTCTTGTCTTTTCCTACCATCGTACCAACTAGCAGTACCCTGTCTCAGTCTGCTTTCTTCGTGCTGTGAGTGAGAGTATCACGTTCTGACCTGATAATGTTGTTCGGAGCTCACTTTCCATGGTGAACCCCACCAAACAACACCGCTACTGCAAGGCTGCCACTACCTTGAGAGCCCCAAGATCTGACATCGTTACCGGCGCAGGTACCGAGAGGCTGTCAGCTTGATTTCGTTCAGTATCTGTGTCATCACGTCCATCCTTCGAGTCACTTCAAGATCACTTTCTTTGATGTTAGATTCTGGTCCTCATGCTACATTGCTAAAACTCGTTGACACGAAGTTCCTGCGACTGAACCTGGAAAGCTGAGGGCAGCCAGTATATTGTTTTACTATCTTTGGCTTCTGTCTCTGTGGTCAGCTCTGGAGTCGCTCGCATATTGCATAACTCGCCGACAGCTCATTCAGCTGATGCATACTCAGTTTTGTGAAAAAAGGTCTTGAGGACGCTGGGGTTTTGTTGCGGTCTGACTGAGCTCCATCACCACAATGGTGAAGGCGGACAACCGCCGTGACTACTATGGCGACCTGGAAGTCAAGCCGGATGCGGATGCAAGCGATATCAAGAAGCAGTTCAAGAAACTCGGTAAGGAAACTAACCCCAACTACAATTGTAAACGCACGCTAATTTTGATGTCGGTTCAGCGCTCAAGTACCACCCTGATCGTAACCCCGGCAGGGAAACGGAATTCATCGCGAAATTTCAAGCAATACAGTCCGCACACGAAGTTCTTACAGACACCCCGCAACGCGCCAAGTACGATGCAGACCGTATCCGGTCAGGTTTACTTCACACATACACCACACCCATGCGACCAAACATGGCTCCAAGATCTGCTGCGACCAATTTCCCACCACCACCGCCTCCGCCACGCCCACCACCTCCTTCGGCAACGAAGACCACTTTCGCCCCTCCTCCTTCGGGAACTCATCGATATACAAGATATCCAAGACCTGAGCCAGTGAACACTGGCAGCGATGCAGAGGCCGCGAGGGCGAAGGTGAACGCGTTCAAAGCTTGGGACCAGATGCGGCATGGAATGGGACAACCTCCCCAAGGGAGAACCATGCCACCTAAGAGCCCGAGAAAGTCCACGTATCAGTCTGGCCCTCCAGGGAGTAGTGGTATTCCTTTTGACCCTCCACCAAAACGGTCTGGTTGGGACCAGTTTCATGAGCCTTCGGCCCGCTTCCAGGGTACGGCAAGACCAAAACCAGGGGTTGACCCTAATAATACTGGTGGAGAAGAGCCACCATCGAGATACAAATCTGCCTACTCCAGTGTCTCGAAAGGCGACCACCCATCTTCAAGGTCCCGTACGACCTATGCGCCACCGCATCAAGCACATGGAACGTCGCCTACGAAGCCTGACCCACTACGCGCGTTTAGGTCACAAAGTGGTCCAGATGACCCACTCTCTAATAGCGCCCGCGTAAGCACGCCTTATGCTACGGCAGGCGGCGAGAAGACATACTTCTCTAGCACAGGACTTGGGAGATCTGCAAGTACACGAGAAAGCAATGATCACGGTAATTGGTGTGAAGGCGAAATAAACAATGGTGATACTCCTTACCATCGTGCGACATCGGCCACTTCTAGCAGGCAGCACCATAGTGCGAGTCCAAACACAAGGAACTCAACGCCCCTGGCAGCTTCCTTTTCGTCCTCTTCCTCTTCCTCTTCTGATGAGAGCAACACCGGTAGAAAAAAGAACCCCTATGCCCCAATAAGGAAGCCTCCTGGACCGCCGCGTACTCAAACTCTCGACCCCTCTGATGGGTACAGGCGACCCAGCACGAAACCTTCCGTGCAGGTGGAGGAGCCCGTCGATGATGATGTGGTACCACCAGGACAAGCAAAGCCCAGGGCGGATGAAAACCCTTATGCCACGACTTCAGGTTATCCAGAAGGATTCATGTCACATCGAGCGAAGAGGGATTCGGATCGGAGCCAGCAACCTTCGCCACCGAAATCTACCTCTCCAGCACAAGATCCTTCGAAGCGTCCGCAGCGCCCTCTGCAAAACTCCAAAAGTTGGCACAACGAATCTTCATCAGTGAATGGGGATTATGACAAAGAAAACATTCCTACCCCCGGGATAAGCGATCAGGCACAAAAACCCTCAATGTATGATTCTTCTGGGTATACCCCATCTCCTATTGTTCCATCCTTGTCCAAGAAGTGGTCCGATCAATGGCCTTTTATGTCCCCCAAGAAGCCAAGGACTTCGACGGCTCGTCCGCCGTACTGGGCTATACCTTCAATCTTAGCTCCCAGGAAGCAGCAAGAGGCTCAGGCCCCCCCTTACGACCCTTTTCATTCGTTCAGGCACCCCCACGACAAGACACAGAACTATGCTGATATTACTTCATTCAACAGCTTCAAGATACCAGCGAATGACGCAAACAAACCATTCGCTGGCCCCCCGCCGCTCAGAAGTCATAGTTCAGACACCATCAACATGAACTTCTCCCCAACTGAATGGAACGGTAAGTTTAAGGGCAACGCAAGCGAATACTTCGTGCCGCAACCGCCGAGTCGAAGCAACGCTCCACGTGGGAGGACATCGCCCGTTAGAAGACAGCAGCTGCGGCAGCAAGCTCCGGAAAACAGCGGACCAATTCCACAAACTGCGACCTCTCCGGCGCCTCCACCTGCAGCTTCAAACCAATCCGTTCCTCTGGATACAGCAGAGAAGGGTAACAACCCCCAAGAGGAATGGGCCAAACACCTTAAACCTGCAACATGGGATTACCTTCCACCGCCGCCCCCAGGGTCCCCAAATAGGACAAGTCGAAAACGCCCGATAGCCGCAAGGAAAATTTCCAAGACTACTAACAAACGCTCAGCAGCACCTAAAGCTGCGAGCATATCAGCTACACTTGATGACTCTGGTGACGACGATGAAGCCGCAAGCAGTCCGAGCCTGAGCAGCAAAACAAGCGGCGGCGGAAGTGCTATGGATATTGACCCGGCATTGACACCCCCTACGGCTGAGCAGCCCAAGACCAATGGCATTAAGATACCTGCACCAGCTGATCTGGCAGACACCACCACTCGACCCCCTGGCCCTACACTACCGCCACGCTCGAACGGCAACAGCCAGACCGGACTTGACCCATCCTACCTCAACCTCGGCGATCTTAAAAACGTCGCCCCTTTCGCCCCCTCTCAATCCGGCCTCGGGGACTTCAACGACCTCTCCACAACCCTTCCATTTGAATCGCGCCCCTCGCTTAACCCATTCAACATCCACACTCCACAAGCCCTCATCCTCCCGTCGCCCCCGAAATCTGTCCCTGTGCCCTCCAACCTCACCCAAACATCCTGGGAGCGCTACCTCGCTCAGATGCGTGGCTACATGTTCGAGTGGAACGCGTACAACACGAAGATGCTGCGTCATTTCAACGAGCGCCAAACGAGTATTGAGACGACGATGAAACCCGATTGGATGAGCGCCGTGGGGGATGGGAATGACAAGTGGGGATATAAGAAGTACATGCAGGGCGTGGAAGAGGATGTCAGAGTCCGCGAGCATTGGGATGTTAGTTGGGAAAGGCATAGGGAGTGCGTGAAGGGGCTTGGGCTGATGAGGGAGAGGGTGTTGGGGAGTTCGACTGTGAAGGCGTGATGGGAACTGGTCATCAGGACAGGGCAATGGCCGGCTTTCTTTTTTTTCCTTTTGTATGACACGGAGGTGTGGATTGATGTTTTTTGCGGGACAACCCCCCTTATTACTGGACACACGGCACCACACGACCACTTCGTCGGTTAGACTTTATATTTTATGGGCATGATAGCGTTTTCTTTGAGCGTGAGAGCGAGGGAAGCGTATGGGTAGCGAGGAGTTCTTTTAAAAACGCAGGGAAGGAGTTTGCGGGGTCTGTGGATATACTACACAGTACACAGTCCTCTCACAAACTAGCAGAATCATCCCCCGTCCCTTACCGTACGCTTCAGCTACATATGTATGCTGGCTGTGCTTCCCGTATTATCTGAACGAAACCACTCTTCCAAAAATTCCCAACCGGGGCAGCAATGAAACGAGCCGACGTGAGATATGGGCTAATAATGAATGGGGCCTGATTCGTTTAATCACAAGGACTTACTTGCTTGTGTCGGTTCGTGGATATCGATCTAATTTTTTTTTTTCATCTTCTACTTGGGAAAAAAGAACAGTACAGCTCTCTGTTTTACGTATTTTTGGTTCCTATTCGATGGCGAGGGGGGGGAGGGGGGTAAGATGGGGATTGTACTGTAATATATGGGATTCGATAGTGGGCGGTAAGGATTTTTTTTAAACGCTATATAGATTGTTTGAAGGCAGCGGCGGTTAGGAGACGTGGAGATTGAAATTATCGAATGCGTGGCCGCTGTGAAAGACTGGAAGTCTATGGATGAAAAGTTTGATTAGGTGGGTTGGGTTGGTGATTGCGTGCATGCTTTGCTTTGCTATGATCGAGTGTAGGGTACCGAGGCATGCTATATAATGCGGAGTGGCTGAGAACCCAAATCGTCCATTCTACTTCCAAAGTACCTCTAATGTAAATCCCCCTAGAATGCAGCGGGTATATTTCACTCACCCTCCCCACCCCCACCCCCTTCATCCATCCCCGCGCCCACTCCGCCTGCACCCGCGCCCTCTCCCTCGGCCCCAAAAACCACCCTCCGCCACCCACAGCTCTCGCTAGCATCCTTGACAAACTCCATCGTCGGGAAATAGTGCTCATTCTTCTTCATCGTGGCCACCCACGGCACATTGTCAAACGTCACCACCCGCAGGCGGAAATACGTGTTATCCGGGATGCGGTTGACGGCCTCGAGGAAAGTCGACAGCGTGGGCGTGGGCGTGTCGTTGATCGCCGTCAAAAAATTTGTCGGCGAGAGCCCGTACTGGTATGCCGGGCTGCCGCGCGTGCGCGCAGAGACGTAGACCTCGCTGTGGAGCTTGCTGATTTGCTGGCGCACGGCGTGGTGGGGGCGGTGGACCACGGCGCCGCAGAAGATGACGGCGCGGTCGGTTTCGAGGTCTTCGGTGGGGATGGTGGGGACTTTGAGGCGGAGCTCCTGGCCGTGGCGCACGACGAGGGCGTCAAGGTAGGTGTGGTCGTACATGATGTCGAGTTCCGAGACGCGCGTGATGAGCTTGTCGTTGAGGGTGAGGATAATGTCGCCTTCGTGGAGGGATTGGGCGTCGTAGCCGGTAGAAGGAGCGCAGTCGATTTTGCGGACCATGAAGAGTTGATGCCTACTCGAATTCGATTGTGCGACTTTTTGAATCCATTGTTCCGAGACACCCATAATGCGGACCTGGGACATTTGAATGGTGTTTGTTTCGACATTCAATATGCGGAGTTTGGGAAATATGCCGTTTTGGATTTGGTTAATGACAGGGAGGAGGGTTGGGGTTGCGAGGCCTAGGTGATATTCGGTGTCTTTTTGAGTATGTGGCGAGCGTTCACCGAGATAGCTAAGCCAGAGGGCTTCAACGGTACCGTCGTCCGCTACGAGGACGCCGCTGCCGCATTGGCTGCTTAGGCCGGTGTCGACGGTGACGGCGTCGAGATTGATAGCGCGGTATCTTGGTGCTGAAGCGTTAGAAGGGATGGCTACGGTGGTGATGTCGGTTACCGTGGTCGGCGTGACCACAGCTCTTAGGTTCTGGTTGAAGCCAAGAAAAGTTGTCGAAGCACCTTGCTTAATGGTGTATGTGGCTAGCTTTGCGCTCTGAACAGGAGCATCAACCAATGAGGGATCATATTGGACGACAGCATAATTTGCCAGCGGATGCATAAAAACGACTTTGGCGTCCACAATAATAGAATCGGCAACAGTGACCGAGAGATCACACAAGTCATATGGTACTATGGCCCTTGATACAATGACCAGACCCCTCTCGGCATTGATGACCAAGCCAAAGCCAATCTTCCGAGCTCGTGGGAAACCGTCGAGCTTGAGCGGCATAGTACATGAAACGCGTACGAAGCTACGGATAACGTCCGTTGCTGCAGCGCTACCGACAGTATCGAGGCGAACGAAGTCTGCTTTGCATCGAACAGGAGCGGCTGCTGGCAAGGGCTCGGCCAGGTCCGTAAAGTCCCAAATGCCAGTGCTGTCGTTGCGGACTGCCATTCTCATTTTGCTGCTCCAATGTCGGTCGATGTAGATGATGCTGGTATTAAGCGTATGTAGGTCGCGTAGATGCTTGTAAGTCACCACTACCCGGGCTCGATCTGGGATCTTTGACATGACCTTAATGAAAGTCTCAAGATCCGGGGTCTTTTTCTGGTCGACTGATTCGATGAGCCATCCTGACTCTGTATTTTCGAATCTAAAAGAGCCAGCCGCTTCACAGACAAACACACCTTTTACTGGGATCGCATAAAGGCGGGCTTGTTGATAGGAAAGATTGTGGAATGATGCTCCGGCGACCGTGACGAACCTATCAGGGGTAATGGCATGAAGATCTCCCACGTCTAGCTCAACTTCGATATCTTTGCCTCCCCGTTGTATCAAGAGGGTGACCTTGCGGTTAACATTCGAGTCTAAGATCGAATCCAGGCGGATAAACTGGGTCAGTAATTCTCCGTTGACTTTGACCAAAACATCGCCTTCCTGAAGCTTCCGGTCCGCTGGTCCCTTGGGTAGAACAATTTCCGAAACCAGCATCCCAGTCTCCCTGGGGAAATTCTTTCTTATTGCAGCTTCAGTGTCTGGCGTCAGACCTAATCTTCTGCATTCATCAAATGGCTTGATGATCCACTGGGTTTGTATCGTTCCACGCACAATCGGCTCTCCTTTTCTTATGCATTCTAAAGCTCGTAAGGGACGATCCAAGGGCAGAAAATAGTCTGTTGCGGCGCCATCGGCTCTACCACCAGCTTGCAGGGCTACGGCATATCCGTCGACATTAACAACTGGACTACCAGAACTCCCTCCGCTGGCGGCAGCAGCAGCTTGTATATAGTTCGTATTGAAGTCACTATATCCCTCGCCATATTCTGGTGCATTTCTATCAAGCCTACTTATGACACCAGACAGTATACTGAGCTTCTCTCCAGCATCATTGCCCACAACCCTTATCTCGGATCCTACTTTTGCAAGGTCTGGCCTGAGCTTCAGCTCGGTGAGAGGCATGTACTTGATAGCTCTAGGGTCGAAGCGAAGAATTCCAAAGTCGTGGACTGGATCACGGTAGACAGGGTAGACGTCACACTATCAATACAAGCTTAGCATCTGTTTAGTTCAATAGAACACTTAGACTAACCTCTTCGTGATTGTCAAAAATGCAATAGCCCCAGAAAGGACCAGCCCCGACGACATGCCGGTTGGTAAGGATATAGCCTCTTTCCGCGTCAACAACGAATCCCGTTGCCTCACTCGATATCGCAGCGTCTGTATCGAAGGAACACGTCTGGCAAAAGTGTATTGACACAACGTTGCGAACAACTTTCTCTATCGTAGCTTGCCATTCTGCCGTGTCTGCTGTAACAGCTGCGAGGGGTAGCAGCCGGGTATCCTCTCCATCGCTCTCCATGCTGTAGAGGCTGTCGTTCGGGGTTTGTCCATCTTCAACCAGGTCAGAAATGGCTGGTTTAAAGAGCTTCGTCGGACGGTCTAGAGCCTTGACAGGACTACTCTTCCTTTTATGTCGGAGGTCACCGTTGCGTTCCATGCTATTGAAACTTGACATAAGCCTATATCTTGCTAGCAGCTGGAGTGACGAAGCTGTAGGCAAGAAGCTTCTTTTATAGTCGAGGGGGCAGCGTGTTGGAGTAGATTGTACGCGCAAGCTTGTGACTCTTCTGGCTGCTCCTATGCCGCTGACTCGCAGGGCTACATGCATTCAGCTTGCATTCAATTCGGAGTAAAAATGTACGCAATCTTTCAGCCCCAGCGCTCCCTCGAGCTAATCTCAGCCTGGCTGGCTTAGTCATGATATCTTGAAACACCCCTGTCAAGTATTTAGGTATTTAGTCAAGTTGGCATTCCTCGTTCATTCAATCGCTGTTGATATGAGTACCTCCTGACAACAATTGCTGTTCAGAATCATTGGTCACAAGAAATCAAAAGCCATGACTGCCATCGGAAATGGCAACTCCTACACTTGATAAGTTTCTTTTCGAAATCACCAGGATACTACGTGAAAAGAACGGTGCACAGCTGCAGGATTTTCTGATTATTGAACCTCCTCTGCCTCCACTATATGAATCCATCAGGACTGAAGTTAGGCGATCATTTCCTGCTGGGGGTAAACAAGATGCATTAGAAGCAAAGTGTCAGACCGTTTTACCATCCGAAGATGACGAAGATGCCGCTTCTTGGTCGTCTTTTGTCATCTTTCTGGTCAAATACTTTTCCTTTTTGAGAGATGTCGACGTTACAAACCAGGTGGAAACCTATGATTTGCTGAAAGCTTTGCTTAAGTTAGTATTGTAGGCTGACGAACTTTCCAGTCACCACTCTACTGATGCTGTGCTAGTCAATGTGTCCTTGCCCTGAGTGGATCAGACGGGCTTGTGATACTACCTACGGTAGTTGCTTTGTCGAAGTCACTAGCAGCTCTCGCCATTGGTCTTGATAAAAGACCCGAACTTATTGCTCATCTAACTAAGAGGGGAGCGAGTGCTGGCGGTGACAGCGAAACTGGTGAAAGGATAACCTTGGTGGAAAACTCTGCTAACGTGATACGAGAAGCGTTTAAGAAGTGCCTGAGCGAGAGAAGTGGTAATGCTTCGGGGCTGGACAGCAATGGGAAGCCTGAAGGACGTCGGATTGGAATATATCTAACCGCCAATCTGTGCTTGAAGCTATTCTTCCACTGCAAGAAGCTTCGCAGCGCTGAACAGGTATTTAGCAATATACACCAACAATCACCACCACTCGCCCTTTTCCCAGCCTCTCAGCGCGTAACATTTCTGTATTACCTTGGCCGGTACCATTTCGCTAATAATCACTTCTTCCGCGCTCAGCTGGCGCTGCAAGCCGCCTACAATAAATGTCATCGTCGATGCGCGAAGCAAAGGTGTCTCATATTAATTTATCTTATCACGTCAAATATCGTTCTCGGTCGGTTTCCATCGAGAAAGCTCTTAGAACGCACAGAAGCCCAAGACCTGGGGAAAAAGTTTCTTCCAGTATGCGATTCTATCAAAAAGGGAGACCTGATTACCTTCAAGAGTCTTCTAAGCCTCGACAACGAAAGCGCGGGGTGGTTTCTGAGCAAACGCATCTTGCTCCAACTTTCAAATCGCTGTGAGGTTTTGGTTTGGCGTTCACTGGCCCGTAGAATCTATATACTATCCGGAACCCAGGGAGATGCAACGAGCAAGAGAGCGCCAACACTGGATCTTCTGGATATGCTTACCTTGGCCATTTACTTTGAGAAGCAGATCCTCGGACTCAGTAGCAGCAGTGCGGATTCAAATAGCCACTCGAATAAGCGGGCCCATACTAATTCCATCTTTCTAGTGCAGCCTTCATCGAAAAGCATTGATACAATGAACGGCGAACTGGACGAACGTAACGGTTATGTCGACCCCGACCTTAAAGATGTGGTAGAGCCATCCGGCCCGGACCTACCCACGATGGAAGTCATTGAGTCAATTGTCGCTTCGCTTATCGAGCAAGACCTTCTTCACGGGTTTATCAGCCACAAATCACAGAAATTTGCCATTACGGGGTCCAAAACGACAGGGGCCTTGCAGGCGGGGTTCCCTAATATTTGGGAAACAATCAGTGGCAAAGCAGATAGTGAGGTTCCCGGATGGGTCATGCAGGAAGAGAAGTCCAAGGGAGGAGGGTTGGGTGGAAACTTCGGGTCAGGCAGGGTTGTAAACTTGACTGGTGCAAGACCGGTGGGGGCTGGGCCTGCTTGAAGTTTTCAAGAACTCCTTTCTTCTTACGGGAGATGTCTCACTACAGGGCTAGAAACCGTGGACTCTCCGTCATGACTTCTAATGTAGGAAATTATTGAAGGATGCATTGTCCAGGTGAAAGAAGTCCAATTGGAAAAGCTGGGCTGAAGACGCCTGAATGGAAGAATACAGCGAGAAAGAGTGAGTGAGAGCAATGCAGGAACCCAACAAGGCCACAAGAGGTCTCGAAAGCAGTGAATAGGCATATTCATTTCAGGACTCAAGCACGTCAAGGTATCATTTCGATACTTTCGATGCGGTGCTGCACACTAGACCCGATCTAGTTAGATAAGTCCATCGATTGAAATGCGTGGAACGAGACTCTGCCGGAATTTCACATGCCAACACGTTATCCTCTTCGTGACAATCTAAGCTCCCAAAGTCTCTCTTCATAAAATATTTTGAACATCACTGAATGCTCATCCAGTCTCAATGGCCTCAATGGAGTTCCACCCTGTCTTGTGGGTGTATTCCTTGATCCAATGGTTTCTTGACAGATTATGGAACTTCAGCAATCACATAATCATTAACATAAACTTTTGAAACCACGAAAACGAATTACTTAAACTATCTAGAGACAGAGCACACCATCGGCATGATGCCCGCGCTTCATCCTGACCGTCA